>Ga0265798_10005112_pt1 | contig 17808 bp, 14 predicted proteins | sample P3T30metagenome_FD_192430 | JGI IMG/M metagenome (GOLD analysis project Ga0265798, IMG submission 192430) | Plant litter microbial communities from East Loma Ridge, Irvine, California - P3 T30 | ecosystem: Environmental > Terrestrial > Plant litter > Unclassified | place: USA: California... | reverse complement strand
TCCTCTTCCAATTTGGTATCCGGTTTCGCCGAACTCGCTCCGCTGCTCAAGTACGCGCGGCAAACGCTCTCAAGGTAGCGCGCCATTTCTGGATCAGCGGCGGCCATTTCGCGCATCTTGCGCTCTTGCTCATTGAGCTGTCGAAACATGCCTGGGGGCAGCTTCTTCGCCTTCTCGAACAGCGCTTCAACTTCCGCCTCTTCGGCTTGTGACAGTGGCGCGGGGGTTTCGTTTGCGGGAACCATCGTGGAAAGTATGTAATGGGAGAAGTAATTGAAGGCAGATGATGGGAGGAGTGTTTGGAGCAGAGTGTGTGGGACGTGGTGCTGAAAAGAATTTGAGATGAGCGTTTGTTATGTGTTAACGCTAGTCCATTATCACTCGCGGTGAGCAGGCGCTCCGTACCACAACGCCTCACCGTAAGTCTATCGGAGTCTTGGGTCTGGCGCACGGCGTTACTTGTTTGTATCTGCGATTGCGCGTATCTCGGTATTGGGTTTACAATCTTCATTTGCGTTGACTCCGCCATCAGCCTCAAACCGATGGTAACCAGTCTCAAAGACAACTTGTCAAGTCATCTACCCTCCTTCAAACCTCCATTTGCCTTGATACCCACAGCAACCCTCTCTCGACCTGTCCAACAAACCATGGATCCTCGTACGCCTCATCGAAATGACCCAAAGACGTAAAGAATACCCTTCCACCCTCGAACTCTTGACACCATACCAACGGATGGTCATCTCCGTGTTTACCTCCGTGGAATGTCTTCGGATCACCTCTGAGCAAGATCTGGAGGTTCTTGTTTTCTCTTGGATGAGTGTGAAAGTTATACCATTCGTCCTTCCAGCCCTCACGCCCACCACAGCAGTTCATGATCTGGTGTTTCAGGCCAGACTCTTCAGGAACGATGGTACCGGGCTCAGGATCGGGATGCGTGTCGAAACTTGCTCCGACCAAGTTCGTGTAGTATTCGTTCCCTTGCATAGCTGCAGCTGCGCCGTGGATAGCTACGATACCGCCGCCATTCTTCACCCAGGCCCTCAAAGCTTCTAGTTCGGATGGGGTGAAGATGTCGTCGCCGATGTTTTGCAGGAGGACGATGACTTGATATTGCGCGAGATAAGACGAGGTAAACAACGAGGCGTCTTCACTAGCTGTGACTTTAAAGAGGTTCGTATCGCTGGCTAACTTGTGGAACATGCGGATTCCAGCTGGGATAGAGTCATGACGGTAGCCTGTGGTCTTGCTGAAAACGAGGACGTTGAATGCTGTGGTTTTGGCCATGTTTGCGCACTGTCTGGGCGGTTGTCTACGAGGCTTCGACGTTTCTGCATGACCTGGGAAGTTATACTGTTGTATAGCACTACCGAGGCTGCGAGGGTATGTAGTTCATGGAACATCGACTGGATTAGGCTGATTTACCATCTACCGGCGGCACATGACGTCATGCATATCAGCGCGGATTGGAGATTACAATGAGTAGCTAAATCCAGCTGGCTGCCCAGGTGGCGAAGCCCCTACGTGCCGTGTCGGGATAAAATACGGAGCAGGATCCAAAATCCTGCATGAATTTGGCGGCCATGTTCACTCATTCTCTCAATGATCTGTAGAATGTAGCACAAAGAGCATGTAGTTATGACCTTGTTGGTGAATGCACCCCAGCTGGCGACGTTGTTGGAAGACGCGACATGGTGCTAGCGCACTCACCCTTGTCAACGCGCCATCCCGATTCCGCTTCCCCCACTTTTCCATCACATAGACTCTTCGGTATCACCACCGTTGTCACCAGTTTTGTCTGCCACTCCTCGCAGGACTCGCAGGCAATATATCCCAAACACCGGTAGCTACCCTGCATGTCACTTGGACTATAGCCTTAGAGGAAAGCGGTGGGTTCATCTGAGCAGACAAACACCGCATCCCAGTATCGAAACCTGGACTACTCACATTCCAGCATCTTTCACATCAGCCTGAGTCACACACTTTCACAAGAAGCCGATTTCTAGACATTTTCTGGATCATGAACACTGGAGCAACAGGACCAACCCCACCCGGCGATGTCGTCCCATATCCCCCTCCACCCGAAGCATGCGAGGGCCAAGCACCTTCAATACTCGAACTACCGCCCGGGGATTATTACATCCGAGAATTTCTGAGCCTATTAGAACCCACACATGCTCTGCGAAAACATGGCTACAACTTTGCACAGTTGACAGATGAGGAGATTCATCTGAAACGAAGATGCAGCAAATGCAATCAAAGTTAGTACAAGCTCAGTGCCTGGACTGTGCACATCGATTTTAAGAGTATTGCTAAACTCCTGGTAGCTATCCAACAGCTTAGCAAGGGTCTCCAACAGGCCATAACGCGCCGTAGCCAACAGCTTCTCTCACATCCACCTGACACGCCCTTCAAGACATTGCCAAGTATGATCGTACCATACGAGAACGGTAGCTCTGGAATTCAGTATTGCACAATAGAGTGTCTCCACCACTCAGCGCCAGTCGACCGCGCGACAAAGGTGAGGGCAGGCTGACTCGACGTTGCCTAACCCAACTAATCTTGTTAGTGCTGGTTGTGTTGCGGAAAACACGTCTCGGAGGCCCAGCCATGTAGGACTTCCGACAAGCACAGAATACGCGAATATCGATCAGGTGAGCTCGAACGCCTACATCAATTCCAACCGACTCCACCTTTTCGTCATTGGGATGCGGACCGCAGGATGAACGCCAAATTTGCCGTAGCAATCGACTGCGAGGTATGTTCTAGCTCTACAGAATGTATGTGAGACATGCTGACTTCTCACTCCCATTCTGAAGATGGGAACAGCCAGGAGTGGAGACTCTGAGCTCATTCGCCTGAGCGCCATCGATTACATAACCGGAGAAGTGCTCATTAACAACCTTGTTAAGCCTGATCAACCAATGCAACATCTCAACACAAAGTGGTCGGGCGTTACGTGGGATCAGATGAACGAAGCTATAAGTGAGAAGACCACGCTAAAGGGGAAGGCAAGTCACTACGTGAAGAAGCCGAAGGAAGACATGTACTGACTTTGTACACCAATTTTAGACTGGGGCGAGAAAACTGTTATGGAAATTTGTCGGTCCAGAGACTATCCTCGTTGGACACAGCGTTCATAATGACCTCAAGGCACTGAAGTGGATACACACAAAAGTCGTAGACTCCTACGTCGTAGAGCACAAGATCATTCAGGAGAAGAAGGCAATCGAAGCCAGAGAAAAAGAGCTTAGTGAAGAGGCGGCAAGAAGGGTGGAGGAGTGCCTTCTGGAGGTCAGAGGACTAGCGACAAGTGGCATGCTTACCCCAGCGACTGATGCGCAGACAATGATCGACTCGACCAACCCCACTGAGGGTGAGCCCAAGAAGAAGAAGAAAAAGGGTACGGGTGATCTGGCGTTGAAGACACTGCTAAAGAAGTACCTGGACACGGACATTCAGACCAAAGGCAATAAAGGTCATGATAGCTTGGAAGATGCAACTGCGGCGCGGGATCTGGTTCACTGGATGGTGATGCGGAGACTCCAGGATAAGTACGGCGTATTGATGTAGCAGTGGCTGTGTGTTATACTGCATGAACCTAATCCAGAGCCCTGGACTTGCTCGTATCTTTCCAGAGGTGAAAGGGAAATTGCGAGTCTAGGTAGAGTGTGATGAGGAACTGCTGGCCTAACTTTGGTCTCTTGGAGCGGGGTTTGCTGTAGTAGGCTGGAGAGTGTCAGTTCCTTTTCGACGTTATAACGTTCAACCACTACAATAATGTATACATACAACGCACCTCCACTTGTCACTAATGTACCACATCTAGTCTCATGTATGCCTCGAAGTCACCCATGGTCAGCACTTATTAACTTCAGCTTCTCATTGTAGCCTTCAAAACTCCGAAAGGTTGGACTAGAACAGTATACGACTACAACTCAGTCTTCTCAGCATTAACATTCAAGTCCCAATTGATGCCACCATCTTTGCCATAACGCTGCTCCAGCCATTCGTTGCACTTCCTAAAGTGACCGTTGTCAAACTACACATCGTTAGCACTTGAATCATGATATATCGGGAGGCGGTACTTACGAAGCCTCTCGCTGCACTCAGCGGGCTAGGATGTACGCTCTTCAGCACAAGATGCTTGTCAACTGGAATGCCCTTGGTCCTCTGCTGCGCCGGACTGCCCCAGGCCAGGAAGACAACACCATTCGTCCGCACCTTGGCCACGGTATCAATGACCTTCTGCATGAGCAGCTCCCAGCCCTTGCCCGAATGTGAGTTTGCTTCACCGCGACGGACGGTCAAGCAGGTGTTGATGAGCAAAACACCACGATCAGCCCATGGCGTCAGAAGACCACCCTTGTTCGGGGGTCGCTTGTAGTCTGGGTACTCCTTCTCGAGGGCCTTGTAGATGTTCATGAGCGAAGGAGGCGCAGGGTTCGGTGGACGGATGGAGAAGCAGAGACCGTGGGCTTGGTTGGGGCCGTGGTATGGATCTTGGCCTGTGATGACGACCTTGACGGTGTTGAGGGGTGTGTGTCGCGACCTAACCAGTATTAGTCTTCGTTACTCAAGCATGCACCCGGAAGATGTGGGAGATCGTACCAGGAGTACACGTCCTTCATCGGCGGGTATACAGTCTTCCCACTGTCCAGCTCCTTCTTCAGGAACCTCTTCAATTCGAGGAATTGGGGTGTCAGCAGCACATCCTTGACATGCGGCAGCCAGCTCTCGTGTAGCGTGTCGAGCTCAAGTTGTAGCAGCTCTTTCTGCTCGTCTGTGAGTTTGGCAACCCATGCATCTCTATCGAACTTTGCGGCTGCAGCAGATTGTTTGGGCGGCGCATTGGGGTTGGGTTTCGGGGCGCCAAAGAAGGCGGTAATGCTACCGTTCTGCTTGGGCTTCTTTGACGCGTCCGTGGCCGCTGCCGCTGCTTTACGCTTCAGGCTCATGGTGGCACTGTCAACTGATGTAGAATATGGGGTGAGAGGGGAAGCGTGGAGTAACGAAGATAATACTATGGAGACTATGACGAGTCGTAAGAGTATCGTGACGATTGCAAGCATCTCCCAGCCCCAGAGATTCGCGTCGGGGACGTGACGTCGGACACGGCCTGTCATTTCCCCCCGAGCACGTTGATTGGCCGCCACGCGGCACAGCAACACGTGAGTACGCGCGACGCGTCCAAATCACGTGACATGACATCACCCGCTGCCCTGACACAGTCCGCAACATGGCACAAGGATGCAAGCAGGCTGCAGTGGCTTCCCCCTCAAGATGACCGTTTTTTCCGGCAAATCAGACATGAGCGGACGTTTGATCGACACTAACATGCCTCGAGGTGGAGACTGAAGCCTGATGCAGGCTCACCTGCAGGCGTGCTGCCCGCATTTGTGACGTGTTGCCTAGGGGAAGCAAACAGGAGCGCGTACAGGTGGGGGGATATAAACAGACCTACTTCGTCTTTGCTTCTTTTCTCATACTACAACCAATCTGACCCATCTTCTCAAACTACAACACTCAATCAGAGCTCTATCAAACACAATCATCAACGATGGCTTCTTCCAACCCTTCCAACTTCGCCAACCTGCCCAAGGACAAGCTCAGTGAGATTGCCGCCAAGGGTGGCCATGCCTCGCACGGCTCTGGCAACAGCGAAGTAAGTTGTACCGGATACCCTCACTCTAATGTGCAGTGACTGACCTTTTGTGAAGTCCACATCCACCGGCAACAGCGGCAATGCTGACCGTAACCCTGACGGTACCTTTACCAAGGGCTCAGACCTCGCAAAGGAGCTAGGCGCTCAAGGTGGTCATGCTTCCCACGGTGCTACAGACTCCACGTCCAACAGCAGCGAGCCAGGCCGTAACCCAGATGGCACCTTCACCAAGGGGTCAGAGGTCGCCAGCAAGCTTGGTGCTGAGGGCGGCCACGCATCCCACGGTTCTTCCAACGACTCTAGTGCTCAGACTTCCAGCAACGAGAGCGGCGTAAGTTGTCCTGAAGTACGGTCGATGAGTTCGTAGCTAACATATTCCACGCAGCGCAACCCTGACGGCACTTTCAAAAAAGGCAGTGAACTCGCTTCCGAGCTAGGCACACAGGGCGGACATGCCTCCCACTAGAAGCAACACGTAGATGTGCCTACCGATCCTTCAGTCCGACCTTCATGATATGTCCATGAATGACGGCCCAGCGTGGAGGAAGATACCTGGACATTAGGGTACTATCATGCAGGGTCATAGCCTAATCACGAGATCATGAATGAATGCAGAGAACAATACATGACTCAGTTTTTCATCTCCTAACGTACTACATGTTGTGATGCTTAGGCCTCGAGGGACTCACATGCATCTACAGTGTTTTCTAACCGCTATAGCCCAAGGCGTCTAGTTCCTTCTTGATCTGCTTCTCGGTGCTGATCTTCTTGACCTGGGTGTCCTCTAGTTTCTCTCCGCCGGCTTGACGCATCTTCAGCTCATCGATGGCGCGCATCTTCTTCAGCAAACCCCTGATCTTCTTGTCCTGAGGGTTGCCGCCGTCACCAGGGCTGGTGACGGTGAGGTCAGGGGGAGGACCCTGGCTCTCGGTCTGGATCGGGGGAGGGGCCTGAGCCTGAGCTGGAGCTTGCTGACGCTGCTGCGCAGGGTTCTGGCGCTGGTTACCGTCCGGGCGGGCTTGACGGTTTGGGCTGTTGCCAAAGTTGCGGTGCTGGCTGGCGCTTCGTCCTTGCTGCTCATATCCACTCTTGCTGCGACTGCGCTGGCGACGTTCTGGGCTACGTCCAGCTCCGTTGGGTGCATTGGCACCGTCAGCGCCGAGTCCAGCAGCCTTGTCAGCGGCCTCGCGAGCCTTCTTGGCCTCTCGCTTCTTCTTGTTCTTCAAAGCCGCCTTCGAGAGCTCTCCATCGCCATCTTGAGCGCCGGTAAGACTAACACCGCCGCCGGGAGCAGCGCCCGGTGGAAGGGTCTCAGCAGCTTCTGCTCCTGGTACCTCACGGCGACGCGGCTTGCCAAATCCATTGGCGAAGCCAACGTTCGTGGAAGAGATACCGGTATTGGCATAAGCTGCGCCTCCTTCATCTTCACGCTTAAAGTGTAGGGGTGTAGCGGTTCCGCGCGCTCCGGGGGGACGGTAGGCACCCGCAGGCTTGGACGGTGTCTTCTGGGTGCTGAGGTAGGCGAGCGCAGACGGATGCGGTGCCGGTACGTTGGTCAAGGGGTCGGTCAGAGGGTACATCGAGGTTGGCTGAGGGCGCCAAACGACGTGGTAGAGTTCGGCCATGTCCTCGTTGTACATGAGGCCTCCGCTGACATGGTAGATGCGAACACCGTTGTCAACACGAAGACGCGGGCTAGTAGTAGCCGTAAGGATATGCTGCCCATCCGGACTCCACGCGCAATAGGTCGAGTTGGAGGTCTTGACGTGGCAGACCTTGGCGAAGTTCTTCTCAAGATCGTAGATGTCCATATCTCCAGCTAGATTACCAAAACCGGCGACGATGACGAAGCGACCGTGGGGACTGAAAAGGATAGTGTTGCGTGGGCCTAGGTCGAAACTGTGTTGTGCGACCGCGCGCTGGTTGAAGATGGTAGTCTTTGCGGGCATGTAGCCATAGGTGACACCGAATTCCTTCGAGTTTGGCGACCAGGACACGTCGTGAATAGGACCCTCCTTGTCTAGCTGGATGCGCGAATCGAAGGTGCCGTTGGCGCTGAGAATGTACATGTTGGTCTCGCCGTAGTAGCTCTTGTTCGTCTTGTCGACCTCGGTTTGGGCCAGGACAATCAAGCTGGTACCGAGATCGTTCCACTTCAGCTGGACCTTGTCGCCCTTGAAGAAAGTCTTCTGGGATACCGGCTGGCTGAATTGAGGGACCTGGAAGACCTTGACAGCAGCGGGCATACCCTTGCGCTCCGGAACAAAAACGGCAACTGAATGGTTCTTGCCTGGGGCGAGCGCCATGTCGGTCACTCCCTCCACGCGGAGCTTGTTCCAAGGGTTGCGCAAATCGCTCGACTGGAAGAACTGCACCTCGTTTGTTACAACGCGCGCACAGTACTTCTCGTCGGACGTGTACTGCAAGTTCCAGCCACTCTGGTTCTTCTGAACGTATTCGCCGATGACTGCCCGTGATCCGTCATCTTCAGCTTCGTCGGAGAGCGTCTTCCAGACCCGGAGGTTCTTCGCCGCGTTCCCGTCTTCGTCCTTGGATGGGCGCTGCCATGTGATGAGGTATGTGCCGAGCGGGGAGAAGCCGAGCTCGTAAACGTTCGGTGTGGGGAGTGTGGTAATGACGTTGCCGACTGAGGCGTCAATCACCGAAACCTGTTCAGGTGTTGCCCATGCGAAGTACTTGCTATCGGGCGAGTAGCAGCAGCAGCGAAGGTTGCCTTCGGGTCTGTTGTGCGAGTCAGCGTCAGAACTGCACGTGGATGTGCGCGAGGACTTGTGGCGTAGTCTAGACACTTACCGTACGAATCCTGGAAGAGCCTCATACACTGGAGCAGCGTTGAAGATCCCGATGCCCTTGGCGGAGCGGTCTGCGAGTCTTGTTAGCGTGTCTCACGCCCGACTGTGCGGAGGGTGCGTACAAGCCAACTGTGTGGGAACAGCCATGATAACTAGTAAAAGTCACAGGAAGTTGTACAAGTGGGCGTGGGGCAAGGTGCTGGTGGTCGCGAAGTCTGGCTCACTGCTGAGCTCGGTTTTGTGGGTTGGCGATGAGTAAGGCTAAGACAGGAACACGTCGGGGGTGTGGGTATGGATTCGAGTGTGACGTAGTTCCGGGACTTTATAGGCCAAGGGCAGACTTTGGGCGCACGCAGCGGCAACGGGTGGATCGTGGAGGGAAGGAGGAACACGCGTCAGGGAATTGAAGGGTGACCGTGTGACAGCGTAGTGAAGGCGATGGCGGCCGTCGAGAAAGAAATCCGTGGGCACACGCGCTAGTGCTCGGGGAAAATGCGGGCCGCTGGCGTTGGGACTGTGACATCAGCCTCGCCAGCACATGCTGGAGACGGAAGAGTGAATGGGAGAGGCTGTGCACGTATTGGCGCTCGAAACTCCTCTTCTGAATACATTTTCTGACTGCATCGACGTCACCGAGTCTAGACCGATCTTGTGCCGCCTGCACAGAAGGATTCGAGATTCAACGATCTGCGGCCAGCTTTCCCTAGCAAGAGCCGCGAATCGAGCATGCTTCGTCGGCTTCTTCTCGAGTGTCAGCGACTGATACACCATTTCATACTCCCTCCATCTGCTTAGATACGTAGGAGATCGCGCAATTTATACAAGCATTGCGTAGAGTTAACCATTCGCGATATACCAACGGCGAACTCCATGTCTATCGTTATCGCCTCGGTAGCGCCATAAGCTCCCGAGCTCCCCCCAACTCCACAGACCCATCGTAGCTTCCGTCCACGTCCCTTTGGACGCCGTGCCGCGAAGATGCCGACCTCGATGCCCGCCCCTTCGATACGCATCCCGATGGAGCTTCTGACTCCGACTGCTTTCGCGCAGTTCGGTGCTGTCATCGAGAACCCGACCACATCACCGTCCGCGAAGCTGCCCATCCCGCAACGCGTACCACCGCCGGACGCCGTCGCCGCCAATCAGGGCTCAGCAACCAAGTACCTCGATGTCACACACATGTCGAACCTGTACAGCCTTGCGCCGAGCAAGAAACCTGCCAAGGCAGTAATGAACATGTTTGTTTGCTCGCCGCGCAACCTCCGGCCGCACGAGCCGAGCATGAGCATGCCCAGCTCGTGGGGAGACCTGGACCTAGATGAGGACGAGGAAGGATGCGGGGACTTCCAGAGGCAGCTATTGGACGTTGGCATTCTCGAAAGACATCCGTTCACCACGCAGACATTCATACCCATGGGGCTGTCGCAGCAGGAAAGGCACACACAGTATCTTGTCATAGTGGCTCCAACACTGCCGGCAAGCGCGTCGAGAAGGCACACAGGCAGAGCGCCGCCATATCCTACACCCCACATCGAACGGAAAAGGAGTGTCATGGACATCTTCGCGCGCGCGAGGCCGAGCCCGTACTCGAACGAGACTGTGCCTACCCAGAGCCAGTTCTCACGGCTGCACCCCTCAGCGCGACCCAAGGGACCTGGCCTGCCAGACCTCAAGAACCTCCGCGCCTTCGTTGCAAACGGCAGTCAAGCAGTGACATATGGGGCTGGGACATGGCATGCGCCGATGATCGTGATTGGGGACCGACCGATCGACTTTGTAGTCGTACAATTTGCGAATGAAGTAGGCAACGAAGACTGTCAGGAAATCGTGCTGAAGCCAGACCAAACCGCTTCCGAAGGGGTTGTGGTAATGGTGGATACCGATTCGACTGGAGCTGTGCAAGTCAAGGCTGGGGTTGGCTCTGTAAAGGCTAAACTATGATGCTCCTGCCGAATTTCCTCCCTCCTGATGGGCGTACCTGCTCTGATTTCGACCCGATACTATGTTATAATGCAAGCGTTGATGAGAATGCAGAGGTTTCAGAGAAGACCAAGACTGTAGCATGAACACGTCTCTAACACATGAATGACCAAGCTTAGGGTTTACAACAAATTCTTAACTCCGACAAGCTTTCGAGTTATCGCGATCGTACTGTTGATAGCTGCTACTGCAGGGATGACATGGATGATACAGATCTCGCTTGTTTTACCGCATCGAAATCATAGGGCCTCCCGTTGCTCCATCTCACGCTGTCGGAACCAATAGAACGGATGGTGTCCACTGTACCTGCCGCAGTTCTTCTACTCTCGACACGTATAGCCCCGTCCATACAGCTGCACATAACTCTGCGCAAGTTCCTCCAACCCTCGAGTGGTTTCTCACATCCGTCCGTACAATGGAAGAAGCGGATCTCGTGATCATAGGTGCAGGCATCTACGGCCTCACAACTGCTCACACATACCACCGCCTACATCCTTCAGCCAAAATACTCATTCTCGACTCTGCGCCATCCATTGGCGGACCATGGGCACCGAATCGTGTGTTTCCCGGTCTCCGGACCAACAATCTGTGGGGCATGTACGAACACCCTGACTTCCCCATGGATGAAGAAAAGTTCATGGTGAAAAGGGGAGAACACATTCCTGCCGCGAAGATGTTCGACTACCTTAGTGCTTTCATGAAATGGGCCAATGTAGAGCAATTCGTTAGAGGGCGAACAACTGTTGAGATCATCGAGAGGGATGAAGATGCGGATGGATGGGTTTTGCATTGCGCGGCATCTCCATTGAATAGGAAGGGCACCCAGATCAAAGCGAAGAAACTGGTCATTGCAGTCGGTACCACGAACAAGCCACTATTACCGGATTATCAAACGTCGACAAACTTCAGATCATTGGTCATCCATGCTGCAGACTTCCCGGAATTTCACGAAGTCATTGCGAAACCAAGCAAGCATACCGTCGTTGTGGGATCTGGAAAGTCGGCGTGGGATGTAGCGTACGCATGTGCTAGTCAGCCGTCTACTACAGCGACTTTACTCATTCGTCCTGACGGCAACGGACCTGTGTGGATGGCGCCTAGTCACGTCACACCATTGGGATTGTGGCTGGAGAAACTGGTACATACACGTTTCTTTGGCTTCATGTCTCCTTGTCCTTGGGCACCCACGACAGGCATTGAAGGCTGGCTGCGCTCCTTTTTCCATCGCACGTGGCTCGGCAGGAAAATAGTGGGTGCTTTCTGGAACACACTTGGAGAAGATGCGATCGCGCTAAATGGGTTGGACAAACACCCTGAGACGAAGAAGTTGCGGCCTTGGAGAGGTGCTTTCGAAGTCGGCAATGCGTTATCGATTCACAATTATCCGGATAGCTTTTTCGAGTTGGTCAAAGACGGAAAAGTCAAAGTGATCGTTGACGACATTGAAAGCCTGTACGGAGAGCGACAGGTTGTACTCAAGTCAGGGAAGGTGTTAGAGGCTGATGCAGTCGTTTGTGCAACAGGCTGGCAAAAGGGATACACCTTCCGCTTCGAACCTCAAGAGCTGGAGAAGGAATTGGGCTTACCTAGTACACTTGCACTCACGCCGGAAGAGACAGAGCTTATACGAAAGTCAGAGGAAACTCTGTACACCGAGTACCCTTACCTGAAAGAGAGGGATACGAGCCGTATACATCATCCCGATCCCTCCCTTCGTTACGCTGAACAGCCTTCTTCAAACGCCGAACCGTACCGCTTATACCGCTTCATGGTCCCGCCAAAAGCCATGGAAGAGCGCAACATCGCCTTCGCTGGTGCAGCCCATTGTCTTTTTACCTTCCCGTGCGCATACATACAAAGTCTCTGGATCACTGCCTATTTCGACGGTACCCTATCTCCGCCCTCTTCATCAACCAAGGCACTTGAGGAAACATATCGGAACACGCAGTACTGTGTTCTCCGCGGCGCAATGAGTTATGGGCATACACTACCCGATCTTGTCTTTGATACGATGCCTTACCTTGACACGCTGCTCAGAGATCTGGGTATGCAGGAGCGGAGGAAGGGTGGAGGTGTGAGGGAGTGCGTGAGTAGCTATGGCCCGGAGGACTATCGCGGGCTGCTGGAAGATGCCGAAGTAAGGATGAAGACTAAGAAGGGCTCTCTGAAACAGTAGGTCTTATCGATGCACGGGTTAAAGGTTAGAAGACAGCAATGAGTGGCTGGGATGAGTTGTGGTAAACAAAGAACGGTTTGATGTGTACATTAGTCGGACATGCAATTAGCGTATGGATTCAATGCGAAGCCAGGAGGTCTTGAGAGATCCTACAGCTGTGCTATGCATGTGCCTGAATTAATTCGTGGCAGTTCCACCTATCGCGCGGCGAAGCACTACCTAGGTACCTTGCAGCACGCAGAACATCATCCGTTTATCACCTAGGCAGACATCACTGTACGTATATACGGTATTGAAGGAAGTATAGGCTTTGTGAGTTTGCAAGGTATCGTTTCAAGAGGGCGCGAGAGGTGCGGTGCTTGCTCCAGATTTCACCAACCTGTACTTCTCGCAGACCGTGGCGGACACACCTCGCTCATACCTGTCCATGATAAATGACGCAGTGGGGGCAAAGTTCTTGCCACCTACTGTTAACAGGTCTCTTCAGTCTGATTAGGTCGCGAAGTCCGCGTCCATACGAGATGATTCAGGTGTTGTGGCGATCGCAGCAGGTAGGGCGGAGTGTTTCGGAGGGAATGTGCAGGGGCCGGCCCGCATGCCAAGCCCCACCCTCACCAGTAACTGCCTCTTCGAGACAGGCCTCTCAGGGAGACGATGCTCCCACACCAACCATTTGCTATCTCGCATATCGCGCCCACGACTGCAATATAAACGGAAGCTTGGTAAGGCTTGGCAACGAGTCCATGGGGGAGACTGCCGGACGCTGCAGGCCACTCGTCATTTGTAGTCGCAAATGCTCATCAGCTAGATCTTATCGCAATCATCGATCTCCCACCCAATGAGCCAATTATAGCTGCTATGTAGCTCTTCACCTAGGATCTTCATCCATGTAACGCCATAAGGAAGATCACCCGGCACCGGCACCGGCGTAGTCTCAGCCTAGAGGCTGGAGATTTGTACTGCCACAGCAGCAGCTGACTGGCCTTCCGCCTATGTTTCCCAGATTTCTTTTCCCTCTATCTCGATGGCACATGGCGTTCACCGACGTTGGCACGTGAAACCAGCCACTACCGGCCGAACTCACCACAATATCCCCTAGGGCCGGAGACACTACTATGCAGAACCAGTTGTACGATAGTGTGCCAAAACAGCTTCCCGTTTGGCGACGAGCACGGGATCTCCGGGGTATCGATAGTCATGCAGTAGATAAGCACCACCTCGACGGATGGCTGCATGAAGGATGCTAGGCTTTAGAAGGAACTTATAACTGCAACAGTACCAATCACCGCTGTACACTGCTTTTCTCCTTCTACATGCAGAAGGAGCATCGAATATACCCTGTTCTAGCGGTCTTGGGACCTTTGGCATACCTGGACCACACGACAACAATGTGGCAAGGTTGGTGTATACCACCACATCGAAGTCGCAAGACTAGAGAGTGACCAGTCGAGTACAAATAGGAGGCTGTCTTCCTCTCATTCTCAGGCCAGTCCTCATCAGAGAACCAGCAGTCTTTCGCTTCCAGCTTCAGTCCCACTCCAGCTTTCCGGCCAACCTCCTTCAAGATGCAGATCAAAGATCTCCTCACCGTCCTCGCTATCCCAGCGGTGGTGCTCTCCGCAGCCATCCCTCAGGATCCCACTGAGATCCCCGACTGGGACAACGGCAGCCAGGAGGATATTGTCGGTGGAACAACCGCTAGCGCGGGTGAATTCCCCTTCATCGTCTCCCTCCAGCGCTCCGGCTCCCACTTCTGCGGTGGCACCCTTCTGAACGCCAACACCATCCTCACAGCTGCTCACTGTGCTGTTGGCCAGACTGCCTCCAGCCTCACAGTTCGCGCTGGTTCCAACGTAAGTTTCCACCTTGGCCATGAGATTTGTTTAGGCTAACACGTTGAATCCAGAGCCGTACCTCCGGCGGTGTTGTTGCCCGTGTTTCCTCCATCAAGGTCAACCCTGGCTACGTAGCGAGCACCTACAACGGTGATGTCGCCATCATGAAGCTGGCCACCTCCATCCCTACCAGCTCCACCGTCTCGTACGCTACGCTCCCCGCGTCCGGATCCGACCCTGCTGCTGGAACCACCCTCACCGTTGCTGGCTGGTAAGTTTTGTCATTCTTATCTGTTCAGAATCTGTCCGAAACACATAGCTAACTTTCAAATTAGGGGTACTACCTCTTCCGGCGGCCAGTCGCTCCCCGTCAACCTCCTCAAGGTTGATGTTCCTGTCGTCTCCCGCAGCTCCTGCCAGTCTTCTTACGGCACCTCGGCTGTTACCGCCCAGATGTTCTGCGCCGGTCTCTCCCAGGGTGGAAAGGACTCTTGCCAGGGTGACTCCGGCGGTCCTATCGTCAACAAGTCCACCAAGGTCCTCCTCGGTGCCGTTTCTTGGGGTGATGGCTGCGCTGCCCCCAACGCCCCTGGTGTGTACGCCAACATTGGCCAGGCTACTCTCCGTAGCTTCATTGCTGCCAACTTGTAAAGTGTTTAACACTTGGTGGAGACCAGGAAGCAAACGAGTATCGCAAGGCTGGGAATGGTGGTGACATAGTGGAGGGAAAACTGAAGTGACGATCGATAAGATTCTTGTATATACAGCTTATAGCCAATTTGACTGTCACATCCTTAGCTGTGTCTTCACTCCTTGACTTTTCCTTCTGTGAACATGAACCCAGTCTATACTCGTCATCTGGTATTAATAGAAGGGAACTGGAGCTGACAGAGAATGAGCTTCGTGCAAAGGAAGATTTCAACACGCATCTCTTTGAAGTGTACCTAGGTACACTGCCTTCAGGTCTTGTTTCCTCCAGCTATTACTTTACTGTAGACGCCAGTGCACCTGTGTAGTTTCTTTCTTGTGTAAGGTGGTCGTATGGCGCGTGAGGAGAGGGGCGGGGGATAGTCCGACCTCGGCCCCTGTCCAGGTGCTCGGTCAATTGATCTAGCCTTTCTCGGAACGAACGGCGTCATCACATCTCCCCTAATCGACTTGACACGCCTTCATCCTCAACGGCTGCGCAGTGAACCCCTGATCTGTGCCACCATGTCTTCGCGACTTCTTAAACTTCCGCGGGAGCTTCGAGATCTTATTTATGGATACGTCCTCGTATGCGATGTGATTCCTGTTCAAAGCGCAGCCGTCCTATTGGAAGCCCCGGCTTGCCGCAGTACCCGTGGTCTCGAGAGAGCTTACCCGTTGAGACGTCTACGCGCCCACCGACGGATCTGGCTGACACCTCGCTTCGACATTGGTCTGACCTCCGCGGAGTACGACTCAAGGGATGGGCCTACGAACATCCGAATGACATATCAACTTGCAATTCCATCGGACACGTCGTCCAACCACATCGAAATTCGGTTGTTGCAAACATGCCGGCAGATCTATCATGAAGCTAGAAAGGTCTTTTATGGACAGAATATGTTCAGCTTTACGGAAAGCCTCAGTATACCGACCGCTTTCGCGTTCTTGTGCGACAGGCCTGCCGAATCCCTCAAGCTTATTTCCTCCATGGAGCTTGCGTTAGTGGAAGCGAGCAATATGAGAGGCACCGTTGGAGCTCATTATCCCGTTCTCCGCAGGTCAACAGACTCGCTTGTGCTGCAATTCGCTTATAACCACTTCACGGACCTCTGTACTCTCTTGTCCACCACGCGCATGGGGTTACGGAGGCTTCATCTAATGATCAGCAGTTCCCATCAGCGCTATGACACTGCGCCTTCTTCAGCGGAAGAGTGTTTGTTGTGGGAAGCACAGATGACCGTTGGGCCAAGACCATGGGTCGCTTCCTGGATCGAACCGTTGTTGAAAGTCGAAACGCTCGAACACCTCAACGTACAGTGGAAGTTTGATCGTCCGCGGCTGCGAAGAGTGGCAGATACAATATCTCACATGCGGTGCCACATGCTTGCACAACCACGAAGCAAGCTAGCGGATGGATCAGGCTCATGCATCGATTCCAGGCTTGACTTCCAGGTGCATTACCGAGTCGCCGTGCAGAATGGCATATCCATCAGCCGTGCATTCTCCAGAAAAAAGATGTTCAACAGCAATTGCGAGTCAGGAGATGACAGGGTTCGATCGAGCGAGGAAGACTTAACGACCGCTTGGCAACGACAGGTCCGAGAGACATTCAAGGCTTCGGGATGTCTTTAGCCTAGGGCTTATCAGCAAGGTTCTGTTAGGAGAATAGTTTCACGTTGTGGTGGCTTTATAAGCGCGTCGTGACACCGTTCGATGTACCTCGGGGCTGAGACCTCGGCATGTAATTGGAGATTGGTAGAGTTCTGAAAAGAAAGATCGTGCAGCGACGCGATTGTCAAGCAAGGAGCTCTTGCCAAGCAGCCTCAATCAGGTTAGTGCCCCGCTTGGTAGCACGTAATCCCTGCAAGCTAACGGTCCGCAGGCGCATTCCAAAATATCCACCTCAGACCTGGGCATAGGAGGCACAGCATGACAGAGGCAATGTTTGCTGCATCCCGAGGTCAACTACGCCGCAGCACAATGGCGATTGTTAAAATCTTGTGCTCCCTCAGCTCCGGTCAAAACTTACCTGTACCTCTCAGCCGCGCGTGCTAACACGAATTTCCAAGATCGTGCGTTTCACTCGTACGGTCCGTCCAAATGTTCAGCTTTTCAGGGTCCAACCTTCCATTCAGCTCCTCATGTTCTCAGCAACCCCTTCATCATTCCAACATCTCTCGAGATTCTTCATCTCCTTCTCCATCAGCTATCATGTCGTACGGAATCATGGAGCTTGTGCACAGCAAAACATTAATTGCGTCACTAGCATTGGCAACTCACTATGCTCTTCACCGAAGCGACTGGGATAACACCTTCCACACAGTCATTGGGGCCTGGACTGTCGCCTTTGGAGGCATTGCGACTCTCGAATATGTTGCTGATACGTCGACTAAATCTCTTGGTGCCGCATTCCAGCTTGCGGCAAGGACGGCAACATTCTATTTCGCCATCTTAGTTGCCAGCATATTACTGCATAGGGGATTCTTCCATCGCTTGCGGAAGGCAAGCACCTCGTTGACGTTGAACAAGTAGGATTTGCTGACATTGCAAAGTTCCCTGGCCCCTTCCTCGCCCGATTCTCAAAGTCATACGGCATCTCGGTCGGGGTACTTTCGACCAACTTCCAGTATTTCTCATGGCTCGACTCTTTAC
>Ga0265798_10005111_pt1 | contig 17809 bp, 14 predicted proteins | sample P3T30metagenome_FD_192430 | JGI IMG/M metagenome (GOLD analysis project Ga0265798, IMG submission 192430) | Plant litter microbial communities from East Loma Ridge, Irvine, California - P3 T30 | ecosystem: Environmental > Terrestrial > Plant litter > Unclassified | place: USA: California... | reverse complement strand
AACCATCAGGAAATAGTGAATGGCATAGCCAATCATGTAGATAGCAAGAAAGTAGGCTTCATTAGCATATCATTGGATACCAAACGCGATTGGTGGACTAAGGCTATTGCGGACGATCATTTAAACTGGCCGCAATATTCAGATTTGAAAGGAAACGAATCGGCTAATGCAGAGTTGTGGGCGATTACTAAGATACCAACTTATTACATTTTGGACAGTAAATGGCGGGTGGTAGAACGCGACGTAACCATGACCAGGCTTGAATTTACCATTAATGATTACCTGGCGCATCATTAATCAATGCACTTTAAACTGCAATAACCTTACCCTCTAAAATACCAAATACGTTATCGGTAGGTTCATGGCGCATAGCAACCTTGCCGGTAAACTTTCCAAAAGAAGGCAGTATGGCCTGTTGGTTGCTAAATGCAAAGCAGGGAAGGGTTACCGATTGCCTTCCTTTGCCCATTAATTTTACGCCCGGATGTATGTGTCCGCAAAAAACATAATGACCGTGCTGCTCTAAACAAGCGCTGTTTTGCGGGTGATGCAGCATCAGGAATGGCCCTTCGAGCATTTCCTGGTGGGTGTACACATCAAGGTCATGATAATGGTGCTCTTTTATAACATCATGGTTGCCCATCACCAGGTGCATCGTAACATGGCTAAATTGCCTACGCCAGGCAGCAAAGTCGTGCCAATCGGCATTCATATCGCTGTGGAATAAATCGCCCAAAAAGTATATGGTATCTGCCTCGTGAAGGTTTAAAAGCTTGGTAAGGCAATTCAGATCATCATGGCCTAACTGACGCGGCACCGCAATACCAGCTTTGCGAAAATGGCCGGTCTTGCCCAAATGAACATCGGCCACAATTAACGCATTTTTTTGACGCCAGTAAATTGCCCGCTCGGGCAACAAAAGCAAGTCCTGCTCTAAAATGTTAAAATTCAACCCTGCACTCATCTTATTGATGGTGCAAATATATAATTATTGCTAATAAAATTAGCTGTTTTTGTGAAATGCAAAAAGCCATTCTGAATACTCAGAATGGCTTTTTGCATTATGTGATCAGCTTATGCTTTTTCGCTTTTTGCTGATACGTTTATAATGCTTTCGGCTAATTGAGTTAACAGTTCATCTGTTTTTTTCTCTTCAGCCAAAGTTTCATCCAGCAGTTGAGCTGCATCTGCATAACCCAGTGTGTTAGCCAGAGTACGTAATGTGCCATATGAGGCAATTTCGTAATGCTCAGATTTTTGAGCGGCAGAAATGATACCCACATCACGGGTCATGGTGCCATCCTCGGTATCTTCAACAATGCCTTCAGATTCCTCGATCAGGCCTGCCATAGCATCACATTTTTTAGCGGCAGCTTTTTCATCAATCATTTCAAAAACCTGCTCCAGGCGGCTTACCTGGTTGTCAGTTTCTGCTTTGTGAGTTTCTAAAGCAGTACGCAGTTCGTCTGATGTTGCAGCTTTAGCCAATTTAACCAAGGCTTTTGAAAGGTGTTTTTCGGCCCAGTAGATGTCTTTCAACTCATCTACGAATAATTCTTTCAATGCCGATTCTTCAACGTTATCGGTATTTTCTGGTTGTTTTTTTGCTTTTGTAGTTGCCATAATGGTAGATGTTTTTAGTGAAATAATAACACGCTATATTTGTAGTGGTTTTAATTATTTGTTAACAATTGTTAATAATAGGATACTGTCTATTTATGTCAGCAATTAAATTATTATGATTTTTTTGATGCCAGTTTACTGAATACGCAGCTTAGTTATCAGCTTAACAATCAATAACATGGTTAACTGAATTTTGATTTTGTAATATTGTTGTTGTAGTATTTTTTTTTATATTTGGCTACCCGATTAAAATAAATGTATTGTAGTAGATTGAAGCTTTTTGCGCTATTTGTTATTGTTGCAATTTTTACTTCTTGTAAAAAAGACTCGCTCACAGATGATGGATTCGACAGAAATGTAAGCCCTATTAATATTCCAGGTTCTTTGGAAATTGATCCTGTAAAACAGGATACCGCAAATAAATATATTGTTGTTATTGGTTCTTCAACTGCTGCCGGCTATGGCGCCAGCGTAAGAGATTCTTGCTGGGTGGCCCGGCTGCGTAATAAATTAGTTGCCGATAATAAAAGATTTAAGGTAATAAATTTAGGGGTAGGTGGTTATACCACTTATCATTTAATGCCTACCGGATACGTATCCTCTGTATCAAAACGTCCTGTGGTTGACACTAATAAAAATGTTACTGCCGCCCTTAAATACCACCCCGCTTTAGTGATTATTAATTTGCCCAGCAACGATATAGCTGCCAATTTTCGCGACGAAGAGATATTAAGCAACTATCGTGTTATGGCAAGAACACTGGCATCCAGCAGGATTGATTATATCGTTACCGGTAGCCAGCCTCGTAACTTCCCTACCGTGGAGCAACGCAAGCGTTTGAAAATCTTACATGATAAGATGATCAAAGAATACTCAACGCATTTAGATGATTATTTAAATAAGGTGAGTACACCTACTTATGGTATTCAGAAATATTACTCAGCAGGTGATGGTATACATTTAAATAACAACGGTCACCGCGTTATCTATCAGTCTATCTTCAATTTTCCGATATTTAAGGCTGTTGCCGACTATAAATAAAAAGCACTTAATTTTATATAAAAAGCCCTGCACAATAACATGTACAGGGCTTTTTTGTGCGTTTAAAATGGGCTAAAATTCTTCCAGTTCAATATTTTCCCAGGTTTGGCGCTTGTAGTAATATAGCATAATGCAGTATACTATGATGGCTAACATAGCCAGCACCCATATTAAAGTTTCCCAACGGGCTAAAAAATAATGACCAAAACCTATGGCAGCAATTAAGACGGTTATAAGCAATAAGGTTACAATGCGTCCTCCTGATTGCTTAACTAATACAGGTTTAGAGAAAGGCAGGCCTTTCACCATAAACAACGCCATTAAAATGCCATAAATCAACCCTACAAAAAATGCAAAAATAAGGTCGTTGATAACGGCTGGCCCCCATATAGCAATACTCACCGCACTTATAACGAGGCAATAAGGAAAGTAGTAAAGCGTAACCACTGCTTTAAACATGCCCGAAAGTATTTTACCGGGACGGGTGATGGGCAGTGCGTAATAAACCCATGCAGGTTTATACTTTTCAGAAAAAGAGATATGCTGCAATATGGCCGATATAATGAAGGTGCTTAGGTAAATCAAAAATATATACCCTTTGGCTCCTTGTAGCGCCTCCAACCTTTGGTTTAAAGAACCCTTACCGTTCAATGAAAAATACAAAAAGTAAATAGGCACATAAGCAAAGGCAGGATATACCTTTATTTTAAACTCACGGATACGCGCCGCCAGTTTCCAGGTGATGCGAAAGCCTGCGTTCTCTACCGGATCGGCCGCAATAAGGTTTGCAATTTTGCCAACAATATCAAATTTCGATTTTCTAACCACGTCGGGCGTTATAGGGGCCGATGTATTGCCGTCTGAAGTAGCTGCTACCATTAAACTGCGGTTAAAACCAGGGGCCAGCACTTTGGCTACAAGCCATAATCCGGCCAGCGGAACAGTAACGCCAACTATAGCCATGAGGCTGGTTATAATGGTGGCTCTGCCGGGGTGTATAAGCACTTCATTTAAGGCAGCAATCCAAACGGGTGGTATAAAATATGACCATGTGTAATGCAGCAGATCAATTTTGGATAATACTGATACATCAATAAGTCGGGGCAAAAGGTAGTAAGCACCAAAGATTACTATAGAAAAGCCTATTTGAAAGTAGCTGATGATATCTTTAAACTTTTGTGGCGATACCATTTTCATTAACACCAAATAAACTACGTTTACCAAAAGGATGCTTAAAAAAGTGATTTGTATAATTTGTACAATAAACAGGGGTACTGCCAGCCAGCCATCAATAAAGCCCATCATAATAATACCGGGTAACGCCTGTAAAAAAGCTAAGCGGAACACATATATACTAATGTGCATGATGCGTGACAGGGCCAGGGTACGGTCATTAACCGGTCGCGGCATCAAGATGTACTGGTCGCGTACATCCAGCAAAACGGTGGTAAAATCTGTAATTAGGGTTAACGACATCAGCACCATAAACATGCTGAAGTAAACCGTTTGCCCTACCAAAGGCATCTTAAAAATAAAAAGCGTAGCCCCTATAAATGCACCCATGAGTACTGTAACCAGGCTGACCGCCCAGGAAGTACTGGCCTTGCCCGATGTTGCCGTGGCTTTACGCCGACCGGCAAACATGGCGCTGGGCCTGCGCCCGTCCATTAATAGTTTTACTTTGAGTATATGGTAAAGTTGCTCGGTATCCACGCCTGTTTTTTCAAGTACGGGCATAAAAAGGCTTACCAGTTTGAGTAATATTTTATCCATAGAAACGGCCTGTTATTTAGTCGAAAGCATTAATGATCGCATCTGTTTCACTGTCAGATTCGTTGCGGCCGGTCAACTTGGCAAACACGCGTTCCAGTGTATCGGCGTGGTTTTGCTTTAAAGATTCAAAAGTACCATCAGCTATTATTTCGCCTTTGTTTATGAGCAAAATACGGTCAGATACCTTTTCAACCACATCCATCATATGCGAACAGTAAAAAATGGTTTTGCCTTCCTTCGACAAGCGCATGATTAGTTCCTTGATCATGATCACTGCATTGGCATCAAGTCCTGACAGCGGTTCGTCCAGGATAATGATCTGGGGGTTATGGATAATTCCGGAAATAAGCAGTACTTTTTGCTTCATCCCCTTTGAAAAGGTGTCCATACGGTCGTTATGGTTATTACCAAGTCCAAAGGCACTCAGCAGCTTCATTGCTCTGGCGGTTAACAACTCTTCTTCCATGCCGTATAGTTTGCCTACAAAATCAAGGTACTCCATTGGGGTAAGCACATCGTATAATTCGGCATTTTCGGGAACGTAGCCTATGCGCTTTTTAATTTCCTGCGGGTCGTGCTGCATACTGATGCCATCTACCAGTACTTCACCATTAAAGTCGGGAATTAAACCTGTTAATATTTTAACCGTGGTAGATTTGCCGGCGCCGTTAGGGCCAATGTATCCTATTACCTGGCCGGGGTAAATATCGAGCGAAAGGTTTTTCAGGACCAGTTTTGAGCCGTAAGATTTAGACAGGTTGCGAATTTGTATAAGAGGGGTATCACTCATCATATCATCATTTTTGTGAATATACAAAGTATATTGTCATGATTTTAGATAAGTGAGCTGTAATAATTGTTACAACTGTAGTAGCATTTATTACAAGGGCAGCATTACGCTAAAAGTGGTACCTTGGTTTAGAATGGAATTAATGGAGAAGGTGCCGTTCATGCTATCCACAATTTGCTTAACCAGCGTAAGGCCAAGGCCATACCCTACTTCGCCATTGGTGCCCGAGGTTGATTGCCCGGTACCTTCCATAATGCCATTGATATGGGCTTGCTCAATGCCTATTCCGGTATCTGTAACCTCAATAAATATTTGAGGGGCGGGTTGTTCAATTACATACCTTAAATCTACTGCCACACGGCCGCCCTCGGCAGTAAACTTAATGGCGTTAGATACAAGGTTGGCAATAATTTGCAGTAATTGTCCTTTAGGGAAGTTATATTGAGCGGTTGGTTGCGATATAGCCACCGTAAAATTTACTTTTTTCTTTAATGACCGTGGAGTAAAAAGATCTACCAGTTTATCTTTCAGCGTGTGTAAATTATAAGTATTGCCCGGCGCCTGATTGCCGTTTAATTCAGCATTTAAGATGTCTTCGAGCAGTTGTATGGCCGATTTGCCACTCTCTTGTATCATCCGCATATAATCGAGCAGTTCTGTTGTATTGCCCTGACTGGCTTCCTCCAGCCCAAGTTGCGATAAGCCTATAATTCCGCTTAATGGTCCCCTGATATCGTGAGCCAGCATGCGTTTGGTATCAGACTGCTTTTTTATTTGCTGTTTCAGTGTTTCTACCTGCTTAAAAGTGTTTAAGCGGTTAACCACTTCGCGCGCCATAATGCGCAGCAAATCTTTCTTATCCTGGGTTAAATCGTGTTGGCTTTTGTGTAATACACATAATGCGCCCAGGTTATGCCCGTTACTGGTTGTAATAGGTACGCCATAGTAGTATTTTAGCTGTGGGCTGCCAGCTACATAATCTTTATCCGTAAAGCGTTCATCGGCCGATAGGTCTTGCACTTCAAATTCTACTTCTTGTGCAACAGTAAATTGGCAAACCGAGTCTTCGCAGGGCATATGATCAATGGCAATGCCATGCTGCGCTACAGTCCACTGGGTATAGTTATCCAATAAATTGATAAGCGAAATGTCGGTGCCGCAAAAGCTGGCGGCTAACAAGGTCAGATCTTCAAAGTTCTGACTCAGGGTATCATAATCTAAATTGTATTCTGATAATTCAAGAATTCTTTCGAACTCTTTACCAGGTTTAGGAGCAGCAACTATTTCCATGTCGTATATGGCAAATATACAAAATAAGCTTATGTGTCAATACTTTAACAATAGGGCGCGCCAATTACTTAAAACAGCACTGGTGTAATGTTAAAATGCAGCCATGTAATCGGTTGTAAAACGCAAAAAAAAGCCGGCTTCAGAAGCCGGCTTTTTATTAGAGCGTAAATCTATTCATTTTCGATAGCCGAAAATATTTCGAGTATCACGTTCCAGCGATGTTTGGCATCCATCTCCCATACGCGCACATAATTGTAATTGCTCACAATATTTCCTTTTTGAATACGCGCGCGGCCATAGCTGTAGGCAAGGTCGTTGCTGCTTGCTCTGCCGGCATTAATGGTTTCGGCAGATATGGTGATGGCTTGATTGGCTACAAACTGTAAGGTTTTATCGGTGCCCACCATAGGTTCAAACCCGGGGAAGTATAAATGCCCTTCGGTGGTAAAAAACTCTTTGTAAGCACCTACGGTAGATAACCTTAAGCCTTTGTTAAATTGCTGATCGTTATCCAGGATTATTTTTTTAGGGTTGAACGGATCCTTGCTGGCGGCAACCGTGTGTGTAGAATCAGGTTCTTTAATATCAACCAGTTGCGCTTTATTACTTTGTGGATGCTGTATGCCCAGGTTCATTAGCAACTTAAGCTTGCCGGTAGCCAAATCTGTTCGCCATAGCGATACATAGTCGCCATAAACTTTATCATCTTCTGTTTTACCGTTTTGATAAACATACGGGCCGGCGGTAAAGGCCAGGTCGCCGTTTGCCGAGGTGCGTGCGTATTTAGGCTGCCAGGTTAGGGTACCGGGTTGTTTATCAATTTTGCCGTAAAAGTCAGTTATCTTAATTGCATCAGGTTTAAATACAATTCCCTCGGGGTCGGTTACTGTTAAAAAGGCTTCTTTCATGCCTTTACGGGCAGCAAGCTTTACAAAATCGTCTTCGGCTTTGATAACCGTTTGTACAGTGGCACTTTTTTGTGCTGACGCTGATAAGGCATAGCAACTAAAAGCGGCTATAGCTATAATAGCTTTGTTCATTTTCATAGTTAGATTGAAGGCAGTAACGCAACCAAATTGTAATAGATGAGGAAACGTTAAAGCAGGGTTAACATATTGATAACTAATTTTGGCTTATTTTATTACTAATAGGTATCCATTATTGTGTTACGTACAGGTGCATGAATAACAATAAAGCGGCTATTTGTTTGCCAATGAATATTTAATTGTTTTGCAGGTTAAATATTTATCTACACGCTAAATTAATTAACATCAATAGATAATTTAAGTGCTAATTTTCTGCGTTAAAGTTTTGTTAAATTTTACTCCAGATAGTTCCTTCTTTGCTGTCTTTAAGTTGGAAACCAATTTTTTGTAAACCGTCCCTTATTTTGTCTGAAGTGGCATAATCGCGGTTAATTTTAGCCTCGCTGCGCAGGTTCATAATAAAATCGAGCACTTGTGGCAACTCATCGCTGCTGGCCTGTTCATTTAACAAACCTAAAATGCCGGTAACAAAGGTATGCATCAGCGTTTTCAGCAATTCTAAATTTCCGGCATCGATCTTCAGCTTACCATCATGCACCGAATTAATAATGCGCGACGCTTCAAAAAGCTCTGCAATAAGGATGGGGCTGTTAAAATCGTCGTTCAGCGCCTCATAGCAGCGGTTTAATAAAGGCTGTATATCTGCTTCGGTAGTACCACCAGACGGTTGGAGACCATCTAATAAGCTAAAGGCATTCATCAGGCGTTTAAAGCCTTTTTCTGATGCCTCCATAGCATCATTGCTGAAATCGAGCGTGCTGCGATAGTGTGCCTGCAGCATGAAAAAACGCACCGTCATTGGGCTGTAGCCCTTATTTAGGATGGCATTATCACCACTGAATAATTCATGTGGTAAAAAGCTGTTACCTAATGATTTAGACATTTTTTGCCCGTTTACGGTAAGCATATTGGTATGCACCCAGTAACGCGCCGGGCTTTTACCGTAGCAAGCTACGTTTTGTGCTACCTCATTAGTGTGGTGTGTTGGAATCAAATCTAATCCGCCGCCGTGAATGTCAAACTGTTCGCCTAAGTATTTATGACTCATGGCCGAGCACTCTAAATGCCAGCCCGGGAAACCCACGCTCCAAGGTGAAGGCCACTTCATCAGATGTTCGGGTTTGGCTTTAATCCAAAGCGCAAAATCGAGTTTGCCGCGTTTTTCATCCTGCCCGCCAAGTGTGCGGGTATTGGTCAGCAGATCTTCCAGGTGGCGACCGCTTAATATACCGTAATCGGTGGTTTGGTTATATTTCTCAACATCGAAGTATACAGAGCCATTCACCTCATAGGCGGCACCTTTTTGCAGCATGATCTTTACCAGTTCAATTTGCTCAATAATATGACCGGTGGCTGTAGGTTCTATACTGGGTGGCAGCACATTAAACGTGCGCATAATGTCGTGGAAACCGGTGCTATACTTTTGCACAATTTCCATAGGCTCCAATTTGGCCAGTTTGGCTTTTTTAGAGATTTTGTCTTCTCCCTCATCGGCGTCGCCTTCCAGGTGGCCGGCATCGGTAATGTTGCGTACGTAGCGCACTTTATAGCCCAGGTGGGTTAAGTATCTGAAAATAAGATCGAAAGATATATAGGTACGGGCGTTGCCCAAATGCGCATCGCTGTAAACGGTAGGTCCGCAAACGTACATGCCTACATAAGGGGCATCGAGCGGTATAAATTCTTCTTTAGTACGGGTTAAGGTATTGTAAACAAATACTTTTTGTTCCATGGGCGCAAACTTACAATTTTTAATTCAGGCTGATGATTTTTTGCATAATCACTATATAAGAACAAGGTCAAAAAAAGCAGAGTGGAATTCCTTACAATACGCTATCAGGCTGTTGTGTTGGTAGTAGTAGCAAAGTGGTATGTCAGTAAAATAATACAAAAAAAGCGTTCACAAAAGCGTTCATAATCCGTTCAAAAAGTGTTCATGCGTGAACACTTTTGGGCTAAAATTTGACTAAACTGCTCATTTTGAAGATTACAAAAACTTACGTAAATGAAGAAAAATGTACTTTTTTGAAGTTTTATGAATTTTTACGAGCAAAAAGGGGACAATTCTGCGTGAACACTTCGGCGTGTTTTGGTTACTGTTTCAACAAGCATTTATTTCAGGAGCAGGGTGCTGCACACCGGGTAATGGTCCGACAGTTTTTTCTGAATAATGTGATAGCTCATGACTTCGAAAGCCGGGCTGGCCATAATATAATCGATCTGGTAATTGGGGAAACTGCCGTTATAGGTACGGGCAAACCCCGATCCTTTTTTACGGAAAGCATTGGTTAGGCCTTTAGACATTTGGTTAACGGCAAAAGATGAAGGCGTGTCGTTAAAATCGCCGGCGATGATGTAAGGGTAGGGGCATTGCGCTGCGTGAGCTTTTACCTTGGCCACTTGTTCGCTGCGTTTAACAAAGGCCCGTTTGAGTTTGGAGCCGATGCGTTTGGAGGAAGACAGATCGGCCTCCCCTTGTTTAGATACTTTGGTGAGGTAGTTATAATCTTCCGGATCGAAGCCTATAGACTGCAGGTGCACAGCGTAAAACCTGAACATTTGGTTAGCCTTTTTTACATCCACAAATATGCACTGGTTGCTGCTGCCATTATCAGCTGATAGCATCACAAAGCCTTTATTGGTAATAGGGAATTTGGAGAATATGGCCATTCCCATAGCCTCAGTGCCGGTATCAAAACTGAAAGGGTTAAAATAATAAGCTTCAGACTTCATGATCTTTTTCATGGAATCTTTGATGGCATACTGTCCGCGTCTGCGGCTGTAAAATTCCTCAATGCCAATAATGTCGGGGCGCTGGTCATCAATAAGCGCCAGCATCTCGTGCCTGGTCAGCGAATCATTCTTTTCACCGTAACGTTTAAAGTTATGAGCATTGTAGGTCATTACCCGTAAGGCATTAGACTGGTTGGTGGCGGTGTATGAGGTAGATTTGCGGAAACCGATATTGTCTCTCAGCACGCTCCAACCTATCATAATGCAAATTAGCGGAACCAAAACGTATTTGCTGCCTCGCAAAATCCAATAGATCAAAACCAGGCAGTTGGCCAGTAATAACGGGGGATAAGCCAAACCAAAAAAAGCAATGACCCATGATTTACGGGGATCGGTAATGGGCGAAAAGTAGCTAACCAGCAGAGCAAGGCCAAGCAATATGCTTAGGCCCAGTATGAATTTATCAAAAAAGTTTAACCGTTTTTCCTTCTTCTTAACCGTCATGTTTGCTGGCCCGGAACAATACTTCCTTTTCGTGTTTATTCAGGCTGTCGTAACCACTTTGCGATATTTTATCCAATATATGGTCAATCTCTTCCTGGCGCGGTACGGATGTGCCGGGCTGCTGGTAAGTTTTGTTTTGAGAGGCTACTTTTACCTTAGGACGCTGGTTAAACATACTGCTAACCGATTTGCCTAGGTCGTTACCGCGGTTAAGCTGCTTAATATAGATGAAGCCTAATAAGGCACCTCCCAAGTGGGCAATTTCGCCGCCGGCATTAGGGCCGGTAATGCTTAAAAAGTCAATTACTACATAAAATACGGCTATCCATTTTAATTTAACCGGGCCCAAAAACATCATGTATACTGTGTAGTTAGGCAGTAAGGTTGCTGTTGCTACCACAATGGCCATTACACTTGCTGAGGCGCCCATTACATAACTTACAGGCAGGCGACTCGCAAAGAGTGGGAAAATGTTGAAAGCAAGAATATAAAATACCGCTCCGGCTAAACCACCAAAAAGGTATAGGTTAACCAGGCGTTTGTTACCCAGATATTCCTCAAAAATTTGCCCCATCCAAAACAGCCATAGCATGTTAAACAAAATGTGAAAGATATCATAATGCATAAACATGTAGGTAACCGGTGTCCAAAAGCGGGTGGCCAGCGTGGGCACATAAGCCGGAAGTGCCAGGTATTGGTTGGCAAAGTTAGCCAGCATATCGTTACCCATTAAGCGCAATAGCACGGCGGGTATATTAATTAATAGAAATACCGCTACGTTAATGCCAATAAGCAGATTAATGCGGCTGCCCGACTGCAGCAGCTTGTAACGTATATCTTGCCAAAGGGAATTCATAAATTGAAAGATGTTTATTAAATAACTTACATAAGTTACTAAAAATTGTTTGGTCGGTAGGTTCCCCAAATTTTTATTAAAATGAATCCTACTAACGCGCCGCCCAAATGTGCAAAATGCGCCACCGAGTCGCCGGGCGTAGGACTTAAACCGCCATACAATTCCCACACAATATAGCCAATTACCGCGTATTTTGCTTTAACCGGTAACGGAATAAACATAATAAATAATTCCACGTTAGGGAACATCATTCCAAAAGCTACCAGCAAACCAAAAATAGCACCCGACGCGCCTACAATACCTGCCATTGGGCTGTAAATGCCCACCAATTTTTGAAAACCTGGCTGGTCAAAGTAAGGTGTGATATCGCCGTTGGGAACTGTGAAGGTACCAAGTACCTGATGCACCTCGTACGCCTGAACGGCCATTTGTAAAGCCAGGGCACCAATGCCTGTGATAAAATAATACTGTAAAAATCGTTTAGGGCCCATGTTATATTCCAGCATCGGTCCAAATACATACAGCGCAAACATGTTAAAAAAGATGTGCATCCAGCCACCATGCATGAACATGTAAGTGATGATTTGCCACATCCTGAACAAGGGCGCATTAAAATAATGGGCTGCCAGATACGGCTCCAGATCAACACCCGAATATTGCAGGAACATCGTCCCTAAAAAAAAGATGATGTTGATGATGATTAAATTCTTGACCACCGGCGTAAGGTTAGCCAACGGATTTTGCCTGAATGCACTCATAGGATATGGTAACGGCGCTTACTATGCACCTAACTTATTTTTGTTATAAAAAAAGCTGTCATTTCGAGTGCTAACGAGAAATCCTGTACTCTATGCTTGTATGTTACTTTGCAATTTGAACAGGATCTCTCACTATCGTTTGAGATGACATTCTGTTTAATTCATCTTGTCAGTCTGAACTGGTCGAAGACCTGTACGCTTCTCTACGTCTTCGACAAGCTCAGACCGACAGGGGGCTTACTCTATAATCTTGACTCTGCACTCCTGACTCTCTCCCCAATTATTTCTCAAAACGTTCCATCAACTCATTCAGCGTAAACGTGCTGATCACCGGCTTGCCGTTCAGCGCAATGTTGGGCATCTGGCAGGCAAACAGCTGGTCTATCAGCAAATTCATTTCTTCCAGCGTGAGTTTAGTGCCTGCTTTGGTAGCCGCATTGCGCGCTAAGGTACGGGCTAAAGTATCGCGCTTATCTAACTTGAGGATAGCCATATTGTTTTTAAATCCTTCGAGCAAATGCTCCAGTAGCTGGTGCTCGCTCGAGGCATTTAAATCGGCAGGTATGCCGTCCACTACCACCGTATTTTTGCCAAACTCGCGAATGTCGAAACCTAAGGCTTTAATGTCGGGCAATAATTCCTTCAATAAAGTAAAATCGCTGCCGTTCAACGTCAGCGTTTGCGGAAACAGGCTTTGCTGACTAACGCCCGAGTGGTTTTGCAACTGCTGCAAAAAGCGCTCATATAATATCCGTTCATGTGCCGCCTGCTGGCTAATGAGCATAAAGCCCGATTTTATTTGCGATAGTATATACCGGTTATGAATCTGGAACAACTGCCTTTCGCTGGGCTTGGTTACGGCCTGGTTGTTCACCTCAAAGCTATCATCGGGTAGCATTTCCTGCTGTTGCTGCGGCACCTGCTTACTTATTTCGTACAGCGTTTCCCAGTTCTGCGTCATGCCGCCCTTGTAAGGGTTATTGCTGTTTTGATAGCTGCTTTCGCGCGGGGCAGGCTTGGCTACGGTATCAAACGGGTTAAAGTTAGGATTGAAAGTAATGCCCGGCGGCGTAATTTCTTCCAGTGGTTTAGCAGTAATCAAGTGCTCGATGCTGTTCTCCTGGTCAAAATCTAAACTCGGCGTAATGTTGTACCTGCCTAAAGAGCGTTTTACCGCCGACCGGATAATGGCATAGATAGCCCGTTCATCCTGGTACTTAATTTCAGTTTTAGTAGGGTGTACGTTAATATCTATCTTACTCGGGTCAATATCAATAAATAGTACGTAGAATGGGTAAGTATCCTCAGGCAGTAACTCCTCAAAGGCTGTCATCACCGCATGGTTCAGGTAATTATCGCGGATAAAGCGGTTGTTCACAAAAAAGAACTGTTCGCCACGGGTGCGGCGGGCAAACTCGGGCTTGCCCACAAAGCCACGCAGGTTAATAATGGTAGTATCTTCTTCCACCGGCACCAGGCGCTGGTTATAGTTATTGCCAAACAGGTGCACAATGCGCTGTTTTAACTGCGAGGCAGGCAAGTGGTAAACCTCCTGCCCATCGTGGTGCATGGTAAAAAATATTTCGGGATGCGCCAGCGCCACCCGCTGAAACTCATCTATAATGTGCCTTAACTCTACCGGGTTACTTTTTAAAAAGTTACGGCGGGCAGGGGTGTTGTAAAACAGGTTTTTCACCGCAATAGAAGTACCTGCGCTGGTGCCCGTGGCCTCCTGGCTTATTACTTCCGATCCTTCAATTACAATACAGGTACCCAGCTCATCTTCGTGGCGTCGGGTTTTCATTTCAACCTGGGCAATAGCGGCAATAGAAGCCATGGCCTCGCCCCTGAAACCCATGGTACGTATGGCAAACAGATCTTCGGCCTTGCGTATTTTGGAGGTAGCATGGCGTTCAAAGCACATGCGGGCATCGGTAAGGCTCATGCCGCAGCCATTATCAATTACCTGTATTAGCGCCTTACCGGCTTCCTTGAGCAGCAGTTGTATTTTATCTGCTCCCGAGTCTATCGCGTTCTCTACCAGTTCTTTTACCGCCGATGCCGGTCTTTGCACTACTTCGCCCGCAGCAATCTGGTTGGCCACGGCATCAGGTAAAAGCTGTATAATATCTGACATCAAAAAAATCCCCTTCAATTTCGACGGCTAAATTAAATATTTGACGGCATAACTTTACCTTTGAAACGTTGTTAATAAAAAGCCCCTCCTAAATCCTCCCCGGGAGGGAGGACTTATTAGAACCGGGAATTTACAACTCCCTCCCCCTCCGGGGAGGGCTGGGGAGGGGCTGTTTTATTTTATGAAAAAACTTTGGCCCTCATTTTTGCTGTTGCTGCTTTTTGCCGCCTGTAAACAAAAAGAATATAATGCCGATATGCTGGTGAAAAATGCTACTGTATATACGGTAGATAGTACCTTTAGCACTGCCGAAGCCTTTGTGGTGCAAGCCGGTAAAATTGTAGCTGTAGGCAGTGCAGACAGCCTGGAGAAAATATACACCGCACGCCAGGTGGTTGATGCTAACGGAAAGGCCGTTTACCCCGGCTTTATTGATGCCCATACTCACTTTTACCGTTATGGTTTAAGCTTGCAGGAAGTACACCTGGAAGGTACTAAAAGCTGGGAAGAGATCGTAGACTCGGTGCAGGCGTATGCCGGCCGCAACGAAGAAGGTTGGATTATAGGCCGGGGTTGGGATCAAAACGACTGGAAAACAAAGCAGTTTCCGAGTAAAGGTGAGTTAGATTCATTATTCCCGGTAAGGCCGGTAATACTTACCCGTGTAGACGGGCATGCCGCAATAGTGAACCAGGCAGCGCTGAACATTGCCGGTATTAAACCCAATCAAAAATTAGAGGGCGGACAAATACAAACCGTTGATAACAAGCTCACCGGTATACTGGTTGATAACGCTGTTGATTTGATAACCCATAAAATACCTCAGGCTACCGACCAGCAAACGCAAAGCGCGTTATTAGGTGCACAGCAAAATTGCTTTGCCGTTGGTTTAACTACGGTGGATGATTGCGGACTGGATTTCCCCATGATTAACACTATTGCCGAGTTGCAGCACAAAAAAGCATTAAAAATGCGCATGTATGTAATGCTGAGCGATAATGAGGATAATATTAACTACCTGTTTAAGCGTGGCGTTTATAAAACGCCGGGCTTAAATGTACGCTCGTTCAAGGTATATGCCGATGGGGCCCTTGGCTCGAGAGGCGCGTGTTTATTACACGATTATAACGATCAAAAAGGCTGGAAAGGCTTTTTGCTGAGCAGTCAAAAACATTTTGAAGATGTTGCCCAGCGTATTGCCGCTAAGGGTTTCCAAATGTGTACCCACGCCATCGGCGATTCGGCCAACCGCACCATTCTTAAAATTTATGCTAACGCCTTAAAAGGAAAGAACGACAAACGCTGGCGCATAGAGCATGCGCAGATCATTGACCCGGCCGATATTAAATATTTTGGCGAGAATAACATCATTCCATCGGTACAACCTACTCATGCTACCTCGGATATGTACTGGGCAGGCGACCGCCTGGGGGCACAGCGTTTAAAAACTGCATATGCTTACAAGCAACTGTTGCAACAAAATGGCTGGTTGCCTTTAGGTACCGATTTCCCGGTAGAAAATATTAACCCGCTATATACGTTTTATGCAGCAACTGAGCGTAAAGACATGAAAGGTCTTCCGGCTAACGGCTTTCAAAAAGAGAATGCCCTGAGCAGGATAGAGGCTCTGCGCGGTATGACCATTTGGGCAGCCCGTTCTAATTTTGAAGAGAAAGAAAAAGGCAGTATTGAGGTAGGCAAGTTTGCCGATTTTGTGATACTTGACCAGGATCTGATGAAAGCCAAAGGTGCCGAATTACCCCGTATTAAAGTGCTGAAAACGTTTGTAAATGGCGAAAAAGTGTATGAAAAGAAATAAGTGTGGTTGGTTAATAGCCGTTCTGTCGGGTTTTATATTGTTAAATACGGCTTGTGCCCAAAAGCCACCTATCATAACTATCCCCACAGGGGCGAACTATGTAAGCGAAGAAAACCTGAGTATACAGTCTACCGTGTTGCTTAACAATGAGCAAGGCGTGGTACCGTTAACCGGTCTGGATAAAGCCACCATAGCCAGCATTCGTTTTACCCATGAGTACGCGCCTGTATTTGATAGTTTGCTGAATAAGTATGCCAGGGTGAAAAACTTTAACGGGTTAACTTACTACAACATAAGTAAGCTAACCGATGATTTGAAGCTATACAACACCATCATCTTGCAGTTAACCGACCTTGATTTAAACAACCAAGAGTTGCTCAACTTTATTACCATGAACGATAAGTTGAAGAAAATGGTGGTGGTATATTGGGGGAGTGGCATACCGTTAAACAAACTGGATGGGGTAAATACACCTATTATATGGTGTAACCGTTTATCGCCCGTGGCAGCAGCTTACGCGGCGCAGGCTGTTTTTGGCGGCATGGCCATTACGCAAAAGCTAACCAAGAATGCATCGGCCAAATATGTGACAGGATCAGGATTTATTACGGCCAAAACTCGTTTGCAATACACCGTGCCCGAGGCTGTAGGCATCAAAGCCGAAAACCTAAAGGCTGTGGATAATATTGCCAACGAAGCCATCAACGACCAGGCTACGCCGGGCTTTACCGTTTTGGTAGCTAAAGATGGTAAAGTGATTTTTAACAAGGCCTACGGCTACCATACTTACACCAAAACCCAGCCCGATAAGATTACCGATATCTTCGACCTGGCATCGGTTACCAAAATATCGGCTACCACACTGGAGGTAATGAAACTGGTTGATGAAGGTAAACTAAGTTTAGACTCTACCATGGGCAGCTACGTAGCGCTGGCACGCAATACCAGTAAGAACGATATCAAGATACGCGAACTGATGCTGCATCAGGCAGGTTTGGTTTCTTATATTCCTTTTTACGAGCGTATCAAAGCTACCGACCATAGTTCCGATTCATCGGCCGCATACCCCACCAAAGTAGCCGATGGTTACTACATGCGTAAAGATTACTTTAAGGAGGTAATGTGGCCGCAAATGCTTAACTCGGCATTGCGTACCCGCGGTCAATACGTGTACAGCGATCTAAGCATGTATTTTATGAAAGAAGTAGTAGAAACGGTTACGGCTACTCCTTTAAATGTATACGTGCAGGATAATTTTTATAATCCGCTGGGCATGCAAACCGCCGGCTTTTTGCCGCGCAACCGTTTTGCAGCCGACCAGATAGTGCCTACCGAGAACGATACCTATTTCAGGCATACACTGCTGACAGGCTATGTGCACGATCAGGGTGCGGCCATGGTTGGCGGGGTATCGGGTCACGCCGGTTTATTTGCTTCGA
>Ga0265798_10005109_pt1 | contig 17811 bp, 16 predicted proteins | sample P3T30metagenome_FD_192430 | JGI IMG/M metagenome (GOLD analysis project Ga0265798, IMG submission 192430) | Plant litter microbial communities from East Loma Ridge, Irvine, California - P3 T30 | ecosystem: Environmental > Terrestrial > Plant litter > Unclassified | place: USA: California... | reverse complement strand
GAAGGCCTGACCCGCGGTGCTGCTGTGCGCAGCCTAGGTCACGCTATCACGATGCCCACTGGCGACGGCGTGAAAGGTCGCTTGTTCAACGTAATTGGCCAGGCTATCGACGGTATTCCGCAGCCCGTGAGCACCGGCGGCCTGCCCATTCACCGCAACGCGCCCGCCTTTGAAGACCTCGCTACTTCGTCAGAAGTATTCTTCACCGGTATCAAAGTAATCGACCTGCTTGCTCCCTATGTAAAGGGTGGTAAGATTGGTTTGTTCGGTGGTGCTGGTGTAGGCAAGACCGTACTGATTCAAGAGCTCATCAACAACGTAGCTAAGGCCTACTCGGGTCTGTCGGTGTTTGCTGGCGTGGGTGAGCGTACCCGCGAGGGCAATGACCTGCTGCGCGAATTCATCGAAGCCAACATCATCCGCTACGGCGATGCCTTCAAGCACTCGATGGAAGAGGGCGGCTGGGACCTGAGCAAAGTGGACATGGCCGAGATGGAAAAATCGCAGGCTACCCTCGTGTTTGGCCAGATGAATGAGCCCCCCGGAGCCCGCGCCCGCGTGGCCCTGTCGGGTCTGACCATCGCCGAGAGCTTCCGCGATGGCGACGGCACTGGTGCTGGCCGCGACATCCTTTTCTTCATCGACAACATCTTCCGCTTCACGCAGGCGGGTTCGGAAGTATCGGCTCTGCTGGGCCGTATGCCTTCGGCCGTAGGGTACCAGCCTACGCTGGCTACCGAGATGGGTGCCATGCAAGAGCGCATCACCTCGACCAAGCGCGGCTCGATTACTTCGGTACAGGCCGTATATGTGCCTGCCGATGACTTGACTGACCCGGCTCCGGCTAACACCTTTGCTCACTTGGACGCTACGACGGTACTGAGCCGTAAAATCGCCGAGCTAGGTATCTACCCGGCCGTGGACCCGCTCGACTCTACCTCACGTATCCTTGATGCTACCATCCTCGGTGCCGAGCACTACAACACCGCCCAGCGCGTGAAGGAGATTTTGCAGCGCTACAAAGAGCTGCAAGACATCATCGCCATTCTAGGTATGGACGAATTGAGCGAAGAAGATAAGCAGACTGTAAACCGCGCCCGCCGCGTGCAGCGCTTCCTGTCGCAGCCCTTCTTCGTGGCCGAGCAGTTCACCGGCCTGCAAGGCGTACTGGTTGACATTAAGGACACCATCAAAGGCTTCAACGAAATCATCGACGGCAAGTACGACCACCTGCCCGAGTCGGCCTTCAACCTAGTTGGCAACATCGAAGATGCTGTAGCTAAGGGCGAGCGTCTGATTGCAGAAGCCAAATAGTTTTTGGTTATCGGTTTTTGGTTTTTGGCTTTAGAAGAGCAGCGATGTTTAACTAAGTCAAAAACCAAAAACCAAAAACAAACAACCAATAATGCATTTAGAAATCATCACCCCCGACCGTAAGGTATTTGATGGCGAAGCTACTTCGGTGCGCTTTCCGGGTACCGATGGGTCGTTTGAAGTGCTCAACAACCACGCTCCGCTGATTGCGGCCCTCAAAACGGGCGACGTGATTGTGACGGGTGCGGGCGGCGGCACGTTTCACATTGGAGGCGGCATCGTGGAGGTGCTGCGCAACAAAGTGACGGTGCTGGCCGAGTCGGCCTCGGCCTAACTTGGCTTAAGCCTTAATTAAGGTAAACAACTACGGGAGCGCCCGTGCTGGTTTTGGCTGGCACGGGCGCTTTTTTGCTACCTAGGGGCCATTGTTTTGGTGCGTAAATCAGCCTTATGTGAGGTTTTTTCGTTCAGCGACTATTACTACCTTTTTACTGGTCTTTGCGCAATGTCGCTTCCTGCTGAAACTAATATTTATACCCCTCGCCAGCGCTATCTGCTGCTTATCGCCACGCTTGTTGTACTCGGTGGGCTGGCCCTATACGGGATGCTGGGCTACCTCACGGCCTTTCTGGGGGCGGGCATCTTGTATGTAGTGTTGCGGCCCTGGTTTACGGCGCTAGTGCACAAGCGCGGCTGGAACCGCACCCTGGTGACGGTACTGTTGCTGCTGTTTGCAGTAGTAGTCCTCATCATTCCCTTCTTCGCTCTCACCTCGCTGCTCATCGATAAGGTGCGGATAGTGGCGCAAAACACCGACCAGATTCTAGCGACAGTACAGGATATCGAGCGTAAGCTAGGCGTGCAGGTAACTCAGCAGGCCCAGGTGCGCCAACTCTTGCAGCAGGGCGCAGCTCGCGTCAGCCAATGGATACCGACCTTAGCCAGTAGCGTACTCAACGTTGTTGTTGTGGTGGGCCTGATGCTGTTTACGATGTACTACCTCTTTATGCAGGAGGAGGCCTTCCTGGCCGGCTTGCGCCGTTACCTGCCTTTCCGCGAAAAAACGCTGGATGAGCTTAGTGATTCGCTACGCAACAATGTAAATGCCAACGTGCTAGGCCAAGGAGTAGTATCCTTGGTGCAAGCACTATTAACTGGGCTAGCATTATGGATATTTGGGGTGCCCTCCCCCATGTTTTGGACGGTCATTGCGTTTTTTATGGCCTTTATCCCAGTGCTAGGCACGCCGCTGGTATGGGGCCCGGCGGCCATTTACCAGTTTGCCCAAGGGCACAATGGGCAGGGCATTGGCATTCTGATAGTCGGAGTAGTAGTAATCATCAACTCCGATAACGTGTTACGTATCTGGATGGCCAAATACATGGGCGATATTCACCCGTGGGTAACGCTGGTAGGGCTGACCCTAGGCGTCGATATTTTCGGTATTGTAGGGCTGGTCATCGGGCCATTGCTGCTGTCATACCTCATCGTGCTGATGCAGGTATTTGCCCGCGAAAACCGCGTGTTGCTGCACTTAGTACCTGACACGCTGACGGCTAAGGCCGAAGAAATAGTCGATAAGTCGAATGAGGTACGGCAAGACGCCGAAGAAATTCGCCGCACACAGTAGGCAAGTGTGGGCGTGGCAGCAGTCTGGCGCTACCTTCGCCTTGCTATGGACCTGACCCCGATTCACCCGAAAGTTACTCCCATCTACCAGACGTCGGTCTTCAAATTCAGCTCGCTGGCCGAGCTCGAAGACTACTACACCACCCCCGGCCGCAAGGGCCTATACGGCTACTCGCGCTCCGAGCATCCCAATTCGGACGAGCTAGTGGCCGAAGTAGCCCGCCTAGAGGGGGCCACGGGCGGTGTAGCCACCGGCGCCGGCTTGGCTGGGCTGCTGGCGGCCGTGCTGGCCACCTGCCAAGCCGGCGACCACGTGCTGTGCCCCGCCGAGCTCTATGGAGGCTCGGTTGTGCTGCTGTCGCAGGAGCTAAGCCGCCTAGGTATCGAAACGAGCTATGTGCCGCTGGCTCAGCTTTATGACCTCGGCCAGCACCGCAAGCCTACCACCAAGTTGGTGCTGGCCGAGGTGCTGAGCAACCCTCTTCTGGCGGTGCTCGATGGACCCCGCTTGGCGCAGGCGTGCCGCGAGCAAGGTATTAAGCTGCTTATCGATAGTTCGTTTACTTCGCCTATGCTAACGCGCCCGCTCGACTGGGGCGCCGATATGGTGTGGCACTCGGCTACGAAGTACCTGGCCGGCCACTCCGATGTAACGGCCGGCGTGGTAGTAGCCAACGACCCTGCTCTTAACAAGCGCCTGCGGCAAGTAGCTACTAACCTAGGACTGATGCTAGCCCCGCTAGATAGCTGGCTAGCCGTGCGCGGCCTCAAAACCTTGCGGCTGCGTATGCGGCAGCATTCGGAGAATGCGCTGGCTGTGGCCCGCTTCCTGGCCAAGCACCCGGCCGTGGCGGCGGTTTTTTACCCCGGCCTAGAAACGCACCCCGGGCATGACCTAGCCGAAGCGCAGCTGCTGAATGGCTTGTACGGCGGAATGCTCTCGCTGCGACTCGCTAACGATACTGTGGCGGCGGCCGATGACTTTGTGCAGCGCACTAAGCTGTTTCCGCTGGCGCCCTCGCTGGCCGGTGTGGCTTCGTCGTGCTCATACCCTACGGCTACCTCGCACCGCGGGCTCAGCGAAGAGCAGCGCCAGGCCCTGGGTATCACGCCGGGTGTGCTGCGCCTGAGCGTGGGTATTGAGGAGCCCGCCGAACTGCTGGCCGACCTAGGGCAAGCACTGGACTAACGGGATAGCTAGCGGTTGCTACGACGATGCAAGCGACCTAGACAAAGAGCAGGCAAACGTATGCTGCAAGCCCCAGGCTTAGCATAGGTTTACCTGCTCTTTTTGCGGAGGTAAATTGCTGTATTTATTGCCATAGCGCCTAGGTTTTGTTGCGCAAACGCGCTACCTTTCGTACGCGTTATGAAAAACCCGCCCATCTACGTAGAGGCCCGCATTCGGTGCCCGCTAGAGGCTCTTTGGAAGCACACCCAGCAGCCCGAACTGCATCAGCAGTGGGACTTGCGCTTTACCGAAATCGAATACCTGCCGCGACCTTCGGCCGCCGAGCCGCAGCAGTTTTTGTATGCTACGCGCATCGGGTTTGGCCTAGGGGTAGCGGGGCGGGGCGAAAGCCTGGGCACCAAAGAAAAAAATGGGGAACGTACCTCAGTACTCAAGTTCTGGTCAGAGGAGTGGGTATCGCTCATTCGCGAAGGCGCGGGCTTTTGGAAATACGTACCAACGGCCGATGGCCTGCGGCTTTTCACGAAGTATGATTACCAAACGCGCTTCGGGTGGGTAGGGCAGGTGCTCGACCGGCTGGCGTTTCGGCCGCTCATTGGGTGGGCTACGGCTTGGAGCTTCGACTGCCTGCGGCTATGGCTCGAAACCGGGCAGCGGCCCGCCTTATCGCGGCGCCTGGCCCTGGCCGACTGGCTCACGCGGGCTACCCTAGGCGTGGTGTGGGTGTACCAAGGAGTAGTGCCCAAGCTGCTTTACCCTGATACTGGCGAGTTGCAAATCTTGCAGGGCGCCGGCTTTTCGGCCGCGGCGGCCCACCGGGTGGCGGCCGGGGTAGGCGTGGCCGAAATCTTGTTTGGGCTGCTGTTCTGGCTACTGCCGGCCCGGCGGCTGCGTCCAGTGTACTGGCTGCACATGCTAGGGCTGCTAGTGCTAGGCGCAGGAGCCTTGTTTAGCCAACCGGCCGTGTTTGTGGCGCCCTTCAATCCTCTTACGCTCAACCTGGCCCTTGTAGCGATGGCGGCCGTGCGGCTGCTGGTGCCCGAAGACATAGTACCCAGTGCCACTCGTTGCCAGCGCCAGCCACCTAGGGCCGAGCGCGTAGTAGTCCCCGCTCCGCAGCCTGCCTGACGTGCCCGTGCCGCCGCGCCTACTACCTTATCGAAAAGACCTACTTTTTGCTACCATGCCGTCTATCTACCAGCAGCAGCTGGGTGCTGACTTTGCCAAGCTGCACCCCCGTATTCAGGAGCGTCTTGCATTTAGCAGCCACGACAACCGGGCATTTGTGGGCGAGGGCACCATGGCCCAGGTTTGGCACGGGCCATTCTGTACTCAGCCGTTTCTGCGCGTTGGGCTGCTGCGCAATATTATGTTTCCAGAGGCGGGGCAGGACATACCGTTTCGCATCGAAAACTACGCCTACCGCGACCCGATGGGCCGCGAAACGGTGACTTGGATTCGCCGCTTTAGCTTTCCGCGGCACGTGCGCTGCTTCGACGCTACCATGATTCGGAGCACCAGCCGCAACTGCATTGTGGACTACCTAGGTACCCACCAGCACCTAGCCGTTGACATCGACCTGGCTGTGACTGAACGGGGCGGCCTGCGACTGCGCTCGGGCGAGCAGCGCTTTTACGAAGGCGCCCTCAATTTTCGGTTTCCGATGCTGCTTTCAGGCCTGGCCGAGGTAGAAGAGTGGTACGACGACGCGGCCGGCTGCTATCGCATTCAGGTAGAAGTGCGCAACAAGGTGTTTGGAAAATTATTTGGCTACCGTGGCTCTTTCCAGCCCGCCTGGCACGAGTTGGCCCCGGCCGACATTCCAACTTATGCGCTACCTGTGCGCCACGAAAGCCGGGAGTAAAATGAGTAGGTAACTTAGTAATCTATTGTATTCCAACTTATAAAAATAGCCGTTATGAACTTTCAACTAACGCCCGCGCAGCAGCGCGTAGAGCTGGCCCGGCCCTGGGTGTTGCTGGCTTTGTATATAGCCTTGGCACTAGCGGGCTGGTGGTGGCTGGCCGCGCCGCTGGTAGTAGTAGTGTGCTTGGCCGCCTTTGTGCAGATGCACGATGCCATGCACAACGCCCTAGGTCTCTCTAAAGCAGCCAACAAGCGCGTACTGAGCCTAAGCGGCTTGCTCATCTTGAAAAGCGGCCACGGCCTGCAAGTGACGCACCTGCGCCACCACGGCCGTTGCCTTACCGAAGCCGACCCCGAAGGCGCCCCCGCCACCTGGAGTTTTGGCCGGGTGCTGTGGCAAGGGCCTTGGCACACGCTGATGCTGCGCCGCGAGGCCCTGCGCATTGCGCCCAACACCAAGCGTATTCAACTGCTCGAAACGGGTGCTACCCTGGCGCTGTTGGCAAGCTTTATAACGTTGTATTGGCTTACGGGCTCGGTGGTGGGGCTGGTGTATTGGGGCGTGGCGTTTTTGATGAGCGCAACCATGCCTATCTGGGCTTCTTACGTGCCGCACCACGTGTCGTCGCGCAATCCGGTGGCGCGCACAGCCGCGGCGCTGGCGCAGGCCTGGACGCCCATTACGGCCTCGTTTGCCTTCCACCACTTGCATCATCATTACCCTAGGGTGCCTACAGCGCTGCTCTACCGCGCGGCCACCGAGCTACCTCCACCGCCTGAAGAGCACCATCACTAGCCGCCTAGGCTGCTAAGCCCTCGCGCAGGGCCTTGGCTACGCGCTGCTGGTCCTCGTCGGTCATGGCTGTGCCGCTGGGCAGGCACAAGCCGCGGGCAAACAAGTCTTCGCACACCGCGCCACCATACATCGGCACCTCGGCAAACAGCGGCTGCTGGTGCAGCGGCTTCCAAAGGGGGCGGCTCTCGATATTGCGAGCTTCGAGGTGCTGGCGCAGGCTTTCGGGCGTGGCGCTGGTTTGGCTAGCGCCGTCCTTCGGTTCGGCGGGGTTGAGCAGCACGGTGGTTAGCCAGCGGTTGGCGCGGCTGCCGGGCAGCTCGGTAGCAGGCGCCACGGCGAGGCCGGGCAGGCCCCCCAGGTTTTCCTTGTACCAGGCAAAAATCTCCCTGCGGCGCTTCACCCGGTCCTCAAGCAACTCCATTTGGCCCCGGCCTATACCGGCAAGCAGGTTGCTGAGGCGGTAGTTGTAGCCTACTTCCGAGTGCTGGTAGTGGGGAGCGGCATCCTTAGCTTGTGTAGCCCAGAAAAGGGCCTTGGCGGCATAATCGGCGCGGTTGGTCAATAAGGCGCCGCCGCCACTGGTAGTCAGTATCTTATTACCATTGAAGCTGACTACACTCACCTCGCCGAAGCTACCCAATGGCCGGCCCTGGTAGCGAGACCCTAAGGCTTCGGCGGCGTCTTCGAGCACCGGTAAGCCAAACTCCTGCGCAATGGCGAGCAGCTCGTCGAGCTTGGCGGGCATGCCGTACAAGTGCACCAGCAGCAGGGCCTTAAGCTTTTTGCCTAGTCTAAGCCGGTCGGTAATAGCCTCGCGCAAGCGCACCGGGCACATGTTCCAGGTATCGGCTTCGCTATCCACAAACACCGGTGTGGCGCCGCAGTAGCTGATAGGGTTGGCCGTGGCCACGAACGTAAACGATGGGCACAGCACCTCATCGCCCGGCCCCACGCCCAGCAGCCGCAGCCCCAAGTGGATAGCGGCTGTGCCCGAGTGAAGCGCCACCGCGTGGCCCACGCCCGTGAAGGCGCACAAATCGGCCTCAAAACCGGTCAGATTGGGCCCGGCCGGTGCTACCCAGTTGTCTTCTACCGCTTTGTGCAGGTAGTTGAGCTCGTGGCGACCTAGGTGAGGGGGTGAGAGGTAGATGCGGTCCAAAATTCAGTGAGCAAATGGCAATGAGCAGGTAGCAAGAGCAAATGCGCTGCAAGTAACAAGCAAGTAGCCCAAGCTGCGGGCCGATTGATGATAGATTATTACTCCTTGCTGATAGCCCGCGCCGGCACGCCCACAGCCGTGATGCTAGCGGGCAGCTCGCGCACCACTACGGCCCCGGCACCCACAATGGTGCCCGCCCCCACGCGTACCCCCTGAATAACAGTAGCATTGGTGCCCAGGTACACGCCAGCGCCGAGCCGGGCCGCGCCGCTTACGTTAGCGTGGGGCATCAGCGAGCAAAAGTCTTCCAACACTGCGTCGTGGCCGATGGTGCAGCCCAGGTTAAGGAACACAAACCGCCCTAGGGTGATGTCGCAGGTAAGAATACAGCCCTGCTGAATAATGCAGCCCGTGCCCAGGGCCACCCGCTGCGCCGCCGCCAGCTGCACCCGCGGGTGTACCAGCGCCGGAAACGTGAGTTGCGGTGAGGTGAGCCGCGCCACTACCGCGGCACGGCTGGCGCTGCTGCCCACCGCCACCGCCACGGCCAGCGGCTCAGTAGTCTGGTTGAGGTCGTGGGCGGTACCTAGGTAGGGGAGGCCCGCCACAGTGGGCGTGGCAGGCGGCTGGTCGTCGTAGAAGCCGCACACGTTCCAGTTTGCACCGGCCTCATTGAGCTGATTGACCAGCACCAGCACCTCGCGCCCCAGCCCGCCCGCCCCAAAAATGACGAGCGGCTGCGGGGCCGCAGTGGGCCGTTCGCTGGGGTGGTAGTCGGAAAAAAATAATTGGGTCATGGCTGGCAAGAGAGAGGGGCGCCAGTGGCCCCGCCACCGGGTAGCTAGGCTACCACGATGGTTTCGCCATGCTGGCTGGTATCGAGGCCATGTGCCTCGTTTTCAGCATTTACCCGAATGGGTACAATCAGATTCGTAATCTGATACAGCACCCACGAGCCCCCAAAGGTAAAGACCCCCACGATAAGCAGCGTAAGCAGGTGGTAACCCAGCAGTGCTGGCCCGCCGCCCGTAAACAAGCCGCCTTTCTGCGCAAACAGTGCCGTGGCCAGCATGCCCACAATACCGCCCACGCCGTGGCACGGAAACACATCGAGGGTGTCGTCGAGGGTCGTGCGGTTTTTCAGAATAACGGCCCCGAAGCTCACGCCCGACGCTAAGATGCCGATAGCCAGCGCCGGCCCGTAGCTAACGTAGCCCGCTGCTGGCGTAATAGCCACCAGCCCTACCACCGCCCCGATAGCCGTGCCCATGGCCGAGGGCCGATGCCCGCGGGCCGACTCCAGTAGCATCCAGGTGAGCATGGCCGCCGCCGAGGCCAGGTGCGTGGTGAAGAAAGCCTGCACGGCCGTTGTATTGGCCCCAAAGGCCGAGCCCGCGTTGAACCCAAACCAGCCAAACCATAGCAGGCCAGTACCTAGGATAACAAAGGGCACATTTACCGGCACGTGAGCGTGGCCATCAAGGTGCACCCGGCGCCGGCCGATAGAGATGGCCCCCGCCAGCGCCGCAAAACCTGCCGAGATGTGCACCACCGTGCCGCCCGCAAAGTCAAGCACGCCCCATTTGGCCAGAAAGCCATCGGGGTGCCAAGCCCAGTGTGCCAGCGGGCAGTAAATGAAGATGCTAAACAAGCACATGAAAATGAGGTAGCCCCAAAACCGGATGCGCTCGGCAAAACCGCCGCTGATAAGCGCCGGCGTAATGATGGCAAACTTGAGCTGAAACGCCGCAAACAAGACCAGCGGCATCGTGGTCCCTAGGCGCGGGTGCGGGGCCGTGCCCACGTTGTTGAACATGAAAAACGTGCGCGGGTCGCCAATCACACCTCCAATATCATCGCCAAAAGCTAGCGAGAAGCCTACCACGTACCAGAGCACCGAAATGATACCTAGGGCAATAAAGCTCTGCAACATGGTCGAGATAACATTGCGCCGGCTCACCATGCCCCCATAAAAAAACGCCAGCCCCGGCGTCATAAATAAAACCAGTCCCGAAGCCGTAAGCATCCAGGCAATGTCAGCCGGCTGAAAGGCATTGGGCGCCGCCTCGGGGTGGTGATGAGGCAAAAAGGCGGCAGCTGCAGCCAGCGCTAAGAGTAAGACTAATGATAAACGGGCTAACAGGACTTTGCGCGGCATAAATGCGGTTTTTATCAAAATGACCTGTGCGAAGATAGATGCTAGCTCTAATTCTATACTTAATTCTCTAAAATTAGCTCGTTTTTAGGTGGTGTAGTCGCTTATTTGGTGTTTATTCCAGCGGTTGGGTGTTGTTTTAAGAGGAGCTTATAGGAAAAGGCTAGTAACCCAACCTAGCACTTTGGGGTAGTAGGAGGCACAGCGCATTTTTCTCACCAAACCGCTGTACCACAGCAATGACTCACAAAACAAAATGGTTGGTGCTAGCTCCCACGGGGCTGATGGTAGTAGGAGCCGGTGCATGCCTCATCAACTGGGCCGGCAACATGAAGGAAAAAGGCGAGCCTACCTCTAAGTGGGTAGGTGCGGGAACCCTAGCACTCATTGTCTTCAACGCGGGCCTGAGCTTATTTGGCAATGGCGTAAGCGAAAGCGTGCTATACAAACTGAAGGAAAAACCCACTGCGAAGTAGGTAAGTGACAACCAACTCAGCTTTGAGCTACAGTGATGTCACCCATTTTTTGAGTAATAACTAAGCACTCAACCGGCAAAGTCGAATGGACGGTGCATCAGAGGGACATGCACCTTCATAGCCCAACAAAAAAAGCCCTAGCGCAAGCTAGGGCTTTTTTTGTTGGGCTATGAGTGAAAACCTATTCGGTTTTAGCTTCCATTTTCTCGGTGCCTTCTACAGTCTTATTGCCTACTTTTTGGGTAGTGCGCTTCACTGCACGGGTACCTTTTTTAGCACCTTTCTTAATGCCACGGCCAGCCTTTTTGGCTACGTTGCCAGCAGCGTCGGCCGTGTTTTCTAGGGCTTGACCTACGTTGGTTTTGCCAGTTTTAGTAACAACTTTCTTTGTGCCATTGTCGCGCACCTTTACTTCCGTTTCAGGAGTTTGGGCAAATGAAGCAGTGGTGAAAGCACAGGCGGCGAGGAGCAGAATTGCGTTTTTCATGATTGAGGGGAGGGTAGAATTGTAGTTCTTGGGCCTTTTACGCGGCCCTTTACCTAGGGTTGTCCAGGGTCAACAGACGAGGTTAAGTCTATGTAATCTAAGAATAATCAAAGCTCATGCCAGAAATTTTATTAGCCCGGCAGCAGCAGCGAACTATCACCGTAGCTCAGGAAACGGTAGCCATGCGCTAGGGCGTGGTCGTACACCGTGCGCCAGCCAGAACCTAGTAAAGCACTCACTAGCAGTAGCAACGTGCTTTCGGGCTGGTGAAAATTGGTGATGAGCCCCTGCACCAGCCTGAACTGGTAGCCCGGCGCAATGAGCAGCCGCGTGCTGGCTTCCAGCGTATCGGAGCCTTGCTGCTCGAGGTAGGCCAGTAGCACTTGCAGCGCCTGCTCGGGCGCCACGCTGGGGGCATCTTCGTAGGGCTGCCACTGTGCCACGGCTAGCGTGGGCTGGTCGGGCTGGTGCACTAGGCCAGCCCCGAGCCAGTATAGGCTTTCGAGGGTGCGCAGACTGGTGGTGCCCACCGCGATGACCGGGTTGGGTCGGTGCGCTAGCAGCTGCCGCAGCAAGCTGGCCTGCACAATAATGGGCTCGGCGTGCATGGGGTGGTCGGCCATGGTCTCGGCCTTGACGGGCTGAAACGTGCCGGCGCCCACGTGCAGCGTTACCTGACCTAAGGCAGTGCCGCGTTGGGTCAGCTCTTGCAGCAGCTCGGGGGTGAAGTGCAAGCCGGCCGTAGGCGCGGCCACGGCGCCTTCGTGGGCGGCATACACCGTTTGGTAGCGCACGGCGTCGGTAGCGGTGTCGGGGCGGTGCAGGTAGGGCGGCAGGGGTAAGTGGCCGGCGGCGCGCAGCACTTCGGCAAAGGGCAGGGAGGCCGGCTCCCAGCGAAAGTCGATGAGGCTTTCGCCGCTTTCTTCTACGGCTTGGCGCTCGGCCCACAGCATAGCGGGCTGGCCGGCAAATGAAAACTCCAGCGTGACGGGGCCTTCCTTCCAGCGGCGGCCATTGCCCACGAGGCAGCGCCAAGTGGCGGCGGCGGTTTGCTGCAGGGCCGGCTCTAGGGCGCGGTGCGGCGCCACGGGTTCGAGGCAAAACAGCTCGACCGCGCCCCCCGTGGGGCGCTTGGCCAAGAGCCGCGCCCGTACCACTTGGGTGTCGTTGAAGATGAGCAGCGTATGGGGGGGCAGCTCGCCGGGGAGGTCCCGAAAGATTTTGTCGGTGATAGTGCCCGCCCGGCTCACCAGCAGGCGGCTGGCGGCGCGGTCGGGCAGCGGCTCGGGCGCGATGCGGGCCGCGGGCAGGTCGTAGTGAAAATCCTGAATGCGGAGCTGCTGCGGGGAAAGCATAGGAAGAGTAAGAGAAGAATAGAAAATGAGTACAAAGGTCGGGCTGCGCGCCAAGCTTTACGGCGTGTGCGGGCCGATGTCAGCAACTTCGGGTCTTACTTGCGGGCTCATCTGGTGTTCACTATGCGCTCGCTTTACCTTCTTCTGCTAGGTTTGCCACTGTTTTTGCAGGCGGCGACACCACCCGCACACCCCTACGCCGATGCCACTCGCCGGCGCATTGCCACTGCCCAGGATGAGCGCAAAACGGCTGAGCTGCTGCCTTTTCTCACCAGTAAGAACCCTGTTTACCGCGCCGCCGCGGCTGAGGCCCTAGGGTCGGTGCAAGACCCGAAGGCGGTGCCCGCGCTACTGCCGCTGCTGCGCGATGCCGCGCCCGCCGTGCGCCGCGCCGCCGCCTACGCCCTCGGCCAAACCGGCGATAGCACCGCCGTGCCCGCCCTAGGTCAACGCCTGGCCCAGCCCGAAGCCAACGCCTTGGCCCGCCGCGCTACCTACGAGGCCTTAGGTCGCTGCGCGACGAAGCACTCGGTCAGTCAGTTGTGGGCCATTAAGGTGCCCAGCCCCGATAGTGCCGCCGCGCCTGGCTGCGCTTGGGGACTATACCGGGTCGCCTTGCGCGGCCTGGCCCCAGCCGCAGCGGTGAGCCAAGCTACCAAGCTCCTAGGTCAGAAAAACCAGGTGCTAGCAGCTCGTACTGGTGCTTCGGCGGCGCTCACGCGCATGCGAGGTCAAGACTCCACGCTAGCGCGGGTAGCACTGCCTGTGTTGCTGAAAGCGTTGAGCTCGGACCCGAATTATTTTGTGCGGGCCAACTGCGCCACGGCCCTAGGTCGGGTAGCGCAGTCGAGTGTTTACAATGCGCTAGCAAAAGCAGCCCGTTTTGACACTGACCACCGAGTACGTATCGCGGCCTTGCGAGCACTGCCTAATGAATTAAAATTCAGCGCGGTATCGCCGGCGGCACCGGCCCGTCTGTCCATAGAGCGACACGCGGTAATAACAGGCGGGGTGCTTATGCCTTCGAAAGTGCTTAGTGATGAATTAAATAGTCCTTTGGCTCAAGAGTCGCTGGTAGCTGCCGAGTGGTTTTTGAGGGCAAAGCCGGATAGTACATTTAACCGAGCTTTTCCTGATTTGCTAAAGTCGGCAACGGGTAACAAGCACTTCCGCGCTCGCGCCACCATGCTGCAAGCAGCCCTGCGCCACGCGCCCGCCGCCCAGCGCCCGGCCGTGGCCGACACCATTCGCCGCCGCTACCAGCACACGCCCAACCAATACGAAAAAGCGGCCTTGCTCACCGCCCTAGGGGAGGACCCGGCGCAGTTCGACTTCGTAGCGAAGGAAGCGGCCCTGACTACTGGCCCGCCCGTGGTGCCTGGCACTGCCCTAGGTACCCTAGTAGCGATGCGAGGTAATAAAGCCTTTCCCGTAGCTCGTCAAGCCGATTTTACAGCGGCCCTGCGGCGCGCGCTGGCGGGTGGTGATGAGGCGCAACTCAGCACCGCCGCCGAGGCGATGGCTGACCCCAAGCTAGTGCCCACGCCCCAGCCCGAGGACTTGGCCGCCCTACGTCAGGCTCGAGATAAACTGACGCTGCCCCGCGAAATCGAGCCCTGGATAGCGCTGCAACAAGCCCTTGATAAGCTCGAAAAAGCGCCTACTCCTACGCCGATTCCGCGGGGCACGGCTGGCCAGCACCCCATCGATTGGGCCGTGGTGCAAAGCGTGCCGGTGGGCCAGCGCGTGCGCCTGACTACCACGCAGGGCCCGATTGAGCTGGAGCTGAAAGTGGTGGAGTCCCCGGGCGCGGTGGCCAGCTTTGTGACCTTGGTGCGGCAGCACTTCTACGACGGACTGTACTTCCACCGAGTGGTGCCCAACTTTGTGGTGCAAGGCGGCGACCCGCGCGGCGATGGCTCGGGGAGCACGCCCTACACCCTGCGCTCAGAGCTGGCCCAGCTCACCTACGGGGCGGGCGCCGTGGGGCTGGCCTCGGCCGGCAAAGACACGGAAAGCTGCCAGTTCTTCGTTACCCACTTGCCCACCCCGCACCTCGATGGCCGCTACCCGATTTTTGCCCAGGTGGTGCGCGGCCTCGACGTGGTGCAGCGCCTTGACATTGGCGACCGCATCACGACTATAGCGCTGCTGCCCGCTGGGGCACCGGCGCCTGCTCTTCCTCCTAAGAAATGAAAAAAACTTGGCTGATGGCCGTGCTCGTGCTGGCCGTATTAACCGACCTCGTGCTCACGTATGTGCAGCATACCAACTTGATTCTTGATGGGGACCTAGCTGCCATTGTGGTGCCGCGCGCCGACTATGCGCCGGTGTTGCACGACCCCTTTGGCTGGTCGATGCTGACCACTGGTGGCTGGTACTCGGCGCCCAATCGGTTCTTCTCGCACATCACGCTGCGCGAATATTGCCTGCGTGTGCCGCTCTTGCTGCAGGCTTTTACTACTCCTATCAACAGCGTGTACATGGCCCTGGCCTTGTGCAGCGCAAGCGTGCAGGCGCTGCTGCTCTACGTGCTGGGGTGGTACGCCACTGGTACGCGGCGCCTGAGCAACTGGCGGCTGTGGCTGGCAATGGCCCTGATGGCGCCATTCTTTCAAACGACGGGCTACAACGGGCAGATGTCGATAGTAGATACTGCGTTTACCTACACCTTTTTCTATGCCCTGCCGCTGCTGGTGCTATTGGTGTTGCTATGGCCGCTGTACCGGGCAGCCAGCCAGCGGCAACCTTTGCGTGTAGGTGCCTTGCAGCTAATAGCCATGCTGCTGCTAATAGTAGTGCTGGCATTTAGCGGGCCTATCATTGCGGGGGTAGTACTGGTGCTGCTACTAGGCGTAGGCCTGCATACCGTTCGCCAGCGCTGGCCACTGCCTGCTACCAGCTGGCTGAAAAACCTGCCCGGCCAAGCCGTGCTGCTGTGGGGCTGGCTGGGCGCGCTGTGCCTCTACTCGCTCTATATTGGCCGGCACAATACCGAGAACCTAATGGCTACGCTGCCGCTAGGGCAGCGCTACCAGTTGGTGCCCCTAGGCATCTGGGATGAGCTCACGAGCAAGCTAGGGCTGCCGCTGCTGGTGCTAGGCTGCCTGGCCAATGCGCAGCTCATTCGCCGCCAGCTGCCGGCCACAGCCGAGGCGCAGCGCATTGTGCAGGTGCTGCGCTACCTAGGGTGGTTTGTGTTGGTTTACATTGCCTTGCTGCCGTTGGGCGGCTACCGCGAATACCGGCCGCTCATTCTGCGGCACGACTCTATCTTGCCGGTTACGATAGGCTTGGTTGGCTTTTACGCGCTCTCTAGCTGCTACTTGTTGCAGCAGCTGCGCGGCAAAGCAGTGCGTTGGTACGCCGCCGCCCTGATACTGGTAGCGTTTATTTTCACAAATGCTGACCGCCGGCTAAACCCCAACAACAACAACGGGCGGGAGCGCCAGGCGCTGGCCATTCTTTCCCAGGCAGGCAGTGCGCCGGTAGTGCAATTGCCTCAAGAATGCACCGTCATGTCGTGGTCGCCCATTTCCCGGCCCCACGAGTCGCTCACCAATGTCGAACTGCTCAAGCACTGGGGCATCATCCAAAACCACACCATGTACTACTACCCGGTGAAGTAAGAGATACCTAGTAAACGTAAGGCGCTCAAAATAAGTAACCAGCCAGCCTGCGCTTAACCTGAGGGGGCCTCCAGCCGTTGCTAGTAGCTTTTCGCTTACTGTTTTTGCCATGCCAGCAGTTTCCTTTATCGCCCTGCACCAAGTTGGTTTCTACTTAGAGCGCTTGCAAGACCTCGCTGTGCTCTACTTGCCTCGGCTGCTCTCGGCCATTGTGATGCTGGTGGTGGGCTGGTGGCTTATTGGCTGGGGTAGCCGCCTAGTGGCCGCGGCCACAGCGCGGCTCGATGTATCACTTAGCTCGTTCCTCACCAGCATGTTCAGCATCGCCCTTAAGGTGTTGCTGCTCATGTCGGCGGCGGGCATGGTAGGCTTCGAAACCACGTCGTTTGTGGCCATCGTGGGGGCCGCGGGCTTGGCCGTGGGCTTGGCGCTGCAAGGCACGCTGGCCAATTTCGCGGGTGGGGTTCTGATTTTGATTTTCAAGCCCTTCACCGTCGGCGACGTTATCGAGAGCCAGGGCCGCACCGGCACAGTGCAGGCCATCCAGATTTTCAATACCATTCTGCTTACACCCCAGGGCGACACGGCCATCTTGCCCAATGGCGCCACTTCCAATGGGGTTATCGTCAACAAAGCCCACCCGCAGCGAGCGCTGGTCGATATTCAGCTAGAGCTAGACAGCAATACCGATTTTGAGGCTTTGCGCCAGCAGGTACTACCGCTGCTACGCCACGACAATGAGGTGCCCGATGCACCTATCCCGCAGGTCGTGCTCGTGGGACTTAAGCCCGGCGCAACCATGACGGTGGCCTTCCGCGCCTACGCGCATCCCGGCCAGGAAGAAACCCTGCGCAACCACCTTATGGAGCGGCTGCAGCAGTGGTTTGCCCAGAAGCCTTTGGCCGACACCGCGCCCAGCAAGTAAACCTAGGCGGCGCTAGACCGGCACTACTACTACCTTCTTAGTATCAAAAAATTCTTCCTCGTAGAAGTCCTTCAGGTCAACTACCTGGGCTACGAGGCCGCTTTCGGCAATTTCCTCGCCTAGGTCGCCCCCTTTGAGGTAATACAGCCCAGCCCCCGCGGCCGGGTGCTTTTTGTAGCTGTGCATAATCCAGGGGTGAAACGCGGCCAGGCGCGCCACGGCCCGGCTCACTACGAAATCAAACTTCTCGGCTACTTGCTCGGCGCGGGTCTGAGTGGCCGTTACATTGCTGAGGCCCAGCGCGCCAGCCATAAACTGCACCGCCTTAATCTTCTTACCGATGCTATCAACCAAGTGAAACTTCACCTCGGGGAACATGATAGCCAGCGGCAAGCCCGGCAGGCCGCCGCCCGTGCCCACATCGAGCACCGCGCTGCCCGCCGGAAACTGCACCACCTTGGCAATGCCCAGCGAGTGCAGAATATGGCGCTCTACTAAATTGTCAGTATCGGTGCGGGCTACCAGGTTTATCTGCGCGTTCCAGGCTTTAAACTCTTGTTCGAGCTCCGCAAACTGCTGGCGCTGGTGCGGCGTGAGGGTAGGAAAGTATTTAGTGAGTAAAGACATAAAATAGTGTGTCATTGCGAAGAGGAACGACGAAGCAACCTCTCCTTCGTGTCATCTAGCATTCGCAAACGCCAGCGACATGTAAAGGAAAGGTTGCTTCGTCGTTCCTCTTCGCAATGACAGGCGAGAAAGGCAGTGGTAGCTTAATAATTAAATAAACTCTTTCTTGTCCTTCACCATGTCAAATAGCAGCTCGCGGGC
>Ga0265798_10005107_pt1 | contig 17818 bp, 15 predicted proteins | sample P3T30metagenome_FD_192430 | JGI IMG/M metagenome (GOLD analysis project Ga0265798, IMG submission 192430) | Plant litter microbial communities from East Loma Ridge, Irvine, California - P3 T30 | ecosystem: Environmental > Terrestrial > Plant litter > Unclassified | place: USA: California... | reverse complement strand
CGTTCAACGACCCCGCGCTGACGCGCCTGGTGGAAGGCGCCCTGGCGCGCAACAACGATTTGGCGGCGGCAGCATGGAAAGTGCGCGAAGCCCGACTGAACGCCGGCCTGGCCGCCAACAAGCTGTGGCCGCAAGCCTCGGCTGGCGTCAGCAACAACGTGTCCACACCGCTGAACACCGGCACCAGCCGCCGCAGCAGCGGGGCCGACCTGTCGCTGAGCTATGAGGTGGACATGTGGAATCGGCTGGCCAACACCCGCGACGCGCAGACCTGGGAAGCCGAGGCCACCGAACAAGATCGCCAATCCGCCGCGCAGGCGCTGGCCGGCACTGTCGCCGGCCTGTACTGGCAGCTTGCCTACCAGAACGGCGAGCTGGCCAGCACCGATGCCAGCCTGGAATACGCACGCCGCACGCTTGCCCTGGTGCAGGCGCAGTACAAGGCCGGCGCCTCGGCACAGCTGGAATTGCGCGAAGCCGAAGCGTCTGTTGCCAGCCAGCAGGCCTCGCGCACCTTGCTGGTCCAGCAGCGCACGGAATCCCGCAATGCCCTGGCCATTCTGTTCGACGCGCCGCCGGGCGAGGAAAGCCTGAAGACCTGGCTCGACCAGGAACCGCAATTCCTGCCGCTGGATGACTTGCCGGCGATTGCCACCGGCCTGCCCGCCGACATGCTGGCCCGTCGTCCCGATTTGCGCGCAGCGGAAATGCGCTTGCGCGAAACCCTGGCTTTCGGTGATGCCAGCCGTGCCGCCTACTACCCCAGCCTGAGCTTGACCGGATCATTGGGGACGTCCAGCAGCGCCTTGCTGGAAGTACTGCGCAATCCCGTGCTGGCCATCGGTGTGGGCCTGTCGCTGCCTTTCGTGCGCTACCAGGAAATGAAGCTGAACACCCAGCTGACCGAGGCGCAGTATCAGCAGGCGGTGATCAACTTCCGGCAGACGCTGTACACGGCTTTCTCGGAAGTCGAGAACAGCTTGTCGGCGCGTCGGCAGTACGCGGAGCGTGCCGAACACCTGACCGTCACGCTGGACGCGCAGCGCAATGCTGAACGCTTGTACGAAGTGCGGTACCGCAGTGGCGGCGTGGCGCTGCAGCCATGGCTGGACGCGCAGGAACGGCGTCGCAGCGCAGAGTTGTCCTTTGCAGCGAACCGGCTGCAGCAGTTGACGACGCAGGCAACGCTGTATCAGGCGCTGGGTGGGAACTTGCCACTGGGGCCAGTCGAAGACTTGCCCGTTGCGATGAAGTGATGCTGTGCCTGGAAAGCGCTTGTCGGTGGATGCCGTTTCAAAAGTGGGCCTGCGGCAAACCTCGATAGCTGGTTGTTGCAAACTGTTTCGCAGACGTATACTCGGCATCCACACAGAATCTGCCCGATATCAACTGCGAAAAGACAGGTCGACATGGCAAGCTTGTTTCCGGATATCGAAAATATCCAGCGGTTGACTGTTCCTCCGACCGCAGGTGAGGAATATCTGGTCCGGTTCCTTCAGAAAGAGCTGGGCGACGACTGCGAGATCTTCTTCAACTCATATCTCGATGGTGATCGGCCGGACATCATCATTCTCAAGAAAGATTGCGGCGCCGTGGTGATCGAGATCAAGGATTGGGATCTGGCGCATTACCGCATCGACGGCGAAAATAAGTGGCTGTGCCAGGATGCCGTGCTCCGATCGCCGCAGCAACAAGCTTTTCGTTATAAAGATAATCTCTTCAATCTTCATCTGCCAGTTCTTGGTCTGAAAGAACTGGTCAACCGAAATTTCTATAACGTAATCTCTGTATTTGTGTATTTTCATGGCGCGAGCAAGGAAAACCTTGCCCGCCTGTACGAGCGGGCGCTGTTCGAAGTGAACGAAAAGATTCTTCACCTGAACGCATCACGGCTGGACATTGGTCAGGTCTCGTATGACAAGCAGATGAACCACTGGGAACGCAAGCGCAGCCAAATCAGTCGAGATATCAATATGGCATGGACTCAGGATGTCTTGGCAAAAAAGGTCAAGAAGGTGACCGGCTTGGGGCGGAATATCCTGTTCAGCGATGATATCTATCAGGACTTCAAACGTCGGCTCGCACCGCCTGTTCATACTGTCCGCCAAGGAATTCCGATAAATTTCGACAGTCGGCAACTATTGTCGACCTTGAGCAAAGCGGGATTTTCGAAGGTGAAGGGCGTGGCGGGGTGCGGGAAAACATCGGTCCTTGCGCAACGGGCCGTCAATGCTCACCTTCGGCACCAAGGTCAGGTGTTGATCCTGACCTACAACATCACCCTTCGGCATTTCATCCGTGACACCATCAGTCGTATGCAGGGCGGTTGCAGCAATGCCTATGAGATCATCCATTATCACGGTTTCATCAATGCCAAAATCAATGAGCATGGGATCGATATAAACTCGAAGCGGAACGAGCTTCCAGTCGAACGGCGGGGGGATCCGTACGAGATATACCAGCTGTTGACAATGTTCGAAGGTGTCGATGCAGAAAAATTCAAGACCATATTGATCGACGAAGTGCAGGACTATGAGCCCGAGTGGATCAAGATTCTGCGTGACAACTTCTTGGCGAAGGATGGGGAGATGGCGCTGTTCGGCGATCAATCGCAAAACATCTACGAGCGGGCCGATAATCAAAGGGAAACGTCCGTTGTCCAGGGTTTCGGACGCTGGTTGAAGCTCAATAGATCTTACCGCTCTGATCCCGACGCGCTATTGGTCGATGTGTTCCGCAGATTTCAGGAGCAGTATCTGGTGGGCAAGTATGCCGACTCGGAGGTATTCGAGACGGGATATCAGCAGGGTGCGATGAATTTCGATCTCGTCGCCTACGAGAGCTACGGTACGGTGTATCGCGCCGAGGCCGTCCTCGAAAGAATTCAGGCATACATCCGCACGCGCAACCTGCAGCCCAACGACATCGCGATTGTCAGTGCTCAAGTCAAATATCTCTTTGAACTCAACGAGCTGCTGAAGCAGATCGAAAAGACCAAGGTCATGTTCGAAGAAAGCGAAGAACTCGTCGAGATAGAGCGCTTCAAGCGTTTTGAACCGCAGCGATACCGGGAGGAGGTCGAGAAGATCCGAAGAAGGAAGAAAACCTTCTTCATGCAGAATTCCGGCTTGATAAAGATCTCGACCATACACAGCTTCAAAGGGCACGAGGCAGAAACGGTCTTCTGCATTTTGACCGCCGACGATACGGCCGAGATGGTTTATACGGGTATCACCCGAACCCAGAAAAACCTGGTCGTCTTCGATCACGAAACAAGCAAGTTCGGCGCTTTTTTCCGAAGTCAGATTCAGTGACGGCAAGGTCGGCGGTTTCGTTCAGATCGCCGCTTTCGGCACCCGACCCATCAGATAGAACTCCGGGTTCGGCTTCATGCTCGCCATGTTCGCCAGCCGGTTCGACATGCCGAAGAAGGCCGTGATCGCGCCGATGTCCCAGATGTCGTCTTCTGTAAAGCCATGCGACTTCAGCACCTCGAAGTCCGCCTCGCTGACCTCAGCAGCGCGTTGCGACACCTTCATCGCATAGTCCAGCATCGCTCGCTGACGGGCGGTGATGTCGGCCTTGCGATAGTTGATCGCCACCTGATCGGCAATCATCGGATTCTTCTCGCGAATGCGCAGAATCGCGCCGTGCGCAATCACGCAGTACTGGCATTCGTTGGCATTGCTGGTGGCCACCACGATCATCTCGCGCTCGCCCTTCGTCAACCCGCCGTCCTTGTCCATCAAGGCGTCGTGGTATGCGAAGAAGGCACGGAACTCGTCCGGGCGGTGCGCCAGCGCAAGAAACACGGTGGGCACGAAACCTGACTTTTCCTGCACGCCAAGAATGCGCGTGCGCAGATCTTCGGGCAGGTCTGCGACGTCGGGCATGGGAAAGCGCGACATGCGGGTGGTGGTCGACTGAACGGGGGTAGACACGGGGGGAACTCCTGGTTTGCCGTCGGAAGAACGTGGGCACCGACGGCCGTCGGTCAGTATGCGTCGCGCCACCAAGCGCTGGAACTCGGGTGAATACCAGTCCAGCAGGCGGCGCCTGCACTGACAGGGCGCTCCGCCCCTTGGTTTTCGTCGGTGTCATGCGCCATATATTCCCGCAGACCGGCCCGCCGCTATGACGTGCCGGGGGTAGTTCGTCTTGCATGAGCAGTTCGCTGACTGCGATAAGCTCATCCTCATGAACACCTTCGTCGAGCTGCTCACCTTCCTGTTGATCGCCATCGCCGTGGCGCCCTTGCTGCTGCTTGCGATCTACGTATTGGCGGACCGCCTGGGCTTCCGGTTTGCAGACCGATTGCTGGCGTCCACGGTTTGGCTGCTGACGCTGCAATGGATCACAGGCGGCGTGGTGAACATCGTGTTCGGACTGGCCATTGTGGCGCTTGGCGTGTGGGCAGTGGTCCACACATGGCCGGCCTGGCATGGACTGCTGGCTTGCTTGCTGGTGCCCTTCGGCTTGTGGCGAACCTGGCGAGGTGTTGTCGTGCTCAAAGCCGGAGCGTGAAAGGCTTCAAATTGAAGACGCCGGTCTGATTGCTGTGTGGAGCCGGTCGCGGGCATTTATTGCTGCGACCGGCTCGCTTTACCTAAGCACCCAGCTCAAGCCACCGTCTACCGGTGTGATGCGGGTTCGTTTGCCGGGTGGTGCGTTTTGCGTTATCAGCTTATGCATGTCTTCGAGCACGGCTAGTTCAGAAGCGACGAAAGCATGGCCGAGAAAACTCAGGTTGACTGACGAAACATCTAGGCTGTCGATCCCTGTCACTCGCATAATCGGAGGTAAGAGACCCGCTCTGGGGAACTTTGCAATTCCTTTTGACAAAGACAATGCGGAGTCATCGTTGGAGGCATAGAGCGTCACACGGTCTGCCACGCTTGGGTACGCGGTTGCATGTTCCGCAAATCTATCTGCGTCAACATCAGGTGCAGCGAGAATTATCTGACCGAACTTTAAACCCTTTCGGAACGCAGTCTTCAAGATGGGATGCTCGATTGCTTGCAGCAATACATCGTTGCCCATACTGTGCGCGATGATGTGAATTTTTTCAGTGCCGGATTGAGCCTGTAAATTTACTAGAAATGAAGCCAGCTTGCCCGCGCTAATATCTGCTGCATTTTTATCGGCGACATAAGCAGCTGGCCTTCCTTGTGACGGCCAACTAAAGAACGCCGTGGTTGGTGCCTTTAACTGATATCCAATTGAGGCTGCTCGTTGGGCTGCCTCGTCGAAAGTGGTGTTATATCCATGAATATAAACAAGCACGTAGCGCTCATCTTTCGAGTTTTTTGCGATTTCATCTCTTAGGTCACTAAAGAAAGATCCCTGAGTGATGGGGGCACGGCCAACAACCTCGAGCTTTGACTCCGGACTACGAAAAAGAATCTTTTTAATCCAGTTTTGCGATCGTAGCTGCTCAAGATAGTCGTTCGGCATTCTTACATACACCTTTCCGTATTTCAGCTCGCTGCTTCTATCCGAAGTGTAGCCCCGAGACTCGCTATTTATGCTAATCGGTTTGCGATTGGTGGCATACCAAACGGGATATATATCGCTGTTGAGTATTGGAGAGGAAGTCGGGTCGAAGGCTATCGGGGTGACGGCGGATGCCGGCGCTCGCGTAGGCGTTGGTGCAGGTGCTCCTCCCGGAACAGGTGCCGGTGGACTCGGAAATACCATTTCTGGGGGCGGTGTTGTGCAGCCGCTCAGGAGTATTAGAAAGGCGATGCAGATACCAAGATAATACCGAAACATGAGTAGGTTCCAGGTGCGTCTATTGTGGCCCATAGGTCGTTGACGGCCCACGTCAGCGCCTACCGGTTCTTTGGGATGGCTCTCGATAGCAGTAGCATCTTGATTCATTTTTCTTGCAAATGGAATACGGACTATCGATATTTCGATGTTTAAATCGCGACCCCGATCTTCTTCACTTACAGGCTAAAGAGCCTCGCCTCTCGCAAGCCTTCGCATTGTGTTGATGCGGGCGATGTCAGTGGTCACTGTCTCACTCGGGTGTCACCCAGACTTGTGGGTCTTTTTGCTGAAGGCGGCCGCGTCTGCGCTGGAGGTATTGGCTTGGCTGCAGGTAATGCGCGGCTGTTTGATATCGGCAGTCGCTGGATGATTAGCTACAGCATGCACAGTGATCAGAGCAGACGTCGATGGCTGAGTCAGCCTAACTCCCAATGCACTGGCACATTAGCTTGATTGACGAGCTTGATTGTCTACATCGCATGTAAGGCGCAGTCATTCTCATGTTTGAGCGTCGCGAACGTAGCCGTGGTGTAGGCCAGACTCAACCCCGCCCGTTCCACATTCCGGGTGCTGCCATTTCCAGGTCGCGCCGTTACGCTTGCCAACACGCATCCTGCGCGCTTGGCGGCCTGCAACCTTGCGCGCAGCAAGGCCAGTTGAATCCCCCGGCCGCGGTAAGCGGGCAGGGTGCTGGCGATGTAGAGATGCGCGATCGGCCCCAGGGTTGACGGCAGGATGCTCATGCCTGCCGACCCGGCCGCCACGCCGTCGACCATCGCGACGAACAGCGTCGTGTCCGCACGCGCCATCGCAATCCTGGCCAAGGTTTCCAGCAGCGCGGCGGGCTTGGGCTGCGCCTGTCCGCCAAAGCCCGCGACCGACGCTGCGACAAATCGTGGTTCGGTGTCCTCACGTTCTGTCAGTACGTCGATGTGGTCGGGAAGATAGGTCACCAGATCATCGTCCGTCAGCGCACGCACGTAGGTGTTGCTGAACGCATTGACGGAAAACCCTGTGCGGCCTAGCGAGGTCAGCGCGCTGGGATCGGCGTGCGGGCAGAGATCGATCTCGGTGGGCATGCCTCGTGCCGCGTAGGCACGCACCAGCCCGTCCAGATCCTCATCAGTCACCACAGCGCCCATGCCCAGGCCGACCATGTGATTCAGCTTTCGTCCGAAAGCGGCCTCGGTAATCGCCGCGCTTGCGCCTGCGGTGTAGAGCACGTCGCCGTGGTTGCCGGGCGCCAGGTCGCGATAGTGAATGGCCTGTTGTGCAAGCTGTCGTGCGTGTGCCTGTTCAAGCGACAAGGCAATGGCGGGGCTGGTCAGGATCATGGGCGTCGGGGAGCAAGTAGCGCGATCAGCAAGGCAAAGCCCAGCGCGAGTATCGATAGGGGAAGCAAGGTTTGCGGCAGGCTCATGCCAGTCGCCGACATGCTTGCGACAAGGTAGGGCACGCTGAAGATGGCTGCCTGGAACATGGCCGTGAACAAGGCCATGGGCTGTCCGCGTGCGTCAAGCGGAAACTGGTCTGCTACCCACAGGCTGAGCACCGGAAACGCGGTGCTGTAGCCGATGCCGAAGACCACGCCGGCCGCGGCGACGATGGATGCATGCAGCGCCAAGGATGACAGCGCAAGGTAGCCCGCACTCATGGACACCAGTCCGCCCGTGACCACCCAGCGCGCCGGCATGCGGCCCAGCCATCGCATCAGCGTGAAGCGGGACAGCAGCATGGCCAGCGTTGCACTGGTGAAGAAGAAGGCCACCGGGATGGCGTCGCTCTTCAGCAGCAAGGCCATGAAGGACAGCATGAAGCCCCACATCAGCCCGACCATGATGATGGCGGCGTGAGGCAGCCACAGTGACTTCATGGTCAACAGACGCAGATAGCCAGGGCCAGCAGTGCCGGTGTGCGGGGCAGGGATGTCACGCTTCACGAAGCGCATCATCACCAGGCTTGCCAGCAAGGGCAGCGCAAACACCGGGAAGAACCAGCGGCTGCCGTAATGCGTGAAGTACCACTCTGCCAGCGGTGGGCCGATGAAGTTGGGCAGCGGCACCATGCTGGTGAAGATGCCGAACCAGTACACGGTGTTCGGCCCGCTCAGCAGTCCGCGCGCGTAGATCAGCGCGGCAGGGAAGACCAGCCCGAAGCCCAGGCCGAGTAGGAAGCGGGCGATGGTTGCGCCCAGCGGGTCGGCCAGCACCACGCCCATGCCCAGGAAGGACACCAGCGTGAGCACCTGGCCCGCGATGGCGACGCGCAAGGCGCCGTATCGATGCGCGAATTTGCCGGCAAACAAGACCCCTGCCACGACCGGCACCAGCGGCGACCCAAGCACCGCGCCGATGTCGGTGGGCGCCATGCCGACCGATGCCAGCATGACCGACAGATAGGTCAGCGTGGACGTGGTCAGAAAGGACAGGAAGGTGACGGCGCAGAACACATAGAACGCCCGTTTGGGCCGCGCCGCCACGGTGGTCGGCGTGACGGATGGGGCGTCCACTGCAAGCGGGTCTGCCATGTGTTGTCTCGTAGGGAAGCGGATGCTTCCAATAAATTGTTCACCATCGCATAACCCGTAGTAGTTTGCGAGCGGGCTAAAATTGATTATTTTATTTTTGCTTCGGGAGGGGGGCTCGATTTTTTTCGCTAATTCTGCTTTTGATTTTGGTTTTAGTTATTTCGAAAATTTCTTTTTTCATTATTTTTTTCATTTCTTCGTCATCGTGTTTCTTTTCTGCATTTTTTGCAGCTATTTCCGATTTCATGGTGTCCATTTCTATATTTATTTTCGATAATCTCTCTTCGATAGAGGCTAGTGCTGATCGCATTTCTTGCTTAGTGATTTGATGCTGGGTCGGCTGGCTAGAATTGTCTGGTCTTTCGCTTGGTTTTTTGCGCTCGTTCTTTTTGTCGTCTATTTTTACAAAATTCTTAATTATGTTTTTCAAATCTTCAGTGTTTATTGCTTCGATTTTTTTACCCCAAAAGCTATCTGTTGCTATTATCAGGAATCTGTTGTTGATGCTTTTGTTGAAGGGCATGGATAGCATTAGTGCTAGCACTTCTGCTGATGAACAAATGGGGGGTTGCTCGAGTAGCCACGCCAGCAGGTTGCCATGATTGGAGGTGTCGGGTTCTTGACTTAGAAATTGCTGATCAGTTGCAAATAGATTGCTTGGCTTAGCTAAGTGGACTTTTAGTAAAGTCCTGTCAGGCCAGTTTCTCGTACGATAAGATTCAAAGTAGCATAGGTTCTCCACCGCTGCGTATGCATAATTTATTGGTACATCAAGATCTTCAAAGTGCCAGTCAATCCAGTGCTGATAAGCGTCATAAGCCGGAAGTTTCGCCCCTTTCGACTTGGTCTTGAGGTCCAGTTCTTTTACCTCGATAACTAGAATTCTGCTTCTAGATATTTTGGCTATTACGTCTGCGCAATACTGGACTAGGTCAGCCCCTTGTTGATTGGGATATGGGGCGAATATGTCAGTGTGAGCCCAGTTTCTGTCGCAGTGAACCTCGAGAGCAGCAATTATTGCACTTTGAACCATGTTTTCTTTGTTCATTTTTATTCTCTATTTTATGTGTTTTTATGTGGTGTTTGGTGCTATTTTCTAATTAACGCCAGCGACGCGTTTCTGCTGTTTTGGATGGAAATTTTTGGTTTTTACCAAATAAAAGTCGTTTTAAGCTTCGATGGTTGGGCTAGAAATGGTTGTCAGATAGACTGGGTCAGTTTTCTGGTGGTAGCGTTGGTGTACCTAGAATTTAATTTATAAATTTCATAGTGATTTTCTGCTGTTTCTCAAAGATTTCGAAGGTCTTTTATTATATTATTTCATATCTGCCGTCAGCCGTTCCACAAAACACCGCGCCGCCGCTGACAATTCCTCGAAGTCGATCGCATGCAGATTCAATTCCCGCACGGCCCACGGGTCGATCAAGGTAGCGGCGTGCAAGCGCTGTTCGCCCATGGCCTGGAAGGCGCCCAACGGCATCACGCCGATGCCGATGCCGCATTCGATCATGCGGCACATGGCCGAAAGGCTGTCGACTTCCAGGCGTTGGCGCAGCACCCGGTTGGCGCTGCGGGCAACCTGGTTCAAGGTGGCTTGCACCGTGCTGCTGCCGCGCAGGCCCACTTGTTCGTAGTCCAGCGCTTCGGCGAATTCCAGCGTGTCGCGGCCGGCCAAGGCGTGCTTGTGCGGCACGACGAGCACCAGGCGTTCCATGCGATACGGGCGCGATTGCAGCGGGGCGACTTCTTCGCAGTGCCCGCAGATGCCGAGTTCTGCCTTGCGGTTCAACACCGCATTGGCCACCACGCGGCTGCTGCCTTGGCGCAGGTCGATGCGGATGTCGGGATTCGAATGCGCAAATATCGCCAGGTCGGCAGGCAGGAATTGTTCGACGGCCGACGCACTGGCGCATACCCGCACGTTGCCGTGGATGCCGCCGGAAAAGCTGGCGATGTCCTGGCGCAGGCGGTCGACGTCGTTGAGCAAGGTGCGGGCATGTCGCGCCAGCCGTTCACCGGCGGCGGTGGGATGCGCACCGCGTGCGTGGCGCTCGAAGAGCGGTAACCCCACCAGGTTTTCCAGTTCGGCGATGCGTTTGCTGACGGCCGATGCAACCAGTTGACCGCTCTCGGCAGCGCGCGCAATGCTGCCGGTCTCGACCACCAGCAGGAACAGGTCTAGCGTGCCCAGGTCGAGCTGTCGCAGGAAACTTCGGGAAGAGGGCGAATTCATGGTCGGACGGGATCTCGGATGAGCGGGGCCTGCACACGCAAAAAATGCCTCGAGCCATCTCCAAACGGAACGTCTCGCGGGCCGGATGAGCACTTCTATTCACTTTTCGGCATGCCTACTATAAGTCTTCGATTCTTTTTCGGGCCGATCCGATGACATCGTCTTTGTCTTCCTCGCCGTCTGCGCAGGTTGCCGGCACCCTGGTCCGCCTGGGTGCCGTGCGCATTTCCAGCGGTCAGCCCTTCGTCTACACATCGGGCTGGGCAAGCCCCGTCTACATCGACACGCGTCTGCTGATGTCGGACGTGGCCGCGCGGCGCGTGGTGCTGGATGTCGCCACCGCTGCCTTGGGCGCGCATGTGCGCAGCCAGGGCATCAATGCCGTGGTCGGTGCCGAAAGCTCGGGCATTGCGTTTGGCGCCTGGCTGGCCGAACGCCTGGACTTGCCGATGCTGTATTTGCGCAAGCGCCCGCTTGGGTGGGGCAACACCGCGCGCCTGGAAGGGCAGCTGCCGCCGGATGCGAAGCTGCTGTATGTGGACGATGTGACGACGGACGCCCGATCGAAAGTCGCCGCCACCGCCGCCTTGCGCGCGACCGGCGCCCAGATGCACGACTGTCTGGTGATCGTCGATTACGCCATTTATCCGGGTGCCCACGCATTGTTGGCAGAACACACGCTGGGCTTGCATTCGCTTGCCCACTGGGCCGAATTGCATGCGGCCTTGCTGGCGGAGGGAGGCCTGAGCGCTGAGCAGATCCAGACCCTGGCGGCCTTCAGCGCCGACCCGGTGCAGTGGTCGATCGAGCACGGTGGGGTGGGCGCATGATCGAGTCCCTGGCAGGTCCGCGCGACGCGCTGGACGAACGACCGAAAGCATCGGCTGGTATCGAGCAGCACACCGGTCCGTACGCCCATCAGACCGCGCTCGTGAACCGCATGCTCGACGAGATCGGTGCCTTGAGCCGCGACGGCGAAGGCATCACCCGCGAGACCTATGGCGCCGGCGAAGAAAACGCGATTCAGGCCATCGAACAATACGCCGCAGAGCTTGGCTTTGCCGCCGAGCGCGACCGCTTCCAGAACCTGTGGCTGCGCTTGCCGCTGGATCACCGTGCCGAGCCGCCGGTGGTGATCGGCTCGCACATGGATTCGGTACCGCAGGGCGGCAACTTCGACGGTCTGGCCGGCGTACTGGCCGGCATGCTGGTGCTGGATCGTTTGCGTGACGATCCGACCCAGGCGCCGCCGGTGCGTGTGCTGGCCTTGCGTGCCGAGGAAAGCGCCTGGTTCGGCAAAGCGTATATCGGCTCGCTGGCCTTGCTGGGCAAGTTGCCGGCCAGCGCGCTGGCGCTGCGTCATCGCAGCGGGGAAGGTACGTTGGGCGAGGCCATGCAACGCAGCGGTGTCGACGTCGATGCGCTGGCGCGCGGCGAAGCACTGCTGGCGCCGGCCGATATTGCCGCCTATCTGGAACTGCACATCGAACAAGGCCCGGTGATGGTGGCGCGCGGCTGGCCGGCAACCGTGGTGACCGGCATTCGCGGCAACATCCGCCACAACCGCGTGCGCTGCCTGGGCGAGACGGGGCACTCGGGCGCGGTGCCGCGCTGGCTGCGCAAGGATGCCATGTTGGCCGTGGCTGATTTGCTGTCGCGGCTGGACGAGCACTGGCGTGTGCTGCTGCAGATGGGCATGGACCTGGTGATGACGACAGGCATGTGCAGCACGCCGGCTCGCTCGCATGCGGTATCGGTGATTCCGGGCGAAGTGGAGTTCAGTTTCGAGGTCCGCAGCCAGAGCGTGGACACCCTGGAACGCTTCTATCAGCTGATGCAGGACGAGTGCAAGGCAGTGGAAAAGAGCCGAGGCGTGCGCTTCGAGTTCGACGGGTTGATCCGGTCGGAACCGGCGGCGATGGACCCGGCGTGGATCAGCCGGATCGAAGCGGCTGGCGAGACACTGGGTGCGCCGATCGAACGTCTGCCCAGTGGCGCAGGCCACGATGCAGCCGTGTTCGCCAATGCCGGGGTGCCCTCGGCGATGGTCTTCGTGCGCAATGAACACGGGTCGCACAACGTGCATGAAGCCATGGAAGTGGCCGACTTCATGCAGGGCGTGGACTTGCTGCATACGGCGCTGATCGCCAGGTAAGCCAGGAGGAAGGCGCCAGGCTGTGCGCCTTCAGTCCTTTGCCAATCGCTTCAGCAGTGCCATCGCCGCTGCTGGCGCGCGCTCTTTCGCGCCACTGATGAAGAACACGAAGACATCGCGTGGCTTGCCTGCTTTTGCCGGTTCGCCTGCGTACGGCAGTGCTTCCGGCGATTCTCCCGCTGCCCAGGCGCGGGTGGTATCTGCCCACGTGTCCAAGGCCTTGGGTGCATAACCCGCCTTCAAGGTGGCTTTGGTACCCATCAAGCGGGCATAGACGAAGTCGCCAGTCGCATCGGCAAACGACGGAAACTTGGGCGAGTCGGTAAAGACCGTGGCCACCTTGTGCTTGCGGGCCAGTGCCACATATTCCGGGCACATGAAACTCTCGTTGCGCACTTCCAGCACATGCCGCAGCTGCAGGCCGTCGACCTTGTCCGGCAGCAGGCCAAGGAAGGCATTCACATCGTCGGGATCGAATACCTTGGTGGGTGCCAGTTCCCACAGGATCGGACCCAGCTTGGGGCCTAGTTCGGACACTCCGCTGTCGATGAACTTGGCAATCGAGTCACCTGCATCGGCCAGCACCTTGCGGTTGGTTGCGTAGCGCGAGGCCTTCACCGAGAACATGAAGTTGTCCGGCGTCTCGTCGCGCCAGCGCGCAAAGGTGCTGGGCTTCTGCGTGCCGTAATAGGTGCCGTTGATTTCGATGGCGGTGACGTGCTGGCTGGCGTATTCCAGCTCGCGCGCCTGGGCCAGGTCGGCCGGGTAAAAATTGTCGCGCCAGGGTGCAAAGGTCCACCCGCCGATGCCGACCCTGATGCGCGTTTTTACCTTGGTCTTGCCCTCTGCTGCCATGGCGTGCTCCTGCGTGCCGACGCCGGTGTGCGTCGATGCCGATGGCTGCGCGGCGCAAATAACGGGCCACTCGCTGCGGCTGCTATTTGTCAGGCGTGAAGGATGCGACTACCGACGACCAGTCTGGCCAGCCGTCGGTAGAAAGCGGCCAGGCCTCAGGCCGCTGCCCTGGCGGCAGCCGCCCGGCCGCCGGCGTGCAGCGAGGCGCTGACACCGAAGACCAACAGACCGGCCACGGCCAGGATCGCACCGACCCATGCGGTGGACGTCCAGCCGTAGCCTGCAGTGATCACCACGCCGCCCAGCCAGGCGCCCAGCGCGTTCGCCAGGTTGAAAGCCGAATGATTCATGGCGGCTGCCAGGGTTTGCGCGTCGGCAGCAACGTCCATCAGGCGGATCTGCAGCGCCGGGCCCAGGCCGACGGTGGTGCCGATCAACACCAGGTTGATCATCGCCAACCAGGGGTGGTGGGCGGTAAAGGGGAAGGCGGCCAGCACCAGCGCGCTCCATACCAAGATGGCGGCAATGCCGGGCATCAAGGCGCGGTCGGCCAGCCAGCCGCCCGCCACATTGCCCAGGATCATGCCCACGCCGATGGCCGCCAGCGCCACGGGCACGGCACCCAAGGACAGGCCGGTGACTTCGGTGACCGTAGGCGCCACGTAGCTGAACACCGCGAACAATCCGCCGAAGCCGATCGCGCCGGTGGCCAGCGTCAGCCACACCTGGCCGCGCGCGAAGGCACCCAGTTCACGTGCTGCGCTGCTGGTCTCCAGCCCGATCTGCCGAGGCAGGTACAGGGCCAGCATGCCGATGGTGATGGCGCCGATGATGCCCACTGTGGCAAACGCCGAGCGCCAGCCCAGCCACTGTCCCAGCCAGGTGGCGACGGGGTTGCCGATCAGCGCAGCCACGGTCAGCCCCAGCATGATGCGGCCAATGGCCTGCCCGCGTTTCTTCGGGCCCACCATGGATGCCGCCACCAGCGCAGCAATGCCGAAGTAGGCGCCATGCGGCATGCCGGCCAGGAAGCGGAACAAGGTCAGCGACAGATAGCCCGGCGCCAAGGCGCTGGCCAGATTGCCCAGCACGAACACCGCCATCAGCGCGAACAGCAGCACGCGGCGCGATGCGCTGGCGGCCAGCACGGTGATCAAGGGGGCGCCCACCACTACGCCCATGGCATAGGCGCTGATCAGGTGGCCGACTTCGGGTGCGGACACCTTCAGGTCGGCGGCCACATTGGGCAGCAAGCCCATGATGGCGAACTCGCCGGTGCCGATGCCGAAGCTGCCGACGGAAAGCGCCAGCGTGGCTAGGCCGACCGCGCGCGGCGACAGCGCCGAGGTGTCCGGGGTGGAAGTGTCTTGGGGCAGGGGGCCGAGCATGAAAATCCTAGAAAGCCAGATGGCGGTCGGGGTGTTCGCCCTGGCGATGATCGCCGTCGAGCGTTGCAAGATTGCGTAGGTCCTCGGCGTCGAGCGCGAAGCCGAAGATGTCGAGATTTTCCGAGATGCGCGCCGCGTTGCCCGACTTGGGCACGGGCACCAGACCAAGCTCGATGTGCCAGCGCAGCAGGATTTGCGCAGGGCTGCGCTGGTGCTTGTGCGCCAGGCTTGCCACCACCGGGTGACTGAAGAGATTGCCCCGACCCAGCGGCCGCCAGGACTGCGTGACGATGCCGTGGGCGGCGTGGAATGCGCGCAGCACGGGCTGCGAGAAGTCGACGTGCAGCTCGATCTGATTCACGGCAGGCGCCTCGCCGGTCTCTGCGATCAGTCGTTCCAGGTGGCGGATCTCGAAGTTGGACACGCCGATGGAACGCACCCGGCCTTCCTCGCGCAAGCGGATGAAGGCGCGCCAGGTATCGACAAACAGATCGCGTTCGGCCAGCGGCCAGTGGATCAGATAAAGATCGACGTAATCCAGGCCAAGTCGTGCGGCGCTGGCGTCAAAGGCGCGCAGGGCGCGATCGAAGCCGTGATCGGCATCGTGCAGTTTGGTCGTGACCACGACCGAGGTCCGCGGCAAGCCGCTGGCTTCGATGCCGCGTCCCACGCCGACTTCGTTCTCGTAGCGCGTGGCGGTATCGATCAGGCGGTAGCCTGCAGCCAGCGCCGTCTGTACCGAACTACAGGACTCCTCGTCGTCCAGACGCCATGTGCCGAAGCCCAGGCTGGGCAGCCGGCGGCCGTCGTTCAAGCGCACTTCGGGAGGGGGAAAGATCATGGGCACGGGCAAAAAACTGCAGGATGAAGAGTAACGCTGTTTGCCGGCGGTTTTGCGGGAAAACCCTATGAATAAGGCGGTTTTACGCGGCCTTATTGCGACAAGGCGAAAGCGCGGTGGGGACCGACCGCGGCGATCACGGCGTCCGCACACCGCTTTCGCCACGTGCAGCGTTCAGGCGCCAACCGACCCTTGGTCCCGGCGAGCCCGCAATGCCTGCGTGTATATCTGCGCGTCACTCGCCGAAAAGCAGCAGAAGATCACCTCGCTGATTTGCGGATGGGCCTGCGTCGCCTCGATCACTGCATCAACAGCCACGTCGGCCGCCTGGGCAATCGGGTAGCCATAGACACCTGTGCTGATGCTGGGAAACGCAATGCTGTGCAAACCCTGCGCTGCCGCCAGTTCGATGGCACGCCGGTAGCACGAGGCCAGCAGATCCGCCTCGCCGCGCGCGCCGCCATGCCAGACCGGTCCCACCGCATGGATCACGGCGCGGGCGGGCAGGGCGTATCCGTCGGTCAGCTTGGCATCACCGGTTGCGCAGCCGCCCAGGGTCCGGCATTCCTGCAACAGCCTCGGGCCGGCTGCGCGATGGATGGCGCCGTCGACCCCGCCGCCGCCCAGCAGCGAATGGTTGGCCGCGTTCACGATCGCATCCACCGCAAGCGTGGTGATGTCGGCTTGGCGTACGGACAGGCGCGCGTTCATGGGCGCCACAGCACGCTTAGCGGCCCCTCGCTGCCATCGAGCGGGTCTTGCGCGGGCCGCGGCACGGCATGGATGGCGGCACGTTGCGCCGCTGTCGGTGCGCTGCGGCAGATATCCCAGTCCTGACCCTGCGGATACGCGCCCACTACCTGGAAGTCCTCAGAGGCGGACTTCAGGCAGTGGCCGGTCCCCGCAGGCAGCACCAGCAGGTCACCGGTTTCCACTGCCAGCACGTCCCCGCCCGGTCCCCCAAGGATCAGCTCGGCACGACCTTGAAACACCGCCAAGGCCTCATGCGCGGTTGAGTGGTAGTGGTGATAGTCGAAGATGCCGTCACGCCATTGCGCGGGCCAGCCGTTGGCATTCAGGCGGGTCTCGAAGGCAGTGCCCAGGTCTGGCGTGGATGGTGCCAGCGCCTGGCGATACAACAGCACGGGAAAGCGCGGGTGATTCGGCACCCAATCATGGGCGGGCAGCAGGAAGTGCAATAACTGCACGCGCTTGTCCCGCGCGGATGGCGCGTGATCGATGGTCGGCATGGCGTGAGTCCTGAAAAAATGATTCGAGCGATGCCCGGGTGGCTGGCCAAGCGCCTGGGGCGCTGCAGCAGATGGCTGCCGATCGGTCCGAGTCAGCGCCGCGTGGATCAATGTCGACATCGCTTTTCAAGCTGTTCATCGGCACAAAACGTGCCTTGCTCAGCGCCCGCGCGCTGGCGCTCCTTCAGCTAGGCGACTGCCACCCGCTACGATAAGATCTTTCGACCTCAACCCCCAGCCGAGCCCGCCATGACCCAGATCCGCGCCCTTGTCTTCGACGTCTTCGGCACCGTGGTCGACTGGCGCAACGGCATCGCCCGGGAAGCCGCGCCGTTTCTGACGCGCTGGGGACGCACGGACATCGACCCGATCTCCTTCGCCGATGCATGGCGCGAGCGCTACCAGCCCTCGATGGAAGAGATCCGCAGCGGGCGTCGCCCGTACTGCCGGCTGGATGTGCTGCACCGCGAAAACCTGGCCTACGTGCTGCAATATTTCGGCATCGATACTGCCAAGATCACCGAGCCCGAGATGGTATCGCTCAACCGTGCCTGGCATAGGCTGGACGCCTGGCCCGACGTGGTCGATGCGCTCAATCGCCTGAAGCCGCATTACATCCTCGGCCCCCTGTCGAACGGCAATATCTCCCTGATGGTGAACCTGGCGCGCCATGCACGCCTGCCCTGGGAAGTGGTGCTGGGTGCAGAAGTCACGCATGCCTACAAGCCGTCGCCGCAGGCCTACCTGCGCACCGTCGAAGCCCTGGACCTGCCGCACGCCGAGGTCTGCCTGGTCGC
>Ga0265798_10005106_pt1 | contig 17819 bp, 12 predicted proteins | sample P3T30metagenome_FD_192430 | JGI IMG/M metagenome (GOLD analysis project Ga0265798, IMG submission 192430) | Plant litter microbial communities from East Loma Ridge, Irvine, California - P3 T30 | ecosystem: Environmental > Terrestrial > Plant litter > Unclassified | place: USA: California... | reverse complement strand
AGGTAAACAGTGCGGGTAAAGCGGGAAAACAAAAGGAAACGGAATAAGTCCCGAAGGGTGGGTTTGTGAGTGTGCGAGCAAAGCCATTATGCCGTAGTCTTTTGTTTTTACCACTGGCTTTACCCGCAATACATTAGCTGCCTTTTAGCGGTTTATCTTGGGGAAAGTTTTAATAAATTAAACTGCATTTATTTATTTCACTTATCCCCCGCTATTATTTCATTTGTTATCGATACAGTATAAATCGACTTTCTATACCCATCAATGGGTATTTTTTGATTTCCGAGATGCTTTAGTGGTAATTTGACTCCCTAAATTATTACATTAGTGGTATACATTAAATTAAAAAGAATTTCTATTAATGTCTTTCAATTCGCTTTATGATAATTACGATTTACTTTTGCCGCCCAAATATGATGGGGGTTATTTGGTCATAGGCTTATATGAACGGATAAATTCCGGTGAGATCTCGGAATATTTCACACACACAGAAATCGGTCAGATACTTAAAAACATAAGTAATGATTATGAACAACCGCTTCGACAATGGAACACTATAAAGGACAATCTCTTTTATTACTTTATACGGAACGATCCTGAAGAACCTTGGAAATATTACCTGACCGACTATGCTTTTTCGGTTGTAGAGTTGATGTATGCAAAACTAAATAATCCATACAAGACTCATGCATTAAAAGCAAGCATGGAGGAGGCCTTCACCTTAGAGCCTGGAGCGATTCAGACTGTTGACGAATTGGAACGCCGCTTTGGAAGGATTTTTGTCCAGGGTTCAAAAAAAATTATTATAGACCATCTTGAGGCGCTGGAAGAGGAGCTGAGCGAGGCATATAAAAGACTGAACGATCTCTTAAGGTTTGACGAGTCTGACGCAGCAGCAGCGGTAAAAGAATTTGCAGTCGTATTTAAAAAATTTGGAGAACGCGCTGAGGATATTACGGCGGCTACGGTTTCAAAAGACCTGTTTTTAATGCACCTCAGGCAGTTGGTTGATCATTTTTATACCAAAGCGTCCTCTGACCTGAACGTTACGGAATGGGAGAAAGCGCAGGGAATTTACAAGGACCTACGGACCTTTTTTTCGTCTGTAGATAAAAAGGTCACCCTAATAAGAAGGCAAATAAATCATGCCAGCGAAAAGCTTACTGAGTTGCAGGAGCAGTTCTCAGCCCGAGCGAACTTGAGGCTTAAAATCAAAATGCTGCATAAATTAGCTCTCTCCAATGCCGACTTTTCTAAGGACGGTATTGTTTTTAAAAATGATTTTCCAATTAAGAGTTATGTAGACGAAAGCACTAAGATTGTATATCCTAAGCATTTTGACTTTGACACTGACAGAAGCAGCGAGATTGTCGAAATTGCGCAGGATCCGCAATATGGGAAGGAAATGAAAGATTTAATTTTCAATGATGTTCGGCGACAGGAAATGGCGGAAAAATGGATGTTAAAGGCCAAAGAGCTTTTAGAACGTACAGGACAAATAGACGTTACCGAGTTTTTTGAGAAGATTCTTGCTGAAGAGGTTTTTGATATCGCCTATCAGGTTGTGGGCGAAGTCGTGGCAATGGTTTCCCAGGATAAAGAAATTCACATAAATGTCGAAAAGGAGTTAAGCAGGATTAAAACAGACAATATAGCGCTATGGAAAATGGACATCAGGAAGTGATTGATTTTCAATTTCTCCAACTGGAGAATATTGAGAAACATTTTGCGGAAATAAATTATCTACTGCTCTCGGGCAGACATATAGATCAAAACGACTATATTTTTTACTCTTTGTTAACTGAGTATTTTGAATATTGGAAAAACTACTATTTTAAATTGTATAATTTAAATCTTGTGCCTGACATCTTTGATGGACAAAGTTACTTTTATCTGGATTTTGGAGACACTGGAAAAGGAAGAATTACTGACCCACAAAGACAAAGGGAAATTACCCCATTGCAGACGTTAGTGGGATTGGTATTACTTGACATGTATTACCAAAAGTATTTTGAAAGAGAGAAAGTGGTGACGTGGAATGAACTGATGGTTCAGATATTGGAGAGCGACCATGAAAAGCAATATAAACAGATCCTCTTTGGGGAAATACGCGCTTCGTATGATGAGAAAGAATGGAGTTTAGTTCAAAAACGGTTTCTAAAAGCACTAATTACTTTTAATAAGCTTGGCTGGATCGATTTCCGCAATCAGCAGAACAAAAATTTCTCTTTTGAAATCCGTCCCGCGATACATAGACTAGAAAAATTATATAAGGAAGAACTTAATGATTTCGAAGCGTTCAGTGAGCGATTTATAAACCGAAAAGATATATGAAATATCCGGTAATATATTCCCTGTCTACTGTAGGCGTGCTCAAACATTATGTGCATGACTATTTATTCCATCCGAAACGAACCGATTTTGTGGGATCCAATGGTGTTGGTAAATCTATTATTGCAGATTTGCTGCAGTTGATTTTTGTGTATGATCCAATGCTGATTGCATTTGGTACAGATGGAATAAAGAAGGAAGACCGACAGATTTATTCGCTACCTTATAAATCTAAATTTGCCTATTGTTTTATAAATGTAGAGGTTGACGCAGGTAAGTTTATTACCATGGGAATTCAAATAAATGCACAAGCAGGTAAGCGTATCGTGCCCTTTATAATCTCCAGACAAGCAGACCTTAACCTGCCTTTGGACCAGCTAAGCATTGATAGCGGTAATCTTTTGTTCGCAAACGACCTTACTGATGGAAACAGGATGCCTGATTTGCAAGGACTGGCTGAGCTTATTCATAACAAGCATGGCCTTAGGCTTAATTTTTTTAGAACTCAGGATGAGATAAGGGATTATTACCAATTCCTGTTTGACAGGTACATCGTGCCCATAAATTTATCACAGGATAAAAATCTAAAAGCATATGCAAAGGTAATACAGTCGTTTTCTAAGGCGAAGGCATTAAATCTGAGTGGCCCGCAAGCTTCAAAAACGCTGAAAGACTTTTTATTTGAGGAATCGGATGATGATCTCAAAGCCAATTTCGAGAAAGAGCAAGTAGCGCTTGAAAGGATTATTACACAATACAAGGACCTAAATAAGTTGATAAACAGTGTAGAAGAAAAGCAACGTAAACTGACAGTATTACGTGCTTTGAAAGATACTTGTTTGGTCAGGGAAAAAGTATACAAAGCCGAAGAGATTAAACATCATCAAGACCGGTTATTTCAACTGGATAAGAGGCATTCTACTCTTTCCTCCTCATTGGAACACAATCAAAAACGATATGAGAAATGCCGAAAATACTTAGAGCGCCTGCCAGCGCTTGAAAAATATTTTGATATTCGCTATAATGAAGCAATCGAACACAGCAGATCATTTGAACGTCTTTTAACGCTATATAACACTTCAAAGCAACACACCACAGATTATCACCGAATAGCCAACTTGCCATTACTTACGATAGACCCCTCATGGAATAATCGTACGGATGATTTGGATGTGTCATTAAGGACAGTTGAAGAGTTTGATGAAGCGGTCGGCAAGGCAAACCTTTACCTGGCGCGATATAAAACCCCTGAAGAATTAGGGAACACAAGGCGCGAACAAAAAAACCTTCTGGAAGAGTTGACAAGTACCTATAAAAAAGAAAAGCTGGACAAAGATAACTTGCTATCTATTTTAAGGCAAAAAAAAGATAATAGTTTATTGCAATGGTATTTAACCCAACTTCCGAGTGTAAGCGCGGCTGAGCTGGAAATGATCTATTATTTTTCGGCGGTAGCAATCGCAAAACTCCACGCGCCTGGTAAAGGCTCGCGTTACGTTGATGCCGAACATTTGTTGCGTGATTTCAGCATGCAAGAGGCTGAAGGCGGATTTTGGATCAAGCTAGGGCCCTTTTATGAATTTATTCCAACAGACAAAGACGCCTCGTTGCTGGCGATAAAAAATGGACATGACTCAACTATCGCACAATTAGCTGAAAAGATAGAAACGGAAAGCATTCTTTTAAACCGTAAACTTAAAGCTCTAGAGAATATTTCCGACGCTAAAGCCTATGATTCAGAACTGTTAGGGCCAGGTTTCGATATCGAGATAATCGAGGCTAGCTCACTCGAAAAAATAAAGAGTTTTGTCAGGCTTGCAGGATATGTGGAGGATAAGAAGCTTCAGTTGAATGGTCTTCTGGAAAGTCTTAATGAAGAGCTTGCAACATTTGATGTATCTTTTAAAAACCTTTTGGAGACGCCGGAACTAGCAAAGAGAAGGCTTAACGAGTATTGTGATAGATGGAATAGCAGAAACAGAAAATTAGCGAGAGCCTGTGGTAACATTGAGACTGAAGCAGGAAATCTGCAAAAAGAACTTTTGCGGACCAGTTCTGAAATAGTCGATATCAAAGATCAACGCCAAAGTCAATACAAAATATTCGACGGTTTAATAAGCTCCTATGAGAATGCCTTTGGTTATAAACCAGATATCGATAATTCTATCAACGACCTTGAATCTGCTAAAGAGCTTCATGATGCTGCCGTTGAGGAATATAAAAAATCCTTCCTAGCAATAGTCCATTCGTTCGATGAAACCAGTCAGCAAAAAAATAGTGCTGTCGAGATGAGTGTGAAAGATCAAAGCTACTCCTATCCTGTATTGGAGAGGGCACTGTTAGGGAACTTTGCCAAATCGACTGATGATATTGCGAAAGCGTTAGAAGAGGCTAATCACAACAGATTTGCGATTGCAGATGGTATAAAGAACAATATGCTGAAAATTTTCAGCAGGACAACGGAACGGTTTGATGACTATGACGACCATATTAAGAGAATCAATGCATTTTTCTTAAACAGAAAGATCAGTGGAAAGTTCGAATTTGCATTGCAATTTTCTCCAAACAAGAACCTTTCAATTGATATTGTTCGGAAGATGGCGTATGACGTCCGGAATGCTGCCATCCGAGGTGAACTGGTTTTTAGTTCTTCCATAGTGGATTTTTTGGAAGACTTTTTTCAGACTCAGTCAAAAATAAAAGATAAAATACCTATTGATAGACTTTTGAACCCGAAAACATATTTTGAGTTGTCAGCGAAGTTATCGGACCAACACGGAAATGAAGCCTCAGGAAGTACTGGTGAATCCTATTCTGCCATCGCTCTATTGGGTATTGCCAGACTATCGGTAGTTCAAAAAAAACGTACCCAACGTAAAGGACTGCGATTTATCATCCTTGAAGAACTCGGTAGCTTGGACAACACTAATTTTAAAACCTTTCCCGAAATAGCAGAAGAATTTGACTATCAAATAATAACAATGGCACCACATGTACTTAATATGGGGCTATCCGATGAATGGTATTCACACCATCTAATTAAAGGTAAAGTCGATGATAATATAAACTATCATCCCTCATCTTCTTTTTTCAAGACAAATAGCAGAAACTTTGACTTAGCCGAATACTTAAAGACCAACGATAAATGAATTGGATCGAAATAAATGCTTTACATAAACTTTATAATCAGGGTGAGGCCAAACTTAATGAGACTTTACGTGGTAGCGGTGAAATCCGCTATTTGGAAAAGTCGCGGCAGGCCATTGAGATTACGGCAGATAGGATGTATACCACAGCTCGTTTCTCTGATATATATAAGAATGATTATCTACAAAACTATCTGATCTATGAGTCTTTTCTTAATGGGCATGCTTTGTTGAAGCCCCAAAGCCGCTTCGATGAAAGCGATATAAAAGTTCTGATGTCCCTTTATCAAAAGAAAGTTGCGGGGGATCTCGACACATTACGCCAACAGATTATTTCTTTCGATGAATCGCTGCGTGGGATGTCGCAAATGTTCTTCAAGAATGAAAAATATTTGCTTAATAAAGCCTCGCTAATTGATGCGTTGAAATACATATTGGATGTCGAGGAGTTCTCTAATGAAAAAGACCAGCAATATATATATAAATTGGAATGCCACAATCCACGTATCATAGTCCTTTGTGAAAATATAGATTTTCTGACCAAACCCAACAAACCAAGACGTGAGGGTATAGAGCTTTGGTATGCTGGAGGAAAGAATATAAGTAAGTTGGATTATGTTGATACTAGAGGGTTACCAATTTATTATTCTGGGGATTGGGACTATGACGGCATATATATTATTTATCCCTTGGTTAAACAAAAAATTCCGCAAATTGAATTATTAACGGCAAACGGGACGCCGAAAAGTATAGTTGACAGCGAACATCAAAGCTTTTGGAAAAGTAATCCTAAATCTATAGAATATTTATTAGATGGAGACCAAAAAAATATCTTGGCGTGCCTGCAAAAAAATAATGAATGGATAATAGAAGAATCAAATAATTTAGTGACCATGCTTAATTTGTGACTAGTACGCTAATATTCCAAAAAATTGATAGCGCCTTTTTTGTAGAGATACAGAATGATTCGCTATTGAGTGCTACAAGCCTAATTAGTATAAATACTTGATAAGCAATAATTGAAGTAACATATAATTACCATAAATTTAACATTTTGAAATTGAATAAGGGTTGCCACATTCAATCCTAATATTATAAACATAACAAGAATGGTAATAAAATTTTTAAAAGCATTTAAAGGGGATTCAATTTTAATTTCAGTTACTGATAATGAAAATATAGCGCGAAATATTTTAATCGATTCAGGTACCGGCGCTACCTATTATAACGATAAGGAAAGATTAAAAGGGCAATTATATTCTACTGTTGAACAGCTAAAAGCAGAAGGACAAAAGATAGATTTGTTAATCATTACACATGTTGACGATGATCACATCGGAGGAATACTAAAATGGATTTCCAAAGATAGATCCGCTTATAAGAATATAGGCCAGATTTGGTTTAATTCCGGAAAGTTAATTGCAGAATATCTAAATAAGAAAGTTAATGAAGATCTGGAACAATTAATCAGTAGCCCATCCGATAATTTTACAAGCATTTCACAGGGAATAAAGTTAGAAGCCTATATTGAAGAGCACGGGATTTGGGACAGGCGACTGATAAAATTCCCACAGCAACACGATGTTTTTTCGGGAATATGTGTAGAAATACTTTCACCAAATGACGGTACTCTTACCAAATTAGTTGAATTATATAAAAAACCTAAACATAATTATTTCACAAGTGGTAAGTCGACTGACTGGAATAGGTCTATTTCACATATAATTGAAGAGGAGGATGCTGACTCTTTTTCTATTAGTTCTGATGCAAGTGTTTCTAATGGCAGTTCGATAGCATTTATTTTAAACTCTTTTGGAAGAAAATTTCTATTTTTGAGTGATGCTCATTGTGATGTTGTAACTGATGCTTTGCTAAATTTAGGCTATTCAGTTAATAATCCTCTTCTTGTTGAATTTATTAAAATTTCGCATCATGGAAGTGATTATAATATTGATGATAAGTTATTAAACTTAGTGAATACAAATCATTACATAATACTGGCGGATGGAACAAAATCGAATTTGCCAAGCAAACGCTGTGTTGCACGAATAGTTAAAGCCAACTCCAATAGCACTATTTCTTTTAATTACGAAAGAGTGGCACAATCAATTTTCACAGAACAGGACAGAATGGAATATCCAAATGTAAATGTCAGTATAATAAAAAATCTTAGTTAATGGATATTGCCAAATTTAAAAGCTTAAGCGTTATTGTAAACAATGGCAGCGGAATTCTTTTTCAGCCATTGACAAACAACTTTTTTTATATTCTAACAGCTAAGCATAATCTTCAACAGAAAGAAAGCGAGGTTTATGTAGATTTACCTGATAACACATCAGTTGAAATAGTTCGCTTCGTATTGACCGCAGGCGTATGGTCAGATCAGGTAATTCCGTTTAAATTAGAAAAGGGAATTAATTATTTCCCTCACAAAAATCTTAAAGTCGATGCTGCGATATTAAAAGTGGCACATGATATGTATGAAAGATTTGATGTTAAAGATATCTATGTAAGTGATGATACTGTAATTAATAGCAATGTGTATTTATGTGGTTTTCCTAATGATAAGCGCCAAGTAAATAAAGATGTCCAATCGCAATATGCCAGTTATAAATTGAGCCATAATTCAAATGAGACCGCTTTATTACGATCGATAAAACTGAGTGAGATACAACGGCAGGATACTATCGAAGGAATGTCCGGAGGAGGAATAGTGCGCATTCAAGATAATTATTTTGAATTAATTGGTGTGCAAAGTTCAATGACCCGTACTTTAAGTGACCAAAATGAGATAGATGTCCTGCCAATATCATTGTTTGATGAAATTGTGGACGATAATCCCGATGTTTTGTCTTATTTACTTCCTGTTTACATGTTAAATTTTGACAGCACATTTAAAGAGGTGTTGACTTTAAAAGACGCCAATTATAAAAATTTCATTGGTGTAATGCGGATGGCCCTAGCTAAAAAATTATCGCGCGTAAATCTAAAGCCTTTGGAAATTGTACAGTCAGAAATAGCAAAACTGTTACTTGTAAGTAATGAAAGCAAACATGTATCAAATAGTAAAGAATTTTGGATTTGCTATTTAGAATACCTTTTGATTTTAAGCATTATCCTTGATAAGGATATCAACTTTGAAGATTTTAAGAACTCTATGACTACCAAAAGATTTTTGTATTCAAGTTCCGACGCGCCTTTGAGCCAGATAATCCCTGAAATATTAAATTCAGATTTTGATGGAATGGAACAAAATAGCAGTGTTATAGTTTCATTAAGGCATTTACCTGGCATTCCATCCAGGCGTAGGGTAAGCAACGGTGTGCTTAACGATATTTGCAATACCAATAATCTAATATCACATTTTCAGATTAACCAGGCGGAGAACCTATCAATGATTAAAGAAATCATTCATATAAAAGCATTTGAGATGGATTGCATAATCGCCCACGAAGAAACACTTTCTAAATACACTATTTACCAACTAAATGAACTTATTGCCAACCTTAAAAACATTATAGATGACTTTCTCAAAGATTGAAGTGGATACAGAAATAAGTGAGTTATATCCAGGCAATGTGTTCCACTATAAAAATGAACAGCCATGGAAAATCAATGTCTTTTTCTTACTAGCTGATTCTAATTATATTCAGGATACTTGGCAAAAGTTTAGCAGTAGTATTTCCGCTGTATATCAATCATCATTAACATCCAGAAAGGATGAATTTGAGAGGTGGAATTTTTATATCATTTATCTTAGTGCAAATAAAGTCCCAAAAGATTTAAAGAACAAAATTGAGAATGATAAATTCTCAAGCAGGAAAATAATTGAAGATAACTTCACTGCTGAGGTTAACAACGATATAGCAAACAACTTAATTATTAAGCATATTACCAATTCAGATCTTGTAGAAATAGTAGAAAAGACTAAGGAGAACTATTTTAAAGAATACGTGCCACTGGATCAGAATTTATGGGTCGAACTTCCACAAGAGTCAATACTGGGTGACAAAAAACAACAACAAAGTATAGTCGATAAACTTAAATCGCTCCTAAATGAAAATTAAAAAAGTTGCAATCCAAGGCTTTAGGGCTTTTAGCGATGTTGAGGATGCTACATTCGACTTTATGATTAATCCCGAGAAAATCGCGAATCTCATATCTATCTATGCTCCTAACGGCTTTGGGAAAACATCATTTTATGATGCCGTCGAATGGGGAATAACTAACCAAATTTCTCGATTTGACAGGATGTCCGACTTTAAAAAAATAAAAAAGGACAATAAGATAGGCGGGAAGCAGGATATATTGAAAAATGTTGACAGCAAGACCGGAATGGTTAACATTGACACTACCCTGAAGTCTTTTGTCAGGAATATAAATAACAAAAAGGAATATAATCCCGCAGGTGAACCTGACAATAAATACTTCAAGGAGGTAGTTTTGAGCCAGGATCTTATCGATGCATTTATCAAGGAAGAAAAAGCCGAAGACAGGTATGCTAAATTTGTGGAACAAAATCCACTCATATCAAACTACAATACCGGATATAAAAATCTCGTAAAAATATGCGATTTCAATAAGCAATATATTAAGGATGTAGAAGTTGAGATAGGCAAGATCAAAAAAAATCAGCTATCATTTGATTTTGAGCAGGAAAATAAAAAAGTCGAGGAAATAAATAATTCTATCCAGTCCCTAAAAACTTTTATTAAGGAACTGGAATTAATTAATAAGGATTCATTTTCACAGTCCAAACTTGAAGTATTAACTTCGATCGTAAAATCAAGATTGATTTCATACACTAATAGCAGCGAAAAAACTATAAAAAAAATACAGAATATTAATAACGTACTCATCAATACCGGATCAGAGAGTGTCGCGGCGTATATTGAAAACAGAGAAAGGTTATTCCAGCTTGGAAATGAAAGTCAATCGTTGCAAAAAATTTTGGCAGCATTTATAAAACGACTTGACATAACACAAAGCAACAGGGAATTAAAATTGACAATTCAAAGCACGATAGAAGATATTGAAAAACTTCAAAAACAGAAAAATAAATATGCGGAATACAAATCCGTGGTTGATAATAGTGATAATTTATCGAAGCAGTATAGTGAAAGTCAAACAGCAAAGGATAAACTTGAGCAGGATATACTCGACTTAACAATCGAACTGCAAAATAATGATGTTCAAGTTCAGTACTTAAGAAAACAAATCTCCGAAAACAATACTATTCTGGAATCTGTGCCCGCTAATGTTGAGGCTTTGGAGAAAAGCAGAAAGGACATTGAGGAAGCTAAAAATGAAACCGTAACAATCTCTCAAAGGAAAATTTCAATAAATGGCGAACTTGATAATTTACAAAGGCAGCTAAAGCTATATGATTATTATCGCGGCCTAGTTGAAAAAGATATTGAATTGCTTTTGGATGTTCAAATTTTTAAGGATCACCAGCATACGATAAAGAAATGTATCGAAATTGATGTGAAAAGCAGTGACTCTTTGGGAAAATTAGAAAATTTACAAAAGAAAATTTCCATACAGAATGCCCTTAATGAAGATATTCATGCGTTTTTAGCACAAGGGGTAAAGCTTATTTCTGAGAGCGAAGACTGCAAATGCCCACTTTGCTTAAGCGAGTTTAAAACGCAAGATGAGCTGCTGCTTCGAGTTTCGGAAAATGAGATTTTTGGTTTGGTTTCAAAAGCACTTCTGGAGCAACAGATTGCCATCGAAAATGAATTGGAACGTAATAAAATTAACAAATCAACACTTTTAAAAAAGTTGTTTGATTTTATCGACGGACTAATATCCGAGCAAAAAGTTAGAATAAAAAACATGACCAAGGATTTAGAAAAGGAAAACTTGGCCAACGAGCAATTAGAAACAATCTTATTTAAATACGAAAGTGATTTAGCCGTTCTAATGAATTATTTTGGCGGCTTGACCGCTGATGATTTTATAGCTTCTACTGCCGATCGCATCAAGGATTTCGGGGAGCAAGTAATTTCCCTGTTACAAGCCATAGAAAAGAAAAATGAAGACATTGGCAAGCTGAAAATTAGATTAGACAGCCAAATACTCGAAAGAAATACGCTTCAGGATTCGCTTGATAAGCTTCGCCAAAACGAGGCCTATTTGGAAGTGCTTCGTTTTTTCAAAAACGAGTTAAATATCTCTACACCAAGTATTGAGATACTGGATAACGAGATAACACAAAAGGAGCAAATCATTGACCTCCATAAAAAAGCATTAGAGGCAAATAATTCTTTGGAAAAGGAGAATGATGAAATTTTAAAGGAAAACCTTTTATCTCAAGAGCAGGTGGAGACAAATCTTAAAGAACTCGACGAAAGGATTATGTCACTCGAACGTATGTTATTTTCCTTTGAGCAGTATCTATTATCTGAATTTCAAATTCATACAAAAGATGTTGCTGATGAACAAGTGATCACGATGCTTAATACGATGCAGACTGAGGAAGCTGCTAAACTAAAAAGCATAGAAATTACAATAGAAAATTTAAATATTATCAATTCCCTTAAAGATGACTGCCTTAAAATTACGGAATATGAGAAGCTGAGTAATGATATCGCGGGCATGCAAAAAGAAGTCAACATTTCAAAAAAATTACAGGTTAAACTGGAAAAAGAAAAAGAAAATTTGGTGCGATACCTTAAAGAAACCATTGACGGCTTCTTCTATAAAGATTTGATTAATGCCCTGTATCGAAAAATAGATCCACATCCGGATTACGAGGAAATAGAGTTTGAATGCACATTTGAAGATTTAAAACCCCGCTTACAAATTTATACAGTAAAATTTAGTAATGGAAAAAAAGAAAGAACCGTACCCGCACTGTATTTTAGTACCGCTCAAATTAATATATTAAGCCTAAGCATATTTTTAGCCAGGGCATTGAAAGCATACAACCATGATGATAATAGTCCTTTAGACTGCATTTTTATAGATGATCCTATACAGTCGATGGATAGCATAAATATCTTATCTTTTATAGACGTTTTTAGGGGATTGATGGTAAACCATAATAAACAATTGATTGTTTCGACACACGAGGAAAACTTTCATAATTTATTACAAAGGAAAATCCCAATTAATTATTTTGATTCAAAGTATTTTGAGTTTGAAACTTTCGGGAAACTGAAATCAAATTAATTTGTATTGGTGATTTATTGAGTTAATAATGCAAATTATTGAGACATACAGAGCAAAATAAATAATATTAAAGTATGGAACTACTTTCTGTATTTCTCGTTAAAACTTTGATTATCAATTTAAATTATGAAATAACATTTATTAAAGAACAAATCAGCCTTAATGAGCCGATTTGTTCTTTAAAATAAATGTTTGAAACTTAACAATATTAATCCTTAATTAGTTTTACCAAACTTTCTTTGCTGGGTAGCACCGTCATATACTTGCTTGCAAAAATCTGTTGGTTATTCTCAGGTAACGTATATTCAACTACAGCTTCACTTTTATTCTGACAAAGTATTATACCGATAGTCTTGTTTTCATCCGAAAGCCGGACTTTTCGGTCATAGTAATTAACGTACATCTGCATTTGTCCGATATCCTGATGTTTTAGCTCTCCAATTTTTAGGTCTATTAATACAAAACACTTTAGAATACGGTTGTAAAAGACCAAGTCAATCCTAAAATGCTTATCGTCAAAACTGATGCGGTCCTGTCTCGCCACAAATGTAAAGCCCGTCCCCAATTCAAGTATAAAATGCTCCAGTTTTTCAATCAGCTTCTGCTCCAGTTCGCTTTCCGAATAACTCGATTGATCTGGTAAGCCAATAAATTCCAGGATATACGGATCTTTAATAACGTCCTGTGGTTTCTCTAAAAGTTGTCCTTCTTTTGATAGCCTTAGAACCTCCGATCCATCTCTTGTTAGGGAAAGCCGGGTAAAAAGGGCGGTATCATACTGCCTATTAAGCTCTCTTAAACTCCAGTTATTTTTAACAGCCTCAATCTCATAAAATTTCCGCTCATTACTATCCTCAATCCGCATTAGCTTGAGATAGTGCGACCAGCTTAATTGGAACGGAGTGGAGGTTTTCTGATGGCTTTCAAATTGCGCAGACACTGTCTGCGCTTTTGAGTATACGAGATAAAACTGCCGCATTTGCTCAAGGTTTCGTTGCGAAAACCCTTTTCCAAAGTCCGCAGTTAGCTTGATTGAAAGCATTTTTGTTAATTGTTTGCCATAATCTGCACGCTCGTTTCCTTTCTGGTCTTCTTTGACAATCATCCTTCCAATTTCAAAGTAAGTCAGCACCATTGTGTGGTTTACCGATTGGATAATTCTGTGCCTGGCATCATTGAGTAAACCTGATATCCTTTGCACCAATTCATTTGAAGCTATATTTTCCATGGCTAATTTTTAAGGTTACCATTATAAGCCATGTTCTGTAACAAACGATCTTTTAGCTTTCCCATATCTTCACTGAGCTTCGCTTCCACAACCTTTGCATAGATCTGCGTTGTGCGGATACTGTTGTGGCCCAGCATTTTAGATACGCTTTCAATAGGTACGCCGTTACTCAACGTTACTGTGGTAGCAAAGGTGTGCCTGGCAATATGGAAGGTTAATGTCTTGGTAATACCACACAGGTCAGCGATCTCTTTCAGGTAACCGTTCATACGCTGGTTGGAGATTACGGGAAATACTGTACCATCGTTTTGCGCCCGTGGGTCGTCATAGTACAATTCCATCAACTCCCTTGCCTGTGGCAGTATCGGTACACGTACGTTGGTATCGGTCTTCGCCCTGCTGGTGTATATCCAAAGCTCCCCGTCAACGCCGGTCACGATGTTTTCCGTTTTAAGTTCGGCAAGGTCAATGTAGGCAAGCCCCGTATAGCAGCTAAAAAGGAACATGTCGCGGACGTTTTTCAGGCGGTCAATCTTAAATTCTTTTTGTGCCAAAGCTTTAACCTCAGCGGCATTCAGGCAATAGCGCTCTACCTTCTCATAATGTTTCTTGAAGTTGGCAAAAGGATCTTTTGGAAGCCAATCAAGCAGCACGGCCATATTTATCATTTTACGAAGCCTTTCAATATGCTTCATGATCCCGTTATTATTTAATGGCTTTTGATGGTCTTTGGGAGTATAATTATTCAGATAGGTCTCGAAGTCCAGTAAGAACTTATAATTAAGTTCTGAAAGCACGATATCATTTCTGTAGTATTTCTCACGGATGAATTTAATTAGATACTTCTGTGTTGTTGTATAATTCTTCATGGTACCAGGAGCGAGCCTATGCACTGACTGCTCACTATGGTAGTCCATAAGTTTCACTAAGGTCATTATTTCCTCATCACAGCCCAGAAATAGGGACTTGACAGTGTCGACCGTTACAAGCTTGCGTTGTTGCACCAGGTCGTTGTAGCCATCCGCGATAAGCGTACGCATACGCTCAAGGTGATTATTAAGCTTTATGACTTCTTCACTCTTTCCCTTAGCGCGGCCTTTTACATCATCCCACGCGGTGGGGTCAACTTTTTGTTTTAGGGAAATTTCTGTCCTACGGCCATTTACAGTAATACGGGCATAAACAGTAGCCTGCTTACTTTTTCCTTGCTTGAAAATCCTGATCACAAATTGGATTCCAAAGGTGTTTGTGTTTTTCATACCAAATGCATTTAAAGTTAAATTGAACATTAAGTACCGATTCAATTAAACTGCACTAAAAAAGTGGCGTTTTGAGGCTGCATTTGGCAATGAAAAAGTGTTAAAGAAACAGGTGTAAAATATTTACATACAGTGACTTACGGTACTTTTTGTGAGTAGTTTTTGGGATGCCCATTTTTACTCACCTAATTGCTCACATTTATATTGATTGTTTTGGGGTATTTTGATACCAAAAAGGCACAAAAAAACCCGTAAATACTTACAATTTACGGGTTTTGAGGTGTTTTGACCTCTATTTTGTCGGGGTGGCAGGATTCGAACCTGCGACCTCCTGGTCCCAAACCAGGCGCGATGACCGGGCTACGCTACACCCCGAGTGTATTGCTGCTGCAATAACAGGGTGCAAATATAATATTAAATTCGGTATCTCAAAACATAATATCCAAGTTTTATTAAAAGGTAAAATCTATTTTACTTACCATTTCTTGTAAAGCCTGAAAATCTTTTAATTAGACTAAACATTCAATTAAAAATATTTGCATGAGGTGGACTAAAAAAGAACAAGACATAACCTAATATCAGAGTCCGCGCAAAAAGGCCATGCAATGCTCTGCTTAACGTATTTTTTGCTCCGTGTAAAGCTTATCTTGTTATAATAAAATAATCGCTTAGAATATTATTATTTTCAGGCAATAATTTGTCCGGATAAAAAATATTGAATATCATTGCCACGTTATAATGATAGGATGAAGATGCCGGAATATGCCATAGTAGATATAGAAACCACAGGCGGCAATGCCAGTGGCAGCCGTATTACAGAGATTGCCATCATCATCCATAACGGCATAGAAGTTATCCACCGATGGGAGACTCTTGTAAACCCACAAAAAGATATTCCCCTCCCTATTTTTGCCCTTACCGGTATTAACAATGATATGGTGCGCCATGCACCTGTTTTTGATGATGTTGCCCAAACAGTGTTCGAAATGCTTACTGGACGCATTTTTGTGGCACACAACGTAAATTTTGATTATTCATTTGTGCGGCACCAGCTGGAGCAGGCAGGATTTAACTGGACGGCCCGCAAACTGTGCACCGTGCGCGCTACCCGAAAAATCAGGCCTGGGCTGGGGTCTTACAGCCTGGGCAATCTGTGCCGCTCTTTAGATATTGTTCTTGAAAACCGTCACCGTGCCGGTGGCGATGCCGACGCGACTGCTATATTATTTTCGCGCCTGCTGCAATGGGATACCGATGGCGAGCTTGATAAAATGATTAAAAAAACGGCCCAGGACCAGCGCCTCCCACCTAACCTGCCCCCCGCTGATTTTGAGCAGTTACCCGAAAAACCAGGTGTATACTATTTTTATAACGGAGCTAAAAAAGTAATCTATGTGGGCAAGGCTGTTAATTTAAAAAAGCGTGTGGCATCTCATTTTAGCGGACATAAAATCACCTCACAGCGGCAGCATTTTTTGCGCGACATTTACAGTATTTCTTTTGAAGTATGCGCTACAGAACTCATGGCATTGCTGCTGGAATGTACTGAAATTAAAAAGCTATGGCCCACATACAACAGGGCGTTAAAGCGCTTTGAAGCTAAATTTGGATTGTTTGAATATGAAGCCCGCAGCGGATACCGCTATCTGGCTATGGGAAAGCTAAATAAATTTCAGGCAAACATAGAGGTTTTTAATAGCCTTCATGATGGTGTAAATGTACTCCGTAGCCTGGCACAGCAGTTTGACATTGACCACCGTTTTTGTAAGTATTGTACAGAAGGAGACAAAGAAGCGCCGGGAAACACGAATACGGCTGATTTGCCAAACGTTTTGCAGCACAACCTGCAAGTGCAGGCTGCCATCAACTTTTTAAGGAATAGCAGGCCCAGTTTTGCTATTATAGATAAAGGAAGGTTTGCAGATGAGCGCAGCTGCATATGGGTAGAAAACGGCCACTTTTATGGTATGGGCTATATTGCGGCAGATATTGGCTTTACCAAACCTGCCGAAGTAAAAGAGTACATTACCCCATATAAAAGTAATCAGTACATTATGCAGCTTATTAATACCTACACACAAAAGTACCCGGGTAAGGTTGTAAAAGCGGTATAGGTTTATTCGTTAGAAGGCTTGCCTATGGTGGCCAGTATGCCGCCATCTACATAAATAATTTGCCCATTTATAAAGTTACTGGCTCCGGATGCTAAAAATATAGCGGTACCCGCAAGATCCTGCGGGTCTCCCCAGCGGCCTGCCGGGGTGCGGCTGATGATAAAATCATTAAATGGATTACCGTCTACACGTATGGGCTCTGTTTGCGCTGTAGCAAAATAGCCCGGGCCAATGCCGTTTACCTGAATGTTATACGGTGCCCACTCTGTAGCCAGGTTTTTAGTAAGCATTTTAAGCCCGCCTTTTGCCGCAGCATACGCTGATACATTCGTGCGGCCCAACTCGCTCATCATAGAGCATATATTAATTATTTTGCCTTCCCTTCGGGCCATCATGCCTTTAGCTACCAGCCTCGACATGATAAACGCCCCCACAAGGTCTACATCTATCACCCTCCTGAAATCTTCTACAGGCATATCTATAGCCAGCACACGCTTTATAATACCGGCATTATTTACCAATATATCTATATTGCCGTGCTCTGCTTCAATTTTAGTAACGT
>Ga0265798_10005102_pt1 | contig 17823 bp, 14 predicted proteins | sample P3T30metagenome_FD_192430 | JGI IMG/M metagenome (GOLD analysis project Ga0265798, IMG submission 192430) | Plant litter microbial communities from East Loma Ridge, Irvine, California - P3 T30 | ecosystem: Environmental > Terrestrial > Plant litter > Unclassified | place: USA: California... | reverse complement strand
GGGGGGGGGGGGGGGGGGCCCCAGACCAGCAGAACCCAGCTCTCTGCGAGGCACTTCCCCACCCCAACCCCTCCCCTGAAGGGGAGGGGCTAGAAAATCCCTCACACGTCCTACCACCCTTCGGCCGGCAGAACATTGGTGCGATACCTACCCCCCGGCCACTCCCTCGCCTCCCCTCCCTGGAAGGGAGGGGCCGGGGGTGGGGGTGGGTCGCTCTCCGCATCGCACACCCGGTGACGCAGATCGCGCGGGATACGACGCCTACCCCCCGTAAGCCGCCGCCTTCGCCAACACAGCCCGCGCCTGTTTCAAATGCGGAATATCCAGCATCCGCCCGTCGAGCCCAACCGTCCCCGCGCCCCCAGCTGCATCGAACGCCGCAACCACCCGCTCGGCGAACGCCACTTCTTCGGCATCCGGCAAATAACTCTCGTTGATCGCCGCCACCTGCGCCGGATGAATCGCCAGCCGCCCGGTGAACCCCTCCGCCCGCGACGCGCGCGACGACGCGCGCAACCCCGCCTCGTCCCTGAAATCGACGTACAGCGTGTCGACCGCCTGCACCCCCGCCGCCTTCGCGCCGAGCAGCGTTAGCGTCCGCACCGTGCGATAGGTCAGCGCCCACCCCCCCGCCGGATCGAGATTGGTCGACGCGCCCAAGGCCGCCGCCAGATCCTCCGCACCCCACGTCAGCCCCGCAAGCCGCGCCTGCCGCACCTTGGCATAATCCCCCAGCGTGAACGGCGCGGCGGCGGTCTCAGTCGCGACCGGCAGGATCGCGATCGATCCGGCGGCGAGCCCCGCCTGCGCCTCGAGCGCGTCGAGATAGAAGGACAGTTGCGCGATATCGGCGGGCCCCGCGCACTTGGGGAGCATCACGCCATCGGGTGCCGCCGCCACCACCGCGACCAGATCGTCAAGCGCCATCCCGCTGTCGAGCGGGTTGATCCGCACCCACAACTGGCTGGTCCGCGCCTCCTGCGGCCGATCCGCCAGCAATGCCGCAACGAGATCCCGCCCGCGCGCCTTGTGCTCGGGCGCAACCGAATCCTCGAGATCGAAGATCAGCGCATCCGCGCCGGTGCTGTCCGCTTTGGCGAGCTTCTTCTCGCTGTCGCCGGGGATGAACAGCCAGGAGCGCAGGTCGATCATGCGGCGGCTCCCGCAGGGCTTTTGCGCTGCAATCCGGTGCGCTTGCACGTCGCGATCAGTTCGTCGCGCTGGTTGAATGCGCGGTGGACGAAGGTCACGATCCCGGCGTCGGGCCGCGAGCGCGATTCCCGCAGGTCAACCACCTCGGTCTCGATCCGCAGCGTATCGCCGATGAAGACGGGGGCGGGAAAGCGCACCTCGTCCCAACCGAGATTGGCGACCGCGGTGCCGAGAGTCGTGTCGCCGACCGACACGCCGACCATCAGCCCGAGCGTGAAGGTCGAATTGACGATGATGCGGCCGTAGTCGCTGGTCTTCATATATTCGGCATCGAGGTGCAGCTGTGCGGGATTGTGCGTCAGCGTCGAGAACAGGAGGTTGTCGGTCTCGGTCACGGTGCGCCGGATCGCATGCGCGAAGGTCTGGCCGACTTCCAACTGCTCGAACCACAATCCCGCCATCGCCTGCCGCTCCTGTTCACCGCCCTGTGCCGGGCCTGCTGTATTGCGACGACGGCCATACCAGCGATTCTCGGAAGGGCCAGAGCGTGACGCCCCCACGCCCCCCGTTCGTTTCGAGCGAAGTCGAGAAACGAACGGGAGGGGGATCCGTCTATTTCAGCGCGGCAATGAACGCGCGCGCGTTCGCGCCGACTTGCTCGGCCGTCGCACCGACCGAATACAGCGCACCGCCAAGACCAAAGCCCGCAGCGCCCGCCGCGGTCCACGGCGCCATCCCCTCGGGGGTGATCCCGCCCACCGGCAGCACGCGCACGGTCTTGGGCAACACCGCGCGCATCGCCTTCAATATCACCGGGCTCGCCGCCTCGGCGGGGAACAGCTTGAGCGCGGTCGCGCCGGTTTCGAGCGCGAGGAACGCCTCGCTCGGCGTCGCGATGCCCGGCAGCGACACCAGCCCCGCCGCCGCGGTCGCCGCGATCACGCGCGGGTTCATGTTGGGGGAAATCACCATGGTCCCGCCCGCCGCCTGCACCGCGGCAACGCCGTCGACATCGAGCACGGTGCCCGCGCCGATGATCGCACGTCCCTCGAACCGCTTCGCCAGCCGCGCGACGCTGTCGAGCGGATCGGGCGAGTTCATCGGCACTTCGATCAGCGTGAAGCCAGCCGCAACGAGTTCCTCGCCGATCGCCTCGACCTCGTCGGGGCGCACCCCGCGCAGGATCGCGACGAGCGGGCAGCGCGCGAAGGCGGCGTCGAAATCGGAAACCATGGTCATGCGATCATTCTCCAAGCGCGCGTGCGAGCGCAATGATACCGGCGGCGAAGGCGGCGTGGCTGTCGACGATATGCGGCGTGCCGCCATTCGCCTCGACCGCAATGGCGTACAGGCCGCCAAGCGAAGGGTCGGACAGGATATGGACATCGCCCGCGCCGTTTTCGAGCCGCACCGCGACGTCGCTGCCGATCAGCAGCCCGCTCGCATAGGAGGCGGCATCGGCATCGTCGCGCTGTCCCAGCAGCTTGCTCGCGCGAATGCCGAACAGCGCGGCGGACAGGTCACGCCGCTTGCCCGCCTCGACGCCCTCGCGGAACGCCGCATCGGGGGTGACGTCACCGCTGAGCTGAGTCGACAACAACCCATGGCTGCGCACCAGCGCAAACAGTTCGCCGGTCATCGCGGTGGTGAAATCGACCACCACGCCCGCTTCCATCCGCGCCCATTTGCAATGCGTTCCCGGCTGGCACAGCAAGCCATCGCGCGGCACCAGCCCCGCCTCGACCGCGCCGAGCAACTGAATCTCTTCCCCGCGCATCACGTCCGCACGCCCATCGACGAGCACCGACAGCCCCGGGACAATCGCGGTGCGATCATCGATCCAGCCGAGCCCGCGCGCGAGCGCCTCGAACCCGGCGGGGGTTGCGACATAGGGCACGTCGCGCCAGCCGATCGTCGAGCCGACCATCCCCGCCAGCAGCATCGGCAAATCCCCGAAGCGCGCACGAATGTCGGCGACTTCTGCCGGGAAACCGTCCTTGTCGATCGCAGTCACCCCGCGCGCATCGCGGTCGGTCGCGACAACCTGCCCGGCTTCGATGCGGTAAACCCGCCGGTTGGTCGTGCCCCAATCGACCGCGAGGAAGGCGTCCTTGAACAGCGGCGATACGGGCATGGTCAACGCTTGGTCTCCTTTGCGCCAGGGTGCCACCGACTGCAGACGGTGGTTGCGCGCTTGAGAGCGGTATTTATCTGACTTATTCGCCTTGTCCACCCGCGCAGGCGGTTGCGGATGGTGACAGCATTGCAACAAAGGGTCAGAACAGTCGCTTATGGTTCACCAAGCTCCCCCGCCGACGCGTAACCTGACCTACCGCCTGCTCGACACGATCGGGCTCGCGATCGTCACTGGCCAATATGAGACTCAGCCCTTCCCGACCGAAGCGCAACTCGCGCAAACGCACGGCGTCAGCCGGTCGGTGACGCGCGAGGCGGTCAAGATGCTCACTGCCAAGGGCCTGCTCAGCGCGCGCCCGCGGCAGGGCACGATCGTCCGCCCGGCCGAAACGTGGAACCTGTTCGACACCGACGTGCTGCGCTGGTTGCTCGAACGGACCTTCTCGGTCGACCTGCTGCGGCAGTTCAGCCAGTTGCGGATCGCGATCGAACCCGAGGCGGCGGCGCTGGCGGCGCAGTTCGGCGACGCGGGGGACCTTATCCACATTGATGCAGGGCTCGAGCGGATGATCGCTGCCGACCGTGAAGCGGACGATCCGCTCGACGCCGACATCGCGTTCCACATCGCGATCCTGAAAGCATCGCGCAACCCGTTCTACGGGCAGTTCCGCGACGTCGTCGCGACCGCGCTGCGCACGTCGATCCGCTTCACCAACCGCATCAAGGGGCGCAACGCCAGCATCGCGGATCACGCCGCGGTCCGCGACGCGATCTTCGCGCGCGATCCTGAAGCGGCTCACGCCGCGATGCGCCACCTGATCGGCGACGTGATCGAGCTGATCGACCGGGTCGACGGTGCCGGGGACCTGCCAGCAGCTTGATGCCGCCGCCGCAGCGCCATAAGGGCGCTGCAATAATCTGACAAAAGACGAGAGCCGCCATGACTGATCCTGCCCAGCCTGGCGATGGCGTGATCCGTCTCGGTATCGTCGGCATCGGCAAGATCGCGCGGGATCAGCACGTTCCCGCCATCCTTGCCGATCCGCGCTTCGCGCTGGTCGCGACCGCCGATCCGCATGGCAGCCTGGAGGGCGTCGCCGCCTTTCCCGACCTTGCCGCGATGATCGCTGGAATGTCGGGTCTCGACGCCGTCGCGATCTGCACGCCGCCTGCCTACCGGCCCGCCATCGCGATGGCCGCAATCGATGCAGGGCTTGCGGTGCTGCTCGAAAAGCCGACCGCCGCGACGCTGGCTGAGGCCGAGGCAATCGTGGCGCATGCCGCCGCCGCGGACGTTCCGTTGATGGCGACATGGCATTCGCGCGAAGCCGCCGCGGTCGCCGAGGCGCGGGCGTGGATCGCGGAACGCGACGTTGTGGCCGTACAGATCGCCTGGAAAGAAGACATTCGTCGCTGGCATCCGGGGCAGGAATGGATCCTGGCGGAGAATGGGTTCGGCGTGTTCGATCCGGGGATCAACGCGCTGTCGATCCTGACCTTCATCCTGCCCCAACCGGTTCGCATCGAGACCGCCCGGATCGCGATCCCCGAAGGTCGCGGCGCGGCGATTGCCGCCACGCTCGCGATGGCCGCGGGGGACACGCGGATCACAGCCGATTTCGACTTCCTGCAAACGGGCCCGCAAAGCTGGGACATACGGATCGACACCGATCGTGGCAGCCTGTTGCTCAGCGACGGCGGGGCGACGATCGCGATCGATGGCAAGGCTCCGCGCACGGCAGCGAACATCGAATACCCCGCGATCTATGCGCGCTTTGCGGATCTGGTGGCGGCGGGCGAGTCCGAGGTCGATCTGTCGCCGTTACGGCTGGTCGCGGACGCGCTGCGCATCGCAGATCGCACGACGGTCGCGCCGTTCGCGTTCTGAGCGCGGGCTACCCCGGATTCCCGCTTTCGCCTGGTCTCTGCGAAAGTTGGGTTACGGAGCCGTCACTTGCTGTTTTCCGGCGAAGGCAAGGGTGCCAAAAATCCGTCCGTCATGCTGAACTTGTTTCAGCATCCAGCCCTCCGCGAGTCCGGACTATGCCTGTTGCACGGTGGATGCTGAAACAAGTTCAGCATGACGGCAGGTTGTGGGGCGCGGGGTGATGATCAAACCGCCGAATGCCTTCATGTCTCACGCAGGCGGTAAAACGGATCTGGTACACCCTACCGTCGCACGGCCGACACGTCAGCTTCGGTCCACCCGCCGCCCATCGCCTGATACAAAGCGACATAGGACGTCAGCCGGTCCGCATTCGCCTGCACCAGCGCAAGCTCGGCGGTCAGCAGCCCGCGTTGCGTATCGAGCTGGTCGAGATACGACGAATAGCCCGCACGATACCGGTTCGACGCGTTGCGCAGCGCCGCCGCATAGGCGTCGCGTTGCCCGCGGATCGCGACCGCCTGTTCGCCCGAACGCTGGACCCCGGCGAGACTGTCGTCGACTTCGCGGAAAGCGGTAAGCGCGGAGCGGCGATAGCTGAACGCCGCCTGGTCGCGCCGCGCGGCGGTGAGATCGACGTTGGCGCGCAGCCGCCCACCGTCGAACAACGGGGACAGCACGCTGCCGCCGATCGAGAAGATCCCGACCGGATCGGCGAGCGCGGTCGACAGGATCACTCCCGCAGACCCGGTCAGCGCAATGTTGGGCAGCAACGCCGCGCGCGCACTGTCGAGGCTGCGGTCCGCCGCGACCAGCGTCTGTTCGGCCTGGAACAGGTCGGGTCGGCGTCGCAGCAGATCGGCGGGCAGCCCGTCCGGGATCGGCGGCGGCACCAGCGCGGTCAGCGCCGCGCCCCGTTGGATCGCGCGGGGCGTATTCCCCAGCAACAGGCTGAGCGCATCCTCCTGCCGCGTGATCGCTAGCTGTGCCTGCGGGATCAGCTGTTCGGTCGCGCGATACTCGCCTTCGGCCTGATGCAGTTCGAGATTGGAGGTATAGCCCGTTTCCGCGCGTCGCCGCGCAATACGGAGCGCATCGCCCCGTGCCGCGAGCGTATCGCGCGCGACCGCCAGCCGCGCATCGAGCGCGCGCAGCGTGATGTAGCCACTCGCGACGCTGCTCGCGATGGCGAGCCGGACGACGTCGCGCGCCCCCTCGCTCGCGAGCAATTGCGCACGCGCCGCGGCGCTCGCGTTGCGCAGACGCCCGAACAGGTCGGGATCGTAGCTGGCGGTCAGCGACGGCTGCGCCGACAGGTTGGTGCTCGCCGTGCCGAACGCGTTGAGCGCACGCGCGTCGGTCGTGGGCACGCCAAGGCTGACCGTCGGCGACAGTTGTGCGCGTGCCAGCCGCTCTGCGGCGCGCGCCTCGTCGACGCGTCCCGCCGCGATCCCGAGATCGGGATTGTTGGCGAGCGCCTGGCCGATCAACTGCGCGAGCACCGGATCGCCGAACGCATTCCACCACTCCGCACGCACCGGCGACCCGGGGCCGAGCGCGGTGCGCCACGCGGGGGGCGCTACGATCGCGGCGGAAGCGGGCGCTTCCGGTCGCGGCCCCACGCACCCTGCGACCATCATCCCCGCGGCGAGGACGCCTAACGCCGGTTTCATCGGATCTTCGGCCCCGAAGACGTATCGATGCGCGTCTGTACCGACATGCCCGGCCGCAACCGTGCCGCAAGCGGCTGGCCCGGATCGATCTTGATCCGCACCGCGATCCGCTGCGGTACCTTGGTGAAATTGCCCGTCGCATTGTCCGCCTTGAGCACCGCGAATTCGGACCCAGCCGCAGGGGACAATCGCTCGACGTGGCCCGTCAGCCGCGCATTGGCGAGACCGTCGACGGTGAAGCTGGCAGGCTGCCCGACGACCATTCGCGCGGTCTGCGCTTCCTTGTAATTGGCGATCACCCAGGTTTCGGGCGGCACGAGGAACATCAGCTGCGAACCCGCGGTGACATATTGCCCGACGCGCACGCCGACTTCGCTCAGCCGGCCACTCTCGGGCGCGCGCACTACCGTATTGTCGAAGTCGATCTGCGCGAGCCGCTGCGCCGCGTCGGCACCGCTGACGCCCGCCCGCTGACCGCCCCGCCCGACCTCGACCGTGCGAATGTCCTGCCGGGCGATCTCGCGCGCGGCCTTCGCCTGGAGCACGCCCGCCTGCGCCTGCCGCAGCGCCGCCAGAGTCTGGTCGCGTTCGCGGAGCGAAACCGAACCGTCGGTGACGAGGTCGTTGACGCGGTTCATGTCTGCCCGCGCGCGCAGCAACTGCGCGTTCGCATTGGCCACCGCGGCGTCCTGCGCCTGCAGGCTGGCGGCGCGGGCACGCGCGGTTTGCAGACTGTTGGCCAGCGTCGCCTCCTGCCCGGCGACCTGCGCCTTCGCCTGATCGACGCGCTGGCGGTAGATCCGGTCGTCGATCCGTACGAGCGGTTGCCCCTGCGTCACGCTCGCGAAATCGCGCACCAGTACCGCGGTGACGTACCCGCTGACCTGCGGGCTGATGACGGTGGTGCGCCCGCGGACATAGGCGTTGTCGGTCGCCTGATTCGCGGTCGCGAACGGCGGCAGACGCCAGGCATAGAGCACCGCGCCGATCCCGATCGCGGACAGCACGATCGCGACGATCAGCGCGCTGCGCGACGGACGCGGCGGCCGCCAGCCCGATCCGACCGGCGCGGTGGGTGCAGCCGGTGCAGCGGGTGCGGCGGCAGCGGCGGCGTTTTCGGCGGCACGGGCTTCGGTCACGGGGGTGGCCGCGACGGGGCTTTGCGGCGGTTGGCGCGTATCGGTCATGCGGAAGCCTTGGCAAGCGCCGCGCGACGTTCGCGCCTCGTGCGGCGGATCAGGATGAAAGCGAGATAGGCGGTGGTCAGCCCGGCGAGGATCGCCACCAACCGGAACGTGTCGTCATAGGCAAGCACATTGGCCTCGCGCGTCGCGGTCTGCGCGAGCAACGCACCGCCCTCGGCGTTCCGCAGCGTCGGATCGCCGACCACCCGGCCGACCGCGCCGCCACCTGCGGCGATGCGCGCGGCGACGATCGGGTCGGTCGGGTCGATCGCCTGAACGATCGCCGCGCTGTGCGCCTTCTCCGAGATCGTCTGATACGTTCCGAGCAACGCAGCACCCCCAAGCCCGCCGATCGCATTGACCATGCCGAACAACGCAAGGAAGCTGATGATGTGCCCCGCGCCTTCCTTGAGTGCACGGGTCATCCCGAACAGCAGCGATGGCCCGAGGAAGAAGGTGCCCGCGAACGCGATCACCGCCTGCGTGACGTACAATTGCGCCGGCCGCGTCAGGCTGGTCGACAGCGAGTCGACATAAGCTGCGACCGCGACCAGCCCAATCGCGAGCATCACCGGATGCGTCAGCCGGTTGACGTCGAGCGTCACCGCGCTCGCGATCACGCCAGCGATCGACGCGACGAAGATGATCGCGAACAGCGTCCCGAACTGGTCGTTGTTCTGACCCAACACCGTCAACAGCCCGACCGCGGCATAGGTCTGTTCGGACAGCACCAGCCGCGCCATCAGCGTCACCACGGTGAAGCGCACGATATCCGCGCTCCCCAGCCAGCGCGTGTTGAGCAGCGGGTTCGCGCGGCCATGTTCGATCACGAGCGCGGCGGCGAACAGCGGGATCGCCACGACCAGCGCCCAGCCGATCCACGGCGCCTCGAACCACCACACCAGCCGCCACTGCCCCAGCACCGCCGAAAGCAGCGCGATCGCGACCGCGAACAGCGTGAAGGTCACGAAATCCAACGGTTCGAACGCCGGTTTGCGTTCGGTCGGCGGCAAACGCAGCAGGCTCACCGCGACCAGCGACAACAGTGCCAGCCCGAATTCGAACAGATACAGCGCGCGCCACTGCGACATCGCCAGCAGCTCGGGAGAAAACAGCCGCGCCAGCGGGGTCGCACATTGCGGGATCCCGATCCCCACGACCAGCGCGCGCAACCGCCATTTGGTCGGCAACGCCTGCATCATGTAATAGAGGCTGAGCGAACTGAGCGCCGCGCCCGCCATCCCGCTCGCCGCGCGCACTCCGATCGCCGACCAGAAGCCGTGGACGAACAGATGCGCGAACGCGAGCAGCACGTACAGCCCGAGGAAGATGATCGTGAACGGCCGCAACCCGTATTGCTGGCGGAACTTGATCAGCAGCAGGTTCACCGAGGCGTTGGTCATCACGTACACCGTCGGCAACCACGCGATCTCGGTCGGATCGAACCCGAGCGAGCCTTGCAAGGTCATCGTATTGACCGAAATCAGCGCGGTGCCGAGCCCGCCGGTCAATCCCACCAGAATCGCGATCGCGCCATAAGCCAGCCGCACGATCTGTGCGTGCTCGGGCGACGCCGGCGACCCGGGGAGCGCGGGGCGCTCGTGCGGCGCGAAGGTCCAGTTTTCCTCGGTCAGGAAACGACGGATTCGACTGGTGGCCATATCCCTCCCCTACGCGCGTCACCCGGACCGGATCAATCCGTCCATGTTGTTGATCCGCGGTCCCTGCGCGGCAGGATCCGTTCGATCCCGCGGGAACAAAAAAGTATCGGACGCCGTATCACTTGATGCATATCAGCCCATGATTTCGACGAGGTCGTTACGATCCCGATGAAAGGGGAGAGTGTGTGGCAGATTGTCCTACCGGAGTGGCTGGCCTCGACGATATTCTGAGCGGAGGTCTTCAGCGGGGGCGTCTGATCCTGCTCGAAGGCAGTCCCGGAACTGGCAAGACGACTATCTCGACGCAATTCTTGTTGCAAGGTGCCGAAGCCGGGGAACGCGTCCTCTACATTACGCTGTCCGAGACCGAACAGGAATTGCGCGAGGGCGCGGAATCGCATGGCTGGGTTTTTCCGCCATGCTTTACCGTGTTCGAACTGGTCCCGCCCGAAAGCCTGCTCGACAACGATCATCAGCAAAGCCTGCTCTATTCGTCCGACCTGGAGCTGGGCGAGACGACCAAGCGGATCTTCGAGATCTTCGAGGCGATCAAGCCATCGCGCGTCGTGCTCGACAGCCTGTCCGAAATCCGCCTGCTCGCGCAAAGCTCGCTACGCTATCGCCGTCAGATCCTCGCGCTGAAACACTATTTCGCGCGGCATGACGCGACCGTGCTGATGCTCGATGATCTGACGGCGGAAATGATGGACCGGACCGTCCATTCGGTCGCGCATGCGGTGATCCGGCTGGAGGAACTGTCCCCGAATTACGGTGCGGAACGTCGCCGGTTGCGCGTCCTCAAATATCGCGGCCGGCGCTATCGTGGCGGGTTTCACGATCTCGTCATCGACACCGGCGGGATCCGCGTGTTCCCCCGGCTCGTCGCGGCAGAACATCGCGGCCGGTTTTCGCGCGAGAGCATCTCGGTGGGGAACGACGCGTTCGATCGCCTGATCGGCGGCGGGTTCGAACGCGGCGCGAGCACCTTGATCCTCGGGCCGGCGGGCACCGGAAAATCGCTGCTGACGCTCAGCTTCGTCAAGGCCGCAATCGAACGCGGTGAAAATGCCGCGATGTTCGTGTTCGACGAAGAACTCGGGCTGATGTTCAGCCGCGCGATTGGTCTCGGGATCGACCTGCAGGCAATGGTCGACTCGGAGCAACTGGTGATCGAACAGATCGACGCCGCGGAACTGTCCCCCGGTGAGTTCTCGGAGCGCGTGCGGATTTGCGTCGAACGCTACAAGGCGCGCACCGTCGTGATCGATAGCCTCAACGGCTATCAGGCGGCGATGCCCGAGGAGCAGGCGCTGATCCTACACATGCATGAATTGCTGCAATATCTGAACCGACAGGGGGCGATGACCTTCCTGACCGTGGCGCAACATGGTCTCGTCGGCGATATGAAATCCCCGGTCGACGTGACCTATCTTGCCGACACCGTGATCCTGCTGCGATATTTCGAAGCGACCGGTCGGGTCCGACGCGCGATCTCGGTCGTTAAGAAGCGGATGGGAAGCCATGAGGACACGATCCGGGAATTCACGATCGGTCAGACAGGCATCACGCTTGGACGCCCGTTGACGGCTTTCCAGGGCGTGTTGCGCGGCGTTCCGACGTTGATCGGCGAAGACGATGCACTCCTGCTGGACTAACATGGGCTTGAATTCTTCTTGAACCGCACGCTCGCCGAAGGCGCCATCATCCTTGCACCGCGCGGTCGCGACGCGGCGATCGCGCTTGCGATGCTGCAGGAAGGCCGGATGGAAGCGGAGATCGCGCCCGACCTGCCCTCGCTGGTCGCGGCGGTGACGCAGGGGTGCGGGTTCGCCGTCCTGACCGAGGAAGCCCTGCGTGGCGCAGACCTGCGCGACCTGACCGCTGTCCTCGCGCAACAGGCGGAATGGTCGGACCTGCCGTTCATCGTGCTGACCGAGCGCGGTGGTGGCCTCGAACGCAATCCGGGCGCGGTTCGGCTGCTGGAGGCGCTCGGCAACGTGACCTTCCTCGAACGCCCGTTCCACCCGACGACCTTGCTGTCGCTCGCCCGCGCCGCGCGGCGCGCACGCCTGCGGCAATATGAAGCGCGCAACCGGCTGGAGGACATTCACGCCGGGCAGCAACGGCTCAAGCTGGCGATCGCGGCGGGTGGCCTGGGGGCGTGGACGCTCGACATGACGACGTCGTCGCTCCACGTCGAACCCGATACCAAGGCGCAATTCGGTCGCGCTGCGGACGAGCCGTTCAGTTATGACGACCTGCTCGCGGCGATCCATCCCGACGATCGCGACGATACCGTCGCGGGGATCAAGCGCGCGCTGGCGGACGGAACCGATTACCGCGCCGAAGTGCGTTGCCTGTGGCGCGACGGATCGCTGCACTGGCTCCAGGTCGATGGCCGGGTCGAGCGCGACCCCGTCGGACGGCCCCAACGCGTGGTCGGCGTGTCGCACGAAATCACCGATCGCCGCGTGATCGAACTGCGCCAGCGCGCGCTGCTGTCGCTCAGTGACCGATTGCGCGAAGCCCCCGATACCGCCGCCATGTCGTTCGAGGCGGCAGCGATCCTCGGCAACACGCTCAGCGTCAGTCGCGCAGGCTATGGCATGATCGATCCGGTTGCGGAGACGATCACGATCGAACGCGACTGGTGCATGCCGGGCGTACCGACGCTCGCCGGGGTGCTGCGCTTCCGTGACTACGGGTCGTATATCGAGGACCTGAAACGCGGCGACGTCGTGACCTTTGCCGATGCCCGCACCGACCCCCGCACCGCCGGGGGCGCCGACGCGCTCGAGGGGATCGATGCGCGTGCCGTCGTCAACCTGCCGCTGGTGGAACGGGGGCGGTTCTCGGCCTTGCTGTACCTCACCAACAAGGCGCCGCGGATTTGGTCGAAGGACGACCTCATCTTCGTCCGCGACGTTGCGGATCGCACGCAGGCGGCGATAGAACGTCGACGCGCCGAGGATGCACTCGCCGCACTGGCGGAGACGCTCGAGCGCCAGGTTGCCGAACGCACGCGCGAACGCGACCGGACCTGGCAGAATTCGCAGGACATGCTCGCGATCCTGTCCGACGAGGGGATCATCCTGTCGATCAATCCCGCCTGGACCCAGGTCCTCGGATGGACCGCGGACGAGATCGTCGGGCGCAGCCATATGGCGTTCGGGCATCCCGATGAATTTGCGATCAACACGACCGCGTTCGAGAACACGCTGAATACGACGCTGCGGCAATATGAGAACCGCTATCGCCACAAGGACGGCAGCTACCGCTGGATCGCCTGGGTCGCGACGGTGGAGGGTAGCCGGATCTACGCCAGCGGACGCCATATCACTGCCGAGCGGGATGCGCGCGCCGATCTCGAGACGGCGCAGGAACAGTTGCGCCAGGCGCAGAAGATGGAGGCGGTGGGTCAGTTGACCGGCGGGCTCGCGCACGACTTCAACAATTTGTTGACGGCAATCTCGGGCAGCCTCGAGCTGATCCAGGCGCGGATCAAGCAGGGGCGCACCAACGACGTCGACCGCTACATCGGCATGGCGCAACAAGGGGCCAAGCGTGCGGCCGCCCTGACCCACCGCCTGCTCGCTTTCTCGCGCCGACAGACGCTCGACCCGCGACCAACCGACATCAATCGGTTGATCGAAAGTTTCGAGGATCTGCTGCAACGCGCGGTGGGCCCCGCGATCGAAATCGTCGTCGTCCGCGAGGAGGATTTGTGGACGACGCTGATTGATCCGAACCAGCTCGAGAATGCCGTCCTCAATCTGTGCATCAATGCGCGCGACGCGATGCCCGGGGGCGGCCGGATCACGATCACGACCGGCAACATCGCGCTCGACCATACCGCCGCGCGCAGCCGCGACATGACGGCAGGCCAGTACATCGTGCTGAGCGTCACCGACACCGGATCGGGCATGTCACCCGAAACGATCGCGCGCGCGTTCGATCCGTTCTTCACGACCAAGCCGTTGGGCGAAGGCACCGGCCTCGGACTGTCGATGATCTATGGATTCGTCCACCAATCGGGCGGGCAGGTGCGGATCACGTCCGAGATCGGACATGGCACGACGATGCAGCTGTTCCTCCCGCGCTCGCACGACGTCGCGGCGGCGGATTCCGAAGCCACGGTGGCGTTCGATGCCGCCGCGCCGTCGATCGCGAAAACCGTTCTGGTGGTGGACGACGAACCTGACGTACGCGCGCTGGTGGTCGATACGCTGACCGATCTTGGCCATCATGTGCTGGAAGCGGGTGATGGGCCGAGCGCGCTGGACGTGCTGGCGTCAGGTGACGAGATCGACCTGATGATCACCGATGTCGGCTTGCCCAAAGGCATGAACGGGCGTCAACTGGCGGACGCCGCAAGAGTCGCGCGCCCCGATCTGAAGATCTTGTTCATCACCGGCTATGCAGAAAATGCGGCGGTCGGAAATGGACTTCTCGATCCGGGCATGCATATTCTTACCAAACCGTTCGCGATGGACGTGTTGTCCGCAAGAATACAACAACTCGTCGCAGCGTAGATACACAATTTGGAGTAATCCAAAGGGTAGTCAGTCGTGCGCATTGCACCGCCACCCGTTTCCTTGATACCCACAATACTTGCCGTGGGGGCAAGGGGTATCGGTGGGCGAGGGTTGGCCATGGGTCGGGCAATGACGTGTAACGAATTCGCGGGACACGTCGGCACGACATTCTCGCTTGGCGTGCCGCATGTCGGCATCATGCCGCTGACGCTGGTCGAGGCCTCGCGCCGTCGGGGAAATGCGGGCGGGCATGTGCCCTTCTCGCTCGTCTTCCGCAGTTCGTCGGATGAAACCTGGCCCCATTCATCCTATCAGATGACGCATCCGGTAATGGGTAAGATCGACATCATCCTGGCACCGTTTCGCCGCGTCGAGAACGGGATGGATTACGTCGCGACGTTCGACTGATCGGGCGATCAGGGAAGCCGCTGCTTTTCGCATGGCGGCGAGGCAACCGAAGACGCTGCATCGCGTTGCCCAGCCATGACGCCTAAACCGATCAGCTTCTTCATCCATCACCAGGGCCGCGGCCATGCCAATCGCGCGATGGCGATCATCCGCGAACTCCCGGCCGAACGTCCGGTGAGCGTCCTGTGTGCGCGGCCCGAGCTGTTCGACGGGTTCGACCGGCCGATCGATATCGTGCCGTTGCCCAACATGATCGGCGCGCCGGTCCCCTCCCCCGGCCTGTTCGCGCAGCCGACGCCCGAGATCATGCACTGTGTGCCCCTCGGCGTCGCCAAGACGCGGGCTACGATGCGGACGATCCTCGACCATCTCGACGATGTCGATCCGGCGCTGTTCGTCGTCGACGTGTCCGCCGAAATCGCGATGCTCGCGCGGATCGCGAGTGTTCCGGCGATCAGCCTGCGGATGCACGGCGATCGGCTCGATCCGGGGCATCTTGGCGCATATCAGGCAAGCGTCGGGCTGCTCGCGCCGTTCGACCGCACGCTTGAACAGGACGACACGCCCGATTGGGTGCGTGCAGCGACGTGCTACACCGGCGGGCTGTGCACCACGATCGACGCGATCCACTCGCGCGAAGCGGCACGCGCAAAGCTCGGGCTCGACCCGACACAGGAAATCATCGTCGTGCTGACCGGCGGCGGCGGTGCGGGGACGCCTTATGCCCCGCTGACGATGGCGGCGCGTGCGGTGCCGAACGCGTTGTGGCTGGTGCTCGGGCCGACCCACCGCGAGGGGCATGAGACCGACTTTGGGAACCTGCGCGAACTGGGCTGGGTGGCGGGCGTCACCGATTATATCGCGGCAGCGGACGTGGTCATCGCGTCCGCCGGGGACAATACCGTGCACGAGATCGCGCGCGTCGGGCGACCCTATGTCTGCGCCCCCGAATGGCGTTATTTCGCCGAGCAGACGCGCAAGGCCGAACGGCTCGCCGAGGTCGGCGCGGCGGTGATGTTGCGTGAATGGCCCGGCGCGCTCGCGCCGTGGCGCAAGATCCTCGATGCGGCGAAGGCGCTCGACCCGGCGGCGCTCGCCGCGCTGTACGACGCGGATGCTGCGCGCAAGGCGGCGACGTATCTTGAAGGCATGGCGGTCGACCTGTGGTCGGCGCAGGCACCGGTTGCGTCGATCGTCGAACCGTCTGCGGGGAACGACGCTCCGCCCTTGCTGTCGGCGGCCTGAGTGCCGCCGACCGTCAACTGAACAGCGCGGTCGCGTCCAGCGTTGCGTCGATCTCGTCCGGGGTCGGCGCACGCAACACGGTGAGCGCGGTGTCGTCGATCGCGATCAGGCCGCGCTCTACAAACTGGCCCAGCCAGTAGTCCATGCACCACCGCCCCCACGTCGCGTGGAACCGCCGCGCGTTGCGCAGGATCGCGTCGAAATGCTGGAGCGGCGGGATATGGATCGGGTGATGCTGGTGATACGCCCGTGCGCCACCGACCCACGCCATCGTGACGCCAGCGCGTTCCAGCCGCGCCGCGAAGTCGGTCTCTTCCCCGCCGTAGCCGATGTACCGCTCGTCCATCCCGCCCGCGCGATGCCAGTCCGCCGCGGACAATGCGAAAGACAGGCCCCACAACTCGCCGTGGCTCGGTGTCGCACGGATCTCGTCCACGGCCAGTTCGGGTTTCGCGGGATGCCGCACCCCCACACGGTCCAACGCATCATCGTCGATCCGCTCGACCCCGCCGGGCGGCAGGTACAGCACATCCCCCAGCCGCACCCCCGCAGCCTCTGCGGTCGCCGCATAGCGTTCGACCAGCCCCGCCGCCGGAATGCAGTCGACGTCGAGCAGGATTAGCTGCTCCCCCTGCGCCGCGTAGGCGGCACGGTTGCGAGCAGCAGCAAGCGGCATCGGATCCCCCGGCACCAGCACCGACCGCACCGGGAAACGCGTTCCCGGCAGCGGCGACGGCGCATCCTGCATCCACGCGATGACTAGTTCGTCGGGCAAGCGCGTCTGGCGATTGAGACCCGCGATCAGATTGGCGAGATGCGACGATCGCCCGCGGACGATCGTCAGGACGCTGACGCTCACGCGCGCTTGGCGGTCTTGCGGAAGTGCGCGACGCCTTCGAGGATTCCGTGCGCATGCGAACCGCGCGCGACATAGCAGCGGCTGAGGTCCTTCCGGTCGGCGAGCCCGTCGGAATGGTTGCCGACGATGATCGCGTTGGGGACCGAGCGCAGCATCTCGATATCGTTGCCGCTGTCGCCCGCGACGACCACCTGCCCGGCCGCCAGCCCGAGCGCCTGGCGGACATGCTCGACCGCCGTCCCCTTGGACGCCGCGAACGGCAGCACGTCGAGATAGCGTCCGTGGCTCTGGATGATCGTGCACGCGAGCCCGTGTCCATCCAGCAACGCGCGCAGCCGCCGCCCCGCATCGGGATCGCCCTGGATCATGTAACTCAGCTTTGCGCGGCGCTGTTCGAGCGGGCTTTGCGGGGTCAGCCCGCCCTCGCGCGCGATCACGCCCGCGATCGCCTCACGGTCCCAGCCTGCGGCGACCTTCTCGTCCCACGCGATGTCGCGCGCATAGACCCCGCCCGGACGGCGATGATAGATTTCCGAGCCCACCGAGGAGATGACGATCGCAGGCAACGGCGCGTGATGCTGTGCCAAAACCGCCATCGCGCTGTGGAAACTGCGCCCCGTCGCGACCGCGAAGACCAGCGCCCGTTCGTCGCCATGCCATTGCCGGAACGCCGACAGCGCGTCCGCACAGCCGAGCAGCGTCCCGTCGATATCGGACACGAGCAGGTTTTGCGGAATCGTGTCACGATCCGGCTGCGCCATCGGTGCGGCAACGACTTCGGCGAGCAGATCGGCATAGATCGCCACATGCGCGTCCCAATCGTAGGTCCGCATCGCCGTCCGTCCGCCGGCCGCATAGCGATCATACAGCGCGTCATCGGCAAGGATCGCAAGCAGGGCATCCGAAATCGCTTCCGGCGCGCGCGGATCGACGAGCAATCCGTTGCCGCAAGTCTCGACGATATCGTTCGGCCCGCCGCTGTCGGTCGCCACCACCGGCAACCCCGCCGCCGCCGCCTCGAGCAGCGTGAGGCCGAACGGCTCGTTGAGCGCAGGGTTGGCGAACACGCCCCGCCGCTCCCGCGC
>Ga0265798_10005101_pt1 | contig 17824 bp, 20 predicted proteins | sample P3T30metagenome_FD_192430 | JGI IMG/M metagenome (GOLD analysis project Ga0265798, IMG submission 192430) | Plant litter microbial communities from East Loma Ridge, Irvine, California - P3 T30 | ecosystem: Environmental > Terrestrial > Plant litter > Unclassified | place: USA: California... | reverse complement strand
TCGGCCCCGCGTGCGACATCGCGGTGGATCCCATCGACGGCACGAGCCTCACCGCCGCCGGCCGCATGAACGCCCTGTCGGTCATCGCGGTGAGCGACCGCGGCAGCATGTTCGACCCGTCGGCCGTCTTCTACATGGACAAGCTCGTCACCGGCCCCGAGGGCCGCGGCGTCGTCGACCTCGACCGCCCCATCGGCGACAACATCCGCGCGCTCGCCGAGGCCAAGGGCCTCGCCGTGGAGGACATGCAGGTCGCCGTGCTCGACCGGCCGCGTCACGCCGACCTCATCGCGCAGATCCGCGCGGCCGGTGCCTCCACCCGCCTCCTGCTCGACGGCGACGTCGCGGGCGGCATCAACGCGGCCCGCCCCGACTCGCGCATCGACATGTGCGTCGGCATCGGCGGCACCCCCGAGGGCATCATCACGGCGTGCGCGATCAAGGCGCTCGGCGGCGTGCTCCTCTCGCGCCTCGCGCCCAAGGACGACGCCGAGAGGCAGCGCGCGATCGACGCCGGCCACGACCTCGACCGCATCCTCGACCAGGACGACCTCGTCACAGGCGACAACGCGTACTTCGTCGCCACCGGCGTCACCGACGGCGCGCTCGTCGCGGGCGTCACCCGGCACCGCGGCATGATCCGCACGTCGAGCATCGTCCTCCGCTCGCACTCCGGCACCATCCGCCGCGTGGAGGCCGACCACCTGGTCTCCAAGTGGTACAGCCCCGCGGCCTGATCGACGGCACGCGAGCCCGACGATGACCACCCCGACGATCCCGACGACCCGGTCCCGGCCGTGACGCGCACGCCCCGCAGCCTGCTGTCGCGGCTCGCGCCGCCCGTCATCGCGATGGTCGGCGGCCAGGGCGAGTTCGCGTCGCCCGACCGCACCATGCGCCGCGCCGGGCGCCGCGTGCTGCGGCCGGGTGCGTTCGCGCCGCCGCCGCTCCTCCGCGGGGTGCGCGTCACCGCGCGGGTGGAGCGCGGCTGGCACGTCTACGAGGTCGCGCCCGCACGCGCCGCTGGCGGGGATCGCCGCCTCGCGCTGTACGCGCATGGCGGCGGCTGGACCCACGAGATCTCCCCGTTCCACTGGTGGCTGGTCGCGGGCCTCGCGCGCCGCACCGGCACGACCTTCACCGTCCCCATCTACCCGCTCGTCCCCTCGGGCACCGCCGCCGAGGTCATCGCGCGCACGGCGGACCTCGCGGAGGCGCTCGTCGCCGAGGCCGGCGCCGACCGCGTCACGCTCATGGGCGACTCGGCGGGCGGCCAGATCGCCCTGTCGACCGCCATGGCGCTGCGCGACCGGGGCGTGCCCGCGCCGCGCGACGTCGTGCTGCTGTCGCCCGCGCTCGACCTGTCGTTCACGGATCCGCTCATCGCCCGCATCCAGCCGACCGACCCGTGGCTCGCGGTCGACGGCATGCGCGCGGCCGTGGAGTCGTGGCGCGGCGAGCTCCCGGTGGAGGATCCGCGGGTCAGCCCGCTGCACGGGTCGCTCGCCGGGGTCGGCCGCGTCACGGTGTTCACGGGCACCCACGACATCCTCTTCGCGGACGCGCGCGCCCTCGAGCGGAAGGCGGCCGCGGTCGGGCACCCGGTGCGGATCCACGTCGAGCCGAACCTCCTGCACGTGTACGCGCTCATGCCCATCCCGGAGGGCGCCCGCGCGCGCGACGCGATGGTGGGGCTGCTCCGCGCCTGACGCGCGGCCGACCTGGATCGCCTCCACCGGCCGGATCGCCCGAGGAGAAGCGGCGTACGTTCGAGGAGCGGGCGACGAGGCCCGGCGCTCGGAGGGATCCCCATGACCAGGACACACAGGACGCTCGCGGTGATCGCGGCGGCGGCCACGGCCACGCTGCTGGCGGGATGCGGATCCGGCGGCACCGGCGCGGCCGACGCCTCCTTCACCAAGGAGGCCACCGGCACCCTGAAGGCCTGGGCCTTCGACGGCGCGGACGACGTGGGCGAGGCCCGCCTCGCGCACGCGGCCGACGCGCTCTCCGACGTGACGATCGACCTCGACTCCACCGCGTTCGACGCGCAGAAGTTCACCACGCGCGTCGCGAGCGGCCAGACCCCCGACGTCGTGCAGATGGACCGCCAGTTCGTGGCGACCTACGCGGCCCAGGACCTGATCCTCCCGCTCGACGAGTGCTACTCCGTGAACGGCGTCGACCCGGCGGAGCGCTTCTACGAGTCCGTCACGAACGACATCCGCTACGACGACGCGATCTGGGCCGTGCCGCAGTTCTTCCAGCCGCCGGCGATCCTCCTCAACGAGCGCGTGCTCACGGCGGCCGGCGTCACGGCCGACCAGTTCGACACCTCGAAGCCCGACCAGCTGCTCGACGCCGTCGGGAAGGTCTACCGGGAGTCCGGCGGCGACCCCGCGGTGCTCGGCCTCGACGCCGTGCCCACCAGCCAGGCCGCGCTCTGGATGCTCGGCTTCGGCGGCCAGCTCGTCGACGACGAGGGGGAGCCCACCCTCGACGACCCCTCCAACCTCCCCGGCCTCGAGTTCCTGAAGGAGCTGTCCGACGCGCAGGGCGGCTACGCGAAGGGGAAGAGCTTCAGCGACGCGTTCGACACCTTCGGCGACGGCAACCAGTTCGTGAAGGACCAGGTCGGCGCGCAGATCGACGCCCAGTGGTACCTCAACGTGGTCGCGCCCTACCGGGACGACATCGACATCTCGGCCGTGCCGTTCCGCGACCGCGACGGCGAGCCGTTCGCGGTGGCCGGCGGATCCGCCTTCGTGATCCCCGCGGGCGCGGAGAACAAGGACGCCGCCTGCGCGTGGATGCTCGACCTCACGAGCCAGGAGGCATGGGAGGCCGCGGGCGACGTGCGCGCCGCGACCGTGGCGGAGGACGGCGGCATCAACACGGGCCTGTTCACCGGATCCCCTGCCGCCGACCAGGCCGTGCGCGACGCCCACGTGGTGCCGAGCGGCGACGACGGCATCGACCAGGCGATCGGCACGTTCTACGACGTGGTGGCGAAGGGGCGCTCGATCGGCGGGTCGCCGGCCGGGCAGCAGATCCAGAGCGAGCTGCAGAACGCGGTCGCCTCGACGCTCCTCGGCGACAAGACGCCCGAGCAGGCGCTGGGCGACGCGCAGACCGCGGCGATGCGCGCCTACGAGCAGGCGTCGCGCTGATCCATCGATCCGCACACGCCGTGACCAGGGCGTCCGAGTAGCGTCGACGACGGGCGCCCTCCCGCGCTCCCGGACGAGGGATCAGTACCCGGAACGCGACAAGACTGGCCGTGGGGAGTCGTCATGCCGTGGATCGTGCTCATCGTGTCCGGGGTGCTCGAGGCCGTGTGGGCCACCGCCCTCGGGAGGTCCGCCGGGTTCACGAAGCTCGTGCCGACGCTCGTCTTCGCCGTGGCCGTCGTCGCGAGCATGGCCGGGCTCGCCTTCGCCATGCGCGAGATCAGCACGGGCACCGCGTACGCCGTGTGGGTCGGCATCGGCGCGGCGCTCACCGTGACCTACGCGATCGTCACGGGCGAGGAGACCGCGAGCGTCGTGAAGGTGCTCCTGCTGCTGGGTCTCGTCGGCTGCGTGGTGGGCCTCAAGGTCGTCGACACCGGGCACTGACTGTCGCGGGATCCCCTGTGCGATGTGGGGATATCCCCACATCGCGTGTATGTGAGGTTTTGCTCACACGGCCTGCATGTGGGGATATGCTCACATCACCATGCCACGCACCGAGATCCGCAAGTACTCCGATCTGGGAGAGGCGATCAAGCACGTCCGCCTCGCCCGCGGGATGACCCAGTCCGATCTGGCGGAGAAGCTCGGGTTCGAGCGGTTCTACGTCCGCGAGCTGGAGTCCGGGACGCGACCCCCGCTGTTCGTCACTCGACTCTTCCGCGTCCTGCGGCTGCTCCGCATCCGGGTCACCGTCAGCTACGAGCTCGACGAGACGGAGCGGGGCGATGCCTGACGCCCTCACGGTGCGCCTCCACGGTGCCGACCTCGGTCGCGTGGAAAGAGGGAACCGGACCGAGCGGATCCGGTTCTTCGTCAGCCCCGAGGGCTCTCCGACCGATGTGCGCTTGACCGAGGCCTTCGCGACGCTCGCGGGCGCGGAGGTGCGGAGCGATCTGGCCTCGAGCCTCTTCGGCGGCTACACCCCCGAGGGCAACCAGCGTCGGGCGCTGGCGGAGCGGCACTCCTTCGACCCGCGCGACCTCTACGCGACGCTGGAGCAGTTCGGATCGTCCATCGCCGGTGCAGTGACCTTCCACGGGGCAGCCGGACCCCGGGCCTCATCTGCGGCTTTCGAGCCCCTGAGCCCGTCTGACCTGGGCACGTTGCTGCGGAAGGCGGTCGCGGACGGAGATCTCGCCGTGCGTGACGACAGCAGGTCGATGATCCAGGGCTTCCAACCCAAGGTCCTGCTCACCCGGTTCACGGAGGATGGGCCATGGCTGCAGCCGCACGGTGGCGCCCACTCGACGCACATCGTCAAGCCGCAGCTTCCCTCCCGACCCAGCGCCATCCACGATGAGCACTACAGCCACCAGCTCACCCGAGAACTCGGTCTGTCGAGCTTCGACAGCTTCATCGGCATGGCCGGATCCATTCCCTTCCTCGCGATCGAGCGCTTCGACCGGCACGTCTCGGGAGAGACGATCGAGCTGCTCCATCAGGAGGACATGGCACAGGCGCTCAGCCTCGACTGGGTCGACGACCAGGCGAAGTTGCAGGACCCGCGTGAACCCGCCTCGGCTCGGCGGCCGTCAGCCCTGCGCATCGCCGAGGCCGCGGCGAGCCTCGACGAGGACGCGGTCGAGCTGTGGATCCGCCAGCTGACGTACCGCATCCTCATCGGCGACAATGACGGTCACGCCAAGAACACCGGCATCGTCCACCTCCCCGGCAGGGACACGCTGTCCGACGTCTACGACGCGGTTCCCAACCTGTACCAGCCGGAGCGCATCGACTGGAACCTGGCGCTCGCGGTCGATGGCCGGTTCGACCATCGGCGCATGAGCGTCGAGCGGATCGTGCGCGAGGCGGACTCGTGGCGTGTGACGAGCCGGCGACGGATAGAGGCTGTCGTCCAGGACACGATCGAGCGGTTCGCGCGAGCGCTGGACGCGATCGACGCGTCGCCGGAGACGACGCCGGGCATGCGGGGAGGTCTGGAGTGGAACGTCGCACGCCTTCTCGCAGGCGATGAGATATCGGAGCCTCGTCGAAGCTGACTCAGCCCTTCCGCCCCTGCGTCGCGATGCCCTCCACGAAGTAGCGCTGCCCGAACGCGAACAGCAGCAGCATCGGCAGGGTCACGAGGAGCGCCGCCACCATCACGAGCTGGTAGTCGCCCTGGCCGCCGTTGGTGGGGCTGAACGCGGTCATCGCGTAGGAGAGCCCGAGCGGCACCGTGAACCCCTCGACGCTGCCGGCGTTCAGGTAGATGAGCGACGCCTGCAGGTTGTTCCAGCTGGCCTGGAACTCGAAGATGAAGATGATGACGAACGACGGGATCGAGAGCGGCAGCGCGATCCGCCGGAACATCCCGAAGTAGCTGGCGCCGTCGAGCCTCGCCGCCTCGAACAGCTCCCGCGGCAGCCCGAGGAAGAACTGGCGCTGCAGGAAGATGTAGAAGGCCGAGCCGAACAGGTTCATGCCGAACAGCGGGATCCACGTGCCGATGAGCCCGAGGTTCTTCCAGATGAGGAACTGCGGCACCATCGTCACGGCGCCCGGCAGCATCATCGTGGCGAGCACGAGGCCGAAGAGGATCCTGCGGCCCGGGAACCGGAAGTACGCGAAGCCGAACGCCACGAGCGCGCTCGAGATCGACACGAGCGCCGCGGAGAGCAGCGCGATGGCGAGGCTGTTCTCCATCCAGCCGAGCAGCGGCAGCTGCTCCCACACCTCGACGTAGTTCTCGGGCGTGAACGTGCGCGGCCACAGCGCGTTGTCGAACACCTCGCCGCGCGGCTTGAGGCTCGCGGCGAGCAGCCACGCGAACGGGTAGAGGAAGAGGAGCGCGAAGCCCACGAGCAGCACCGTGATGAGGGCGCGGCCCACGCGGGAGCGGATCCGCCGGCTGCGGTCCGGGTCCGTGCGGCGGGGGAGCGGATCCCGCGACGGCAGCGGCGTGAGGGCGGCGGCGAGGCGCGGATCCCCGGTGGCTGCGGCGGGCGCGGGCGTCGATGCGGCGTCGGGCGCGCGGTCGGTGACGGCCATCAGCGGTCCCCCTCGTAGTAGACGAACCGGTTGCTCAACTTGACCTGGATCAGCGTGATCACCAGCACGATCACGAACAGCAGCCATGCCATCGCGGCCGCGAAACCGAAGTCGAACGAGCGGAACGCCTGCTGGAACAGGTACACGCCGTAGAACAGCGACGAGTCGGGGGAGGCGTTCGTCTGGTCGCGCCAGAACAGCAGGTAGGCCTGGTCGAAGACCTGCAGCGCGGCGATGGTGAGCACGACGACGTTGAAGAAGATGGCGCCGGAGATCATCGGCACGGTGATGGAGAAGAACTGCCGCACCGGGCCGGCGCCGTCGAGCGAGGAGACCTCGTAGAGCTCGCGCGGCACGTCCTTGAGGGCCGCGAGGAAGATCACCATGGTGCCGCTCACGCCCCACAGCGTCATCAGGACGATCGACGGCTTCACCCAGTCGGGGTCGATGAGCCACTGCGGGCCGTCGATGCCGATCGCCTCGAGCCCCTGGTTGACCGCGCCCGTGTTCCCGTTGAGGAGGAGCAGGAAGACGCTCGCCGTGGCGACCGTCGGGGTCATCTTCGGCAGGTAGTAGAGGGTGCGGAAGAGGCCGGCGGCGCGGCCGAGGCGCGAGAGCAGGATCGCCAGCAGGAGCGCGAGGCACACCTCGAACGGCACGGCGAGGATGGCGTAGAAGAGCGTGTTGCCGAGGCTCAGGGCCACGCGCGGATCCGAGAACAGGCGCTCGTAGTTCTCGGTGCCGACCGGGGTGGCCACGTCGGTCGCGAGGTTGTAGTCGCTGAACGAGACCACGAGGCTGTAGACCATCGCGCCGAGCGTGAAGACGAGGAACCCGACGATCCACGGGCTGATGAAGAGGTACCCGGCGACGGCCTCGCGGCGGGCCATGCGGGAGCGGCGGGGACGGGGCGGCCGGGCCGCCGGGGCCGAGGCGGAGGCGGGGGCGCCGCGCGGCGGGCGGCTCGTCGTCGTCATGGTGGTCCTCGTCGACTGGTGGATCGGAGCGTCGTCGCTCCTCCTGCCGACCATAGACCGGCTTCTCCTCGGCGTCCGGGCCGTGCGCATGACGGACGCCCGCCCCCGCGCGAGGCGGGGACGGGCGTCCGTGGTGCGGCGCGCGGCCGCTAGAGCCGGCGGCGGCGGGCCCGCACGGCGATGACCGCGACGATGCCGGCCGCGAGCGCCGCGGCGCCGAGCCCCAGCTCGAGCGCGAGGCGGGCGCCGTCGCCGCCCGTGCGGGGGAGGTGGCCGCTCGGGGGCGGCACGTCGCCGGGGGGCGTGGTGGACGAGGGGACGCCGGAGGTGGGCGTGGGCGACGGGGTGGGGGTGGATCCGCCCGTGCCGCCGCCGGTTCCGCCGCCCGTGCCGCCGCCGGTTCCGCCGCCACCGCCGGGCGTGGGCGTCGGGGCCGGCGTGCTCGTGGGCGCCGGGGTGGGCGTGACCACGGGCGTGGTGCCCGAGCCGATGGGCGACGTGCTGGTGCCGCAGGTGGAGGCGACGAACGCGTCGTCGTCGAGCGTGACGGCGCCGTTGCGGGCGAGCGCGCGGCCGTCGACGATGGCGCCGGTGCCGACGGAGACGGAGGTGAGCGCCAGGATCGTGCCGGCGAAGCTCGAGTTGGTGCCGAGGGTGGCGGAGCTCGAGACCTGCCAGAAGATGTTGCAGGCCTGGGCGCCGTTGACGAGCGACACCCGGCTGCTCGATCCCGTGATGAGCGTGGAGGGGGCCTGGATGACGAAGACCGCGGCCGGGTCGCCCTGCGCGTCGAGCGTGACCGTGCCCGTGAGGCCGAGCGGGCCGCCGGCGGTGTAGACGCCGGGCGTGAGGGTCGCTCCCACGAGGTCGGCGGGCGCGGCGGCGGTGGTGGGCCGCCCGGCCGCGTCGACGTACGCCGTGGTGAGGTCGGACTGCGCCTGGCCGGCCGCGGCATCGGCCGCGTGCGTGGCGCCGCCGACGACGCCGGGCGGGAAGCCGCTGATGGCGGCGTTCGGGCTCGTGCCGAGATCCGCCGCGAGCGTGGTGGGGCCGGTGTTCGTGACGCCCTGGCCGGCGAGCACCGAGTAGGACGCGGCCGTGCCGAGGCCGACGGTGGCCGTGGCGGCGTAGGCGCTGGCCGGGGCGAGGAGCGCGGCGCCGAGGCCGCCCGCCGCGGTGGCGGCGACGACGGCCGCCGTGAAGGCGACGGATCCGCAGCGCCTCCGGGTCGAGGACGAGGGCGTTCGGGGGTGGCGCGACTGGGGCATGGGGCTCTCTCGTCGGGGTGGCCGTCCGAGGCATGCCGGGCGGAACCGCGACCGTATCGAGGGAGCGTCCGGCCGCGGGCGCGGAGTGCACAGGCGGTTACGGTGTGGGGGTGACCCTCCTCGCCGACGAGACCCCGACCCGCGACGAGCTGCTCGACCTCTACGGATCCGTCGGCTGGACCGTATACACGCGCGACCCCGAGCGCCTCGAGCGGGCGCTCGCCGGATCCGCCCTCGTCGCCACCGCGCGCGACGACGACGGCGCGCTCGTGGGCCTCGTCCGCACCGTGGGCGACGGCGTCTCCATCTGCTACGTGCAGGATCTGCTCGTCCGGCCGGACCGGCAGCGCGGCGGCGTCGGCCGCGCGCTCCTCGAGCACGTCCGCGCGAGCCAGCCGGCCGGCGTCCTGCTCGTGCTCACCACCGACGCGGGCGGGACCGAGGACGGCGACCGCTCGCACCCCTTCTACCGGTCGCTGGGCTTCGCGCCGCACGGCGAGGAGGGCCTCGCGGCGTTCTCGCGGCGGGTGTGACGGGCGTCGCGGTCGTGGGTCAGCGGAGCTGGGCGCGGGCGCGCTGCGGGTCCTCGATGAGGCGGATCGCGCCCGGGATGTCGAGTCGACCCGGGAAGTTGAGGTGGGTGAAGCGGCCGTCGGGATCGTACGAAGCGGTCGGGGCCGTGATCCGCGATCCGCGCACGGCGGCGATCAGCGCCCCGGCGCGTTCGCGGGTGATGGTCGTGGTGGGACCGATGGCGAGCACGACGCGGAACCGCCCGCCGCCGGCGAGGTCGAGGCGGAGGGACACCGGGTCGCGGCGGGGTCGCCGGCGGGGCTTGTCGTAACGGGACGGAGGCGTGTCGACCGCCAGCTCCGCGAGCGCTCCGACGAGGTCCGCGAACGGCCGCTCCCTCCCGCGCAGGCGGAGCAGGCCGCGTGCGACGTGGACGTCGAGAGCCGGCGTGAGCAGCGTGACGACGAGGAGGACGAGCGCGGCGGCGGCGGCGTCGCCGACCAGGATGGTCGCCGTGACCGTGATCCACCCGCCGCCGATGGCATCCTCGACGCCCCGGCCGAGGGTGCCGAGCGGATTGGTCCCCACGTAGACCACGGCGAAGAACCAGACGCCGCCGATCAGCAGCCGCTGCCGGTACGTGGGCGGCGGGATCCGCACCCACCCGCCGCTGGCCATGCTCCGACCCTACGGGCGCGGATCCGCGGCGACCGGCCGATCGGCGCCCGGCCGCGCCCCCAGAACGAGGCGCGACTGCCGGGCCGGGCGGGTGCCCGCTAGCGTCGGAGCATGATCACGCTGCTGGGGTTCGTCGCCGGGGTCGCGATCGTGACGGCGGTCGTCACCGGGATCGTCGCCGCCGTCGCCGGGGTCCGCGGTCGCCCGTGGAGGGGCCGGGCGTACTGGGCGGCCATGGCGCTCGTGCTGGGCGCGGTCGCGGGCGGCATCGCGTCCTCGCTCGCAGGCTGAGGCCGGATCAGCCCGGCGCCGGTTCGTCCCACCCTTCCTGCGGGGTGTCGCACGTGCCGCGGAACACGTACTGGGACGGGCGCTTGCGCTCACGGCTCGACCAGTCGATCGCGGGGCGGCGCGCCTCGGGCGGTAGGTAGCCGAGCCGGTAGACGGCCATGAGCTGCAGCTCGGGCGGCACGCGGAGCAGCTCCTCGACGCGGGCCCACTGGGCGCGGATCTCCATCGGGAACGAGATGAACTGGATCCCCATCCCGAGCTCCACGGTCGTCAGCCACACGTTCTCCATCGCCGCGCCGAGCGAGAACGTGGAGTAGAAGGACGCGAGCGACTCGGGGCGGTCCTCGGCGCGGTCGAGCATCACGCCGATCAGCAGCGGGCTCCCCGCGACCAGCCGCCGGTTCTCGCGGCCGAGCGTCTGCGGGACCCGCAGCGCGTTCATGAGGCCTTGCCCGCGCGGCGTGAACGCCTGCTTGGTGAAGGGGCGCAGCGGCGCGGGCAGCCGGTCGAAGAGCATGCCGTCGCGGCGGATGTCCATCTCCTCCTGCGAGAAGCGGAAGTGGTGCTTGTAGCGCTCGAAGAAGGTGCCGTTCGACATCGTCTCGGTCATGCTCTCGCCGCTGATCTCGGCGATCCGCTCGATGGTGCCGCGCTCCTCGATCAGCACGAAGCGCCACGGCTGGCTGTTGAGCTGCGAGGGCGCGCGGCCGGCGACCTCCATGAGGAGGCGCTGGTCCTCCTCGCGCACGGGATCGGGCAGGAAGGCACCGTTGGTGGTCTTCCGGGCGCGCAGGACGTCGAGGAACTCCACGTTCATCTCCAGGCGGTGAGGGTGCCCCCGGCGTACCAGGGGGCGGCGGTCAGGGCGACGGCGGGGTGCCGCCGGGTGCGCGTGCCGGCGACGGGGAGCGCGGCGAGCGTGAGGAGGGCGGGGGCGAGCGCGCGGGCGGCCCGCCCGGCGGTGGGACGGGCGGATCCGGCCCACAGCGGCGACGCGAGCGCGACCACGGTGAGCGCGCTCGTCAGCAGGTAGGCGCGGTGGTGGAGGCGGAGCTCGGGGCGCGGCGGCAGGATCCGGGTGGCCGCGCCGAAGCCGATGGCGCAGTTCACGAGGTACGCGGCGCTCGCCGCGGCGAAGGCGGCGCGGACGGCGGGCGAGGCGTCGCGGGCTCGGCTCCTGGACATCCCCTTCGACGCTAGTCCGGTGCCGGACGCGACGTCCGGGTCAGCGGAGGAGCGCGGCGACGGCGTGATCGAGGCGGTCGCGGACGGGGGCGTCCGCCTCGGGTGCGTAGAGGAGCTGGGCGGCGGCTCCCTGCGCGAGCGCGAGCACGGCCCAGGCCGTCGCGTCCGGATCCACATGGCGCGGCACCTCGCCCTCGGAGCGCGCGCGGTCCACCAGGGAGGCGAGCAGCGAACGGATCCGTGCGTCGCTCTCGGCGATGGCGGACGCGACGTCCGGGTCGACCAGCGCGTGCTGGGCGAACGCGTCTCCCTGTCGCTGGGCCGCGCGGCGCGGGTCGTCGAGGGGGAGGATCCCGACGAGCAGCTCCACCAGCCATGTCCGGAGATCCGGCCGCCCCGGCTCTCCGGACGGGATCGGCGCCGCCGTGTCGCGGAGCCGGGCGAAGGCCGCCGCGAGCATGCGGTCCTTCGAGGCGAACGCCTTCTGCACCGACCCGACCGAGCACTCCGCCTCCGCGGCGACGGCCCGGAACGAGAGGGCCGGGAGCCCCTCGCGCGCGATGATCGCGAGCGCGGCGTCGGCGAGCTCCGTCTGCCGCGCGGTCAGTTCCATCCCCTCAGGCTAGGTGCGAGCGGGGGATCCGGGTGGCCCGCCGACCGCCGGTCGCCACAGGGCGACGGCCGCGGTGGCCATGACGGCGCACGCGACGCCGATGCCGGCGAGCGCCATCGGCGACCCGGCGTCGCCGACCGAGTTCGCGAGGTCCCACGCTGCGTGCCATGCCACCGCGGGCAGGATGCTGCCGGTCACGACCGCGAGCTCCGCCGACACCAGCCCGAACAGCGCGGCGAACGCGACCTGCAGCGCGGACGCGGCCCCGTCCTGCCCCGATGCGAGCTGGGCCAGGTGCAGGATCCCGAACAGCGTCGCGCTGCCGATGACCGCGGTGCGCACCCCGATCGCGCGGAGGACGGCCAGCACGATGCCGCGGAACCAGACCTCCTCGTCGACCGCCACGGCGACGGCGAGCAGGGCGCTCGCGGCGGCGAGCTGCGGCGCGACGCCGACGCCCTGCGTCCCGACCGCGACGGCGACCGTGATGACGATGGTCGCCGTCCCGATCGCGGGCATCCGTCGCGGGAGGCGCAGCCCGTGGTCCCGGACGCGGTCGGGGGACGCCGCCATCACCAGGAGGCCGACGACCGAGGAGACGCCGGCGCCGGCGGCGATCAGCAGCGCCGTCCGCATCGCATCGGCGCCCGTGAGCTGGGCCGTCGCGGACGCGGCGGCGGTGAAGACCACCGGCACGAGCGCGAGGCCGACGGCGGACAGGCCTCGTCGGCGGATGGCCCGGGCGGGCAGGGCGGGCGGCGCTGCGGGCTCGGGGACGGTGGACATGGGCATGCGCGCCTCTCGCGGAATACGGGTGTACCCCTCGGGATCCGAGAATACACACGTATTCCGACGGGCGGCCACCTCGAACGACGGTCGCGGTTGGATGGACCCATGCAGACACCCCCGGCGGCACCCGCGCGCCTGCTCCTCACCCGGCACGCGCCCACGCCCTGGAACCGGGAGTACCGGTACGACTCGCGCACCGACATCGACGTCGACCACGACGCGGCGGAGCAGCTCGCGCCCCTCGCGGCGCGGCTGCGCGGGGAGGGCGTGGAGCGGATCCTCGTGAGCACGCTGTCGCGCGCCCGCAGCACCGCGCGGATCCTGCAGGAGCAGGGTGTCGCGCCGGGCGTCGAGCCCGAGCCGCGGCCCGAGCTGGTGGAGCTCGACTTCGGGGGCTTCGAGGGGATCACGCGCGACGAGCTCCGCGGACCCGTCCACGGGGCGGCGTTCGCGGCCTGGCTCACGGGCGAGGACGGCGAGCCCGCCGCGCCCGGCGGCGGCGAGACGTGGGCGGCGGCGGCCGTGCGGGCGCGCGCGGTCCTCGACGACGTGGCGGCGGATCCGCGCACCACCCTCGTCGTCGCCCACGGCTACCTGCTGCGCGTGCTCTACCTGTCGGCGCTCGGGCGCTCGCCCGCGCTCACGCGCTCGCTGGTGTGGGCGAACGGGCAGCTCATCGCGCTGGAGCGCGACGGATCCGGGTGGCGCGAGGGCGCGGACGGCTAGGCGGCGGGCTCGGACGGATCCGCCGCCGACGCCGGGTAGCGCAGCTGGAACACGACGTCGTCGAGCGCACCCGTCCAGACCATGTCGTCGCCGCACCGGGCGAGCGGGCCGTCGGTGAGGTCGATGGCGTCCGCGAGGCCGAGGCCCGCGATCCACGACTCGATGATCTCGCGCCGCAGCTCCGGCGCGTAGGCGTCCGCGTCGCCGGAGAAGTGGACGCCCTCCCACGGGCCGCCGAGCTGCCAGGCGAGCGGCGGCAGTCCGCGGATCTCGCCCTCGGCGTTCCAGGCCATGGCGATGGACGTCTCGATCGCCTCCCGGGTGATGCGGCGCTCGGTCGGGACGTGCTCGGGTGCGGTCGACACGGTGGTCTCCTCGGCCGGACATCGGCCGTTCTGCTCGTGGTGCGGGGGATCGGGCCGAGGATATCCGGCGCGCCGAGCCGCCCGCCACCCGGATGCGGTGGGCGGATGCCCGGACGGGGGCGCGGGCGGGGCGCGTCCGTGCCGCGTCGCGTCGTCCGCCCGCCCGCCCCGCGTCGGCCTGCCCGCCCGGGCCCGACCACGGGCGCGGCCCGCGCGTAGGCTCGGGCCGACACCGGCTCGGGGGAGCGGAGGCGTCGGGGGAGCGGGATGCGCGCACGGGACGGCCAGCCGCACGGGCGGCTCGCGCCGCGGATCCGCCGCGCGATCGCCGCCGTGCTCCTCGCCGCCGCGGCGCTGCTCGCGGCGCCCATCCCGGCGACCGCCGCGCCGCCGTCCGCGCCGCTGCCGGCGCCGGCCCCGATCGCCGCCGCGCCCGCATCCACCCCGCCGCCCGCCGCCGGCTCGCCCGCGCCCGTCCGCGACCTCCCGTCCGTCCTCGTCCCCCCGCGCGGCGCCTACCTCGGGGCGACCCTCGACTGGAGCCGCGACAGCGCCGCCGCGCAGGCCGCGCGGCTGGGGGCGCCGTCCGCGGTCTACGGGCACAGCGGATCCGTGCCCATGACCGACGAGGAGGGCGCCTACCTCCGCGCTTTCGCCCAGCAGGCGGCCGCCGTCGGCGCGATCCCCGTGCTCACCCTCCGCCCGACCGTGCCGCTCGCCGCGATCGACGCCGACGTGGCCGCCGCGCTCGCCGCGGACCTCGGCGCCGTCCTCGGATCCGCCGACGCCCCGGCCTACGTGCGCTTCGCGCCCGACATGAACGCCCCCTGGTCGGCGTGGGGGATGCAGCCCGGCGCCTACCGCCAGGCGTTCGCGGCGGTGGCGGGCGCCGTGCACGCCGAGCTGCCCGGATCCGCCATGGTCTGGTCGCCGAGCTGGGGCGGCTCCTACCCGTTCGGGGCCGACCGGCCCGCCTCCGCCGCCGAGCTCCGCGCGCTCGACACGTCGGGCGACGGCGCCCTCGACGCCGCCGACGACTCCTACGGGCCGTTCCTCCCGGCCGCGGGCGACGTGGACGCGGTCGGGCTCTCCGTGTTCCACGACGACTCGCCGGCGGAGCGCGTCGCCATGACGCTCCCCGCCGACGGCGAGCTCGCCGCGCGGCTCGGGCCCGCCGGGGTCGCGGCCGGCGGGGCGGCGCCCGCGGACTTCGTCGCCCGGTTCTCGACGCCGTCCGCCACCCCGCTCCTCCTCGAGACGGCGGCGCTCACGACCGCGGACGCGGATCCGGCCGGGCCGACCGCGCTCGACGTGCGGCGGGCGTGGTGGCGGCAGGTCATGGCGGCCGCCTCCGACGACGCGTACCCGACCCTCGCCGCGGTGCTCTGGGCCGACACGACGACCACGCGCGACGGCGCGGCGATCGACTGGGGGATCAGCGACCCGCCGGAGGTCGCGGCCGCCTTCGCCGCCGACCTCGCGGGCAGCGCCCTCGTCGCCGGGCCGGTCCTCGATCCGGTCGCCGCGTCCGCGACCGCCGCGGGGCCGGGCGTCATCCCGCCGGGGTGGAGCGTCGTGATCGCGGTGCTGGCGCTCCTCGCCGCCGCGGGACTGTGCGTGCTCGCGAGCCGGCCGCGCATCCGCGCACGGTCCGCCTACGCCGACCCCGGCCGCCGCGACCTCCGCATCGACACGATGCGCGGCCTGGCCATCGTGTTCGTGGTCGTCGACCACGTGGGCCTCGTCTCGGCGTTCCAGACGATCACGCAGGAGGGCATCGGCGTGGTCTCCGGCGCCGAGCTGTTCGTGCTGCTGTCCGGTGTCGTGCTCGGCCTCGTGCACCGGCCCGCGCTCGAGGCGGGCCGCGTCCGGGAGGTCGCCGGGCGCACCACGCGGCGCGCGGGGAAGCTCTACCTGACCGCGCTCGCGGTGGTGGTCGTCGTGCTCCTCCTCACCCGGATCCCCGGCGTCGACGGCACCGCGGTGACGACCTTCACCGACGAGGGCACGGGCGCGGCCGGGGCGGGCGCGGCCGGCGCGGTCTACGACCTCTACGCCGGGAGCGACCGGCTGCTCGCGTTCCCGCCCTCCGTCCCCGCGCTGCTCGACCTCCTGCTGCTGCGGGTCGGGCCGTGGCAGTTCAACATCATGGGGCTGTACGTGGTGCTCCTCGCGGTGTCGCCGCTGATCCTCCTGCTCCTCGTCCGCCGCCTCTGGCCGGTCGCGCTCGGGATCAGCGTCGCGCTGCACGTCGTCGGCGCCGTCGCCCCCACGCGCCTGCTGCCGTCGCAGTTCGAGGACTCGTTCCCGCTGCTGTCGTGGCAGCTGCTCTTCGTGGTGGGGATGGTCGTCGGCTACCACCGCGAGCGCGTCGTCGCCTGGTGGTCGTCGCGCGCCGGCCGCATCCTGCTGCCCGCGTGCGCGCTGCTCGCGACCGCCTTCGCGCTGTTCGCGTGGAGCAACCCGTACCTGGCGGATCCGCTCGACGTGCGGCTGACCCTGCTGCCGGACGCGACCTATCAGCAGCTCTACGACGCCGGGTTCGCGCGCACGCGGCTCGCGCCCGGCCGGCTCCTCGACGTGCTGCTCGTGGTGGTCGTGGGCTACGCCGCGCTCACCGCGTTCTGGCGGCCGATCCACCGGGCGCTCGGCTGGTTCCTCGTGCCGCTCGGGCAGGCGACGCTCTACGTGTTCGTGATGCACGTGCTGCTGGTGCTGGTGGTCGCGAACATCCCCGGCCTCGCGTCCGCGGGCGTGCTGGTCGGCACGCTCGCCTACGTCGTGATCCTCGGGCTGCTCTGGGTGATGGTGCGCACGCGGTTCCTCTTCCGCCTCGTGCCGCGCTGACCCGGGGGCCGCCGACGCCGCCCGCCACCGCGATCCGCCGCTCGGCGACCGCGCCGATCCGCCGGGCGATCGGGGGCTCCCCGCCATTCCCCCAGCATGGGAGACTGAGCGCGAACGGGGTGCGGGGTGCCGGCCGCCGCGCGGAGGGGCGCGCGGACGGATCCTCCCGCCGACGGCGGCGCATCGGCCGCCCCGTCGCCGACAGGGGGAGAGCAACCGGATGGACTTCACGACGACGACATCGGTAGTGGACGACACGACCGTGGTGAGACCGGAGGGCAACCTCAACATGGCCTCCGCGGCCGAGCTGCGCACGGCCGTCGAGCAGGCGATCCTCGAGGGGCCGTCGCGCGTCGTGGTCGACCTGCAGGGCGTGCCCTTCATCGACTCGTCCGGCCTCGGGGCCCTGATCGGCTGCCTCAAGACCGCGCGCGACCACGGCGGCGACCTCCGCATCGCGTCCCCCGGGGCCCAGGTGGCGATGGTCCTCAAGCTCTCCAACGTCGACCGCGTGCTGCTGTCCTCGCCGAGCGTCGAGGCGGCCTACCGTGACTGAGACCACCCGCACCCTGACCCTGCAATCGCCGCCGGACGACGTGGACGCGGTCCACGAGCTGGTCGCGGGCCTCTGGGCCGACCGGCCCGACGTGGGCGACCTCGACCGCATGGCGTTCGAGACCGCCCTCATCGAGCTGGCCTCCAACGTGATCGAGCACGCCGACCACGGCGACGGCGTCTCGTGCGTCGTGAGCGTCACCGTCGACGACGGGGTCATGAGCGCACGGCTGCGCGACGGATCCGAGCCCGGCGACTTCCGCCTCGTCCACCGGGAGATGCCGGGGGCCGACGCCGAGTCGGGCCGGGGCCTCGCCATGGTCCAGATGCTCTGCGACGAGCTGACGTACGAGCGGGTCGGCGACGAGAACGTGTGGAGCGTGCGCCGGACCCGGATCGAGCCCGAGGCGCCCTGATGACCTCGCCCGCGCGCGCGACCCGTCTCGCCGTGCCGGCCCTCCCGGGGTGGCTGCTCCGGGCGGCGTGGATCCCCGAGATCGCCCGCTCGGGGACCCCCGGCTCCGGCGGCCCCACGGCCATGCTCAAGCAGCTGCCGATGCTGGTGCTGTTCGTGCTCGCCGTGCTCTCGAGCCTCGCGGTGCCGACGCTCTGGATCACCTCGCCGCGCGCGCTCGTCGCCGCGTCCGCGGTGCTCGTGGTCGCGACCGCGCTCGCGGTGGTGGTCTCGTTGCGCCCCGGCCTCGCGCGCTACGCGGCCGTCGTGCCCGCGCTCGACTTCCTGGCCGTCGGCGTGCTGCGGATCGCGACGGGCGAGAACACGTCCGTGTTCGGG
>Ga0265798_10005100_pt1 | contig 17825 bp, 13 predicted proteins | sample P3T30metagenome_FD_192430 | JGI IMG/M metagenome (GOLD analysis project Ga0265798, IMG submission 192430) | Plant litter microbial communities from East Loma Ridge, Irvine, California - P3 T30 | ecosystem: Environmental > Terrestrial > Plant litter > Unclassified | place: USA: California... | reverse complement strand
CTCGCCGCCTTTGGCGCCGCCGTCGCCTCCCCGGCCTCCGCCGCCCCGATCGGCCCCGGCGCCGTCGCTGCGCCGGCCGACATCGTCTCGACCGTCCAGATGGATCGGATGGAGCGTCGCATGGAGCGTCGCCACATGGAGCGCCGCATGGAGCGGCGTCACATGGAGCGTCGCATGATGCACCGTGAGATGCGCCACCGCATGATGCGCCGGGAGATGATGCACCGCATGTAAGCGGAAGACACGGCGCTACCGGTGGAACCGCCGGTAGCGCCGCCCGGTGCGGCGCTCGGACGTTTGCTGACACCGATACCAGGAAGGTCTGCGGCGTGCCGTGGCCGAGCGCGCCCTGGCCCGACGAGCCCCGGTACCGGGGCCCTGCCCCGCGGTCCACGTTCAAGCAGGCCGGCAGCGGCGTCCCGCTCTCCGTAAAGCCGTGGCGGATGCCAAGATCGAGGCAGATCCAGTCCGGTCTTTCTCGCGTATTCGCCCGGTCTACATACGGGGCGGACCTGTAGGTCATGCGCTCTCAGGCCGACGCCGACGCGGATCGAGGCCGTCGAGCCCACCCCACCGCCAGAGTGGCTCCCACGTTCCGCCCGGCGCCACGCGGCCGCTGTACGGACCTCCCCCGTCCCGCCGAGCCGCATGTCGAGGAGCATCGGTTCCGCGAGCCCGCGCTAGCCGTGCGCGCGCGCTCCGCGGACGGTCGGATCGATGCCCCGGTTCGCCTGGTTCCCATTCGGCCCGAAAACCTGCGTCCAGCAGGCGACGACCCGCGATGGCCCGGAAATACCCGTTGCGGCTCGATGCCGTGTGGGTGCAGGCGAGGCCGTCCAGCGGGGACAGGGGCGTCGCGTTCGGGCGCGGTATCGATCCGCGCGTCCGCAGCCCGGGGGTGGAGGATCGCAACCGCCGAGATCTACGCTCGCCCGCGGGCCCATCGAACCATCCGGGGCCCAACGCGTTTCCAGGCTCGGTGAGGAGACAGGTACGATGAAAGCGTTTTTGGCTGTGGTTGCCGTCGGCTTCGGCGTGATGTCCGCGCTCGGCCCGGCCCTCGCTCAGCGCGGCCCCGATTATGGCTATGGCGGCCGGGATTACGGCGACCGCGACCGGGACGGCGACGATTACCGGGGCCGGGATCGCGGCGACCGCGGCTACGGCGACCGGGGCTACGGTGAGCGCGCCTATGGCGGGTTCGATGAGCGCGAGTATCTGCGCTGCAACCCCGATGTCCGCCGGGCCGTCGCCAGCGGCCAGATGGAGTCCGGTGCGGCCCATTACCGGACCTTCGGACGCCGCGAGGGACGCCGCCTGAGCTGCTGACCCGATCGCGTCGGCCACGCTCCGCCGGGAGGCGCCGCGCCCGGTCCCGCACCGCGCTCGCCACAACAGAGCCTCCTCGGCGCCGGGCGCCGGGGAGATCGATGGAAGAGCCTCGGCAGCGTTCTGCCGGGGCGGGGGGCCGCGCCCTCGCACGGCCTCCGGACCCGAGGGGCGGCACGGCCGTCGCGCCCGACGCGTCTCGTCCGGACGCGCCCGTCCGGCGAATCATCGATCCTGCGCCGCCGCCAGGTCGATCGATCCTGCAGCGTCCCCGGCAAGGATCCGAGGGTACGCCCGCGCCGTTCGGCGCCGAATGCGGGGTGACAGGGTCCAGATCGGTTTCAGATCGGGACCGTGCGGCTAATCCCTATGCTTGCGGCCTTGACGGCGCGGCGGGTTGAAAACAGGCTTAAGCCCGCGTCGCGGCAGATCGATGCGCGGTCGTTGGGTCTGGCCGAAACATTGCATCAGGCTGCCGGGTCGGATTGGACTTCGAGCGCGGGGGCGGTCATGAAGAAATTACTGTCGATAACCATTTTTGGTCTTCTGACGATGGGCACTGCACAGGCCCAGGACAAAGGCGGACCGATCAAGATCGGTGTCTCGGCCGGCGTGACCGGGCCGTATGCAGCTTTCGGCGTGCAGGTGAAGAACGGCGTCAGCCAGGCGATCGAGGACATCAACAAAGCCGGCGGCATCAAGGGCCGGCCGTTCGAGCCGATCTACGGCGACGACGCCTCCGACCCGAAGCAGGGCGTGTCGATCGCCAACAAGCTCGCCGCGGACGGCGTGACGATGGTGGTCGGTGCCTTCGCCTCCAGCGTGTCGATCCCGGCCTCCGACGTCTACCTCGACGCCGGCATCGTCCAGGTCACGCCGTCCTCCACCAACGTGAAGTTCACCGAGCGCGGGATGTGGAACACCTTCCGCACCTGCGGTCGCGACGACCAGCAGGGCGTGGTGGCCGGCGCGTATCTGGCCGATCACTTCAAGGGCAAGCGGATCGCCTTCGTCCACGACAAGTCGTCCTACGGCAAGGGTTTGGCGCAGGAGACGCAGATGACGCTCAAGGCCAAGGGCGCCAAGGAGGTGCTGTTCGAGGGCGTCAACCCGGCCGAGAAGGATTACTCGGCGCTCGTGTCCAAGCTGAAGTCGGCCAACGTCGACGTGGTCTATTACGGTGGGTTCCACACGGAGGCCGGGCTGATCCTGCGCCAGATGCGCGACCAGGGCCTGAAGGCGACCCTGGTGGGCGGCGACGGCCTCGCCCCGAAAGAGTTCGTGCAGATCGCCGGCGATGGCGCCGAGGGCACGCTGATGACCTTCTCGCCGGACGCCCGGAAGAACCCGAATGCCCAGCCCGTGGTCGCGGCGTTCAAGGCCAAGAACATCGATCCCGACGCCTACACGCTCTATGCCTACGCGGCCGTGCAGGTGCTGGCCAAGGCCGCCACCGAGACCGGCTCGATAGAGGGCAAGGTGCTGGCCGACTGGCTGCACCAGGGCAAGACGATCGAGACCGTGGTCGGCCCGATCGTGTACGACAAGAAGGGCGACCTCACCCGGCCCGACTACGTGATCTACGCCTGGAAGAAGGGCGCCGACGGGAAGATCGACTACGCCGGCAACGAGCTGGCGCCGTAAAACCGGAGCCCCGCGAATTTCGGGGCTCCGCGCCCCGAGCCCCGCCGAAGGGCTGTGGGCCCTTCTGTAACCCCGGACCTCGGCGCGGATCCGGCGGGCCGGTACCTCTATCGGCCGAACGACTGAGGGGCGCAGAGGCCTTATGATCTCCCCTCCGCGTCCCGGCGCGCAGGGGAGATCCGATGTTCGACTTCAGCCAGCTCCGGTGCTTCGCCGCCGTGGCGGAGGAGCTGCATTTCGGGCGTGCGGCCGCCCGGCTGAACATGACGCAGCCGCCCCTGTCGCGGCAGATCCAGGTGCTGGAGCGGGTGCTCGACGTGCAGCTCCTGGAGCGCACCAGCCGATCCGTCCGCCTGACCGCGGCCGGGCGCAGCTTCCTGCCGGAGGCGCAGCGCATCCTGCGGCTCGCCGAGACCGCGACCCACGTCACCCGCCAGGTCGCGGCCGGGCGCGCGGGGGTGCTGAAGCTCGGCTTCACCGCGGCCTCGGCCTACGATGTCCTGCCCCGCCTCGTCACAGCCCTCCGGCGGGCGCTGCCCGACGTCACGCTGGCCCTGCGCGAGATGGTCAGCCGGGACCAGGTCGAGGCGCTGCTGGCTGGCCGCATCGATGCCGCCCTGGTGCGCCCGCCCATCGTCCATCCGGACCTGATCGCGGTCAGGGCGGTGGCCGAGCCCCTGGTGGTGGCCCTGCCGGCCGGGAATCCCCTGGCGGCGCGGGCGCATCTCGCCCCGGGCGATCTCGGCGGCGAGCCGTTCATCGCCTACGCGCCGAACGAGGCGCGCTACTTCCACGACCTGATCCTCGGCCTGCTCACGGAGGCGGACGTGGAGCCCCGGATCGTGCAGCGGATGACCCAGATCCACTCGATCCTGGCCCTGGTCCGGGCCGACCTCGGCATCGCCCTGGTGCCGGCGGCGGCCGAGCGCCTGCGCTTCGAGGGCGTGGCGTTCCGGCCGCTGGTGCTCCCGGCCCCCCACCCCGCCGAGCTGGTCCTGGCCTGGCGGCGGGACGCGGACGAACCGCTGATCGCCCGGTTGGTCGCGATCCTGGCGGAGCTGCCCCCCGCCTGATCCAAGCGCCCCCGCCTGATCCAAGCGCTCCCCGACCCGATGCAAGCGCCCCCGGCATCGATGAGCCAAGCGCCCGCGGCGTCGATCGATGCGCCCGCGGCATCGATCGATCCAGCCTTTGGCTTTGACCTCCGGCGGAAAGGCTGCGCCTGATGGGCGCCCGACGGCCCGCAGAGGCCGGGGCCGCCAGGAGAGGGATCGCCGTGGACCGACTCACCAACCGCTTCAAGGCCGCCCTCGGCGCGGGGCGCCAGCAGATCGGCCTGTGGTGCAGCCTCGCCAGCCCGATCTCCACCGAGATCGTCGCCGGCGCCGGGTTCGACTGGCTGCTCCTCGACATGGAGCACTCCGCCAACGACCTGCGGGACATCTATGTTCAGCTCCAGGCCATGATGGAGAACGCCACCAACCCGGTGGTGCGGGTGCCGAGCGACGACCCCATCACCATCAAGCGCATCCTGGATGCCGGCGCCCAGTCGCTGATGATTCCCAATATCGACGATGCCGCGCAGGCCGAGCGGGTCGTGGCGGCGACGCGCTACGCGCCCCGCGGCATCCGCGGCTTCTCGCAGGCGCCCCGGGCCGCCCGGTTCGGGCGCATCCCGGACTACCACACCCGCTGCGAGGCCGAGATCGTCGTGATCGTGCAGGTCGAGTCCCGCCGCGCCCTGGACAATCTGGACGCGATCGCCGCCGTCGAAGGCGTGGACGGCGTGTTCATCGGGCCCGGCGACCTCTCCACCAGCCTCGGCCATCTCGGCCAGCAGGGTCACCCGGAGGTGGTCGCGACCATCGAGGCAGCCATCGGCCGGATCGTGAAGGCCGGCAAACATGCGGGTATTCTCACGCCGAGCGAGGAGCTGGCCAAGCGCTACATCGCGGCCGGCACCCGGTTCACCGCGGTCGGCTCGGATCTGGGGCTGCTGGCCCGCAACGCCGAGGCCCTGGCCGGGCGCTTCCGCACCGAAGGCTGAGCGGGGAGCGTCCGATGCAGGCCGAGATCGACAGCGCGACCCAGAATCGCCCGACGCAGGATCGCCCGGACCTCGAGCGCCCGGCCGGGGACGCGCCGCGCACGATCCGGCTGAGCGAGCACGACAACGTCGCGATCGTGGTCAACGCCTTCGGGCTGCCGGCCGGCACGGTGTTCCCGGACGGGCTCGCGCTCGTCGAGTTCATCCCGCAGGGCCACAAGGTGGCGCTGTCCGACATCCCGGAGGGCGGCGCGGTGCGCCGCTACGGCGAGGTGGTCGGCATCGCCACGCAAGCGATCCCGCGGGGCGCCTGGGTGGAGGAATCTCGGGTCGCGACCCCGGTCGCCCCCGCCCTCGACGCCTTGGAGCTGGCGACCCGGGTGCCGGCGCCCCTGCCCCCGCTCGAGGGCTACACCTTCGAGGGCTACCGCAACCCGGACGGGTCGGTGGGCACCAAGAACATCCTGGCGATCTCGATCAGCGTGCAATGCGTCGCCGGCACCCTCGACGTGGCGATCCGGCGGATCAAGCAGGAGCTGCTGCCGCGCTTCCCCAACGTCGACGACGTGGTTGGCCTCACCCACGCCTATGGCTGCGGCGTCGCCATCAACGCCCCCGAGGCGGTGGTGCCGATCCGGACCCTCCAGAGCCTCGCGCAGAACCCGAATTTCGGCGGTGCGGTCATGGTCGTGGGGCTGGGCTGCGAGAAGCTCGTCTCGGAGCGCCTGCTGCCCGACGGCGGCGCCGCCGGGGACGGGGTGGTCCGGCTCCAGGACGAGCGCCACCGGGGTTTCTCCGCGATGCTCGACAGCATTATGGCGATGGCGGAAACCCGCCTGGAGGTGCTGAACCGGCGCACCCGCGAGACCTGCCCGGCCTCCGAACTCGTGGTCGGCCTGCAATGCGGCGGCAGCGACGCCTTCTCGGGCGTCACCGCCAACCCGGCGCTCGGCTACTGCGCCGACCTGATCGTGGCCTGCGGCGGCACCGTGTTGTTCTCCGAGGTCACGGAGGTCCGGGACGCGATCCACCTCCTGACCCCCCGGGCGAAGAACCCGGAGGTGGCCCAGGCCCTGATCCGCGAAATGGCCTGGTACGATGCCTATCTCGCCAAGGGCGAGGCCGACCGCCGGGCCAACCCGTCGCCCGGCAACAAGAAGGGCGGCCTCAACAACATCGTCGAGAAGGCCCTGGGCTCGGTCGCCAAGTCCGGCACCGGTGCGATCGCCGGGGTGCTGGCGCCGGGCGAGCGGGTCCGCGAGAAGGGCCTGATCTTCGCCGCGACCCCGGCCAGCGACTTCGTCTGCGGCACGCTCCAGCTCGCCTCGGGGATCACCCTGCAGGTGTTCTCCACCGGCCGCGGTACGCCCTACGGTCTCGCTCAGGCCCCGGTGATCAAGGTCGCGACCCGGACGGAGCTGGCCGAGCGCTGGTCCGACCTGATCGACCTCGATGCCGGCCGGATCGCCACCGGCGAGGCCACGATCGAGCAGGTCGGCTGGGAGCTGTTCCACCTGATCCTGGACGTGGCGAGCGGGCGCAAGCGGCCCTGGTCCGACCATTGGGGCCTGTTCAACGATCTGACCCTGTTCAACCCGGCGCCGATCACCTGAGCCCAGGCATGCGCGGCGCGGCGTCGCAAGCGCGGCCGGACTCTGCTAGGCAGCCGGCATCGTGAAGCCGCTGCCGATTCCCACCCCCCGGGCCGTCCTGTTCCGCGTGCACTGGGCGCTCGGCCTCACCGCGGGGTTCGTGCTCGCGCTGATGGGCCTGACCGGCGCGCTGATGAGCTACGAGGAGGCGATCACAGCCTTCGCCAACCACGACCGGACGCGGGTCGAGGCGGCGGATCGGGTGCCGCTCGCCCCCACCGCCCTCGCCGCCCGGATCGACGCGCAGGCGGGCGGCCGAATCGTGAACGTCCTCACCCTGTCGGACGACCCGAACGCGAGCGTGTTCGTGCGCTTCGCCCGCGACCCGGAGACCCGGGCGCGGCCGCCCTCGGCCTATGCCGATCCCTATGACGGTGCGGTGCTGGGCCCCGTCCGGCTGGAGGCGGCCTTCGCGACGGTGCGGGACCTGCACCGCTGGCTGCTGATCCCCGGCGGGTCCAAGGGCTGGGGCCGGACCATCACGGGCGCCTGCACCCTGGCGCTGATCGTGTTCCTGGCTACAGGCCTCTACCTGCGCTGGCCCAAGATCCATCGCTGGCGGATCTGGCTGAAGCCGAGCCTGTCGCGGCCGGGCCGGCCGCGCTGGTGGTCCCTGCACGCCGTGGCCGGGACCTGGCTGACGCCGGTCTACCTGGTCATCGCGCTCAGCGGCCTGACCTGGTCCTACCCGGCGTTCAAGGACGGCGCCACCTGGCTGCTCGCCGGGACACCGGAGCGGGCGAAGCCGGCCCGCATGGCCGGCCACCGGGAGGCTTCTCCCGTGCCGGACTCCCGGCCCGACGCCGTCGACCGTGCCTGGACGGCGTTCCGGACCGGAGAGGGTCACGAGGCCGGCCTCGTGACCCTGACGCTGCCGGGGGCCGACACGGGGGCGATCCGCATCCGCTGGCTGCCCCGGGGTGTCGTGTCCCTCAGCGCCCGCAGCGAGGCGCGCTACGACGCCGCCACGGGCGCCTTCCTGTCGGCCGAGCACGCCGCCGACACGCCGCTTGGCCGCCAGATCCTCCAGTCCATCCTGGAGGTGCATCGCGGCCGGTTCTTCGGCGACCTGTTCGCCCTGCTGTTCTGCGTGGCCGCGCTGGCCATGCCGGGCTTCGCCGCCACCGGCCTGACCCTCTACATCCTGCGGCGCGCGGCGGCCCGCCGGCGCGCGCCGGTCCGCGCCACGGTGCCCATCCGCGAAGCGACTCCCCGACGCGAGTCCGTCGGCGGCACCGGCCGATCGTAGACCCGAGAAGACCGGATTCCCAAAGGGCTCAGCCCTTTGACGGCGTTCAGGGGCGGGCCCCCTGAGGCAGCCGGGCTTTGCCCGCCCCCAGGGCTCTGACCTGGACCCGCACAAGGTCTTGGACCTTCTGGAGCCCTGACTTCGGCCGGTCTCCCTCACATCCGCGCGGTGATCGTTGCCAGTACGGTGAAGGGCGCGCCGGGGGTATTGTTGAACTGATTGAACGGCTGCTCGATGTAGCGTGCGTTCGTCAGGTTCCGGATGTTGACCGCGAACCGGTAATGCGCGTCGATGTCGTAGTACACGGCTGCGTCGACCCGATTGTACGCCCCGACCTTGTAGCTGTTGTTGAGGTCGCCGAAGCGCTGGCCGACATGGGTGACGCCGATGCCGAGCCCGAGACCGCGCAGGGAGCCGGCCTGGACATCGTAGGTCGTCCACACGCTGCCGCTGAAGGCCGGCGCGCCCACGAGGCGGTTGCCGACCGCGAAGACCCTGTCCTTGGTGATCCGCGCATCGAGATAGCCGACGCCGCCGATGACCTTCCAGCCCGGAAGGATCTCGCCGGCCAGGTCCGCCTCGACGCCCTCCGAACGCTGCTGGCCGGTGATCACCGAGAAGCCGGTGTTGACGGGATCGTTGCCGGCGACGTTGTCCCGGGTGATCCGGAAGGCGGCCGCGCTCAGGGTCAGGTCGGGGTTGATGTCGATGCGGGTTCCGACCTCGAGCTGCTCGCCCGTCTCGGGCGCCGGGTTGACGACGTTGAGGACGTTCGCGGTCTGCGGCGCGAAGGACGTGGCGTAGCTGGCATAGACCGTCAGCGGCTCGAACGGCCGATAGATCAGGCCGACGCGCGGCGAGGCGCCGAACAACTCCTGCTCCGGCGGCTGGGTCTTCGAGCCCGGTACGCGGGCGAAATAATATTGGGTGCCGAGATCGAACCGGGCGCCGAGCACGAGCTGCAACTGGGGCGTGAGTACGATCTGGTCCTGCAGGTAGAACCCGAACAGTTCGAGCCTCTGCTTCAGGTCTTGCTGGAGCGAGAGAGCTCCGGGCGTGCCGCCGAAGACCGGGTTGAGGAAGCTGACCGGGGTGTAGGTGCCCTGCTGGGAATAGGGGTGGCGGAAGCCGTTGGTGTACTCGAACCCCACGAGGGCGGTGTGGGAGAATCCGAGCGTGTCGAACTTCATCACCGCTTCGGTCTGCGTATCCACGGCTGCGAAATGCGAATCGACCGAGGCGTCGCGCCGCGTGACCTGGGTCCCGGCGTTGTTCACCCCGGTGGCACGGGCCGTGAACAGGTTGAACGCCCCCCATTGCCCGTTGATGACTTGCCGCAGCGTCAGGTTCTCGTTGACGTCGTGTTCGGCCCGCATCGTGATCCCGTTGACCTCGCCGTAATAGCGCGAGGACGGCTCGCCGTAGTAGCGGCGGATGTTGTCCAGCGGCACGCGTCCGCGGAAAGCGATGAGCCCCTCGTCGTACTGGGTGCGCTGGCTGGTGGCCTCCGCGTTGATGTAGACCCTCGTGTCGGCGCTCGGCGTCCAGCTCAGCGCCGGCGCGATGAAGACGCGCCGGTTGGTGTTGTCCCCGATATTGCGGAAGGTCGGGTCCTCCTGCGCGGCGACGGTGAGGCGGGCGGCCAGCCCGTCGATGGACGGGATCGCGCTCGAAACCGAGCCCTGGAACCGCCGGAAGCCGAAGCTGCCGCCCTGGACGCTCGCGTCCGCGGTCGGCTCCAGGGTCGGCCTGCGGGTGACGATGTTGACGACTCCGCCCGGGTCGCCCCGACCGAACAGCACCGAGGCCGGCCCCTTGATCACCTCGACCCGTTCGGCATTCGCGAGGTCGCGCTCCACCGGATAGAAGTTGATCGCCGGATTGGTCAGGATGCCGTCGACGGCGAAGAGCTGCGTGGCGAAACCGCGGATGACGTAGTTCTGCGAGCGGCCCTGTACGGTGCTGCCGGGCGTGACGTTGCTGACATTGGTGACGGCATCGGTCAGGCGCAGGTCCTGCTGGTCCGTGATCACCTGGCGCGGGACGACGGTGATCGATTGCGGCGAGTCCCGCAGGGGCGTGTCGGTCTTGGTCGCGGTCGCCGAGCGCGTGGCGCGATAGCCGACGACCGGCCCGTCCGCCCGCTCGACCGCGGGGCCCGTGCCGGTGACGCTCAGTTCCGAGAGGACGACCTCATCCTGGACCGGGCTGGATTGTGCGTGGGCGACAGTCGTCGATGCTGCGAGCAGAGTAAAAACCAGCCCGTATCGCTTATTGGTTGCGCAATTGCGGTCCGAATTTGCGACGACGGCGCGGATTGATCGGCCTTGAGGCATAGTTTCGAGTCATTCTTAAGAAGATCGTCGCGTCGAGGCGCCCTGGTCTGTGCGTACGATTGCCAGACTGATTCAATGCGTGATTGAAATTGAATGCCTCGGAGCCGCAGGAACTCACCGAACGTGTCCGGTGCGTCACACATCCCTTTGGAATGATTTTAAACCTTGCGGATTATGCAGACTTAAACGTGCGCAAATGGGCAAGATACACGTCCAGGCGTTGATGCGGATCATGCTGGGACGGAGATCGACATGCGCGCCTGTCGGCCTCTTCGAATCAGGCGCGCGCTCACTTCGTCCGAGTCCTTCGCGCGCGCCGCCATCCGTTCGGATCGGGGGCCGCCCGGAGCGCCCGTCGCGGCTGGCCCGGCGCGACGCGCCTCACCGATATCCGGGCCTGCGCGCTGCGCAGCACCGCGAGCCGGCAGCCGCGCAGCGTGAGCGCGCCCGGTGGCCCGTTCCGGATCGATACGTCCTCGGATGTGCCGTCTTCGCCGTCGGCGAACCTGCCGGCGCGGATCCGGGTGGGCCTGTCCGGCGGTTCCTGCGGTTTCGTCCGCCGATGAGGGTCAGCGGTCCGGTCGCGGCGTGCCCGGGGCGGCCCGCGGCAGGCGGCCGTCGAGCCCGGTCGCCAGCAAGGCGTGGAGCTGGGCGACCGCGGGGGCCGGATCGTAATCGGGCAGGATCGCGCGGCCGACGATGATCCCCTTCATCAGCGGGGCGACCAGCCCGTAGAGCCGTTCCGGGTCGCAATCCGGGCTGGTGGCCAGCGCCGAGAAGGTTTCGGTGAACCAGTCCCGGGTCTCCGCCTCGGTCCGGGCGGTCAGGTCGGAGATGGCCGGGTTGCGAGTGGCTTCCGACCAGATCTCCATGCGCAGCACCGCGGCTTCCCGGGTGATCGACACGAAGTACCGCGCGATGAGGTCGAGTAAGGCTGCGCGCGGGTCGCCGCTGTGCCCCATCTCTTCGACGAGCTGGATGCCGCGCTCGCGCTCGCGCTCGACCAGCCCGACGACCAGGGCCTCCTTGGACTCGAAGTAGCGGTAGAAGTTGCCCGGGCTCATCGCGGCCTCGCGGGCGAGGTCCTGCATCGTGGCGCGGTGGAAGCCGTTGCGCACAAAGCAGGCTTCGGCGGCGTCGAGGATGTGCGCGCGCCGCGCGGCCTGGCCGCCGCGCGCCTCGGCGGCGGCCGGCACGCTCACGGGGCGAACTGCGCGACCGCGGCGACGCGGCTCTGGTCCTTCGCGGGGATGGTGGCCGCACAGGCCTGGGCGGTCTGGCTCATGTCGGCGCACAGGCGCGCCTGCCAGCCCTTCGGACCCGCGCCGGTCCAGCTGATCAGCGCCATCCAGGCGAGAACCAGAACGGCGGCGAAGGTGAGGTTCGACGGGGTGCAGAAAGCCCGGACCGTCGCGAGGAGGCGCGCCGCGCCGGTTCCGGACGGGTCGAACCGGTCCTCATCCAGATCCGACCAGCGACCTTCGAGCGACAGAGCCATGGCTCACTCCTGCGTGCCTGACCGTCGTAATGAACGTTCATTCTCGCGTCAATGAACGTTCGTTCTCGCAGGCTGGGATGGGCGGGCCGTCGGTCGGTATGGTTTCTGGATGGTTGTATCGTGCCGTCCGACCGGTGCGATGCCCCGTCACTCGACACTCGGTACTCGGCTCCGCGCCCGGGGCTCTGCCAGCCGGTCTCAGGCGAGCCGCGCCTCCCGGGGCCAAGGGCGCTGCCCCGGCCCTGGGAGGCGCGCCGGGTTCAGGCGTGCCCGGCCGGCTTGAGGGCCCCGGTCCGGTCGTGGAAATCCGGCCCGTTGATCGTCCGGGCGACGTGCCCGGCGCGGATCAGGTAGTCGCCGAAATGCTCGCCGGGGTTCCGGCCCTTGGCGAAGTCGGCGAAGAGCGGATCCAGGGTGTCGCGGATGTCCGAGGCCGCCACGTCCTCCTTGTAGAGCTTGCTCAGGCGCGAGCCGTCGAAGGCGGCGCCGAGATAGAGGTGGTAGCGCTCGGGTCCCCGGCCGACGAGGCCGATCTCGGCGATGAACGGGCGGGCGCAGCCGTTCGGGCAGCCGGTGGAGCGGATCGTGATCTCCTCCTCGGCGAGCCCGTGCGTGGCCAGGCTCTGCTCCAGCTCGGTCATCAGATCCGGCAGGTAGCGCTCGCTCTCGGCCAGCGCGAGGCCGCAGGTCGGCAGCGCCACGCAGGCGATGGAGTTGCGCCGGAGCGCGCCCGCGCCCTTGGTGATGCCGTACTGATCGACCAGCGCCTCGATCTCGGCGCGCTTCTCCGCCGGCACGTTGGCGACGATCACGTTCTGGTTGGCGGTGAGGCGAAAATCGCCCGCGTGCACCTGGGCGATCGCGCGCAGGCCGGTGAGGAATTGCGGGCCGTCCTCGTAATCCTTGATCCGGCCGGAGGGGACGTAGAGGGTCAGGTGATGACGGCCGTCATCGCCCTCGGTCCAGCCGAAGCGGTCGCCGTTGTTGGTGAAGGTGAAGGGCTTCGGCTCGCCGAGCGCCTTGCCGATCCGGGTCTCCACCTCGGCCCGGAAGGCCGCCAGGCCGTAGCGCTCGATCGTGTACTTGAGCCGGGCGTTCTTGCGGTTCTTGCGGTTGCCCCAGTCGCGCTGGACCGTCATCACGGCCTCGGCGACCTTGATGGCGTCCTCGGACTGCACGAAGCCCATCACGTCGGCGGTGCGCGGGAAGGTCTCGGGCTCGCCATGGGTCATGCCCATGCCGCCGCCCACGGTGACGTTCCAGCCGGTGACCTGGTTCTTCTTGTCCAGGATGGCGATGAAGCCGAGATCGTGGGCGAAGATGTCGACCTCGTTGGAGGGCGGCACCGCCACGACGATCTTGAACTTCCGCGGCAGGTAGGTGCGGCCGTAGACCGGCTCGACCTCCTCCTCCTCGCCGCCGACCACGCGCTCGCCGTCGAGCCAGATCTCCCGCCAGGCGCTGGTCTTCGGCAGCAGGCTGTCCGAGATGTCCTTGGCGAGGGTGTGGGCGGCCTTGTGGGCGCCCGCCTGAGCCGGGTTGGTCGCCGCCATGACGTTGCGGTTCACGTCGCCGCAGGCCGCGATGGTGTCGAGCAGGGCCGCGTCGATGGCCGCCATCGTGCGCTTGAGGTTCGACTTGATCACGCCGTGATACTGGAAGGTCTGGCGCGTGGTCGCCCGCAGGGCGCTGCCCGCATACGTCACCGCGATGTCGTCGAGGACCAGCCACTGCTTCGGGCTGATCACGCCGCCGGCGATGCGCAGGCGGATCATGAAGCTGTAGGCCTTGTCGAGCTTCTTCTTGGTCCGCTCCGGGCGCAGGTCGCGGTCGTCCTGCATGTACATCCCGTGGAACTTCACGAGCTGCCCGTCATCCTCGGAGATCGCCCCGGTGGCGTGCTTCAGCAGGCCGTCGGCGAGGCCGCCGCGGAGATAGCCGCTGGCGATCTTGATGTGCTCGTTGGCGGCGAGCTGGGCCGCGCGGGCCGCCTCGGCATCGGTGATCGGCCGGTTCTTGGGCGGAGTCTCGTAGACGCGGGCGGCCGGGGTCTGCGCCAGGGCCCGGGTGTCGGCGTCGTCGCGGGGGCTGTGGTCGTCCATGAGATCACTTCCAAAGTCTCGACTACGTCTCCGCCCCCCGATGCGGGCGGGATAGTCCCAAAGTCCGGCTTCAAAAGGTCCGAGACCTTTTGCGGGTGCAGGGCGGAGCCCTGCGGTGTGGGGCTAGGCCCCGATCCATCAGGGCTCCGCCCTGACAACCCACCAAAGCGCGACATGCCCTTTGGAAACCCAGATCTACCCGTGCTCCGTCGGCATACGCTCTAGTAGACGTCCTGCTGGTAGCGGTGGCTGCGCTCCAGGGCCGCAACCTGCGCCTCGGCGTCGGCCGGGCTCAGGGATTTGGCGATTTCGTAGGCCCGTACAACCGCGGCGCGGACGTCCTTGGCCATATTCTTGGCATCGCCGCAGACGTAGAAATGGGCGCCGCCCTCCAGCCAGGAGACCAGCTCCTGCGCGTGGTGGGTGATGCGGTTCTGCACGTAGATCTTCTCCGGCTGGTCGCGGGAGAAGGCGACGTCGATCTTCGTCAGCGAACCGTCCTCCAGGGCCTCCTGCCATTCCAGCTGGTACAGGAAGTCGTGCAGGAAGTGCCGGTCGCCGAAGAACAGCCACGCGCGGCCGGGGGCCTCGATGGCGCGGCGCTCCTGCACGAAGGCGCGGAACGGGGCGACGCCGGTGCCGGGGCCGACCATGATGATGTCGGTGGCCGGATCCTGCGGCAGGCGGAAGTGCCGGTTCGGCTTCAGCCGCACCCGCAGCTTGGCGCCGTCCCGGATCCGGTCGGCCACATGCACGGAGGCCACGCCCGAGCGGGTCCGCCCGTGGGTCTCGTAGCGGACCGCCACGATGGCGAGGTGGACCTCGTCGCCCACTTCCTTGCGCGAGGACGCGATCGAGTAGGCCCGGGGCGGCAGCGGCCGGGTGATGGTGTTGAGGTGCTCGGCCGTCAGCGTGGCCGGGAAGGTCGCGAGCAGGTCGATCAGGTGCCGCCCCTCGATCCAGGCCCGGGCCTCGCCGCTGTCGATCAGTTTCTGCGCGTCCGCGTGGCCGGTCGCCTTGGCGAAGCGCTCGATCGTGGCGGCCGACAGCGTGGTGATGTCCCGCTCGGCGAGCAGCGCCCCGCGTAGCGCGTCGTCTTCCGAAAGCCCCGCGGCATTCAGGATCTCGTCCACGAGCTGCGGATCGTTCTCGGGGAAGACCTCGAGCGAATCGCCGGGCTCGTAGGCGGGCGCGCCGTCCTCGAAGGCCAGCGCCAGGTGGATCGTCTCCTTGTCGGAGCGCGACGAGTTGAGGTTCACGTGCTCGACGACCTCGACCACCAGCGGCTCGCGGCTCGGCTCGGCCTCGTCGTCCTCGCCGGCGGCGGTGCGGGCGAAATCCACCGCCACGACGTTGTCGGGTGTCTCCGCCGGGGCGAGGGCCTTGAGGGTGTTCTTGATCCAGTCGGCGGCCGGCTTCTCGAAGTCGAGGTCGAGGTCGGCGCGCTCGGCGGCGCGCTGGCCGCCCAGCGCCTCGAAGCGCGCGTCGAGCGCCTTCCCGATGGCACAGAACTCGACATACGAGGTGTCGCCCAGCGCCAGGACGGCGAAGGGGACGCCGTCGATGCGCGGGGCGCCCTCCCCCATCAGTTCGCCGTAGGCCCGCACGGCCCGCGCCGGCGGCTCGCCTTCGCCCCAGGTCGCCGCGATGGCGATCAGCTTGCCGGCCTTGGGCAGGCTCGCCAGGTCGAGGTCGGAGAAATCCACGACCTTCGGCTTGAACCCCTGCTTGCGCGCCAGCTTGGCGACGTTGCCGGCCAGCGCCTCGGAGTTCCCCGATTCGCTGGCGTAGAGGATCGTCAGCGGCTCGGCGGCCTTGGGCGGGGCGGCCGGGATGGCGGCCGGCTGCCCTCCGGCGGCGTCGAGGCCCGCCAGGAAGCCCGCGAGCCACGCGCGCTGCACGGGCGTCGCGCTGCCGAGCACGGCATCGAGGCTGGCGCGCTCGCCGTCGCCGAACGGGGCGGTGCGCGGAAGGAGATTCTGGCGTGCCATCAGGGGACCATGTCGTGGCCTACGAGGCCGGTGTCAATCGAAAACGTTCTTTTTGCAGAACGCGCCTGAACTAGGATATTGCATTCGTTGCGCCGCAATAAAAGAGAAGATCATTCTCCAACCACGGCGAGGACCGGACCGGTGCCGGGGAGGTGGCGGCCGGTTTTCGGGGGTGCCGGCAGCGGCAGGGCGGTGGTGGACTTCACCTTCTCCATGGCGAATCGCGAGGTGACGTTCTTCAGTGGCAGCACCGCGATAAGCTGCTTGTAGAAGCTGTCATAGGCCTGCATGTCGGCAACCACGACGCGCAACATATAATCCACGTCGCCGGCCATCCGGTAGAATTCCAGCACCTCCGGCATGGCCGAGATGGTCGCAGCGAAGCGCTGCAGCCATTCCTGGGAGTGGTCCGCGGTCTCGATCGAGACGAACACGGTGAGGCCGAGGCCGAGCTTGACCGGGTCGAGCACCGCCACCCGCCGGTCGATCACGCCGTCGGCCTCCAGCTTCTGGATGCGCTTCCAGCACGGCGTCTGAGACAGGCCGACGCGCTCGCCGATCGCCGCGATGGAGAGGGTCGCGTCCGCCTGGAGCAAGGCGAGAATCTTGAGATCGATGGCGTCCAAAGTCGTCTCCGTGGGATCCTTCCACGCTGGGCCGCGCGCGGGGAGTTTAGGCGTTTCTGAGGGCCGCCGAGAAGAATCTTTTATCGTGCGGGGTCTCGGGCGCGGAGGAACGGGGTGCGCCACCGCACGCCAGGCCACCCGGATATGCCCGACAAGCACCCCGAGCCGCCTTGACTTCGTTCGTTATAGCGAACATTTCGACCCGACGACAACTGGGTGCGGCGTGATCCGCGCCCTTATCCCACGCACCAACCTCAGGACATGTCGCGATGACCCGTCCGGACCGAACGATGGCCGAGTCCCTGTCCGAGCGGCTGTCCGGGCTCGATCTGCCAGGTCGCCTCCACCTGATTGCCGCCGAGATCCCGGGCCGGCTCGTGTTCACCACGAGCCTCGGCGTCGAGGACCAGGCGCTGACCCACGGGCTGGCGATGGCCGGGCTGGCGAAGGGCCGCGTCGAGATCGTCACCCTCGATACCGGCCGGCTGTTCCCGGAGGCCTACGACACCTGGGCCGAGACCGAATCGGCCTACGGGATCCGGATCGGCGCCTACGCGCCGGAGCGGACCGCCGAGGAGGCCTTCGTGCGCGACGAGGGCATCAACGGCTTCCGGCGCTCGGTGGCGGCCCGGCAGGCCTGCTGCGGGTTCCGCAAGGTCGAGCCGCTCGGCCGCGCCCTCGACGGCGCGAGCGGCTGGCTCACCGGCCTGCGCGCCGGCCAGTCGGCCAACCGCGCCGAGACGCCGCTCGCCGAGTTCGATCCCGCCCGCGGACTGATCAAGCTCAACCCCCTGGCCGACTGGTCCCGGGCGCAGGTCGACAGCTTCGTGCGCGAGAACTTCATTCCCTACAACGTCCTGCACGATCGCGGCTTCCCGTCGATCGGCTGCGCCCCCTGCACCCGCGCCGTGAAGCTCGGCGAGCCGGAGCGCGCCGGGCGCTGGTGGTGGGAGCAGGAAGAGAAGAAGGAGTGCGGCCTGCATGTCGGGCAGCCCTCCGCGTCGATCCAGCCGGGCCAGGAGCCCGCCATCTTCGAGAGCACCCCAGACGTGAAGACCCGCCAGCCGGAGTTCGCCCGATGAGCGCAGCCCTCGCCGCCGCGGTGCCGACGGGCGCCCCCGCCTCCGCCGACCGCCTCAGCCACCTGAAGCGGCTGGAGGCCGAGAGCATCCATATCTTCCGGGAGACGGTCGCCGAGGCCGAAAACCCGGTGATGCTCTACTCGATCGGCAAGGATTCCTCGGTGCTGCTGCACCTGGCCCTCAAGGCCTTCGCGCCGGGCACCCTGCCGTTCCCGCTGCTCCACGTCGACACGACGTGGAAGTTCCGCGAGATGATCGCCTTCCGCGAC
>Ga0265798_10005099_pt1 | contig 17825 bp, 18 predicted proteins | sample P3T30metagenome_FD_192430 | JGI IMG/M metagenome (GOLD analysis project Ga0265798, IMG submission 192430) | Plant litter microbial communities from East Loma Ridge, Irvine, California - P3 T30 | ecosystem: Environmental > Terrestrial > Plant litter > Unclassified | place: USA: California... | reverse complement strand
TTGACATGAGGAGCACCCTCCACCGCCACGCCCTCATCCTCAAGGAGCGGAACACTCTCGCTCCCTGGTGCAAGTACACGGCTCTTCACGCGCCTGAAGAACCACTTCACGCCTGCTCCCCTCGCTGTATCGCACGGTAGACCGTCGAGCGGGCGACGCCGAAGAGCTCCGCGATCTCGCTGGTGGTGTGGGCGCCGGTGTGGCGGAGCTGCACGAGGTGCTTCTCCTGCGAGGCAGTCAGCTTGGGCTTGCGACCTCGGAGCTTGCCGGCGGCCTTGGCGATCGCCATGCCCTCACGGGTGCGGGCACGGATCAGGTCGGCCTCGAACTTAGCGACCATGCCGAGGACGTTGAACAGTAGCCGGCCCACGGGGGCCGTGGGGTCGTAGACCGCTCCCCCGAGACTGAGGGCGACTCCCTTCTTCGTCAGCTCGTCGGCAATGTCTGTCGCGTCCCGCAGCGATCTGGCGAGACGGTCGAGCTTCGTCAAGACGAAGACGTCGCCGGCACGGCACGCGGCCAGTGCCTCCCGAAGGCCCGGCCGGGCTCGAGTCGTGCTGGACAAGCCGTGGTCAACATGCACGTGTTGATCCTTAACACCCAATGCTGCAAGACCCTCCCGCTGTGCTGCAAGATCCTGCCCCGAGGTCGAGACGCGGGCGTAGCCGATAAGTATCCGACGACTGTAGCGTTCACACCCCCTTCACCGGGCATTTTTGCGGGACAGGCATACGCGAATCCGCAGGCCGCCGCGACGCTGGAACGAGAAGGCGTCGTCGAGCCCGATCCGCTATGAAGACGACAGATGTGGGCAGGCTTCCCTGGCTGCAACCTCCTCGGCCCAGCGAATAGGAGAGCGACAGGGTGTGACGTTCGCCATACTCGTGGGGTGCACCTTTGTTACGTGGACGACTCGGGGGATTCGAAGCACGGTGTGACGCTCACCGGGCTGCTCGTTGAGGACGCGCACTGGTCCACGGTGCTGAACGCATGGCTAGGGGGACGTCGCGCGATTCATCGGGAGTTTGGTGTGCCGAAGACTGCCGAGCTGCATGCGACGAAGCTCTTTAAGGGTCGGGGGGAGTACTGCGAAACGATCAAGCAAAATGCCCGGTTCGGGACTTCAAGCCGGGCGGCGGCGGCGCGCATCATGCTTTCCGCTCTCGCGAAGCACGCGCAGTTCGAAGTGTTCACCATCGGCGTGAGCGACGTGTCGAAGCCGGTCGCGTACGCCCGCTTCATCGCTTGGCTCGAAGACTGGGCGGATCGTGCTGACACGCAGGTGATGGTGATGTACGACGGCCAGCAGGGGCTGGGCGATCCAGGTGAGGAGCTCACTGCCCCGCGGGACCGAGAGTTGTGGGAGACAGCACTCCGTGACGCCGCTCCGTACCGAGAAGTCCACCGGGCACTCGAGATTGGCCAGCGCCGCGTCATCGAGGACGTGGTGATGCAGGACAGCAGGTACAGCCAGCTCATCCAGGCCGCGGATCTCATCGCGTATGGCGCCTATCAGAAGCATCGGCAGGAGCACCCGGATATCTGGGGCAGCAAGGGGAAGCCGGTTGAAGGAGCGATCGTTGCGTACATGCAGCTCGCCACTCGATGGGCAGCAGAGTCAGATTTTGGCGTCCACTGGCTGGACTAACGCAAGAACCCCCAGCCAAGGCCGGGGGTTCGCGGGGTGCAAGACCCCCTGGTCGACCACAAAGATCGCATAGGGCCTTGCGTCATCGACTGTACCAAGGCCCTCTCGCCTCCGCAACTGTAGATGCGCGCAGGTACAGCCACAACAGCAGCCATGAGGATCGAAATGGTTGAGTACGTAGCTGCTCTGCTCATCTTTGGTCGGGCTCGCTGAGTCGCCACCACGCCATAACCCGCCCCAGCGATGTGCGCGACCCTTGAGATGCTCCGCTCCCGGATGCATGGCTGCCGCTCGGCGAATCGTGCCAAGTTCGGTAGAGCCCGCGGCGTAGCGGCCATTGCTGGCCACTCACGGCCTAACAGGCCGAGTGTCGTCGGACCTCACTCGTATGCTCAGTCTGTGACCGAGGCATACCCAACAAGTGTGTTCATTAGCTACCAGCACGCCGACAAGGCACTGGCTCGCAAGCTGCAAGACGGCCTCGAGCAACAGGGGTTCTTCGTGTGGCGTGACGAAGCAGAGCTTCGGGTCGGCGACAGTATCGTCGAGCGCGTGACCGCGGCGCTTGATCAGATCGAGTTCGTCGCGGCGATTGTCAGCAGCGCCAGTGTCACGAGTCCGTGGTGTCAAAAGGAGCTCTCCCTCGCAATGACGGGGGAGATCGCCCGCCGCGGTGTCCAGGTGCTTCCGTTACGCGTCGACGGCACCGACATGCCCCCGTCGCTGAAGGACAAGCTCTACCTCGACATCTCAACGGAGAACGCCAACGAGGCCGTGGAGACCCTCGCGAACAGTATCCGCGGTCACCTGCAGCCGGTCCGGCAGATCCCTGCTCGCCGCATCCGCCCTGCTGCAGCGCAACAACCGATCGAGTCAGAAGATACTCCGATCCGGGTCGTGGGGATCGATCGGGACAACGTTGGCACGCCTCGCGGGGACGGGACGCCGGGGAGCGCGCTGTATCTCGTGCCGTTGGTGCTTTCCCGCACTCCCGATCAACTCTGGGCGGCCGCCTTCACCGAACGGTGGAACAACGCACTGTTTTCGTCGATGCACCGGCCGGGTATTGGGTCGGTTCGCGGCAACCGGATCCTCCTCGACGGCACGACTGTCGAGGAGGTCGCTGATTACCACCTTGCGACTGTGCGCCAGACCATCGACCACGCCAACGAAGTAGCCGCGACGCAGCGTCGCCGGGATGCGCAAGCGAAGCAGCGTCGCGATGCGCAGCTCGAACAGCACGCAGCAGAGGTGGATGAAGCCATCCGTCGAATGGGGTTCGACTCCTAGCGATAGCTGTATCGAATACGACCGCTTGGCGACACCTGGCGGGCTGTCAGACCCGACCTGTGAACGAGGGGCGACTCTAGGCTGTAGCAGTGGACGATAAGGACGCGGTATCCGCCAGCGACGAGGCCGTGCGAGGGGGCGTGGTGCGCCAGGCGCTGGACAAGGCCCTCGGTGTGCAGGTTAGTGCCGTGGAAAGGAACGTCGCCCGGGCCAGACAGCGCCGCCCGGACGCGACGCCGGCCGAGGTGGTCAGGACGCTGGAGCGGATGTACCGCACCGCACTGACCGGTTCGGGGGCGGCCGTAGGGGCTGCGGCGGCCGTCCCGACCGTGGGGACGGGCGCTGCCTTGGTCCTCTCGGGCGGGGAATCCCTGACGTCGTTGGAGCTCAGCGTGCTGTTCACGCTGTCCCTCGCGGAGATCCACGGGGTCCGCGTCGACGAACTCGAGCGACGGCGCACCCTCGTCCTCGGTGTCCTGCTCGGTGGCGGCAGCACCGAGACGATCAAGAAGGTCGCCGGGAGGACCGGACCCCACTGGGCCAAGCAGATCGTCGGCGCCGTCCCCTTGACGACACTGCGTCAGATCAACCGTGTGCTGGGACGCAACTTCGTCACCCGCTACGGAACACGACAGGGCATCGTCGTCCTTGGCCGAATCGTGCCCTTTGGCGTCGGAGCCGCCATCGGAGCGGGAGCGAACCTGGCGCTAGCCGAGACCACCATCCGAGCCGCTCGACGCGCCTTCGGCCCCGCCCCACTCGCGTGGGACGTACCGGATCAGAGCGCAGCAATTTAAGCGCACCTGAGGGAGTTTGCAGCTGCGGCAGTCTTCTTAGCGACGATTGCGAAAATTAATTTAAGATCGTCTCACGCGAGAGGGGCAAGGAAGATCGCCGATTGGGTAGTGCGTATAAGTCCCGGGTGAGTCGAAAGCCGTACTTGCCCTCGCGGACCCATTCCCCGAAGTGCTCGACCGAGAGCTCCCCCATATGCCGCGCCTCTTTCTCTTCTTTTTTTTGGAGACAATATTCATGCAGAGAAGACATCCACGCCACCCCGAGAAAGGGTGCGTCGAGCGAATTGCGTCCCAACTAAGCTGGCGGGATCGCGCGGATATCGTGCGGTCAAATGGATAGCCGTTCGGAATCGGTAACAAGGAGATGGTCTTGGCTCGGAAGACGTTGGTGCAGTTGGTGGATGACCTCGATGGTTCGGCAATCGCCGAGGGCGAGGGTCGCACGGTGACGCTCGGCTGGGACGGCGCCTCCTACGAGCTCGACCTGACGACGGAACACGTCGACGAGCTGGCAGCGCTCCTCGAGCCGTACGTCACGGCCGGTCGTAAGAGCAGCCGCAAGGGTCCCGCGCGGACCTCGGGAACGAAGTCGGACCCGGAGGAGCTGCAGAGGATCCGTGAGTGGGCGAAGAGCAACGGCCACGCGGTCTCGGATCGCGGCCGTATCTCGGCGACGGTGCGTGAGGCCTACGCTGCCGCGCAGTAGGTAGGACACGCAGAGAGTGGCGATGTGGCTTTCCATTACGCAAGGCGCGATGTGGGTTGCAGCAGTCGCACTCGCCCTCTGGTTTCCCTGCCTGGCACTGCCGTTCGGGGTCGGTCCGATCACCCGAGGAACCTCGGGCCTGTCCCCTGCCGAACGCGTAGCGGCCAAGACGCACCCGAAGGTCGCCGCATTCCCCCTGCCTCGCGTCACCCTAACCGTTCCGGCCGGCCCGCGCTGGAACCGCCTTGTTGAGGCCCATGGGGCGGACGCGGCGAGAATGCGACGTAGCTACGACGCCCTGTTCCTCCCTGCCCGCCTCACCGCACTCACGGTCTTCGCAGCCGCCCTGGTGTTCCTGGTACCGGGACTGGTGCTCCTGCCCGGGGCGTCGCGTGTCCTCGTGGTCGCTGCAGTCGTCGCCACGAGCGGAGTGCCGTTCGTACTCACCATGCAGGCCAGTAGGTCACGGTGGCGACGACGCGCGCCTTTCGAGTACCGCCTCGTCGACGAAGGGCAATTCCTTCTGCGCCAACGCAGACGCCGCCCCCTCGGCCCCGATCGCACGGAGATACTCGGCGAGCTTGACGACCTGATGGTCGTCGCGCGCAGCCGCTACGACCACGATCTTCCGACAGCCGCAACCACCCTCGCCGAGCAGACGTGGCAACAGCAACTGAGCCCCCTAGTGGCGAGCCTGGCCCGGAACCGCCTTGAGCCTCTCCCCCGTTCCACAGACAACGCCGTACCGGCCGCCTTCCTCCCATATCTGGAAGGGATCGCCGACCTCACCAGGCCGTCGACTCGTCCCTGGCGACGCCTCAGACCTTTGCCTCGACCACCATTGCCTCCACGTCGACGGCTTGAGTCGTCCGCGGATAGAGCAGGAGTGTCAGCCCTCGTCTTCACGGGCGTCGTCTTGGCAGCTGCCGTGTTGGCCGTCTGGTCAGAAGCACCCCCGAATAGTCCGTGGTGGCTCGACCCGGCAGTGGCCGGAATCAGCACCACCCTGAACGGCTTCCTAGGAATCATCATCGGTACCGTCACTCTCGCCGGAACCCTCATAAGACGGCTTACTAGACGCCCAAATTGACACTGCCCAGTTGCGGAACCATCGGCACCATGCTTAACGCGTCTTGCAACCCTAGGGATGCGAGACGTCTCGTCGGCTGCGGAAGCGAAACCGTGTCTCCGCAGGGCGGCGCGTCTCGCAACCCTGTACTTCAAGCGCGAGGCAGACTTGGTGTCTCCGGGGTCAATTGCGAGACAGGTGGAGACGTTGGCCAAACTCACTGGGTACGCGCGCGTGTCAACACGCCAACAGGACACCGACCGGCAAGAGGTCGACCTGATCGGCGCCGGTGTCAGACGTGACGACTTGTACGTAGACCACGGCGTCTCGGGTGCTCGAGCGAAGCGACCCGCCTTCGACCGCGCTGTCGACGCACTCCACGACGGCGACACCCTCGTCGTGACCACCCTCGACCGCCTCGGACGCTCGACGCAGAACATGCTCACCCTCGCCGAAGACCTCACCCGCCGCGGGGCCTCACTACGCGTACTGAACCTCGGCGGAGGTGACGTCGACACCGCCACCCCCATGGGGTCGATGGTCTTCACCGTCATGGCCGCCCTGGCTCAGATGGAGCTACAGATCAAGCGAGAACGGATCACGGACTCCGTCTCGAAGCGGCGAGCCGCAGGCAAGGACCTCGGCGGCCGCCGACAGGCCTTCACCCCCTCCCAGATCGCCAACGCCGCCCGACTCATCGACGCAGGCGAACCCGCCACTCAAGTCGCCCGCGACCTCGGCATGTCGAGAGCCACCCTCTACCGCCGACTCCGGCAACTACCGCCGCAGCGGGACGCCTCGTGAAACTGCGCCGAGCCAAAAAGGACCCTGTCGACGAGCGCCCGGCCGTCGCCGCTCATCTCCGTCGCGACGATGAGATCACCCTCGAGCGATTGGCTGCTTTCGCCAAGGCTCCACCGGACGTGCAACTGCTCGTACTCGGTCAGCTACGCCTCCAGAGCGAGGACCAGGAAGCTGCGCGTCTTCCCGCGATCGAGGCAATGGGCCTTGCGATCCTCGCCCTGTTCCTGACAGTCACTCCGGACAACATGCGAATCGCGGTCCTCACGGAACCGATCATCGACCCCTTAGGCCGGTGGCTCAGTGTCACCGTGGGCATGGGCATCTTCGGACTGATGGCCGCAGCCCTTATTCTGCCTACTGTCTGGTCGGCCCTCAAGGCCGATCGCAAGCGAGGCCGGGCAGCAGCGTGGCACGACGCCTACGACCGAGAACTTGCACGACAGCGCACACTTCACGGGCGGGCAGGGCGCTCCTGGCGGCGATCGCACCCGATTTAACTAACTGCTGGAAATTTGCGCTACGAAATCTCGACGCGAAGAAGTCCTCTACCGGGCCCGAATTCTGTCTTGATCGAGAGGACCGCCTCGATTCACATGGAGCTCCGAGTCATGAAAGGGCAGTGGACGGTCTCAGTCCAGGAGCGGCGAGTCACCCGCGAAGGCCTCGGAGGCCGCCGACAAGCCGTGTCACGCTTGCCGACCGCCAGTCCAGCACATGACGTGGCTATCCGCGATCGCAATTATCTCAGAAACCTTCTGATGCGCCCCGAAGCCGGGCCACATCCTCCTCATAGGCCTCGTTCCCTTGCACTGCCTGCTCGTACAGGACCAGAGCTCGTTGGAAGTCTCCGATGCCCTCGAAGGCAGCAGCAAGGGGTCCCACTACTAGTTCGTCCCCCATATCCATTGCACTGAGGCCGGATGCCACAGCCTCCTCAAATCGACCTAGATCCACCAAAACAGCAATTAGATCCGAGCGCGCGACGCGAGACCCCGCCTTTTCAGCCCTTGCAAGATACTCAAGCTGCATGTTGGTAGGTAACGAATCACCTTGAAGCTCAACTAGGTCGACAAGGGCGCGATCTTCACCCGCACGAACGGCCCCCTCCAGGGCTTTTAGGGCGTCGGCGTCTTCCCCGAGAGCCAAGAAGCAATCGGCCAGTTGCCACTGAGCTTTTTTATCAAGGTCCGCGGCTTCCTGTAATAATACAACGGCCTCTCGGGCCTTACCGTCTTGTATTAGTAGCAGTCCCCAGTTCACACGGGCATCAACATTGCGTGCATTCTGGGTGATGGCCGCCCTGTAACTTGCCATAGCCTTATCGAATTCACCCATGGCCTCATAAACAAGCCCCATGTCGAGATGTACGTCTTGGCCTTGCTTGATAGCTCTTTCGAGCATGGATTCAGCCTCGTCTAATTGATCCAATGCTACTAGAAGCTCTGCACGCAGACGAGTAGCTTCGACATTATTTACTATCGGATCGTGACTTTGATCGAGCAGCACGAGGGCTTCCCTTACTTCTCCATCGTTTGCCATTTCTCGAACCTGTTGAAGCATTGCTGCCCTCCTACTCGCATTCATCAGCGCCGAGGCTTCCAGCCGTCGTGACCACGTTTTTTGTCGATGTTTTTTTGCCTTTTTCGAGCTTGACCCTTTTGATGCTTACCCTTTTTGCTGGGGCTCGCATTACTCGTATGTTCGGCAGCTAGCCAGACTCCGGCGCGCACGACGCCACGCATCATACGAGGCCTCAAACGTGCGGCTTGGAGAGTAGCGCTTAGCGAGAAGGCTGTAATTCGCGAGTTGAATCGGTTAGATCGGTCGATGAAGCTTCTTGCCACGCGATGCGTGGCTGCCATGTACGTGCCCCATGCTGCCGCCCCATATCCGCCCGTGGCGAGACCGAAGGCTCGTCGCAAAGCCCACTGCCCTGTTAAGTCGAAGTCATTAACCGGGTCGTTTGGATAGACGTAATCATTGTCCACGCCGCCTTCGACCGGGTCGACTTCAAGGAATCGACCAAGGGTCGCGGTGTACTGACGGGCGCCCATCTCCGTAGTGGCGATCGTGCCGACGTGCTCGGTGAGCTTCTGGTGCTGGCCCACCCAACCGTTGTCAGCGTTGCCGTCCTGGTTGTTGACGCCGGCCTGGTTCGCCGCGAGGGTCCCGAAGGCACCGGTGACGGGGTCCATGACCTGCCCGAAGGGGTCGTAGACGCTCACCCCGCCTCGCCTGGTGCCGGCACCGTCTGCGGTGGCGATGATGTCGCCGTGGATGTTCGGGTACGACCAAATCTTTTGCCCGGTCACGGCACTCGATACCGTGACACCGCCTGGGAGCGACAGCGTCGTCTCTGCAATGCGGGTCGCGGAGGCGTCGAGCTCGAAGTCCGGAGCGTCGCCGTCGCCGGTGAAGGAGTACGAGGTCGTGGTGACCTTGCCGTCCTTGGTCGTCTCGGTGCGCTGCACGATGCGGTCTGTGGCGTCGCGCTGGTAGGCGATCTTGTCGCCGCCGGTGGTGGTCGTTGTCAGGTGCCGGTCGGAGCCGTCGTAGGTCATCACCTGATCCGCGAGTCGGGTCGTGTTCCCGTGGGCGTCGTACGTCAGGTTCGTCAGAAGAATGGACGCGTTGACAGGCAGCGCACCCGCGGCAGGGTTGGTCACCTGCGTGCTGGTCAGCCGGTCCGCGACGTCGTACCCATAGGCCGTCGACCGCGTGACGGCGGTCGCGGTGCCGGGGTCCTGGACATCGGTCATCGACGTGCGGTTGCCGTTCTTCCCGGCTGCAGCCTCTCCCTGTGCCGCTGTACCGAAGGAGTACGTGAGCTTGTGGCGCGGCACGTCCGCTTGGACGAGTCTACCGGCGGCGTCGTACGAGTAGCGGAAGATGTGGTTGACACCCGGTGCGGTTGTCGTCCCCTGCAGGATGCGTCCGGCCTGCGACCGGACGACGGTGTCAGTGATTGGGCCTTGGTTCGCAGGAAATGCCCATGACAGCCCGGTCAAGGCACCGGTGGCGTTCTTGGTGATGGTCTCCAGGGCAGTGCCGTTGCCGGAGGTGCCGACACCGGTGGGGTAGTCCACACGGGTCAGCTCACCCTTGGCGTAGGTGGCGCGAGCGAGGACGAGACCGTCGGCCTTGACCTCCGTGATCTGACCGTCGAGGTCGTAGGCGAACTCCTGCGTCCGGGGACCTGCATCTCCGGAGGCTTGGCTGACCGTCGTGGTGACCTTGCCGGTCTGGTCGTAGTTCGTCGTGGTGACCGTGCCCCACACGTCCGTGTAGGAGACGACCTGGCCGAGCAGGTCGACCACCGTGGTGAGGGTGCCACCGTTGGGCGACCCCTTGACGTTGCCGTCCTTGACGGCGGTCTTGCGCGGGTCTCCCCCGACTGCGTAGTCGGTGCTGATGGTCCGCGCGGCACTGCCACCGAAGGCAGCCGTGCTCGAGATGATCGCTCGGCCGCGGGCGTCGTAGGACACGCACGACCAATCGGGGTCGCCACTTGTCCTGGTACCGGCGACCCGCCCGAGGACGTCGTACACCGACAGCGTCTCGATCCCTGCCGCTGTGAGTGTCCTCTTTGGCGCGCCGTACTGCAGCGTGCTCGCGGTGACACCGCACACGGCCGCGAAGGGGGCCTCCGCGTCGCCGTAGTACATCGTTTTCGTGACACCGGCAGAGTTCTGCGCAGGCAACGTCCTGGTCAGGCGGCGCAGGTACCCGGTGCCGACGGGCTCGTAGGTGTTCGACGTCTTCAGGGCAAGCCCTGCCGGGTCCTCAATCTCAGCCGTCGCGAGCCCGAGCCACGGGTGCTCGTACTCGGTCGCGGTTCGGCTCGAGGGAACCTGGGCGCTTGAGACCCCCGCTGCTCCGGCCGGAGCAGCGTCGTCGGTGGTCGTGGACGTCACGAGGCCGTAGTCAGGCGTGAGGGCACTGCCGGGCACGACGCCGGTAGTGAGGCCGGGGCCGGACCACTTGAGGCTGAGGGCGGCGTTGTAGGTGTTGTCGACGTACTGGACGCGGATGCGGGCCTGCTGGTTCGGCACCGTGGTCGTGATCGTGACACCCGGGGTGTCGTGCACAGCCCCCGGCGTCGGGTCGGCAGGCGACGGGATGTCATCGATCCACACCTGGCTGGCGTCATCGGCGCGGGTGAACACCCGGTATTGCCCGACAGCGCCGAAGGTGATAAGGCCAGTGAGGCGCAGCGACCAGTTGTCGGTCGGGATACCTTCGCGGGGGGCCTCCATGACCCAGTCCTTGTCGACCGTGCCGTCAGCGGCACCGATGCCGAGGCTGTAGGCCTTCGGGGCGCCGGCGAAGCGGTTGTTGTCGTACCAGACCGCATTCAGGCCCTTCAGCCCCTCGTCGTACGCCGTTGCTGAGTGCGCGGGAACGACCGCGCAGGAAGCGAGCGGCTTGCGATCGGCACCGAAGCACGCCGCTGGCGCAGGCCCGTAGGTGTCCGTGGGACGGTCCTGGGCGTTGTAGATCGTGGTGCTCTTACGCCCCTGCGAATCGGTGGCGGACAGCTGCATGTCGCGGCCGTTCCACTCCGTCAGTGCCTGCAGGCCGGTGGCGCTCGTGGTGCTCGTCTCCCGCCACCCGGAGTCGTAGGTCACCGTCACCGCGTGGGCTCCGGCCGCGACCGGCAGGCCCGCCACATCCACCGTGCTCGTACCGGCACCGTAGGCGTAGGTCTTCGCGGGTCGAGCCGCCGTCGCACCGTCGGGAGCAGGCAGGGTGACCGTGGCGGCCTTGCCTGCGGTGTCGTAGGTGATCTGGGTCTGCGTGGCCGCGGTGGCGGACACGAGGCCCTTGGCAATGAGATCGCTGGCCAGGGAGTCCCGCAGGGCGGTGAGCTTGCCGTCGGCGTACCCGAAGTCCGTGATCTCGGTCCCGGGGTCGACGATGCGGGCGAGGTTCCCTGCGGCGTCGTAGAAGAGCTCTGTGAACGTGCCGCCGGGATAGGTGATCTTGCAGAGCATGCCCGCCGGGGCCTGGGCGAACCCGGTAGGAGTCGTGCAGGGTGCGGTCGCGACCTTGGGATCGGTGCCGTAGCCGAAGGTCACCTGACGGGTGTACTTCCCGGTCGAGTCCTTCGACGCAGGGTCCGAGAGGGACTCGATCATCCCGGTCCCGGCCTTGTACGTCGCGATCGGCGTGGCGCGCTTGAGGGAGTCCCCGGGACCGGTGACGGTCTCGACCCTGCCGGCGGCGTTGAAGACGGTGACGGTGCCGTCGTCCTCGGTGTAGGTCACCGCACCGGCAGCGCTGAGGGCGACGATGCCGTACTCACCCTCGGGCGCCTTGTACCCGGTGGAGGCGCCCGTTCCGGTGGTCTTGGTGTAGGTGTGGGCGGTGCCGGTGGTGTCGGTGAGGATCACCGCGGAGTCGGTGACCTGCACGCTCGACCAGTCGCCGGCGTCACCGTTCAGAGCCGTCGAGGCTGACCAGCCCGCGGGGAGGGTCTCGACCTGACGAGTGAACCAGTCGGACGGCACTACGAAGGTCTTGCCTTGCGGGTCCTTGACCCACAGCTCGACACCAGCGGCCCCGGTGCCTTCGTAGTAGTCCATGAGGAACGTGCTCGGGGCGGTCGAGAGGTCGACGGGGGTGCCCCAGAGGACGGCACTGCGGGAGTCGGCACTCCAGCCGTCGTAGACCTTGCTGCCGCCGATGGTGAGGCGGGCGCCGTCGTCCCGGCTGACACCGAAGGTGTACTTTCCTGCGCTGGGCGCCTTGATGAAACCGGTCCACCGGGCCAGGAAGTAGTCGTTCGGGACAGCAGGCCCCGGAGATCCGGCGGCCCAGTCGAAGGACACGGCCGGGTCCGTGCGCACCAGCACCGGGCTCTTGCCGGTGAAGTCGTAGCTGGGTGCGGCGCCCGCGGCCGGGGTGACGTCGTAGTACGACCCGGTCAGGCCACCGGACTTGGGCTTGAGGGAGTTGTAGCTGAAGGCCATGCCCATGCTGCCACCCACCGTCGACACCGTCGGCGACGCGAACCGCAGGCCCACGTTCCCGTTGGCAAGGTTCACCGACACCGGCCCCGCCGTGTCGACCGGCGCGGGGCCGGACTCGCCGATGCGCTGGTTCACGACGAGTGCGTTCCGCCAGGCGGGCTGGGGCTTGTCGAGGCCGTCGTTGGTGCGAACGGACCAGGTGTAGCGGCCGCCGTCCTGCAGGGTGTTCTCCGGCACCTTCCACTCGGTGCCAGCTTGCCAACCCGAGGACACGACGGCGCCGGTGACGCCGTCGGTGCCGGTCGCGACGGTGAACTGGTACTGCACCGCCGGGCTCCCGGTGGTCGGGTCAGGGTCTGCCACCGGCGTCGCCTTGAGGGTCGGCGTGAGCTCCGTGATCACTTCACCGTCGGCCGGGGTGGCCTTAGCCTGGTCTGGGGTCGGGGCGGGGATGTTGGTCTTGAAGCCCCAGGTGGAGGAGCCGCGGACGGTGGAGGTGCCGAACTGGCCGTCGTAGCCGTCCTTGACGTACGCCTTCCAGAAGTACTGCGTGCCCGGCTGCAGCACACCTGCCGGGACCTGGATTTCCTGTCCGGTCCACCCAGAGTCCCAGGCAGGGCTGACGTCAGGGTTGCTATTCGTGCTCACCCGGTACAGGTACGCAAGCCCCGTGCCCTCGGGGTCACGGGCGCCGACCTTGAGCGTCGGCGTCATCGACGCCTTCGCACCGTTCGCCGGAGCAGGAGCGATCGGCTCACTCGGCGAAGGGAAGTCCTTATAGGTCACGTGCAGGGCGGAGTTGACGGCCTTGTACGAGTACTTGCCGGCCCCTTCCCACCCGCGGAGCATCATGTAGTTGCCCCGCGAGCCGGCGTTGACCCAGGACGCGACCTGCTGCGTGAGGCGGTCGTCATCGACCCCTCCCCCACCGGTTCCCAGGTTCCAGCTGCCCAGGTGGTTGCCGACCCCGCCGTAGCTGAACGACGTGGCGTGGTGCAGCGTGTTCAGGTAGGTGTCGGTGGTTCCCTCCCCGGTCCAGGCGGTGTCGAGGTACGCCTCGAGGACCTGCTTGCCGAAGAACTGCTCGTAGTTGTAGTGCTGGACGCTGCGCCAGAACTTGTCACCGCCGTCGCGGCTGTTCCCGACCCGGGAGACACCGTCGACGCGGCTGACGCCGTCGCTACGGAACGAGCGAACGTCTTCCATGTACCCGCCGGCGACGGTCGGGTCCACGTGCACCGGGTACACCCGGTCCTCGTCCGTCAGCCAGGACCGCTCCGGGGACAAGGTGATCGACCACCCCTTGGCGGTCTCGGCCAGGCGCAGCGGCACCATCGCCTCCGCGTCCGTCCTCTCCCCCTCGACCCCGGAAGAGTCGAACATCACCGGCGCCGGGATCCCAAAGACCATCGAACCTGCTTCGTCGGCGAAGACCACGGTCCCTTCCTCGTCGACGGACGCGGTGAGGCCAGGTGCGGTGACGTTCCACGTCCACGAGTCGTGCTCTTTGGTCGGCACGTCGGAAAGCACGAGCTCTTCCTTCACGGATCCCGCGGTGACCTCATAGGTCAGGTCCGTGCCGGGGAACACATCCGGGTAACGCACAACGTCCGCCGGGGTCGAGGACCAGGGGAAGACGCGGCGGACGGCCTTGCTGTCGGAGGCCCCGACGAGCTGGGTGCTCATCGTGAACCCGCCTCGGGTGACGGTGAACACGTCGCCGTCGGCGGCCGTGTCCGCGAACACCGGCGACAGGGGGTGAGCGCCGGGCTCGAGATCGCCGTCCTGGCGCTTGACCACCGTGGTCGCGACCTCTTCGAACGACCCGTCGCCCTGTTCGACATTCACCGGTTCCGGGGCGATGACCGCCGTCTTCGTCCCATCCTCATTGAGGTACACATCCTGGAACTCGGACTGGTCGACCAGCACGGACTCCTCGGGATCGAACGAGTCCGACACCTTCGACTCCCTGCCCCCAAAGGGTGCAGGGGCGTCCTCCGGATCACCGGCAGGAGCCTGCTTGAAGTCCCCACCGACGGCTGGCAGGGACGATTCCTCGGGGGTCGTAGGGACGGCCGGGTCTACCGCGTCGGACGTCAGCGGCGGGACGGCACCGTAATCCGGGCCCTCGTCCGCCTGTGCGGGAACCGCCACCAGCAGCTCCGCCACCAACGCGAACGCAGCCACAGAACCGAGCACAGCGCCACGGCGCCCCCACCCAACGAACATGCACGTACCCCAACCTGTGCAAGCCCTGTGCCCGACACGAAGCTGAGAATAAGCGCAAAATCACGCTTGAGAAGGTCCTACTGAAATGACCGGTAAGTGCTTCTCCATGGAGGGGTACAAAGCAAGTGGCAGCTCTCAATTACCTGTCTTGAGCAAGCCGCTGAGACAGCTTCCCAAGGGCGACGGCGGGGTACGGCAGCTGGATCCGCGTTACCAAGTTGTGACGTCAACACGACACGTGTCATGCATCGCACGCCCCGTGGAACGATGCCTTGCGACGCGGCGCTGGGTGCTCGGCACACCGATCAAACGCGCATGCCCTCGAGCCATGCCTTCCAGGTGGAAGACGCCGAGCGTAGGTCGTTAGCCGTTCTTCTTGTAGCGAGCCCGGACCGCGTCCTCGATGACGCCACGGATCGTGCTTTCGCCCTCGCCGGAAGCGACGGCATTGTCGATGAGCTCGACGACGTCGGGTGCGAGCCTGGTGCTGAACGGGATGGTCGCCTCTCGCCGCGGTCGGCCTCGACGAGGCGCTACGGCCGTTTCAACCGCGGGTGCGGGTGCGGGCCCTGGGGCGGTGCCGGCGGTCGGCGCTTGGGCGGACTGGCGGTAGTCGACGGGGTCGACCCGCTCGTCAGGCGCGGGCTGGGGTCGGCGCCGGGCCCGAAGATCGGTGGGTCGGTCCTGCTGCTGGTCACTCATCGGATCACCTGGTTCACGATCGCCTTGTACGCGTCCAAGACGGGCGCGCCCTTTCGGTAGTTGCCGTACCACTCCCCCGTGAGCCGCACCTTTTGCTCGATCGCGCGATCGGGCACCAGGGGTACGAGGAGCATGCCCGTCTCGCGCAGCTCGTCGATGCTGGCCACAGCGGGCCTGGACATGATCGTCTCGCGCACACCACCGATGACGATGCCGGCCTCCTGCAAGCTCACGGGAGCGTTGTTGCGCTGCCGGCAGTGCCGGAACTGCTGCACGGTGCGCAGAGCACCGGCGACGCCGTCACTGCTGGCCGTCGCGGCGTAGTCGGCAGTGTCGGCCGCGTTGAGAGCGGAGAGAGTCAACGGCCCGCCCTGCCGATTCGGGCAGTCGACGACGACGAGGTCGGCAGCGATGCCCTCGAGGGACGTTCGCAAGCGCAGCTGCGCGTGATCGGCGCGGTCCGCTTGCCGGTTCGAGACGCTGCGAGCCGTGGGCACGACGCGGAGATGGGGTGGCTACGAGGAGGTAGGAGCTGAAGATCGTGGCGAAGCAGCCGTTCAGAAGACCAGGAATTACCTTGGGACCGGGCATCGCTGGCGTCGTGCACGGACTGATCGTCGCGTGCTTGCGCTCCAGCAGGGAACCCGCAACGCGGGGGCTTCCCGGTGCTCTTGGCTTGCCCCTGTGGGTCATCGGTGTCCTCGTCCTGGCGGCGGGCGCTTGCTTCGTCGCCACAGCGTGCCGACAGCTGCGCCCAAAGCGAGACGTAGACAGGACCTTGGCAGCGGTTGCCGTCCCTCGCACCATCCCCCACCGCGACTCTTCGGGTAGCCAGTCCCCGTATCCGCCACGCTGAGGCCATGAGGGCACGGGCGAGGTCGAGCGAGGCACATGGCGCCGAGCCTCTCCCGGGAGTGGGTCGTACTTGTTCGTGGCCACTCGCTAAGCATCAGACCGCATCGTGCCCGTCTCGACAGACGATGCTCTGTCGCGGTACAGCTTGGATGCCGCATGCTTACATCGGGATATGAACGTTCTCGAAGCCGCGGACTCCTGCTCATGAAGGGGCGTCAGCCATGGCAGGAGAAGTCCGGCGCTTCGGTCGCCGCAGGCGGGAACGTCGTCATCTGCTCCGGCATCGTGATCGCGATCACCATCTACGTACTGGCGACCGGCATGCAGGGTGCGGACCTGCTCATAGCCGGTGCCGCCTTCGCCATGGGCATTGCGATGCTCGTCGGATTCATTCGCACTCTGCTGAAGCGCAGGGCAACAACGCGAGAAGAAGGCGCCGCCAAGGAAGGCAAGGACGAAGGCGAGCAGCTGTAGCTCGCATCCGACGGAAGATCTTCCCTGGGGGCGCAGCAAGTCAAAGAGCGTTGGTGACGCCCGCCCATGCCCGCAGATCGGCTTCCGCCGTGCGCCAAGGACGTTGCAGACGACCGATGACGGTCTCTTCGTCGTCGGGCCCGTTCCGCTGTAGCCAGACGATCCAGACACTCGTAGGGACGCCACTCCGGCCGCTGTACTGAACATGCCCCCCGCGCCACACGGCGGTGATCTCCGTACGCAGAACGCGCCGTGACCAGAGCCAGCCGTGGATGCTCATGGTCGTGTCGTCGAGAACGACCTTCACCCGGTAGTTACGGATGGCCGCGCGGAGGAACGCCACGAAGAAGACCACCCCCATCGAGACGAGGAAAGGACTGGCATGCACGTCCGGACTCAGCCCCGCGCCGACCATGACGACACCTGCGGCCGCACCGAGGAGCCAACCGACGAACTGCACGTGGAGGAACCAACGCGGTGGACACAGGTGCAGCTCTTCCATACGAGCGACGCTAACGCGGCGGCCAAAGGAGGGCGAGTTCGTCACTCTCGTCCAGATCGCTGGATCGGGCGATGGGCCGTTGAGCGGGCGACGCTGAGCTGCTCGGCGTCGAGACGTGGGCATGTGCGATGAGCTGCCGAAGGCAGTGCGTTCAGCCCCGCGACCGGGCATCCTCATGGCACAGGCACGCGCGAATGCCCAGGCCAAGCGCTACTTCGCCTGCCCGCTCCGCCCTACCCCCTGAGCCGGAACCAGTCGAGCAGCAGCTGCGCCCGAGACGGGTCCTCCCACCCCTCCCGGCGGCGGGCGGGGGTCTCGAAGAACGCGTCGTACCCGGGCGCCTTGCGGAGGTCGTCGTCGGCGACGTCGGGGACGCCCATCGACCACTGCCCGAACCTGCGCTGCTCGATCGACTCGTCGAGCAGGGTCCTGACGCCCGCGTGGCGCGGGTCGGCGGAGATGACCGCGTACCTCTCTCGGACCTCCTCGGCCGGCCCCTCGAGGACCTGCATGAAGCGGCCCTCCTTGTAGAGGAGCATCCCGGTGAGGCCGTGACGGTCGTTGTTCTCGCGGCTCTGCAGCAACAGGGCTGCCATCTGCTCGGTGTCGAACGGCGTGGTGGCCGTGCTGATGTAGGTCAGGGACAGCATCACGGCTGTGTCGCTCTCTTCTCGGGGGCGGCGGACGACCGCCATCGTGACGTCGTCCCGACGCTACGCGAGCGAGCATCGGTCAGGAACCCCACGTGCGGGTGTCCCGCCCGTCGCTCTGGACCAC
>Ga0265798_10005098_pt1 | contig 17826 bp, 10 predicted proteins | sample P3T30metagenome_FD_192430 | JGI IMG/M metagenome (GOLD analysis project Ga0265798, IMG submission 192430) | Plant litter microbial communities from East Loma Ridge, Irvine, California - P3 T30 | ecosystem: Environmental > Terrestrial > Plant litter > Unclassified | place: USA: California... | reverse complement strand
GGCTAGCCTTCGGAGGCGGTTACCTGCACACCGGCAAGTCGGCCGGCAAGTGCCTGTGCCGTTGAATTAAGCGGAATATCCTGCAGCTGTTTTGCCGTTAAGGACGAAACGGCTCCTGTCAGATCGCGTTTACGCACAGTGCCGTAGCCTACAGAAACCACTTCGTTAAGCTGGGTTGAGCTGGCTTCTAATGTAATCTGAATGCTTGATTTTCCTTGCGCATCAACGTCTGTACTTTGATATCCCACATAGTTTACCGTAAGTACCTGCGAGCCGTTAGTGGGCAGATTGATAGAAAAATTACCTTGCGCATCAGTGACTGTCCCGGTTTTTGCGTTTTTTATGGTTACGCTTACACCGATCAAATTTTCGTTGGTTGCCTTATCGGTAACTCTGCCCGTTACCTTCCGGGTTTGTGCGTAAACACTACCGAATAAGAATAACAGCATGCTACATGTAAAAAGTAATCTTTTAATCATTACACAATTTTTTGGTTTATAAAATGGTTTAACGGAAGGGATTTGTTACCGCCTTCTTTCAATTGCCGGCTTACTAATGCAGATAAAATAGCTACATCTATATGCCAGGAATTACGCTAATTGGTTACGACAAATATGGACTTAGAATAAAAATATGTTGGGTGAAAATTGAGAAGAATTTGGGGGGATTTTCTAAAAATCGACGACTTTTTGCTAATAATCTGAAGTTTTATGCACAAATCTGATGCAGTATCTATTTCGTTTCCAAAATAATTTTTACGGTTTGTCCCTCAAGCTTTTTGGTATCGACACTCAATTTAATAACCGGCGTTGTGGATATTACCTTGATCGCTGCATCCTTGTAAACAATTCGTGAAGCGTTTTCTTTTACAGTAAGTGTAACGGTGTTATCTAACATGGTAGGGTTGGCTAACGCTATTTGAATATTACCTGCCTCTTTCAATACCAATACAGCGGCCTGGCCACTACAGGTAAGATACTCAGGCTGAGTGTTTAAGTTAATTGATGCAGAGTTTTTCTGCCAGAAATTTGCCGCAAGCAAATCTAAGCTCTCCGATTTCACAGCCTGTAATTTAGCCGTGTTTTCAATAATAGTGATATCGGGTTTCTGTGCGTAAGCTTTTGTGGCCTCTGCTGTAAAACCCGGCAGTAGTACGTAAGCATACTTGTTTTCATCGCTATTTTCGTCAGTGCTTTGTGTGCCCTGATTTTTCCAGAGTGTAAGGTAATTATGCGTCAGTACCAGCGAACTTTGGTTTACGTTAACATCTTTCCAGGAGCCTTTTTGTTCACCTCTTATTGCATAAAGTTTAGTGTTCCCCGGAAAGTAGTATCCTATATCGGCTCCCGCAACGTTGCCTGACAGGTGTGCCCACTGTACGCCATCGCTTACAAGGGGATTGGTGTCTGATCCGAATGTTTGAGGAAGAGTTTTACCGTTAACAATGAATGTATTAGTGTTGTCTTTAGTCAGTTTACGCTGTTCTACGTACGTATTTACAAGAGCATTGTCCTGATTAGTAATGCCGGCACCTAAAGCCACAATTTTACCATCAAACATAAACCATGACTTTTTTGCTGATAATGTTTGACCTGCAGGAGCAAGGTCCATTCCAGTGATTCCATACCGGTTTAGCAGGCCTGCACCGCCTACCCAATGCTTACTGCTATTTTTAAATCCTTGAATCTTGGTTTGGTCTTCAACCGTGGTGCCGGGCAGATTGTAGTAATTTACCGTTGCCCAAAAATTGTCATTAAACTGGTCTACATCAGCGTTATATAAATAGGTTTGCCCATCGCTTGTGTGCCAGCCTTTAATATTTTCGTAATTAGTACGAGTTTCATAATTGAAAATACGGGATGAGTGCATGCTTATGCCAAATGCATATTCAGGAGTTTGCTGCACCGCCCTGTCCATGTGTGCAAACTGACGGTATAAGTAAGGTAATGGAGGCACATCTGGTTGTGCAGAGGCCAGCATAGCTTTAACTACCGCCGTATAGTTGAATGGAACTTCCGCAAAAAAGGCGTCCTTGCGCATGCCCTCAGAGAACCAATATTTAATTAAACCTCGTAAACGTGCGGCATCAGCAGGAGGGGCGGCCTGAGCTAACAGGGCTACAGATTGTATAACGGCAATACCCTTTTTATTCCCCTGGGCGTCGGGCCGTGAAATTTCGCGACCTTCTACCATACTCATTACATTGCCTTTAAAAATTACAGGGGCAAATGCATTGTTTACCCAATTATAAATGTGCTGTAAGCTTGTGTTTTTAAGCTCCCAGGGAGAACCCGATAGCAAGTAAACCTCTTCAGATAAACGCCCCAGTAACGAGATGCCGTAGCCGCCGGTATAAGGGTGCTTAACATGCTGTATAAACGAGCCGTCGGGATAAAAGCCATCACCGGTTTCTGCGTCTTCAAAAACGGGCGACAGCGCATTGCTGGCCAGTGCAATTCGGGACGCATCTTTCAAGATAATGCCTCTTAAACAAATTACGGTGCTTACCCAAACCCGGTTGGCTGCGGTAAACTCGGTAACTGCCGGTTTACGAGTATAGGCATCTTTAAAATCAGGAGTGAAATGATTGATTGCCTGCATGTACCTGTTACGCTGAACAGGACTCATTACATCATATAAAAGAATCACAAGGCAATTAATTTCAAGCGGAGTGCCTATCTTATAATCCCACCAGTTGTGAATATCAGAGCCTTCCATAGGTACAGGCAAGGGAGTGTTTTCGTTATAATGATGGCTGTAAAGCCATTGCATTGCACTAAATACATCGGTTTTTAATGTTTCGTTATGATATAATTTACCTTGTGCTGTGCTGTAAGCCAAAGCCATAGTTGCTAAACGCCGGTAACTTGTAGTTATATCTTTTGAATAAGTATAAGTAAGATCGGTCCATAACTGTATTCTTGTCGGTGAATCTTTAGCTAATCCCTTCCAGTATGTTTCAGCGTCTGTGTTTAGGTCGGCAATGCCCGCTTTGATGTCGCTATTAGGAGAACTATCGCTTTGTCCGGTTAAAAACCTGGTCCATTTAAGCCGCATATCATCAAACACATCGGCCCGGGCGGGTATAGAAACTATACTTAACACGACAGTGCATAGACTTATTAATAGATACTGAGTAGCTATGCGATATAAAGAATCGAAGTTTTCCTTAATAAAGTGGCTTGCAGGCCGGTAGTTAAGCATCATCTTATATAATTATAATTTAATCTTCACACTTTCTACGCTGTAAACTTTGATAGGTTTACTTATGCCTGAATTGAGCAGTTTTGAACCGGCATTAATAACATTAAGTGCGCCGTTTTCTTTAAATGGTGAAGAGGTGTAGGCGTTATTTTTTCCGCGTGGGTTTACCATATCGCCAATAAGCCTGTTACGCCATGGATTAGCTGCTTTTATTAACAATTTGTTATTCCCCGCTTTTACATAAGCCGATATATCCAGCTTGTAACCGGGTTCCCATATGGTAGCCACAGGTTTGTCATTAATGGTTATTGCAGCGGTGGAGCCAAATTCATCTAATTGCAGGTAAACCGCTTTGTTTTTCGACACAAAATTTGGCGGAAGATTCACAGACGTTTGATAAACACTTGTACCCGAGTAATATTTAATTAAAGGGTTTTCATAGCCGGTTAACGATTTAAATTGCTTAAAGGCAAATGGTGCTACCTGCGGTTCGTCAGGTAAAGTTATAGTACCCTCAACGTTATTTAACACTATTTTGTTAGCAACCGAAATATGGCATGCAGCAGCTTTCAGGTTATTTCCCGATAGCTGGTAATCACCTCCCTCTTCCGTAGCTACGTTTACTACACCATCACCGTCAAAGGTCACCAAAGGTAGAACCGCTGCCGGAGTTTGACCAGCTGAAGGAAAAAGCTGCGTACCATGGCCGGTGTTAAGTTTGTCAAAATGCGGTTGGATACTGCCGGGTTTAAATACTAAAAACATAGACTGCCTGGCTCTTAAATGAATAGGTACTATAGTAGTATTAGCGTTTTGTGTGTACAGTGCCGGTTTGGTAACACTGCCATTAACCGGGTCCCAGTACTCGGGGGCCATGCCGGTTACACGAAATGCAGCTTCTAATTGTACCGCTTTGCTGTCGCTTTTATTAACAATATAATAAACCTCTTGGTTAGCTATTTTTTTATGGATATACATTACATCATCCATATTAGTACCTTTAACCTGTAAATCGGGCGCGAAATTGTTTTGCTTCCATATTTCGCCAACCGGCTTGCCCCAAATTATGGTTCCCTTACCATACTTGTTTTGTGTATTGATCTTTCCGTCGATACCGGCCCACAGTTTTGCAGAAATAGCACTCATAGCGGCGCTATCGGCAGCATGGTTTTTAAGGGTCAGGGTTCTTATTGGTTTAGGGCAAATTATAACAGCGCCCTGATTAATTAAACTTTCTATTTTTTGCAGTGTTGCCAAATCCATTTCGGCATCGTTCACAATAAGCATCCGAAAAGCTGTCTTCCTATCGAGCCATAGCTTTCCGTCTTTTACACTAATGCGATTATAAAGCACGTCGGCGTTGCAATAATTAAATCTTACGCCTTGCAGCAGCATGGCAGTTTTATCATCCTGTTCTTTGTAAGGCAGCTTATCACCAAGATATACCAGCACGTCGGCTACTGTTTGGCCATTTTGCAACACGTATTGCGACCTTGCCTGCTCATCAAAATAACTGGATGCATAAGGCCACCAGGTATTATGCCGGTTAAAAGACAAGCCATACATACCCAAGGTAAGGCCCGGCTTTTTTTCATCAGGCTGGTGCACATAGCTATGCAATACAAAACGGTTTACCCCCTCTGTCAGTGCGTTATCACCATAGAGCTTCAAATCCCAGGGCGAATCGCTGTAAAGCGCAAAGCCAGTGTATGATTCGGCTGCAACAACCGGTTGATTATATAAAAGTGCGCCATGAATAGGTAAGGTAGCCGATATCCGGTTTCTTGCATCGTAACGGAACGGTGTATCTGCTACTTTAATGGGCGACCAAAACTCCGTCATGGGCACATCAAAGTAGCTGTTGGTTTTAAGCACATCTAAAGGCGGCGCTCTAACACCACCGTAAATGGGTTCGGCATGTAACAATAAGCCTTGTCTGTGGCATAAATCTGCCAAATGCTTGAAGTAATAATTCTCAATCAAGTCGGCTATAGTAAGCCGGTAATCATGTAAAAAAGCTTCGGAGTTAGTTATGCTTTCTACCGTTTCGCCGCAAAGCACAGGGAGGTAAGGTAACATGCTGTAGCCTCTTCTCTTTTCAAACTCTTGGGCAATATTATCGGTCCAGTTTTGGTAAAGTGCCTCCCAGCTGTCAACAAAAAGATAATTAAAGGTATTTCCTTTTAAATTGCCGGCCGCCTCAATCAGCTTTTGCGGAAAATTTTTAAAATGAAGGTTAAGCGCTACTGTGTCCATCTTATCGCACTCCAGGCCTTCGCCTTCTTTAGTTGCCGGGTGATTCTTTTTCCCTGTGGTGGTATAACCAAAACGCAATATGGTCCAGTTACCTGCAGGGGCGGTCCAGTTTAGCGTGCCATCGGGTTGCATGTTGCTGGTCAGGTCAATCACATCAGCTTTATTGCTTATATCTGCCCGCTCTTTAGTGTTATAAGACGCATAAAAATCCTCAATCCTGTCAACACTTACCAGTCCTATTTTTGCCTGATGTGCATAGATAGATGGCTGATAAAGCCCCTTTTCCCCGCTTTTGAGCAAAGCTAACTCGCTAATGCGCATTTCATCGGGCTTATCATTTTTTAGAACCTCCTTAATGGCTATTCTAAAATATCTGGCAGTCAACTTTGGTAGCGGCAGCACCAGCGATTCGTTAACGATGGTATCGGTAACTTGTGCCGCGTCATTATAGTCCACCCCATCATTTGATGTTGCTATATTGAATATCGTAGTTTGGTGCGTGCCGCTTTTTGAAAATGTTCTTTGTGTATTCACCAGCAGGGCCTCGGCAGTAAACTCCTTTTCAAACTGAATAATAATTGGTTGGCCAACCTTTAAATTAAGGTTGCTTGACGGGCAACCATCGGCCAATGTGGTGGTTACGTTTTTATTGTCGAAGGTTATTACAGGTGATGCTGCTTTGAATGAATTTGCCTCCTGACCTTTATAAGCCATTACATAGGCATCTTTATAAAAGCCGTTATTGCCTGCCGGCCTGTCTAATTTAACGCTTACCTGATGGCCTCCTTTTACAAAGCTTTTGCGCCATACAAATTGTTTCATTGAGTTTTCGGGGTTAATCCATGGGCCTCCGCTGGTACTCCATCCATCGCAATTTTGTATGCCAATTTCAATGTTAAGGCGTTTGGCTTCCTGTAACGCGAATTTAAACATATCGTACCACTGGGCAGATCCAAATTTAACCACCGGATTGCCCAACGTGCCGTTAAATTCATTAACATTAAGAATAGTGGCACCTCGTATGCCTTGTTGCTTCATTGCTTCAAGGTCTTTCGTAATGCCTTCGCGGGTAATGTAGCCATCTATAAAGTGCCACCAGGTATAAATGTGACTGTCGGCCGGTGGGTTTTTGAAGGATAAAGAGTTTATAGGTGTTGCGTCGGGGCGTTGCTGGGCTCGTGCCTGAGTTATTGAAAAGGATAAAATACAAGTGAAGGCAACTAAATATAGGGTTGCTTTTACTCGCTCAAAAGCGTAAATCATATTACGGTAATTACTGGTGCTGGTTTATGAATACACTATGCAGGTGTATTATGCTGGTTCGTTATACGTACAAATGTATTAATTGGTGCTAAACGCTAACGGTGAAAAACATAAAGATTTAGGGTGTTAAATAGGATGGGAATTTCACTTATTGGCTGTGTGCGATGAGAACGTTTATAAAAACCCGACTTTTTGTTTAGATAAACACTCCTTAATCTTTTGCATTCTCTTCAACTTCGCTATTGGGTGATGGACCCAATTAGCTTGATAGTCGCTTAAGAAAGGTGCTGCATAAATGTTGAAGTTCCGGTTTTAGCCAATTTCATAAATATGTATCTTCTTATGGTAATTCCTAACATTTTTAGTGAGAAGTGAGCTCAATATAACCGGCATAATTGTCATTAAAGCTAACACTACAGTAAGGCAAGATTGGGGTGATCACAAATAAACTTTATAATCAGAGATCTATGCAAATAGTAAAAAGAGGTATCAGTACGGTTTCTATACTTACTCTTTCAATTTCATTATTCGGGCAGATAAAGCCTGTTGCCCAGTCGGAAAAGTATGACATTGCTTCGGAGAAAATACTTTACAGTATTGGCTACAGCCATTTGGATACAGAGTGGAATTGGGATTATCCTACGGTTATTAATGAGTATATCAAGAATACCATGACCGAAAACTTCAATCTATTTGAAAAGTATCCTGATTACCGGTTTAATTTTACGGGCTCCAGGCGCTATCATATGATGAAGGAATACTATCCCGAATTGTATGCGAAGGTTAAGCAATACGTAGCAAGCGGGCAGTGGTATATATCCGGCTCATCGGTAGATGAGGCCGAAGTATTAATGTCGACACCCGAGTCTATCATAAGGCAGGTGTTATATGGCAATGGCTTTTTCAAAAAGGAATTTGGCAAGCAAAGTATGGATTACATGCTGCCCGATTGCTTCGGCTTTCCGGCAAGCTTGCCCAGTATTATACACCATACGGGTTTAATTGGCTTTTCTACGCAAAAGCTGGCGTGGGGGTCGGCCGTTGGCATTCCATTTAACGTGGGCACCTGGCGCGGCCCTGATGGTAACGGCTTATTAGCTTCTTTAAATAGCGGTTGGTATACCGGTACAATTCCAGCACGTTTTGATTTGGATGAAACCTTGAGTAGACGGTTGGACGATAACAAGAAAAAAACAGGATTTGCTTTTGATTTCCGCTACTATGGTGTGGGCGATCAGGGAGGGGCCCCAAGAGAGAACGACGTAAAGCATGCGTTGGCAAGTCAAAACAATGCAGACGGTAAGTTTAAGTTGGTGCTCACCTCGTCTGACCAGATGTTTAAAGATATAACTCCGCAGATACAAAAGCAGTTACCCACTTACCAGGGCGATTTACTGCTCACCGAGCATAGTGCCGGCACATTAACCTCGCAGGCATTCATGAAAAAAATGAACCGGAAAAATGAATTGCTGGCCAAGGCGGCCGAACAGTTAGCTGTTGTTGCCGATTGGAAGAGCCCGGCTTCCTATCCTTATAAAAAACTTAACGATGCCTGGGAATTGGTATTGGGCAGCCAGGTACACGATGTATTACCGGGCACCGCCATCCCTAAAGCGTATGAATACGCCTGGAATGATGAATTGGTGGCTGCCAATGGTTTTGCTAATGTATTGAAAAGTGCATTAGCAATATCGGCTAAAGACCTTAATACAAATGTTACCGGGCAAGCAGTTGTGGTATACAATGCTTTGGCCATTGAAAGGCAGGATATTGTAGAAGCCGAAACTACATTTGACAAAGCGCCCGAAAGTATTATAGTAACCGGACCAGATGGTAAAACAGCACCTGCTCAGATTGTAGATAAAGCAGGTAACAAGATCAAATTTATCTTTATGGCTAAGGTTCCTTCGGTGGGTTTAGCCGTTTATGCTGTACAACCGGGTAGTGCTAACCCAGGTGCTCTTGGTTTGAAAGTAAGTACCCATACATTAGAAAACGAATATTATAAAGTTACACTTAACGAGCAAGGTAACATAGCCAGCTTGTTCGATAAAATTAACAACCGTGAAACCTTAGCTAAACCAGCTCAATTAGACTTTCAGGCCGAAAATTCTTTTGAGTGGCCGGCATGGAATATGAGATGGGCCGACAGGCAAAAGCCACCTGTGGGTTACCTTAACCAGGTAACAGCTATGCGCATAGTTGAAAATGGGCCTTTAAGAGTAGCCGTAGAAGTTACCCGAAAAGGGATGAACTCCGAGATGTCCCAAATATTAAGTTTATCGGCCGGGCCGGGCGGCAAACGGCTAGAAATTGACAACACCGTTAACTGGCAATCAAAAGGAGTAAGCTTAAAAGCCTCTTTTCCGCTTGTTGCGGCCAATGAAAAGGCTACCTATAACTTAGGAACCGGTACCATTGAACGCGCCGTAAACAACCGTAAGAAGTTTGAAGTGCCATCTAACCAATGGTTTGATCAAACCGATGCCAACGGCCAATTCGGTGTTTCTGTATTAGAAGATTGCAAATACGGATCTGATAAGCCTGATGCTAACACTTTGCGATTAACGCTAATGTATACTCCCGAAACAAATACCCGTTATGTGGTACAAAGCTCGCAAGACTGGGGTATACATCAATTTAAATATGGGCTGTATGCCCATGGTGGCAGTTGGCGCGAAGCCTTATCACCATGGCAGGGCGCATTCTTAAACCAGCCCTTATTGGCATTTGAAAGTGAAAAGCATAATGGCCGCGATGGTAGGTCTGTTTCGTTTTTGCAGTTAAATTCTGCTCAGATAGGTTTAATGGCTTATAAAAAGATGGAAGCCGGAGATTATTATATTGTACGGGTTAATGAATTGCTTGGCAAAGATGCCAGTAATGCCACCATTAAGTTTCCCGGCCCAATTACAGATGCATACGAGTTAAACGGGCAGGAAAACCGTATAGGACCAGTAAACTTTAAAGGCCAAACCTTAACCTTCAACTTAGGTTTTTACGGTATTAAAACCTTTGCAGTGAAATTTGCACTGGCGACAGGTAAGTTTTTTGGTACTTCACAAAACTTCATAAAGCTGCCTTTCAATACAGATGCATTTAGCTTTGATGCGAACCGCGACGACGGTAAACTTGAGGGCCGTTACAGCATGCCAGCCGAATTAATAACGGATACCATTACCAGTGAAGGTATTAAGTTTATAATGGGTAACCGTAAAGACGAGCAAAACAACACGGTAAGTTGTAAAGGGCAAAAAATAGATTTGCCTCAAGGTAATTATACTACTTTATACCTGCTGGCCACTGCTGCAAAAAACGATACCGTGGGCCAATTTAAAATTGATGATGATGTGCAGCAAATACCTGTGCAAAAGTGGTTTGGCTACATAGGCCAATTTTACAACCGCAATTTTGAACAGGATAGTATTACCGTTAAATCAATTAGCTCTCCTTATATCAAAAAGGATAACATTGCCTGGTTTGCTTCTCACAGGCATTTGGGCTACCCATCAAAAAATGAAGCTTATGTGTATAGCTATATATATAAATATAAAATTAAGCTGTTTCCAGGCGCAAAAACTATAACCTTACCCTCTAACGATAACATCAAAATTTTTGCAATAACGGTAACTAAAGATGAAGCCCCCGAAATAAATCCGTTACAACCATTATACGATGAGTTTATTTATGCACGAGAAGTTGAAGTAAGGAAATTAGCTGCAAAGGGGAATAATGGACATGATCTAAACTTAAAACCGGATTGATAAGCAGTACGCGGCTATAAACTCACAAATTAACGGGACGGGCTTACCCGGATCTCCCTTATGAGTAATGCTTTGTGATCCTCAAGTGCCAATTAATAATACATTAAAATGTTAATAAAGCATTAACGTTGATGTGAGTTGTGAAATAACTTTATGGAAATAAATTACGCCCTTTATTAATAAGTAAAGGGCAATCTATTTAAAACTTGACAAACCTTGCACCTCCTGGTTTTAAGTGTTGTTCAAGCTTTAATAATTTCCAGCATTGTAAATCACTACACAAATTAATGGTACCATGAGGAGACTAATTCATTTAATATTAGCCGGAATAATGGCGGTAACAATCTCAGCTTGCAAAAAAGCGGCTACAGCGTATCCTCCGGTTCCACTACCGGTTGATGTGATAACAACTCCCGGAAAGTTAAAGACATTAGAATACCTAAAGCAAATTTCAGGCACAAAAACAGTATCGGGCCAACAAGGAAGCTCTTATTGGGAGCCTATTTTTACTGTTACAGGAAAGTACCCCGGATTATGGGGAGAAGACTTTTCTTTCGCGCCATTTTTTGGCGGGGCAGACATGGCTGCATCAAGAGCCTTATTGGGTGCTGAAGCCAAACAACGTTGGGCAAAAGGTGAAATTATTGCACTGATGTTTCATGCTTGCCCGCCAACCATGGGCGAGCCTTGTAAATTTGAAACCAATGTAAAAAGTAAATTAACCAACGAACAATGGACGGAATTGATTACCGACGGCACAGTGCTTAATACCGCCTGGAAGGCGAGGCTTGATTTAATTGCACCGGTTTTGCTCGATCTTAAAAATGCAGGGGTTGAGGTATTATGGAGGCCACTGCACGAAATGAATCAGGCTGCATTTTGGTGGGGTGGCCGTCCCGGTGCCAGCGGGTCAATAAAACTTTATAAAATTACACATGATTACCTGGTTAAAACCAAGGGATTAACAAATTTGATATGGGTATGGAATGTGCAGGACTTTGCATCACTAAGCAGTGATTTAGATACGTATGACCCCGGACCTGACTATTACGATGTATTGGCCCTTGATGTTTACTGGAGCGATGGTACCGGCTTAACTAATGCAAAGTATAATGCCATGGTGAATAAAGCTAATGGTAAACCATTGCCATTGGCGAATCGGACGTGTTGTACACCTCTGCAGATTTTATGGCTCAGCCTAAATGGACCTACTTTATGGGATGGAGAGAACTTACCCAGCAGAAAAACTCAAACGAGCGTATTAGAGGCATCTACACAGCGCCTAATATTGTTACCCTGGATAGAATGCCGGGCTGGAATTAACCACAGTAAAGTTTTATAAGTAATACAGGTTTCTTAATTACTAAGGGTAGTGAAGACGCTGTTTGATATTTAGTCAACTTGTTATAATGTATTGGGTACAGTTAAGCTTTAAATGGTAATCTGAAGTTAAAAGAATACCGTTAAACAAATATTCGTTTACCAACGTAATTTTCACGGAATTCTTTAGGGGTAATTCCCTTTTTGCTTTTGAAAGTGCGGTTAAAATTAGCCATGTTGTTAAAGCCGCATTGTAAGGCAATTTCAGCTATAGACTGCGTAGTGTCTATCAGCATGCGCGATACATGGCCCAATCTAATTTCGTTTAAACTGTCAACAAAACTAAAGCCGGTTCTTTGTTTTATAAACCGGCTGAATGAGGCTTCGGGCATGGCTGCCACCTTGGACACATCGGCCAGCGTAATTTGCTTGCTAAAATTGTCTTTCATAAATTGAAATACTTTTTCAATACGACGGCTGTTATGGTTTAACTGATCAACATTAAATGTAGAGTCAGATAAAAGCTTGATATCCCGTGAAGTAGATAGATCATGAATAATGGATAATAGCTCTAAAAAGGAGTCGAATCCACTCATCTTATTTAGTTTTAAAAGCCGGGGTGCAATTACTTCTATAGTGGCTCTTGAAAAAAGCGCACCTTTTTTGGCATTTTCAAACATCTGCCGGATGTTGATCAATTGGTTTCTTTTTAGGAAACGCTCATCAATCAGATCTTTATCGAACTGGATAGTAACTTCTTTAATACTGCGCGACTGGCACTGGTGGGTAAACCAGCCATGTGCCAGGTTTGACCCTATAAAAACTAACTCATAATCCTCAATATTGCTGATGTTGTCGCCAACAATTCTTTGGGCACCCGCTGCATTCAAAATTAAATTCAATTCGAGGTCATCGTGCATGTGCAGAGGAAAATCAAACTCGGTTTTTTCCCGCGAGAAAAGTGTAAAGCAATCGTTAGGAGTTAGTGGAGTAATTTCTCTAAAAATATCCATAAGCCAGGTATTATAATAAATGGTTTGAATCGGTTTTCGAAATCAAATCTTATAAATAATTTTTATAAACAGGTAATATTATCCATTTCGTATTATGTTTTGTTAAAAAAACATTAATAGGTTCTATGGCATACATGTAGTTTTGAAATGTCCAATTATAATATAGGGTCAGTTGTAAGTTAACCCCTATACAGCATTTTATTGTTGCCATATATACAGAATACAGTATGCAATTACTCAGTAAGTTTCTAATAGCCGCCATTTGCGTCCTTTGGCTGCAAAAAGGTAAGGCACAAGGCCAGATAATTGAGCAGAAACTGCTTAATAAGATGGTGAGTCAGTACGAAAAAGCGGAGTGGAATATCCGTTTAACTGCACCTTTTACTAATCCTTACGAGCAAAAAGAAATAATGCTTGATATGGTATTAACCACCCCCTCAGGTCATCCGGTGGTTTTGCCTTGTTATTATGATAGCGGAAGTTCAGCAGCTTCAGAATGGAAAGCACGTTTTGCGCCGCAGCAAAACGGTAAGTACCGTTATTTTTTTAGGTTAACGGTAAAAAATAAGGTAACAGAATCGGCAGTTAGCTCTTTTATTGCACAAACTACCCGTAAGCCGGGCTTCTTGCATAAGAACGATCTTTATACTTTCAAATTTGATAATGGCGAGTTATTCAGAGGTGTTGGCGAAAATGTAGGCTGGGAGGCACGTACCTATGAAAATCCGAAATACACTTACGAATTACTACTGCCGCCCCTTGCTAAAAATGGGGCAAATTTTTTCCGTACATGGATGTGCCCGTGGAATTTGCCTTTAGATTACCAGCGCGTTAGTAACGGGAACCGCTACAGCAATACTACAGAATATTTTAATCCGAGTGGTATTAAACGTATGGAAGAGCTCCTGCACTTAACCGATTCGTTGAACATGTACATCATGCTTACTTTAGACATGAACAGCGGTAAGCGCCCCGACTGGTTTACTTCTGAAGCCTCGATGGACAAGTATAAAAACAAATTACGTTACCTGGTAGCACGGTGGGGTTATAGTACCCGCATTGCGGCTTGGGAGTTTTTTAACGAAATAGATAATGGCGTATTTTCAAAAGGCGACAGCGTAATCATTCCCCATGTAAATGTCACCAACTGGCACGATGAAATGTCGCGTTACCTGAAAGATATTGATCCGTATAAACACTTGGTTACTACAAGTATCTCGCACAGAGATATTGCCGGGTTAAATTCAATTGCTTACATCGATTTTAACCAGAAGCATATTTATAAGCATACCGAAAAAATACCCGCCATCTATCCTGATTACATTCAAACCTATGGTAAACCCTATGTAATTGGTGAGTTTGGCTACCGCTGGGAAGATGCCAACCCCAAATATGCCAAAGAAGCCGATTATGACTTTAAGCGAGGGTTGTGGTTTGGATTGTTTAGCCCTACACCCATATTGCCTATGAGCTGGTGGTGGGAGTTTTTTCATGATGAAAACATGGAGCCGTACTTTCGCCCAGTGCGCGAGATCAGCGATATGATGTTAAAGGCCGGCAAAGGGGGTTTTGCCCAAATTTCAGTTCTAGCCGGATCCATGCATGCGCAGGCAGTAAAATGCGGCGATACTTACTTTGTTTACCTGCTTAATGAAAGCGATGAGCCAATGACTAATCCGGTTACTATCAATACCGATAAGTTAAAATATTCAGTTAAGTCGTTTTCGCCTGCAGATCGCAATTATCAGGCTGTCGCTGCTTTCAATCAAAATCAAAATAAATTAACGGTGAGCAGCATAACGCTGGCAGGTAAGTCAGAACGTGTGCTCATTATAACACCAACCCCCTCAAAAAAGTAAAAACTTAGTTGAACCGAACTATGAAAATATCAATCAAAACATTATTGGTTATAGGATTTGCCATTTTAAGCACGAACACTCAGGCGCAAAAAAAGAGCAAATTTCAAGTGCTTAATTATTTGAATAGCATCTCCGGAAAATACACCATTGCCGGTACGCATAATAAAGAACCCAACGCCACACCGGCCCGCTGGAGCAATAAAGTAGATTCTGTTTCGGGCCACCTGCCCGGCCTGTGGAGCGGCGATTTCTTGTTTCAGCAGGATAATATTCAAAACAGGCAAATTATGATTGATGAAGCCCTGAAGCAATGGAATCAGGGGGCGGTAGTAAACATTATGTGGCATGCCTGTAACCCTGCTATGGAAGAACCCTGCGGATGGGATAAGAAAGGCGTATTGAGTAAACTAACCGACGAACAATGGAAAGAAATTACAACCGACGGAACGGAACTGAATAAAAAATGGAAGTTGCGCGTAGATGAGATTTGCGGTTATCTTGATTTTTTAAAGAAAAAAGGGGTTGAAGTTTTATGGCGCCCTATGCATGAAATGAATCAGGGTGTTTTTTGGTGGGGTGGTCGCCCTGGTCCGGAGGGCACTGTAAAGCTATATCAAATGCTCCATAATTACATGACCAAGACCAAAAAGCTAACCAACCTTATTTGGGTTTGGGATATACAGGATTTTGGCACACTGGCTAATGATGCCAAGGTATATAATCCGGGGGAGCAATACTGGGATATAGCCGCCTTAGATATTTATGATCGTAGCGGCTACACCGAAGAAAAATATAAAGTGATGCAGTCGGTTTCAAACGGACGACCTATCGCCATCGGCGAATGTGCCAAGTTTCCTGATGCTGATGTTTTGCTTAAACAGCCCAAATGGACATTTTTTATGGTATGGTCTGAACTTGAGTTTCAGGATAATACCCTGGAGCGTATAAAAGCCGTGCACAACGCGCCTAACGTGCTTACTCTTAATGAACTGCCCGGTTGGAAGAAGTAAGCATAGTAAAGCATTTGCTTATAAGTTGTCAGCCCGGCCAATAATTCCATCGGAGCACATTGTAAACAACCAAGGGCGGTTATCGTCACTTTAATCAATCGGTATGATCAAAAATTTCAAAATTTGTTATTTGCTGCTGCTCTTAGTGCTGGACACTAACGCAATAGCACAAAAGCCGCCTTTGAATACTTACAGTATTGCCGGCTGGTGGGGGCCGCCCGGGCCGCCGTTCTCTCCCGTAGTAAATGCCGATCATAGTATCACATTCCGTATAAAAGTCCCCAATGCTAAAGCCGTAAATTTAATTTTCGGCGAGTGGAATATTACGCCGCATCCATTAACCAAAGACACGTCTGGCATTTGGAGCATTACTATACCAACTGTAGAGCCCGATGTATATTCATATTTATTTAATGTAGATGGTGTGCAGGTGCCCGATATGAACAATCCGGTAATAAAACTGGGCACACAAGTTTATCAAAGTGTAGTTGAAGTGCCAGGCATAGGTAAGCCCAGGTTTGACGAAGTGCAAAACGTACCGCACGGCAGTTTAACCACCTACAGGTTTATGTCTAAAGCCTTAAAAAGCATAAGGAGCTTCACGATTTACCAACCTGCCGAATATTTTTCAGAGCCGGGCCGTAAATTCCCTTTACTTGTTTTGCGTCATGGGGGAGGTGATAACGAAACCAGTTGGACACAAACTGCAGGCCGTGCCGATATAATACTCGAAAATCTTATTGCCGCTAAGAAAGCTGTACCCATGATCATTGTAATGCCCAATGGCCTTACCGATGGTACCTGGGCCGGCGGTAGTACACCACAAAGCATGAAATTGCTCGAAGATGAAATGCTGAAAGAAATTATACCGCTGGTAGAAAAAAATTATCGAGTATTAAATGATCGTACTAACCGCGCCATAACCGGCCTGTCGATGGGTGGTGGTCAGGCCTTTGTTATGGGTTTACGCAACCTGGACAAGTTTGCGTGGATAGGCGAATTTAGCGCCGGTTTACTTGCCGATAAGGATTTTAACATGGATGCGCTGCTACCGGGTATCATCAATCCCAATAACCTCAATAACAACCTTAAACTGCTTTGGATTGGTTGCGGTACCATAGATCCGCGTTACCCGGGGCATTTGGTAATAGCCGATCAGCTTAAGAAAAAAGGTGTACAATTCGAGTTTCATGACAGTCCCGGTGGCCATGAATGGAAAGTTTGGCGTATCCAGCTTGCCGGGTTTTTACAAAAAATATTCAAATAAAAGTAGTGATAGAGATGACTAATGCAAGCAAGCCAGACTTAAAAAGCACTTTTAAACAGGAGCTGGATCAAATTCTGGATTATTGGCTGTCAAAATCTCCCGATGATGAAAACGGTGGGTTTTTTGGCGATTTAGATAACAATGGCCTGCCTGTGCCAGGTACCGTAAAAGGCTCAGTTTTAAATGCTCGCATATTGTGGAGCTTCTCTGCAGCGTATAAATTAAATCCTGATAACAGGTACTTAATTATGGCCCGCCGGGCGTACGCCTATATAACAAGTTATTTTGTTGACTCTGTGTACGGAGGTGTGTATTGGTCTGTTACAGCCGAGGGTAAGCCTGCAGACGAAAAAAAGCAAATCTATGCTTTGGCATTCACTATATATGGTTTGGCAGCATATTATGAGGTCACTCAAGAAGAAGAAGCGCTGGTATTAGCCCAAAAATTATTTTATGACATTGAACAGCACAGTTTTGATGAAAGCAGGGGAGGCTACCTTGAAGCATTTACCCGAGACTGGCAATTAATTGACGATTTGCGATTGAGTGATAAGGATGCCAATGAAAAAAAAACCATGAATACGCACCTGCACATCCTCGAGGCATATACCACATTATTTAAAATATGGCCCGATGCCCAATTGGAGCAACAGCTCAGAGGATTGATACTAAATTTCGAAGAATATATACTTAACCCTAATACTGCCCATCTTAATCTTTTTCTTGACGAAGATTGGAGTTTAAAGTCTGAAACTATATCATATGGACATGACATCGAAGCATCATGGCTTTTAGTAGAGGCGGCTGAAGTTTTGCATGATGAAGAGTTGTTAAATCGAATTAAAAGCTTATCGGTAAACGTTGCCCGGG
>Ga0265798_10005097_pt1 | contig 17827 bp, 17 predicted proteins | sample P3T30metagenome_FD_192430 | JGI IMG/M metagenome (GOLD analysis project Ga0265798, IMG submission 192430) | Plant litter microbial communities from East Loma Ridge, Irvine, California - P3 T30 | ecosystem: Environmental > Terrestrial > Plant litter > Unclassified | place: USA: California... | reverse complement strand
GATGTCGGCAAGGTCGAGGATGTCCTCATCGCCAAGACTTGCGATCGAGGTCTCGATGTCGGCAAGGCGTTCGCTGGCACGCTCGTGTTGTGCCGCCAGTCGCTTTATTCGTGTTCTCAGCATTGCCCGCCCCCTAGCACAAGCATCCGCTCAGGGGCAGGGGGTTTCTGCTGTCGGCCGACAGTATGTCTTCACGTTGCATCAATCGTCGTAGCTTAACGACAGATTTCGGACTTCGAAGGCTTTGGCGTGAAGCACATGGTCATGATGGGATGCATATCTGTGAGATGCCAATCGGCTAGGTGTGTGTTTTGACGGACCATCAGGATATGTGACGGCAGCGCACTAGGCTGATTCCAATCAGCTGGTGCCGCATATCTAAAGAAAGGGCTTCCGGTAGCCCAAGTTGATTGACACTGCCTTAGCCGATTTCGTGAACTGGCTGCTTGCCTGGTTATGCCGCCACGCGCACCAGCATCCGGGCCATGACCCGTGCATAGAGTGTGTCGCCATCCACCAATTGATCGATCATCGGTTCGGTCGGGTCCGCAGATATGCCGTCACCAGGAAAATAGCCGATCCGATCGGTAACGACGTTCGCACCCAGGCTATTGTAGAAACCAGCCAGCGCCTCGACCACCCGTTTGGCCGCACCATAAGGATGATCGCCATCGATCCAGGCGGATGACGGCAGGAAGATGCCCGCATAATCACGCCAATGACGTAGATGCCCGGTGATCCGCTCGATATGGGCCTCTGGTGCGCCGTCACTATAGGCGCAGTCGAACAGATAGGCTGACGTGGCGGAATGCGCGATCGCGATGGGGTCGGCGGGGTCGGCCAGTACCAGAAAGTCATCGCGCAGCAGGCGAGAGGCAAAGGCGCTGCCGACACGCCCCTCCGCGCCGAGCACGATAGCACATCCCGCCGCTCCGGCTGACTCGTCACGCCACCGTGTCCCGATGTTTGCTATCGAACTGCTCACCATGGTCTCCAGAACCAGCAAGGGCATAAGGTGCGTGCCCCGACCCGGTAATACCGGCACTGCCAGCCGATGACCGCGTTCGCAATCTGCCCATCGGAAGATCGCTGTAGACGATAGGGTACGTCGATCAGGTAGGGCGTAGCTGATCCTGGCTATCAGGTGTTTGGGTGTTCGGTCCCGGCATACGATCATCGAGGCCAAGCGTATTGCCGACGAGCAATCGGGTGCCCTTTTACCGCACCCGGTCGTGAACTCAGGCCGCCTGTCGGGCGGCCGGGTCCGGAGTGGCGGCCACCAAGCTACCTACTCTCGCCGAGGCAGTGGCAGCCATGGCCAGCAGATCGGCATTCGACAGTTCACGGTGATCGATCCACCATTTTGCGTCGGTCGCAGCAGGCAGGCTTGCCAGCCAGCAGCCGCCTCATGATCGGCAATCATGGTCGCCAGCCGGCTGGCACGGATCGTCGTGGCCCAGGCCACCTGCCGGTCGCTGCCGGCGAGCACGGGTAGATCAAGATGGGCGACCGCCGCCCCGTCACGCGTCGCCGCCTCAGCTTGGGCTGCCTTCTTGCCAGCAATAGCGATGCCTGACGGCCAAAAGTCCGTTTACCCACACGGACGACGGCTTAACGGTCGGTTATTCTTATTGTAAGGTCACTACTGCAATTTTCATAAATATGCTATTATGGTCGGCCATCAAGTCTTGTGGTAGCATAGATAATTTTCATTCGGAAAAGCAAATCATGGATATATCTTGAAAAATCCTCAGGAAATAACGTCGATAGTGGACCACTTGGAGGCAGCGCTTGCGCTTGCAGATGATGCTGAAAATTGCCTTCTTGCCGCGGCCATAGCGCATGCCCTTTTCCTTGCCGAGCGATCAGATTCGTCATCGACGGTGACGTCCAACATGTAATTCAAAGGTATGATCACAGTTGATATATCGAGATCGTCGATGTCGGTTATTGTGATGGGCTAGAATTACGTGAAAACAACCGGGCATATTCAGCTTCCGAAACGCCGTATCCATAATCGGCCAACTGACGCAGACCCTTTGTATCCCGGATGATGACCAAGCCGCGCTGGGCGGTGATCAATCCGGCCCCTTCCAGATCGTGAAGGGCCTCGGTTACGCCAGTACGTTGTGCCCCGATCATCATGGCCATGAACTCGTGCGTCACATCCAGGCGGTCGGATTGCAGGCGGTCCCGGTACATGAGCAGCCAACGCGCCAGTCGTGCATCGAGACGCTGCCATGCCGCACTGACCAACCCTTCCGCAATTTGAACCAACTGCGCGTAGACTGCCTGGGTCAGCAGCCGTTCCAAGTCACGGCTCTGTTGAAGGGCGGTCAGAGCATGAGCCAGCGGCAGGCGAACCGCACTTAGCTGATCAACCTGGACAAAGGTCCGGTAAGGTCAGCGGCCATCTCCAATCACGACTGGCGCTCCGACGAATGTTTCCGGCCCGATCAGGGCGATCTCGGTGCGCTGGGCGTCAGGATAGAGAGTAACAACCGATGCAACGCCGTGTTCGATGAAATAAAGCGCGTCGGGTAGCTCATTCGCTTCGGCAAGTACGGCACCACGCGGAAATTTTTGCCGGGTGCAGAAGGGGCTGATCAGCTCGCGATCAGCTGCCGTCATCATTGCCAGCAAGGTATTACCCCCGGTCGCTAGAGAGGCGGCATCCAACGAAGCATTTGTGCCATCCGCGTTGATTGTCATGCGCTATTCTAGCTTGGTGTGGTAGCCCACGCCATGATAGATACGCAATGGTCAACAATGTGTCGGCTAGCCGACCAAGGCTGGCGTGCAAGCTGGCTTATTTTCCAATCTCTGCGGAGCAGGGGGACGAAATGGACGCGGGATATGTAGCTGATCTGGTGAAGGATTTTACCGTCAGATTATCGGCGATAGCCGACGAGTTCAGTGAACGAGCTGACGTCGTATCTGATGCCGCGCCACTCGCAGACCACCCGGGCAAACCGGAACAAGGCTCAAAGATCGGTGCGGTCAGGGAGCTGATCGAAGCGAGGCAGCTTCGGCATCGGTTTTTGCCGGCCGAGCTTTTTCACGAACCAGCGTGGGATATGCTGCTGACGCTCTATGTATGCTGGCACGACAATCGAGTGATCAACGTCAAATCGCTTGCCGGCTCCACCAAGGCTCCGCTTACCACCTGCCAACGCTGGATCGATCACCTTGCCAAGCTGGGCCTTGTGACCCGCAATGCCGACATGGTCGACAGACGACGGATCGAGGTGTTCCTCAGTGATAGCGGTCGGCAAATGCTTGAACGGTACCTATCGGAGATAGGTCAGGATCGGTAGCCGATACACGCGTCTGCCACAGGCCAGGGCTGATATCATGTCAGTGGGATTAAACGCCAGTCGGCTCCGCACAGCGAAAAACTCCAGCGCGATGATAAGGCGCGACACGGTTGGTTAGCAATTTCTCCCTTATCAAGGCCACAGTAGAGGTGGATGAACCCGCCCCTTCTGCGCTTCCGCCGGTCTTCATTCCCCCGAGGGCCGGCGGAAGCATTGTTCCGACTGTTCCCACATCGCCAGCAATGACCAGGTTTTTTGCATGGTGTATGGTGCATGGCTGAGGTGATCACCGCGAAGTAGATGGCAGGTGCCGATCACTAACGAAACCGGCCTTGCCGATTGAGTACGCTTCGGTCATTCTTGCTGTCGTTGTCGGGATAATGACCGCGGTCCGTCGGCTCGCGACGTCGAATGGGGTGGCAAGACTAGGGATGGGTATAACGGTCTTTACCCCTGCGCCCATGCCGCCTGGCGAGGACCGTCGAAGCGAAGCAGCCAGCCAGTCCGGACTACTCGATCGTGTCGCTGATCCAGCCCTGACCCGGATCGCGAAAGATGCTCGACGGGTCCTGTGCTCGGCCTGGTGCGGGGTAACCGTCATGGTTGGCGAGATGCAGCACGTCATTGCCTCATCTGGCGGTATGATCGGCATGTATCGCCGTTCGACGTCGTTGAGCAGCTATGTGATCAACGCGCCGAATGAGCCCTTCGTCATCCTGGATGCGTCAATCGATGAACGCTTCGCTGGCAACCCCTTCATATCTGACGGCCTCATTCGGTTTTATGCCGGTACGGCTATCCGAGACGGCGCTGGCGTTGCGATTGGCGTGCTATGCGTCACTGATAAGATCGCACATGCTGAATTCACCCATGACGACGCCTCGCTGCTTCGCGAGTTTGCCGATGGCGTATCTGCGACGCTTTGAAGGCCGATCATCGACTTGCTCCTGATACCTCAACTGCGAGAGGCGTCAAAATCCCGGCCTGGGCTGAAAACTGATTCAGATCAGCCTCTTCCTATGCCTTATGCCGGAGCCAACGGCAGCATGGCTCGTTCGCGTCTGCGCGGCTTTGGCCGGCTATCCTTTGATTTCGGAGAATGCAGCATGGCCGTGTTCAACAAGGACATGATCGACCTCGCAACCAAGAACAAGAACTTCCAGAAGGAGGTCTATTACGATGAAAATTGCCAGGTCGTCCTGATGAGCATCGAACCGGGTGACGATATCGGCGAGGAAACCCATGATGCGGATCAGACGACGTTCATTGTTGCCGGTGAGGGGCAGGCCGTCGTCGATGGCAGCCGGACCAAGATCGTCGCCAACCGCATGGTCATCATCCCAAAGGGCGCCAAGCACAACATCATCAACAAGGGTGACGAGCCGCTAAAGCTTTTCACCGTCTATTCCCCACCTGCGGAAGAGCAGGGGGTCAGTCACAAGACCAAGGCCGAGGCGGAAGCGGCCGAAGAACAATAAGACGCAGGCACACCGTCACTCCGTCATCAAACTCACCAAGAGGACAATCATCATGGCCAAGACACTTTCGCGCTTCACGATCGAGCCCAAGGGCGAGGATTATCTGCTGCTGATCGAGGACGAGGACGGCGAAACGATGGAGATATCCGCCACGCTGGAGCAGCTCGATCTGCTCGGCGAAGCCATCGACGAACTGCTCGAGAAGGATGATGCCGACGAGGAGTGACGTCGAGCGCGATGATCTTTAATCATCGAACCCAAGCGTATTACCGGGATGGCGTCTGCGGCGCGCCATCCCGGCAATACGTTGAAAGCATAAATTCTAAAGAGTAATCGGGTGGGTTTTACCGTACCGGGTCTTGATTTCAGGCCGCACGCCAGATGCCTGCATCCGGAGTGGTGGCCACCGGGCCACCTACTGCCGCCGAAGTAGCGGCTGGCAAGCGATGCCAGCGGGAATGGTCGGCGCCGCTGACTGGCCTACCAAACAAGTATCCTTGGCCAGCTCTGCAACCTAGAGCCATCAGCCGCAGACGTTGATCATCATCCTCAATTCCCTCGGCGACCACTTCTAGATCAAGACTGCGGGCAAGGGATACGACGGCAGAAACAATTGCAGCGCCGTGCGGTGCGCGGCCAAGGTCCTGCACGAATGATCTATCGATTTTGAGCCGTGTGACGGGTACTTGGCCAAGGGTCGAAAGCGAGGCAAAACCCGTACCGAAATCGTCGAACGCAATGTGAACGCCACTGTCGCGCAAGGCGTTCAATGACAACAACACCTGATCATCGGATCGCAACGCGATGGTCTCGGTGATTTCGATCTCGAGATCGCCGGGCATCAAGCCATGAGTTCTCAGTGAGGTACTGATCGTCTTTTCTAATATGCCTGAGACGAACTGCGCGGCGAACAGGTTCAAACCCATTCGCGGCACGATCAGTCCCTCATGACGCCAGGCGGCCAATTGGCGGCATGCCTCGTCGATGATCCATGTACCAACTTCGTGAGCAACCAGATGGGTTTCAAGCGTCGTCAGGAATGTCGCAGGCGTGAGCAGACCGTGTTCTGGATGGTCCCAGCGGAGGAGGGCCTCGACGCCAATGAGCATCCCATCAGCCAGTCGTACTTGGGGCTGATAGAAGAGCTGCCATTCGCCCCGTTCGGTCGCTTCACGCAGCTCATCCTCAAAAGCCAAGCGAGCAGCAAGTTGGCCAGCGATCGGCGCATCGAACAGCCGGACGCGCCGTCCGCCGTCCTTTTTAGCGGCGAGCAGCGCCAGATCGGCCCGGAGCAATAATTCGTCAGGGTCCTTAGCATGAAGGGGGGCTAAACCAATGCCGATGCTGATCCCGATCTGAAGATTGTGGCCAGCCAATTGAAACGGCTCAGCAAAGGCTTCCATCAGAGTAGATGCGGTCTGCCGAGCAGCGACCAGATCCTCACGGCAGGTAAGGAGAAGTGCAAATTCGTCTCCGCCAACGCGCGCAACCGTACCACTCTGCTCCAACAAAGCAGTGAAGCGAATAGCGATCGCCTGAAGCAAGCTGTCACCAACGGCATGGCCGAAGGTGTCGTTGACCGCCTTGAAGCCATCGAGGTCAATTGCCAGAACTGTCGCTGCGCCATGTACGTCAAGGCAGTCTTCCAGCTTTTCGCGAAAGCCAGTGCGGTTCAACAGGCCGGTGAGCGCATCGTGATGAGCGAGGTGCTCCAGACGCCGTTCCCGCTGTCGGCGATCGGTGATGTCATGTATCTGCGCGCCAAATTCAATCCCAGCCGGGCTAACCCAGCTGGCCGTTCTCATCTCAATCGGAAACTCGGTACCATCTTTTCGGACAGCAATTATCTCTACCGACTTGCCCGACAGTTTGGAGGCGCCGCCCGCCGCAACTCTCCTGAACCCGGCAGCATGTTGAGCACGAAACCGTTCTGGAATGATAAGGTTGACCGGTTGGCCTATAACCTCTGACGGCGCATGCCCGAACAGCACCTCGGCGGCGGGATTCCAGAAGGTGATGCAACCATCTGCATCGGCCGTAATCAGGGCTAGCCCAATGACGTTTGCAAAGCCGCCAATCGCGCGATTAAGCAGACCGGCTCGCCCATTTTCCATTATGGCAATGACTAGAGATGCGAGCTCGCTGAGCAACTCACGTTCGGCATGATTAAAATCGAGGCGTGGCTCTGTATCGATGATGCAAAGCGCACCGAGGTGGTGTCCCTCGGAATTGATCAATGGCGCGCCAGCGTAGAAGCGTACGCCCGGCTCTCCGGTTACCATCGGATGGCACCGAAAGCGCAGATCGATGGAAGCATCGAGCACGACCAGTGGTTCGCTCATGGTCAATGTGTGCGCGCAAAATGAGAGAGACCTTGCGGTGGAGCAGAGGTCGGTCCCGTGATGCGATTTCAGCCATTGCTCATTCTCGCCGACGAGAGAAACTAGACAGATTGGCACGTTGAAGAGCTTGGAGCCGAGCACAGTGATGCGATCATAGGCCGGTTCGGGCCGTGTACTGAATAGGCCGTAAGATTGCAGAGCCGCCAAGCGGTTTACCTCTGCCGAAGCGTGTTTCACAGCCATTCCAATTTTTGAGAGGTATTAGTACTCGTGTAAACGTGTAGGAATGAATAAATAATAGCGCTTTGTCGGCCTGATACTTGCTCGGCACCAATCAATTTGCCGTGACGTGGAATGGCAACGAGCCGTGTGACGTCGAAGGCCCGACGTTTGGTTGATTACAGAGATCGTTAGCATCCGGTCCGCAGCCGTCTGGTCGAGGGATTTAGAAACTTGTCCAATCAGCTATAGGCGCGTTTGGTGAGATCGACGCTGGTAGCGGCTTCACCAGTGATGTGTATCCTGGCACAGAAGTCGTCTTCGGTGCCGGCGCGGAAGGGCGGAACGACCTAGGCCCTGAGCCGACGTTGAACATGGCGGCCTGCTCGGCGAGTGCCGTCACTTCGCTTGATAGGTTACGTGCTGCGGCCGAGGTCTCCTCGACCATTGCTGCGTTCTGTTGGGTGGATTGGTCCATCATGCCCACCGCCGCGCTGATCTGCGTGATGGCGGTTGACTGAGCTTGGTTATCGTTGGCCATCTGACCCAGCAGGCCATGCACTTCGGCAACATCACCCGAAATGTCTGTCAGTGCGCTGTCCACCTTCTGCACCATCTCCACTGCGGAGGCGATGTCGACTTGGGTGGTAGTGAGCTGATCCCGGGCGCGGGCAGCCTCTTCCTCAGAGCGCATCGCCAGCGCGGATACAAGATCGGCGACCACTGCAAAACCACGGCCCGCATCTCCAGCGCGGCCTGCTTCGACGGCTGCATTCATAGCAAGAACGCGCGTCTGGAACGCGATCTTGTCGAGCCCCTCGATGACGCTGTCGATGCCCTTTGCACCGTCGGCGACCCGCGCCATGGCATGCACCGCTTCGTCAGCGATAGCACGGCCGCCTCGTACCGTGGCAATCGCATCATCCGCGCGGATTACTGTACGACCGGCCGCTTCCGCAGTTGCCTTCAGACGTCCGTCCATCTGCGTCACCGCAGCCGAGGTTTCCTCCAGGCTGGATGCATTGGCCTCTGTGCGTCGCGCCAGATCCTCGGATGCCTGTGCAATTTCATTCGAACCTGTCCGAATTGCCGCTGCGCTTCCTGCCACCGATCCAATAAGGCCACGAAGGCTCACAAGCGCCTCGTTAAAGTTTGTTTTCAGTTCGGCATAACCTTCGGGGTATTCAGCACTGATTTGGGCGGTTAGATCACCCTTGCTGAGCGACGAGAGGCCATCACGCAGCGTCGAAGTGACAGTCTGCTGCGCCTCAACCATCTTCCGATCCGCCTCTGCTCGGTCTACCGTGGCCTGTCGGAACTGCTCAACCGCAGTCGCGACCTCGCCAAGTTCGTCTGCTCGGTTGCGGTGAGGAACATCCGCGTTGCCCCCGTTTGCCAGGAAGGATGTGGCTTTTGATAGCTCCGCCATAGGTATGGCCACTGTCTTTGCGATGAGCCTCCAGATGGTTGCAAGCGCGATCAGGCCCAGCAAGGATACAATCAGGGTCGCCCAAAATGCCTTTGCGGCAAAAGCATCCCCTGCATCGTTGTTAGTTTTTGCACGCTTCTGGTGCAACTGGATCAGGGCCTCGGCGTCCTTCAAAGCCGCACCAGACGCTTCCTTGCCTTCCCGTTTGGAATAAGGGAGCGCGACGGGCATGCCCTGGCTGAGGGTAAGCTCGAAGACCCGCTGGTTGACGCTTTCCAGTTTCGCAACGTCGGCTTCGACCTTTTTCAGCTCAGTCGTGAATTCACCTGCCAACGGAGTATAATCCGCGATAGCTTTCTTTATCGCGTCCTTGTTGGCGGCATAGCGATCGACATATTTCAAGCGATCGGCCTCGGACGCAGGGGTCAATTGCGAGATGACGATGATGCGATGTTCACGCAGGTTGGACATCAACCGGCCCAGCGTCTCCGTACCGGCAATCCCACGCTCAACATGGCGGGTGGCAATGGCGCGCAGTTCCGACATGACATAGATGCCGGTTCCGGCGATGCCCGTCAGCAGCAGGCCGATGGCGACAAACGCGACCATCATCTTCTTGGATAAGCGCCAATTATTGAGCGTATCTAGCATTTTATTCCGCGCCTCTGACTGACCTAAAACGACAGCTTTGCAGACTCATTATAGAACGAGGCGGGCCTTGATGGGCGCAGCCATCAATCTACGGTGCTGGCCGCGAAAGAGATGTGGTCGTTGGCTTGCGTCGCGGGCGTCCTGTTTCTGGATAGGAGATTACCCGCATTGACAGTGATCGAGGCCTTCACCCCGCAAAGCTCGGGCGATCGGCGTTGACCAGGGCATGCAGGTAGGGGTCGGCGGTCTTGTCATAGCGGGTGGCGAAGCCTTGCCAGCTTTTGAACTTACTGGAACAGGCGCTTGATGTTATTACGCGGGTGATACTCCACCCGGTCGTGAAGTGCGTGGTTAAGGCGGTTGCTCATGGCAAGGATGCCCTCCTTGATCCCGACGTCGGCCCTGCCAGGCGGATGGCATCGGCATCGTAGCCTCTTGCAAAAGGCTCAGAACGAGTTTGTCGACCACCAAGGCATCTCCGGTCCGCGATCATGCGGATCGGGGGCCAAAGCCTTGGACATCGTACGCCTGATCGAGCGTCAGAGTGAAGGCAAGTGAGCGACCCTGGGCACCTCAACAGGCGTAGTGGCCTTTTGCAAGCTCGGAAGGGCCTTGGTGGTGAACCCGCCACGCGACCAGCCGAGCGCCTCTGCCTGATGATCCCCGTTATTTGACTGAGAATGATGTGCCCGTACGATCGTGTTGTCAAGCAATCGGGGCTGGCATGCCGCTCCACCACGCCGGCCAGCGCTTCCAGCATGGCGTCGGACAAAGACAGGTGGCGGACGCTGCGAGACGCTGCCGCCTTTCTGAAAAGACGGTAGTCAGGAATGGGCAAATGCCGAGCACCATATCGTTAACCATTGCCCCCTAGGCTCAAGTAATGGTTAAGACCCGCCTTGCGCAGATCATGCGATCGATATCTGCGCCGATGGCGACCGGATCTGCCTATTATGTGACAGCGATGATTTCGTTATACCTCACTCAGGGGGTAGACGGCATTGCCACGCTCTGGCCTGCCAGCGGCATCCTGTTCGCGGCCCTGTTAAGTACATCACCGAAGCGTGCACGGTGGCACGTGGCAGCTGCCGCTGTCGGCAGCTTCCTCGCTAACGTCGGCTCAGGTAACCCAGGCTGGATCGCGATCGGTTTCACGGCAGCAAACATGGCGGAGTCCGTGCTGGCGGCATGGCTGTTGCACAAACGTGCGCCCTGCCGGGTCTCATTTACCGACGCCGACGGTCTTCGCTGCTTCTGTATGGCTGCTACCTTGGGCACGTTGAGCAGTGCCACACTTGCAACGGTCGTGACGCCCGCTCCCTCAACCGTCTTTTGGTTCTCATGGTTTGCGACCGATTTGCTTGGTATCCTGATTGTGACGCCATTGCTTCTAATCGTTGGTGGGGCCGTTCGGCGTAGGCGGACCCAGCTTGCGCTCGATGCGATGCCAGAGGTAGCAATCGTCTTCGCCACGGTCACGCTCACTGCGGGACTGACCTTCTGGCAGTCCAGTTATCCACTACTCTTCCTGCCGATGCTCGCCGTTCTCATTGCAGCCTTTCGCCTCGGCCCTTTAGGCGCAGCCGGCGGTGTTCTGATCATCGCTGCAGTTAGTTCGGTTGCCATCAGCATTGGCTCGGGACCGTCAGCGCTGGTCGATGCCGGAACAATCGTACGAAGCCTGTTTCTACAATTTTATCTGCTCGCGCTGTTCGCGGCGGCACTGCCAGTCGCCGCTTTACTTGCTGCCCGCAAACGCCTTGCCGACCAGCTTGCCGGGAAGATGCGTCTGATGGAATTGGCCGAGAGTGCTGCCCATGTCGGTCACTGGCGGCTCGACACGTCAACAGGCACCATTACCTGGTCGCGTGAAGTGTTTCGCATTCATGGTATCGCTGGCGACGTACCACCCCCGCTTGACGCTGCGATCAAGGCCTATCACGTCGATGATCGAGCACGAGTCTCGGAGCAAATTGAGAAAGCGATCCGAGATAATCATGGCTTCGCCTTCTCCGCCCGCATCGTACGACCCGATGGGGACGTCCGCCACGTCTTTTCACGGGGGGAAGTCGACGGGTGCGCGGACGACAGTAATTATGGTCTGTTCGGCATCATTCAGGACATCACGGCCCAAGTTGCGCATGAGGCGGCCTTGGACGCAGCGCGTGTGCGCGCCGAAAATGAGGCGACGCAGGCCAGGGTCATGGCCGAAACCGATCAATTGACCGGGATCGCTAATCGTCGTCGAACGTCGTTCGCACTTGAACGTGCCGTCGATGCATCGCGAGCGAGCGGCAAGCCAGCTTCCATCGCTATGTTTGATATTGACCATTTCAAGCGCATCAATGACACCTTCGGACATCAGATGGGCGATAAGGTACTGAAGCGCGTCGCAGGCGATGCGGGCAGCGAGCTACGTAGCGCCGACACACTTGGACGATTTGGCGGTGAGGAATTTGTAATCGTCCTGCCGGATGCAACGGCGGATGTCGCGATGATGGTGGCGGAGCGGGTGCGCGTGGCAATTGAAGCCGGCGGTGACAATCCACGGGTGACGATTAGCATTGGCGTAGCAGAGTTAGAGATCGACGATACATATGAAATGTTATTAATGCGTGCTGATCAAGCGCTCTACGTCGCAAAACGCGGGGGCCGTAACACCATTCGATTGGCTGCATGAGACTTTTTTAATACTGTCGGAATGGCGTTTGCGGGGCGCCATCCTAGCAAAATGCTTGAAGTAAAACTCCCAAGAAGCAATAGTGTGACTTTTTTACCCTACCCGTTCGTGATCTCAGGCCGCTTGTCGGGCGGCCGGGTCCGGAGTGGCGGCCACCAAGCTACCTACTCTCGCCGAGGCAGTGGCAGCTATCGCCAGCAGATCGGCATTCGACAGTTCCCGGTGATCGATCCACCATTTGGCGTCGGTCGCAGCGAGGCAGGCTTGCCAGCCAGCAGCCGCCTCATGATCGGCAGTCATGGTCGCCAGCCGGCTGGCACGGATCGTTGTGGCCCAGGCCACCTGCCGGTCGCTGCCGGCGAGCACGGGTAGATCAAGATGGGCGACCGCCGCCCCGTCACGCGTCGCCGCCTCGGCTTGCGCTGCCTTTTTGCTGGCAATGAAACAGGCCCGGCAGCTGGTGGTCTGTAGCCAACGTGCCTTGCGTTCCTGCTGGCTGGCATAGCCGGCCAGATAATGGGCCTGCTCGTGACCGCAGGCATGCATGATCAGCTGTTCCATGCCCTGACGATGCCGCACACCCGCTCAGGCGCAAACGCTATGAGTCAGGGTGAATCATTCCTGCGGTGAATGGCGCTCGTTGAAGAGGTGCCGGGAGCTGACCGTCCAAGCGGGTGTGATACCATCGGCAGCGACCAAGCCGATGGCGATCAGCATGCCGACCAACGCCGTGCCATTCCAAAGGTGGGTGCTTGTTGGGGGATCAACCATGCTAATGGGGTGCCGTGGGGGAGTAGCCAATGCCACAGGGGTTACAGCCGACGGGCGACACAGATGATGCGGTCATATCGATCGCCGGTGTGGTCAAATGGTTCGACGTTCCCCGGGGCTTTGGCTTTGTCGTGGCAGACGATCCGGCGCTAGATGATGTCCTTATCCATTTCAGCGTGCTGAAAGCCCATGGCCGGCGTAGTTTGCCCACCGGCGCCCGGATAGAGGCTTTGGCTGTTCAAGGCGGCCGCGGCCTGCAGGTCCGCCGGATCATGACGATCGACCTGCCCCAGACGGTGGTTGAGGCGTTACCCCCTCCACGGGAAGACCGGGCCGATCCGCTAAGGATGATCGACAGTGCCGGGCCATTCGAGCCAGCCAGCGTGAAATGGTTTAACCGGGTGAGCGGATATGGCTTTCTGGTCCGCGACCGCGATGGCGCCAACGTGTTCGTCCATATGGAAACCCTACGGCGCGGTGGGCTTGTGGCGGTCGAGCCCGGACAACCGGTTCTGGCCCGCATCGTCGATGGCGAGAAGGGCGCGCTTGCCGTCGCCGTTGAGCCGGTGGTGTGAAGACACTTCATGATGCTCAGTATCAATCAACGTAAACCAACTGCAGAACCTTCCCATTTTTGGATAGTTTCGGCTTTCACTCGTCGCTTCACAGGAGGGTCGAGGCGGATAATCAACGTAATTGCTTGTAAAACTGCATAAATCACTGGCGGTATGATGCATTCGCAAATGCGATAGGTGTTGAATATATCGTGGTCCCTTTTCGAGATGGTTAATAGGGTTGACCGTTATTGCTGTGAATAATAGACGGCCTTCACAATATCCACGGCCTTCGATGCAGTATCTAAGGCTTAACCTATTGCAAGCCTTCGGCATTGATTGCTGGCGTGTCGGCCAATGTTAAATCTGTTGGCGTATTAAAAGGGAAGAAGATGATCAATAAGATTGCTGGCCTGGTTGCGCCTGTTGCTGCCATAGTGGCAATGCCTGCCTCGGCGGCTAGCTTGAACCTGATCGCCAATGGCGGGTTCGAAACGACAACGCTCGCCTCTTCCCGGCAATTCCAAGGTAACGAGGTCAGCGGCTGGTCCAACGAAGCGAAGCCCGGCCAATATACCGGCATGGGCTATAATTTCCTCATCAGGCCCGGCACTGCGGATACCACGGGCTTCACCTCACTTGGAGGAAATCTCGACTATCTATATGGACCGGGTGGCAAGCAGCAGAACGGTGGCAATGCACAATGGAACGGCAACAACTTTTCCGCTAATGGCCTCACCGTCACCAGTCCGTCGGGCGGCAACTACCTGCTGGCAGACGGCGACACCGGCTTCCACGGCACGATTTCGCAAACGGTCAATGGCCTGACGATTGGTCAACTCTATGCCCTGACGTTCGAATGGGCCGGTGCAAGCTGGGGAACGACACCAGGTAACACCACGGAGCGTTTCGATGTTACCTTCGGTGGTCTGACCAAGTCGACCGAAACCGTCACGCTTACTCCCAAGGGCTTTTCCGGGTGGCGGACGGCATCAATGAATTTTATTGCTGGTAGCACGTCGCAAACGCTTGGCTTCCTAGCTCAGGGCACGCCGAACGGCCTGCCGCCCAGCCTGCTACTCGACAACGTCTCACTGACTGCGGTGGTGCCCGAGCCCGCCACCTGGGCGATGATGCTGGTTGGCTTTGCGATGGTCGGGGCCAGCGCTCGTTATCGTCGCCGTAACATCAAAGTCGTTATCGCCTGAACAACGAAAAGGTGGCTTGGGCGCCAGCTTGGTAATCGCCACCCCCTTTCGTTGCAGAAAGGGGGCGGCAATTGCGCTTGGGATACACCGCGATGACGCTTTCGACATTCCTGATCGATACGGTACGGTTGACGATCTGGTTGATGATCCTCGCACTGGCATTTGCACCGATTGAACGACTATTCGCGCCCAAAAACCAGACCAAGCGCAAAGGACTGCTGGCTGATATTGGCTACTTCTATCTCAACGGGCTCACCCCGGCGCTGATCATGGCGACGCCGCTGGCCTTGTTGTCGGCAATGATGCGGGCAATAACTCCGGACGCCTATACCAACGCGATTGCGGCTGCCCCGCTCTGGCTGACGATCCCAACTGGTTTGCTCGTCGCCGAGCTAGGGTCATATTTCATACATCGCTGGTGCCATCACTCGCGTTATCTCTGGCAGTTCCACGCCGTCCACCATACGCCCGATCATATCGACTGGCTGGTCAACACCCGTGCTCATCCGATCGACATCGTTATCACCCGCTTAGGCGGGCTCGCCCCGCTTTACGTCCTGGGTCTCGATAAGACCGGTGGACAAGCAGGGATGGTGCCCGTCATCATTACGCTGATCGGTACTTTCTGGTCTTTCTTGGTCCATGCAAACGTCCAATGGCGGTTCGGGTGGCTTGAACAGGTGATTGCAAGTCCGGCTTTTCACCACTGGCATCATACCAACGACGAACATCGTGATCGCAACTTCGCCGCGACCTTTCCGCTGATCGATCGTTTGTTCGGCACCCTTCACTTGCCCGACCATTATCCTCCCGTCTACGGTATTGACGAGCCGGTGAAGCCAACCATCCACGATCAACTCGTCCGTCCATTCATGCCTGCCGGTCGCCTTGGAGCCAGGCACGACGAAATCGATCAATCTAGTTGAGATTCATGTTGATCGGCGATGAAGCAGGCGCTGGCTATACCGGAATTGGCTCGTAAATTAACAGCAATGTGGCCATTATCTCAAGCGGTAGCATAAACCTTCAGGACAATGACCATATCGGTCGAGCCCCATGCTATCTCTGACGTTCGTAGATCAAATATTTGCCACTTAACGGATCAGCGATGGGGTCTGCGTCGCTTGCCGAAACAGCGTCTGCATAGCGGCATGGATCGTCGTTGCATCCGCTGCTTCAAAGAACCAGCCAGGCGTCGCGCATTTCTCAAGGCTGGGTCGGATTTGTGTGGCGATCGGCTGAACGAGCTTGATGTATTCGTCACGCAGCGCCGTGCTGGACGGATTGGTCGGATCTGCCTTCGTCGGCAGATAGGTGGTGTAGACAATCCCCACCGTCACGCCTTTGGTTTTATAGGCATCACAGGTTTTCGGATCGATCGGTGCCGTGCAGTGACCGTAGGTACACCATGATCCTTCGGTATCGGTCACCCCGTCGGTCACCATGAAGAAGAACTTACGCGCTTTGGCCTGCGTCGTCCCGTCGTCATAGGTCGCGCTGGTGGCGTTGAGGTACGGCAGGACGAATGAGGTAGCGGTCGGAAGATCTGTATCCCCGAAGCCTATGGCGCCATCGTTAGCACCCAGCGTCAACCCGGTGACCTTGGCGCGGACATCACTCAGCCTCGTTGTCAGCTTCATGTATTCGTCGACGCCGGTAGCCCGGCGGCCGCCGTTCTTGCCGATTCTATATAAGGCGAATTGATAGTTCTGATTGCTTCCCTGATTGCTCGATGCGGTATCGATCATGTCGATCGTGGCGTCCCGTAACACGTCTACCCGCATCCGCGCATTGACGTCCGGACGGCGCGCGATCTCCTCCATCGAATAGGGCTCGTTAGGGTCCCGTGAATGGCAACCGAACTGGCAACCTCGTCTGTTATACTTGAGCGTTGCATTCCACAGCTTTAAAGCGTCGGCATCGGTGGCGGCAAGACCCATTGACTGCGACGTATCGAGCGCAAGGTGGATGTCGATAAAGGGTGCAAGCGTGGTCTTGGCCGATGCCATTCCGCTGATACCGAGGAATGCCTTGCCCAAGATGCCGGCGAAGTTGTTGGCTGACCGGGCGGTATAGGTGACTGTCGCCGTGCGGCTGAGCGGCAGGAATGATGGTAGGCCAACTGGCAGGCCTATTGCCGGACAGACGATCTTGACTGGCAATCCAAACGGTAACGTATCCGTGATGGTGATCGTCAGCCCCGATGGCTGTTTGGTATCGATCGTCAGTCCCCGGACGTCTGCCACCTGACTTTCGAAAGTCGCCCTCGCGACCTGACAGGCATCGTCCATTCCTTCCTTCATCATCGGGCTGGTGACGGCAGAGAGTGCGGCCGCATCCGTGACAGTGTTCACGCGCGTCTGCAGTCGCATCGCACCGGCGTAATCGATGCCCATACCAGTAGCAAAAATGAAGGGAATGATCGAAAATGCGAATATCATCAGCATGTTGCCCCGCCGGTCGTGCGCGATGGCGCGCAATGTCCGGGTCACCTGCGAGATCAGCACGTCGAGCACTCCACGGCCGCGGATTTGCGGGGGACCATGTATAATGACTGAGTGAAAGTGAGGGGCCAGGCGAACTGACCGCCGGTTGGGCTGTACCTGTATGTCACCTCGCTGAAGACATAATAACTGTTGGCGACCTTCATGGCGTTCGGCAGCGCGTCAAAGTTTCCTTTGGCCCGCTCAGCCATATTTTCGCCTTCGCTCCAGACGACACCAACATTTCTTGCCGGGTCGACTTTGATCAGGCTGACACGTAATTGTGCCTTCTCCACGTCGTATGGCTTTAGAATTTGAGTCGATGCATCGAGTATGATCCCAACCTGGGTAGCGTCGATCGTTTCATATTGGGAGACAAGATCGGCAATCGCGCGGGTCACGATGGTCACCCGGCGCTGGCAGGCAGATGCCTGTGTCAGTTGATATCCACCAAGAAACAGGGTCAGCATGACCGGTAACAGTATCGCGAACTCAACCAATGCCGTGCCGCGGCGATTGCATCGCAAGAGGCCGCGCGGTGCCATCATTTCCCGTAAGCCTCAGACTTGAAGACCATGGTGCCGGTAAGCAGCCGTCGACCCGAACCGGCATTGGAGAAATCCAAGTTGAGTGGTCCAACCTGGACATTCCAGAGGTACATGACCCGCACGATCATGACAGCTCCCGAAGTCCCA
>Ga0265798_10005096_pt1 | contig 17828 bp, 12 predicted proteins | sample P3T30metagenome_FD_192430 | JGI IMG/M metagenome (GOLD analysis project Ga0265798, IMG submission 192430) | Plant litter microbial communities from East Loma Ridge, Irvine, California - P3 T30 | ecosystem: Environmental > Terrestrial > Plant litter > Unclassified | place: USA: California... | reverse complement strand
TGCCCGGCAGGCTGCCGCGGATCGTGCCCACCACGCCGGTGCCAGCCAGCCCACGGTGCACCTCGATGCCCCACTCCTGCAGCTTGGCGGCGACGATGTCCGAGGTACGGAATTCTTCGTAGCCCAGCTCGGGATGCATGTGGAAGTCACGGCGAATCGCGGCCAGGTCGTTTTGCCACGCAACAATCGGTTCAAGCAAATTCATGGGATGACACCGGGGGACAGAGGTGGAACCAGTTTAAAGGAGAGTGCGGCGTCTGGCACGGGTGCCTGCCCTCACGGATGCACTGCGCTGCCTATCCTCGGGCCGGGCAAATTGTCTTCAAGACTGCAGCGACGATCGCCTCGGGCTGATCTTCCTGCATCAGATGGCCCGATTCCAGCACGGGCACGCAAGGCTGGTCAGAGATCAAGCTGGCCAGCGTCACGCCTTTGTCGAACGGAATCCACGCGTCGTCGGTGCCCCAAAGCACCGACACCGGGCAATCCAGACGGTCGTAGCGCCCTTCTATTTCGTCCGTGAAGCGCTGGTCCATCTGCGCGATCTGCCGATAAAACGCGGCCTGGCCCACCGGCCCCAGCCAGGGCGCGCAGTAGATGTCCATCGCCTCGGCCGACAAGGGTTTGCTGGCAGCAGTCTGCAGATAGCTTCGCAGCAGCGCCTGGTGCATGTAGGCCGGCAGGCCCGAGAAAGCCGCTTCATGCTTGCGCACGTGCTGGACGAAGGGAGACCCCCAGGGCGCCAGGGCCACGGCATCGAAAATGGTCAGTGAGGCGTAACGCAGGCCATTCAGGAAGTACGCCCGCAGCGCCGTTGTGCCGCCAAAATCGTGTGCCAGCACATCGGGGCGCTCAAGCCCCCACTCCTTGAACAGCGCGGCCAGCACACGGTTCTGCACGGCCAGCGACACGTCCTGTCCCTCGCGCATCTCGGACTGGCCGTAGCCAACCAGGTCGAAGTAATAGACGGTTCGTCGATCCGTCAGGTGGGGCACGACCCGGCGCCAGACCTGCGAAGAAAACGGTGTGCCATGAATCGCGACCAGGGCCGGCCCGCTTCCGCACTTCCCCCAGCGCACGGCGTTGCCTTCGATGGTCGATACGTTCGGCAATTCCAGGATCGGCATGATTCATATTGTCATTTAGCTAAGTGGCGATATGATAACGAGCATGGACAGATCCACACAAATCAAAGCCATGGCCAGCGAGGTGCGCATGACGATCCTGCGGCAGCTTGGCGCGCCGCAAAAACACTTTGGCGGTCAATGGTCGGCCGATCCGACCGAATTCGGCGTATGCATGACGTTGATCGCCGATGCCCTGAATGTCGCGCAGCCCACGGCCAGCAGGCATCTGGACATTCTAAAGCAGGCGGGATTCGTTACCGTGCAGAAGCAGCACAAATGGTCGTACTGCAAACGGAACGAGGCTGCGATTCGGGAGTATCTGGTGTGGGTGCGCGATACGCTTGATGTCTGAGCGCGATAACGGAGATTATTGATGAGCCGGGGTGATGAACTGAGAAAGAAGTTTGCCGCCAAAGCTGCGGCAAATCCGTTCGACGAAAAACGGGCAGATTTTGTCGAAAGTCTCGATCGTTTTCTGGCCGTGAAGAAGCACGCCAGCGCAGCATCGACAAGCTTCGTCGACAAGCTCTACGCGGAATTCAAGGCTGAACAGCCGGTCGATATCGGCCCGTGGTTTTCTTCGAAGCTCGACAAGCTATTCATATCCGTCAAGCAGAAACCGACCTGGATATTCGCGCCGAGCTGGGTCTTCGACGATGGTGTGCCGCTCGAATTCCTCCATCAGTTCAGCGACGAGGACAGTATGGTGTTCTATGTGTTTCGCGGCTATCGGGAGGCCGAGCTGCTCGGTGCAAGCGGGAAACGCAGGTTTCTGCGCATGACGGCGCAGACCCGGAATGGCGTGGTGCGTATCGAGGGTGATGTGATTGGGTGAGTGGAGCGGGTGACGCGCGAGCAGCTTGTCATGCGCGGCCCCCGTCCGGGGCTCGCCGCTCAGCCATCCCACGCCGCAGACCCCGCAAAGGACTGCGCCAGAAAATCCACCATCACTCTTACCTTCGCGCTCAGATGACGGCGGCTTGGGTACACCGCCAGGATGTCGATGTCTGGCATGCGATAGCCCGGCATCAGTTCCACCAACCGGCCGGCGCACACATCCTCGCCGATCAGAAAGGTCGGCTGCCAGATCACCCCTGCCCCCGCCACGGCTGCCGCGCGCGCAGTGTCGCCGTTGTTGGTCTGCATGCCGTAGCGCACCTTCACACTGACGGGGGCGCCGTCGGGCCCGACAAAATGCCAATCGTCGGCGGTCTGCGAATAGGTGTAGCCAAGGCACGCGTGATCGACCAGATCCGCCGGCGTCCTTGGCGCCGGATGCTGCCGCAGATAAGCCGGCGACGCGCAGACAATATTGCGAGACGTCGCCAGCTTGCGCGCCACATGCGCGGTCGATCCGCCGCGCGAAATGCGAATCGCCAGGTCGAAACCTTCTTCCACGATGTCCACTACCCGGTCGACCAAGGCAACGTCCAGTTCCACTTCGGGATACAGGCGCATGAAGCGCGGCCACAGCGGCGCCAGGTGGACGATGCCGAAGCTCAATGGTGCGTTGATGCGCAGGCGGCCGCGTGGGCGCAACGCGGTGGCCGATGCCAGCGCTTCGACCTCGGCGACTTCTTCCAGGATCAGGCGGGTACGTTCATAGAACGCCACGCCGCTCTCCGTGAGAGACAGTTTGCGTGAGCTGCGATTGAGCAGACGCGTGCCCAGATGGGCTTCCAGGTCGCTGATGTAGCGCGTGACGTTGGCCGGCGAAGTATCCATGGCCTCGGCGGCGCGCACGAAGCTGCCTCGCGCCACCACGGTCACGAAGACTTCAAAAGCGCGCAGGCGGTCCACGGTGATTCTCCAATCCAGATTTTGCTCAGGCTCTACGCACAGGACCGTTCAGCAACGGCCGCGAAGATTCATAAAACCTGAATGAACAATCCATATTAGCTGCCTTCCACGTCGTGAACGTGAATCCTAAAGTGGCTCATCGGCGCTGCGCATCCTGCACCCAGCAGCCTACCCAACCAGGAAAAACGCCATGACCACGACCTCCTTCGACACCATCCGCCGCCAAGTTCTGTCGACGCTACCCGCAATCGCTGCGATCACCGCCCTGGGCAGCACAGTGACGTCCGCCATCGCGGCTGTCGCCAGCCCCAAGATCCAGGACCGCTATGCCACCGTGAACGGCGTGCGCCTGCACTACCGCATCGCCGGCCAGGGCAGCGCCATCGTGCTGCTGCACGGCTACGCGGAAACCGGCCATGTGTGGACCCCGCTGATTCCGCTGCTGGCCAAGAATCACACGGTGATCGTGCCCGACCTGCGCGGCGCGGGGGATTCCGCCAAACCCGCCAACGGCTACGACAAGAAGAACATGGCGGTCGACATCCACGAACTGGTCAAGTCATTGGGCTTGGACCGCGTGCGCGTCGTCGGCCATGACATCGGGTTGATGGTGGCCTACGCCTACGCCGCGCAATTCCCGCAGGAAACAGAACGCCTGGTGCTGATGGACGCCTTCCTGCCCGGCATCGGCAACTGGGAAAACGTCTGGCTGCTGCGCGACCTGTGGCACTTCCACTTCACCGGCCCCACCGCGCTGGCCTTGGTGCAAGGCCGCGAACGCATCTACTTCGAACACTTCTGGAACGACTTCGCCGCCGACCCGAAAAAATCCATTCCGGAAGCCGATCGCAAGCTGTACGCCAAGGCCTACGGACAGCCCGGCGGCATGCAGGCCGGCTTTGCGTACTTCAAGAATTTCGAGCAGGACGCCAAGGACTTCGCAGCGCTGTCGGCCACCAAGCTGGACATACCAGTGCTGGTGCTGACCGGCGAGAAGGCGTCTGGCCAGGTGTTGATCGATCAAGCCAAGCTGGTGGCCACCCACGTCGACGGCCGCATCATCCCGGGCGCAGGTCACTGGCTGATGGAAGAAGCGCCCAAGCAGGTGATGCCGGCGTTGGTTGAATTCTTGAGTTGAACGCGGTGCGCGGACTGCGCGCGTGACCAAGCGGACGCCCGCAGCGTCGCCAGTCAGCGCGTGCTTTCTGCGCTGTCCGCCCGAAACACCACCACCCACACCAAGGGATCCGCTGCCCAGCTACCCGGACCGTTGATCTGCTCCCACAGTGTCCGGTAGCTGAGCCGCGGATCCACCGTCGTCTCCGTCGTGCCATAAACCCGCCAACGAGGCGCGTCCATGGCATCCATGACCAGCTCGATGCCCTCGGCAACCGCGTCCTCGAGGCTGCACGCTTCCAGCCGCTCGACCCGCACATCACGCACCTCCAGCAGGATGCGCGAGGCCAGACGCGGCATGAACATCCCGGCGCGGCGCTTGCCTGGCAAGGCGCCCGCACCCGCCACCGCCCAGTCACGCGTCGCCCCATCCGCTTCATAGCAAACCGGCACCCCCTTGGCTGCTGAAAACGACGCCAATGCCTGCGACGGACTCAGCGCATCGACCGATTCCGGCAAGCGATACGCCTCCCGCACCCACAATCGATCTCCCACATGAAACGGGCAGCACTTGCTGGCGGTGCCGTCGCGCAAGGCGCTGGCCGCATTCTTGTCCTTCACCACCCGCCGCGTCTGCGTCTTGGTGCCGGCCAGCAGCGCACGCACCATCGGTGCGCTGAACGAAATACCGCGCTCAGCCATGCGGACCTCCCACACACACCATCAAATAAACCCTGCTGCCAGCCTTGTTATTAGGCACTCCGCCCCCATTTGAACTTGGTCGATAGAAGGCCGGACGACTCCGCCTTGCACTGCGCACGCAGTGCCCCGCAGATAATCTTCTACCTAAAAATTGCGATTTCGACAGTCTGCTCAGATGCAGACGCCTCTCTGTTTATAAAGGGCTCCTGATGACGACGGGAACCGTAAAGTGGTTTAACGCCCAGAAAGGCTTTGGTTTCATTGCGCCCAATGACGGTGGCACCGATGTGTTTGTGCACATCAGCGCGGTCGAACGCGCCGGCCTGACCGGCTTGCCGGATGGCCAGAAGGTCGAATTCGAACTGGTTGCCGACCGCAAGAGCGGAAAAATGTCCGCCGACAACCTGAAGACCTTGGACTGATGGCCATGCACGCGCCGGTTCAAACCAGGGGCGCGTGCAAGCTGTTATCGCACGGCACAGACGCCGTGACCGGGACGCTCATGTCCGGGTCACGGCGTTTTTCATTTACCGGGGCCTGCCGCTAGCCATCAGCGCCCGCTCGGTTTGCGCTCAGCGCGACAAGGCGTCCATGAAATTCCACGTTCCCTTCATGCCGGGGCGTCTTGCCGCGTCTTCTCCCTGGCGCGATCCGGCTCCCGTGCGCGAGGAATTGTTCGGCGTCGAACGCCTGGAACAACATGCGGAAAGCCTGGCCGCCGCCCAGCAAGTCAGCCCAAAGCCGCCGTCCGTGCTGTCACTGCGCACTCGCCTGGCCGACAACGCCACGGTGCTGCGCAATGCTTATCGAGACAGCGCGGCCGAACTGGAAAGCGGACGCGGTGTGGTGCCGGCGGCCGAATGGCTGCTGGACAACTATCACCTGGTCGAAGCGCAGATCCGCGAGATTCGCGACGATTTGCCGCCGGGCTATTACAAGCAACTGCCCAAGCTGGCCGACGGACCGTTTGCGGGCTACCCGCGCGTGTTCGGGCTGACCTGGGCCTTTGTCGCCCATACCGACAGCCACGTCGACCTGGACGTCTTGCGGCGCTTCATTGCGGCGTATCAACGCGTGCAGCCGCTGACCATCGGCGAGCTGTGGGCGGTGGCGATCACGCTGCGCATCGTGCTGGTGGAAAACCTGCGCCGGCTTGCCGACCAGATCGCGGCCGGCCGCCAGGCCCGCGGTGAAGCCGAGGCGCTGGCCAATCGTCTGCTGGATGCGGACAACGCCGGGGCGGCGCTGGACGCCGACATTGCGACGCGCGCCAGTGCCCCGCTGTCGGAACTCTTTGCCGCGCACCTGGCCAAGCGCCTGCGCGATCAAGACCCGAACACCACGCCGGCCCTGGGCTGGCTGGAAAAGCGCCTGGAAAGCCAGGGCGGCTCGATTGCCGAGGTGGTGCAGCACGCGCAGCAACGTCAGGGCGCGTCCAACGTCACGGTGCGCAATATCATCACCAGCATGCGGCTGGTGTCCGACATCGATTGGGCAGAACTGTTCGAAAGCGTCAGCCTGGTCGACGCCCGGCTGCGTGCCGGCAGCGCCTTCGACGACATGGATTTCGCCACCCGCAACCTGTATCGCAGCGCCATCGAACAACTGGCGCGCCGTGCGCCCTGCACCGAACTAGACGTCGCCGACCACGCCCTGGCCGCAGCACGCAACGCCAGTGCGCAGGCCGCGACGCCGGCCGATGCCGAACGAACCGGCGATCCGGGCTTTCATCTGATTGCCGATGGCAGGCCTGCGTTTGAGAAGACCATCGGTTTCAAGCCGCCTTTCCGGCTGCGCATCAACCGCTTGAACGTCCGTTTGGGCATCGGCGCCTATCTGGGCGCGATTCTGCTGACAAGCGCGGTGCTGCTGGCACTGGCGATTTGGACCATTGCGTCGCCCGGCGTGGCGCTGGGCTGGCTGATCGTACTGGGCTTGCTTGCCTTCCTGCCCGCCACCGAAGTGGCCACGGCCCTGGTCAATCGCGTGGTCACGTCCAACTTCGGGGCCATGAGCTTGCCCGCGCTGGAACTTAGCGCAGGCGTGCCGACGTCGATGCGTACCCTAGTTGCGGTGCCCACGCTGCTGAGCAGCGAAACCGATCTGCTCGAGCAAGTCGAGCAACTGGAAGTCCATCACCTGGCGGGCGCCGGTGGCGATCTGCGCTTTGCCCTGCTCGCTGACGGACTCGATGCCAACCAGGAAGTCGTGGCCGAGGATGCGCGTTTGCTGAAGCTGGCGATCGAGGCCATCGACGCGCTCAATATCCGCCATGGCGACGCACCGGGCGGCGGCAAGCGTTTCCTGATTTTGCATCGCCGGCGCATCTTCAACCCCAGCGAAAACACCTGGATGGGCTAGGAGCGCAAGCGCGGCAAGCTGCATGAATTGAACCGCCTGCTGCGTGGCGCGACCGACACCAGCTTCGTGAATCATCCGGACGAGCTGCCGCAGCATGTGCGCTTTGTCATCACGCTCGATGCCGATACCCGTCTGCCGCGCGATGCGGCCCTCAAGCTGATCGGCAAGATGGCGCATCCCTTGAATCGGCCTACCTTCAGCCAGGCCGAGCAGCGCGTGGTGAAGGGATACGCCATTTTGCAGCCGCGTGTCACGCCCTCGCTGCCGATCGGTCGCGAAGGCTCCTTGTACCAGCGCATTTTCTCGGGTCCTGGCGGCATGGACCCGTATGCGGCGGCAGTGTCTGACGTCTACCAAGACTTGTTCGGCGAAGGTTCGTACACCGGCAAAGGCATCTACGACGTGGATGCGTTCGAAGCCGCGCTGGCCGGGCGCATTCCGGAAAACACGATGCTCAGCCACGACTTGTTCGAGGGCGTGTTTGCCCGCGCCGGCCTGGCGTCCGACGTGGAAGTGGTCGAGGAATCCCCTGCCCGCTACGACGTGATCGCCAGGCGCCAGCATCGCTGGGTGCGTGGCGATTGGCAGTTGCTGCCGTGGATCCTGTCCTTGCGCGGCGCAAGCCGCCTGCCTGCGGTCGGCCGCTGCAAGATGCTCGACAACCTGCGCCGTTCGCTGCTTGCGCCGCTTAACCTGCTGGCCCTGGGCGTGAGTTGGGTGCCGCCCCTGCCGGCTGCGCTGACCGCCACGTTCCTGTTGCTGGCGGCGATGGCGATTCCGTCCTTCCTGCCCAGTCTGTTCGCCATCTTGCCGCGCCGCAGCGGTATCTTGCTGCGCAGCCATGTCGGCACGCTGGCCGCGGACCTGCGCACGGCGCTGACGCAGTGCTTCCTGTCGCTGGCATTCCTGCCTGATCAGGCCTGGCGCATGGTGGACGCGATCGTCCGTACCTTGTCGCGTCTGTTCGTCAGCCACCAGCATCTGCTGGAATGGACCACGGCCGCCCTGTCCGCGCGCCGCCCACGTCTGGGCCTGGAGGGCTTTTATCGCGAGATGCTGGGTGGCACCCTGCTGGGTCTGGCCGTCGCTGGCTTGGCCGTGATCCTGTCACCCGCGTCATGGCTGCTTGTCCTGCCCTTTGCACTGCTGTGGCTGGCTGCGCCGGCGCTTGCCCTGTGGGCCAGCCGCTCGCCTGCCGTGGCCCGCAAGCTGGCCGTCTCCGATGCCGACGCCCACGAACTGCGCCTGACGGCGCGGCGCACCTGGCGCTTTTTCGAGACCTTCGTCACGCCGGCAGAAAACATGCTGCCGCCGGACAACTTCCAGGAAACGCCCAAGCCTGCGGTGGCGCATCGCACCTCGCCGACCAACATCGGCCTGTATCTGCTGTCGACCATCACCGCGCGTGACTTTGGCTGGGCTGGTACCTTGGAAACCGTCGAGCGCCTGGAAGCCACGCTGGCCACCATGCAGAAGCTGCCGCGCTTCAAGGGCCACTTCTACAACTGGTACGGCACGCTGGACCTGCAGGCCCTGGCGCCGATCTACGTGTCTTCAGTCGATAGCGGCAACCTGGCTGGGCACTTGATCGTGGTCGCCAACGCCTGCGAGCTGTGGATCAACGGCCCGGCCTCCGCCGAGCTGCGCGCCGGCTTGCGAGACGACGTGTTGCTGATTCGCGAGGCCGTCGCCCAGTTGCCCGCCGCGCAAAGCGAGCCAGGACGCGAACTGAAGCTGCTGCTGGACGAGATCGAAGACCGGCTGCTCACTGAGACCCATGTCGACGTCTTGTTGCCGACGCTCAAACGCCTGGCCGACAAAGCCAGCCGCGCCGCCGTACACCTGATCCCGCCGGGCATCGACGACACCATGCCGGAACTGCTGTTCTGGCTGGATGCGCTGCGCAAAGCGGCCGTCGAACACGGACGCGACCCGCTGCGCGGCACCGACGCAGCCGATCTGTTCGGTGGACGTCTGCAGGCCGTTGCCGATACCGCCCGCGCGATGGCGCTCGCCATGGACTTTGCGTTCCTGCTGGACCCGGAGCGCCGGCTGCTGTCCATCGGCTACTCGGTCAACGACCAGCGTCTGGACCAGAATTGCTATGACTTGCTGGCGTCCGAGGCCCGCCTGGCCAGCCTGTTTGCGATCGCCAAGGGCGACGTGCCCACGCGCCACTGGTTCCGACTGGGTCGCGCGGCCACGCCGGTCGGCAATGGCTCGGCGCTGATCTCGTGGTCGGGCTCGATGTTCGAATACCTGATGCCATCCCTGATCATGCGTGCACCCGCCGGCAGTCTGCTGGAACAGACCAATCGCCTGGTGGTCTTGCGCCAGGAAGCCTACGGCCGCCAGCTTGGCATTCCCTGGGGCGTGTCCGAATCCGCCTACAGCGCGCGCGACATGGAATTCACCTACCAGTATTCCAACTTCGGCGTGCCCGGCCTGGGATTGAAACGCGGCCTGGGCGACAACGTGGTGATCGCGCCCTACGCCACCGGCTTGGCCACCATGGTCGACCCGCAGGCGGCGCAGCAGAACTTCGCGCGTCTGGCTGCGCTCGGTGCCTCCGGCAGATATGGCTTCTACGAGGCGCTGGACTTCACGCCTGCACGTCTGCCCGAAAATGAAACCGTGGTGATCGTGCGCAATTTCATGGCGCACCACCAGGGCATGACCATCGTGGCGATTGCCAACACCTTGCTGGACGGCCGCATGCGTGCGCGCTTCCACCGCGAACCGATGATCCAGGCAAGTGAACTGCTGCTGCAGGAACGCATGCCGCGCAATGTCGCGGTGGCGCAGCCGCGGGCCGAAGACGTGTCGGCCTCGGTGGCGATCGGTGCACCCGACGCCCCGACAGTTCGCCGTTTGAGCAGCCAGCCCGATGGCGCGCCGATCACCCATCTGCTGTCGAACAGCCGCTATGCCGTGATGCTGACCAGCGCAGGCGGTGGCTACAGCCGCTGGCGCGGCGTGGCCGTCACACGCTGGCGTGAAGACGCCACCCGCGACGACTGGGGCTCGTTCGTATTCCTGCGCGACCTGGAACGCGGCCATGTCTGGTCAATGGGCGCACAGCCGGTTGCCAACACCGGCCCCGCGATGCCGCCGCCCGACTTCAGCGAAGTGGTGTTCGGCGAAGACCATGCGTCGTTCGTGCGGGTCGATGGCAGGCTCAGCACCACGCTGGACATTCTGGTGTCGGGCGAGCACGACGGTGAAGTACGCCGTGTGTCGCTGGCCAACACAGGCCGTCGTCCGCGCGAGATCGAACTGACGTCCTACGCAGAACTGGTGTTGACCTCACCGTCCTCAGACCAGGCCCACCCGGCCTTCGCCAAGATGTTCGTGCAGACCGAATACCTGCCCGAGTTCGGCGCGCTGATCGCCACGCGCCGGCCGCGCTCGGCCCAGGAAACCCCTGTCTGGGCCGCGCATTTCGCCGTGGTCGAAGGCGGGGTCGCCAGGCCGCCGCAATACGAATCAGACCGTGCCCGCTTCCTGGGTCGCAGCCACACGCCAGGCAATGCGCTGGCGCTTACCGATGGCCACGCCTTGTCCAATACCGTGGGTACGGTACTGGACCCGATCTTTGCCCTGCGTCACCGCGTCAGCGTCGCACCAGGCAAGGCCGCCCGGGTGGCGTTCTGGACGGTGGTCGCCAGCTCGCGCGAGGAATTGCTGGACCTGATCGACACCCATCACGACCGGAGCGCCTTCGACCGTGCCAAGACGCTGGCCTGGACCCAGGCCCAGCTGCAATTGCGTCATCTGGACATGGACGCGGCCGAGGCCGCCGTATTCCAGCGCCTCGCTGCACCCTTGCTGTATGCCGATGGGCGTTTCCGCGCACCGTCTGACGCGATTGTGCGCGGCGCGGATGCGCAATCACGCCTGTGGCCGCTGTCCATTTCCGGCGACCTGCCGATTGTGCTGCTGCGCATCGACGACATCGAAGACATTGCGCAAGTGCGCCAGCTGTTGCGTGCCCACGAATACTGGCGCATGAAAGGCCTGGGCGTGGACCTGGTGATCGTCAACGAGCGTGCGTCGTCCTACATCCAGGACCTGCAGATCGCGATCGAAACGGCGGTGCGCAGCAGCCAGTCGCGGCCGCGCTTTGGCGAAGTGCTGGCGCAGGGCTCGGCCTACACCTTGCGTGCCGACTTGATGAGCATCGAGGCACGCGCACTCTTGCAGGCCGTGGCGCGCATTGCGCTGATCGCCCGTCGCGGCGCCATCGGCGACCAGTTGGCCCGGTTGCTGCAAAGCAGCCCGCAGGCAACTGTCTTGCGTACCCCGCCGGCCAATCGCACCGCTCCGCGCGGCATGCCAGAGTTGGAGTTCTTCAACGGCCTGGGTGGCTTTGCGCAGGACGGCCGTGAATACGTGACGATTCTGAACGCCGGCGCGAGCACGCCCGCGCCGTGGATCAACGTAATTTCCAACGAGCGCTTCGGCTTCCAGGCGTCCACGGAAGGCAGTGGCTACACCTGGGCGGAAAACAGCCGGGAAAATCAGCTCACGCCCTGGTCGAATGACCCGGTGGCCGACCCCGCCGGCGAAGCCATCTATGTGCGCGACGAGACCGGAGGCGAGCTCTGGACCCCGACTGCCCAACCAATACGTGACGCCGGTACCTACGTGGCCCGTCACGGCCATGGCTACAGCCGCTTCGAGCACGACGCCAACGAAATATCCCTGTCGTTGCTGCAATACGTGCCGCTGGCCGATCCGATCAAGATATCCCGCCTGACGCTGCGCAATCTGTCGGACAAGCCGCGCACGCTGTCGATCACCGCCTATGCAGAATGGGTGCTTGGCACCGTGCGCGGGGCAACGGCGCCCTTCGTCACCACGGAACTGGATGCGACCACCGGCGCGCTGCTGGTGCGCAACCCATGGAGCACGGCCTTCCCGGGCCGCGTGGCCTTCGCCGACCTGGCCGGCACCCAGCAGGCATGGACGGCGAACCGGACCGAGTTCCTCGGCCGTCAGGGCAGCTTGTCGACCCCGGCCGCCTTGTTGGGCGACGCCGCCTTGTCCGGCACCGTGGGCGCAGGCTTCGACCCCTGCGCTGCCTTGCAACGCACGGTAAGTCTGCCGCCTGGCGAGAGCTTGGAAATCGTCTGGTTCATTGGCCAGTGCGGCTCCGACATCGATGCCCGGGCATTGATCCAGAAATATCGCGCCGCCGACCTGAACGCAGTGCTGACGGACGTCACGCAGCACTGGCGCGATCTGCTTGGCACCGTGCAGGTCAAGACGCCCGACCGCGCCATGGACATCATGCTCAACGGCTGGTTGCTGTATCAGACGTTGGCATGCCGCATCTGGGCGCGCTCGGCCTTCTACCAGGCAAGCGGCGCCTACGGTTTCCGCGATCAGCTGCAAGACGGCATGGCCCTGACCTTCGCGCGCCCCGACGCGGCGCGTCACCATCTGCTGCGTGCCGCCGGCAGGCAGTTCGTCGAAGGCGACGTGCAGCACTGGTGGTTGCCGCACTCCGGCCAAGGGGTGCGCACGCGTATTTCGGACGACCGGGTATGGCTGGCCTTTGCCACCGCAACCTACGTCACCGGCGCCGGCGACCCCGGCATTCTCGACGAGATCGTGCCCTTCCTCGACGGCCCGCCGTTGGCGGCCGGCGAGCATGACGCCTTCTTCCAACCCATGCAGTCGGACCAATCGGCCACGCTCTTCGAGCATTGTGCACGGGGCCTGGATCAGTGCCTGGCGCTGACCGGCGAGCACGGCCTGCCCTTGATGGGCACCGGCGACTGGAACGACGGCATGAACCGCGTCGGCGAAGCCGGCAAGGGCGAAAGCGTGTGGGTGGCCTGGTTGCTGTTGCGCACGATTGCGCTGTTTGCTCCCCTTGCCGACACACGCGACCCCGCGCGCGCCGCGCAATGGCGGGCGCATGCCGCCAAGGTGTCTGCGTCGCTGGAACGCGATGCCTGGGATGGCGCCTGGTACCGCAGGGCTACGTTCGACGACGGCGTATGGCTGGGCTCGGCCGACAGCGATGAATGCAAGATCGACTCCATCGCCCAGTCCTGGGCGGTGCTGTCGGGCGCAGCCGACCCGGCCCGCGCCGCGATCGCCATGGAGTCGCTGGACCAGCACCTGATCAAGCGCAACGCCGGCATGGCCCTGCTGTTTACCCCGCCCTTCGACCACACGCCGCACGACCCGGGCTACATCAAGGGCTACCCGCCCGGCCTGCGCGAAAACGGCGGCCAATACAGCCACGCCGCCATGTGGGCCATCCTGGCCTTCGCCAAGCTGGGCGATGGCGACAAGGCCGCCGAATTGTTCGGGCTGCTGAACCCGATCAACCATGCGCTGACCCCGGCGGCTACCGATGTCTACAAGGTCGAGCCCTACGTGGTTGCGGCCGACGTGTATTCAGTCGCCCCGCACGTCGGACGCGGCGGATGGACCTGGTATACCGGCTCTGCCGGCTGGATGTACCGCGCCGGCGTCGAAGGCCTGCTGGGCATTCGACGCGAAGGCGGTTTCCTGGTGATCGATCCGTGCGTGCCGCTGGCATGGCCTGGGTTTGAAGCCAGCGTGGCGCTGGACGGCACGCGTTATGACATCCAGGTGGATACGCCTTCGCAGCGTTGCCGAGGGATCTCGCGGGCTGTGCTGGATGGCGTTGATGTCGCGGTTACCGATGGCGCGATTCGGGTGACGCTGGATGGCAACGTGCATCGGTTGGTGGTGTCGATCTAGGCGAGTCTTGATCGATCGATCCTGTAAACAAAAAGCCGGCCCTGAACTGACACCCGTCAGCGGGGCCGGCTTTTTTCTCGCTCAGATGGCCTTCGCAGCCGCCATCTCTTCCATGTCCTTGAAGCGATCGCCGATACGCGGGTGCGCACGGCCGCCGTTGGCGGCGCCGATGGCGATCAGCAATTCATCCGGACCGGGCGCGTCCGATACCTGGAAGGTCGAGGTGATGAAGTGGGACCGCTTGCCCACTTCCGTCTTGTGCACCATCGGCAGCGAGATCATGGCGCCCGCGCCCAGGCGCGTGTTGGTGAAGCTCAGGTACGCCGTCCCCGCAGCCGCTTCACGGAAAATATTGCCGAACCGCAAGGTGTGAATCAGCGCCGATGCGTGTTCGACTTCGCCGTTCACGCCAACCGCCGCTGCCTTGCCATAGGCTTGCACCTCGGCCGCCGGCATGACCGCAGTCAGCCGGCTGACCATTTCGGCGCCCAGCAGCGGCGCCAGGCGATAAATCTCGGGTTGCAAGTCTTCGACGAAACCCTGGCCGGCCCATGGATTGCGCAAGACCGCGGCGACCACGACCATCTTGATCGGCTGCGGAGCCCGCTTCCCGCCTTCGATGAAGGTCTCGTCGATGAAGGTGGCGATTTTGCGAATGTCGATGTCCATGTCTGCGTTCCGGGAATGTTGGATGAAGCCGCAGTGTGAATCCGGAAGACGTAGCCGGCTTCCATCGAAGCGGCGGAAATCACGCAGCTTTTTGCTCCTGATCTTCGTAAGATGTCAGTCTGGAGGACGACATCAATGGCTAAAAACGCCGACCGCTTCAAATCCCTGCGTGACATCGCCAGCCGCATCAACAGCGACAGCGATTTGCCCTCCTTGCTGCTGGACCTCGTCCGCCTTGCCTGCGAGCACGGGGGCTGGGACCTCGGGTCGATCATGGTGGTCGACAATGAAGGCGGTTACGTGGACGTCATGGTGCGGCACGACCCCTCCTTGCTGCGCCGCGAACTTGAAACGCGCTGGGAGCTGGCCAGCAGCCCGGCCCTGACTGCACTCAGGCGCAGCGAGCCGGTCTACATCCGCGACGCGACCCAGTCGGTCGAATTCCCCGGTTATCGACGCGACGCCATCGAGCGCGACTACCGCACCGTGCTGATCTTGCCCATGGCCTGCACCGATGCCAACGACCGGCCCATGGTGCTGGTGGCCTTGTCCCACACGGTGACCGATCTGACCGAGGACGATCTGGCCTACATGGACATGATCGTCCACCTTGGCGCCAACGCGATCGACCGCGAGAAACGCAATCTGGCTCGGCTCGCGGCCGAAGAGCAGTTGCGCCGCGGCCTGCTCAGCCAGGCCGCGATGCTGCAGGACGTGCTGGCAGGCGGCTCGACCGGATCATTGGCCGTCAAGCTCAACGAGTTGCTTGGCATGCCGGTGCTGGTGCTGGATTTCTTCGCCAACAGTGTATTGGCCACCTCGTCGCCGGTACCCGAGCAACACACCGACGAGGCCTGGCGCCAGACACTGGATGGCCCGCTGGGCCGCGAATTCATGCAGGAAGTGCGCGCCGCCATCGATTCGACGGCTGGCAAGCCGCGGACCATGCAGTTGCGCAACATCACCCGGCTGCGGCTGGACGCCCAGGTGGAGCCGCTGCAAGTGGACGGCCAGCCGGTCGGCGCCATGCTGTGCTTCACCACCGACACCCCAGGCGATTTCCAGCGCCTGATGCTGCAAAGTGCGAAATTCGCGCTCAGCGTGCAGATGATGCGCAGCGTGATTCGTTTCCGTTTTGAGTCGCGCACGCTCAGCGAACTGTTCTTCGAGATCGTCGAGCGGCGTTGGCGCGACCCGCAGGACATCATCGCGCGTGCACGCCGCCTGGGCCTGTCTCTGAACGAACCGGCGCGCATGCTCATCGTCGACTTCCCGAATGCGCCGAACCGCAGCGACGACCAATCGGCCGCGCATCATCAGGACGTCGAACGCCTGTTGCGACAACAGGAAGTAGCCGGCCATGTGATCTCGGTCGGCAGCGGCCTGGTTTGCCTGCTGCACCAGGCCGAAGACCTGGACGAGCAGCGGCTGACCGCCTTCGCCAAGCGCATGTCGAGCATGCTGAAGTCGGCGTTTGCGACCGAGCCCATCGTGGTGATGGGCGGAAGCTGCGACAGCCTCGAGTCCTGCGCCAATGAGTGGGAGCGCTGCTGGCGCATGATCCGCGTGGCGCGTACCTTCGGCCGTGCCGGCGTACTGGCGGCGCCGGAGTTCGGCCCGCTGCCGATGCTGATCGGTGCGGCCGACTCAGCCGACATGCGCAGTTTTGTCGACGGCACCATCGGCCCGCTTATCCGCCATGACCGCGACCATGACACGCCCTACCTGGACACCCTTGCCGCCTATGTGCGCGCCGGCTGTCGCGGCCAGCAATGTGCCAACGACATGGGCATCCATGTGACCACGCTGCGTTACCGGATGGCGCGCATTTCAGACTTGTTGGGCATCCAGGTCGATACGCCGGACCGCCGCTTTTCGATCGAACTGGCCCTGCGCTTGCACGGCTTGACGGAAGAAAACCCGGCCCCGCGTGCACCGAGCTCGCGCGACACGCACCGGGCTTGAGCAGGCCTGAGCGCCCACTGTGCACCACCGGCAGGCACTACTCCGTTTCACAGCAAAACTAGCGGTAATTTCCTTATAAGCGACGGAGACACGCGCTTTCCCACTCCCTAAGATTTGATCCATGAGTTCAATCTTCTGAGGAGGAAAGCGTGTCAACCATCACCGGCCAACCCGCCTCCATCGACCCGCTGGCGCTTCGCAAGGCCTTCGGCACTTTCGTCACCGGCGTGACGGTGCTCACGACCGTGGATGCCGACGGTCAGCCCCGGGGCATGACCGCCAACTCGTTCACCTCGGTCTCGCTCGACCCGCCGCTTTTGCTCGTATGCGTAGGAAAGAGCGCGTCGAGCTATTCGGCCTTTTCGTCGGCCGACAGCTTTGCGGTCAATTTCCTGCATGAGGACCAGACGGCGCTGTCTGGTGTGTTCGCGTCGAAATCGCCGGACAAGTTCGCCAGCGCCAGCCACAACGTTGTGCACACCGGCGCACCGGTGCTGAACGACTGCCTGACCTGGTTCGACTGCACGGTGCACCAGCGCGTCGACGCCGGTGATCACCTGATCCTGATCGGTGCGGTGCAGGCCTTTGGCACCAGTCCCGCCGCGCCACTGGGCTTCTGCCGCGGCCGTTATGCGCTGGTCAAAGACCCCCTGCCGCCCGAATGGTTGGCCTCGCACGGCATGATCGTCAGCTACCTCGTCGAGGACGACGGCAAGCTTCTGCTGTGCCGCGACAAGGACGGCGCCTGGATGCTGCCGGCCGCCCCGCGCCGCATTGCCGACGGCAAGCTGCCCTTGGCGGGTGGCGACACCCTGGCCTTGCTGCCCGACGACACCTTCCTCTATTCGGTATTCGACGTCGCCGACGGCGACCCGGGTTACCTGATCTACCGCGCGCGCCTTGCACCCTCGGCGCAAGAACACCAACTGCCCGAGAACTTCCGCTTCTTCCCGCTGGACCAGTTGCCCTTTGACGACGTGCCCACGCGGGAACTGCGCGCGGTGCTGCGCCGCTACGTCGGTGAAAGTGCGCGCCGCCGCTTTGGCATCTACATGGACTCTCACGACGGCGGGCGACTCGCCATGGTCGATGGCGTGATGCCGTGGGCCAGCACCCTGCACGCCGCTACGCCGACACTCAAAGGCCAAGATGAAAACCACTGCTGAAAACCTTCAGGGCTCACGCCAGGAATTGTTCATCGACGGCGAGTTCGTGCGGCCGCGCAGCGGCAAGTACCTGCCGAGTTTCGATCCCACGACGGGTGAAGCCTGGTACGAGTTCGCGCAGGCCGGGGAAGAAGATGTGGACCTGGCCGTGCGTTCGGCCAAGGCCGCCCTGCACCAC
>Ga0265798_10005095_pt1 | contig 17829 bp, 11 predicted proteins | sample P3T30metagenome_FD_192430 | JGI IMG/M metagenome (GOLD analysis project Ga0265798, IMG submission 192430) | Plant litter microbial communities from East Loma Ridge, Irvine, California - P3 T30 | ecosystem: Environmental > Terrestrial > Plant litter > Unclassified | place: USA: California... | reverse complement strand
CCTCTTGGGCTTCAGCCGGAACATCCGTATCTCAATATTGAAGCAAAGCTTGTCACCAGGGACACCAATTGACAAACTGATGCGAGCTGTGGAAATATGAAGTTCTAGCAGTCACAAAGACCATGCCACTTCAAGCTGAACTGACTTACGATCTAGATTCATGGCTCCCCATGTTGTCTCATCGGCTCCTTTGCCATTGTCACCAATTGATGCTGGCTTCCATGGCGAAGTAGACTCAGTTGTAGCACCAGTTCAGCGGCGAGCGAAAGCCGTGCTGGTAAAAGTGTGCAGCGTTGGAGAAGCCACCCTGAACGGCACCGTAATCCGTGCCAACAGCAGTAGGCTAACCAGTCTCGCTATTCCAGACCTCAGGCTTGTTGTCCGGCCGTGGACTGCGGTGCGGGCAGTCTGCAGGTGATGCGTAGAATTTGGGAACAGCGTTAAAAAGAGTGACTGAGATGAACTAAAGTGAATTAAATTGCAATATACAGGACGGCTTAGCTATACAAGAATGGCGCAGCAAGGGAAGGCAGTCTTGTTGAAGGTTGAACAGTAGAACCACGCTAAATTCACTGAGGCACCACATATCATAGCGGGGCAAAGGACCTCAGTCTCTAGTAGCGCCCGAACGCGGAGGGAAGGGTTCATCAGTTCTTTCTTCTTCACAAGCGACACCATCTTTAACATTTCAATCTCCAATCGGTCGGAACGCCATCAGTCTTCGAGTGTTACACACACGCTAATCGACTTACTTCCGACGATTTGGGCTATCAGGGCAGCAAGTACACATGTCGAGATCACACAAGTGTCAAAAAGAGAGAGTACTTGATAATTACTAAGATTATGTCACACTGGGTATACCATGATGCTCGCTAACGCCAAGATCGCAAACGTTTTCTTCTCCTAGCCTCACAAACCGCGACCATATCGGAAGGCTTTTTTGTATTCACACGGGAGTGTCAGCTCCTCGTGGCAAAGTTGAAATTCCCTCTCCTCCTGACAGCTACACTGCCGCGCAAGAGCGTACAGTTGATATTGCCTGTCCCACGTTTCGCCTATCTCTTGCTGCTTGCTCGACTGTTTGTCCTTGGCCTACCCACGAAACTGTCCCGCGTGTTGACTCGATCAATATCGTAAGGGTTGTTCACCCATTCATCGATTCGCACAGACCTCTTGCTCTTCGTTGACCTGCCAGTCTGCACCTTCTTCAAATCTGCGCCTTCGGTTTCTTTCTCACTCTTCATCTCTGCAAATTTCGGCTCACTCTCTTCCATATGCGCTTCTTCCTCCGCCTCTTCTTCAACGCGAAGTGTGGCAGCGGGGGAAGTATCGTTGGACTCCTCACCAGCTCCCGCATTTTGTTTCGCTGCTTGTTGATTGCGCATGCGCGTCATGAAAGCATCAGCCTGTGCCGCGTACTTGCACTTCGCCCGGATCGAGGCTCCGTACTTGTAGAAGATGAACGGTAGTGGAATGCAAGCGACTGCAAGGAAAGCCGGGATGCTTGAGGCCCAATGTATGCCCAGACGGCTGTACATTTGTGAAGTAAAGAGTGGGAAGGCTGCTCCGAATACCGATCGGATAATACCATTGGCTGCAAGCACAGATGCGGCGAAAATTGTGTAGGAGTCAATAAGGTAGTTCATGATCGATAGGAAGATGAGAACCATGCCGAAACCAAAGGGAATGGATCCAACGACACTGGCCGCCCACGGAAGAGATGGTGAGTTCGTCCAGGCAAACCAGAAAAGACCGATGGGAAGTGCGATGCCTCCTACGATACACATTGGCAGACGGGCTTCTGGAGTGGTGAAACCTTTGCCGGATGCCTGGACCTTCTTCATGTACACCTTGTTATCGTAAAGGACCACGTAAGTGATAGCAAGCAGGACGCCGATCGCGACAGCAACGAACGGCAATCCGCTGATACCCTCGTTCCACCCACGGCCCTGACGGTAGACAATGGGGAAGGCGCCAAAAAGCATGTACAGGATACCTGAATGGAGACATACGAAGTCAGTATTCGTATCGCATGCAGTCCATACGTGTAACTTTGCTTACCGTAGATAATCGCATGGTACAAAGACAGTAGGAGAACAATCGGCTCGCTGAAAAGGAGGATCCAGGGACGTTTGAGGCCAGTCGCAAACGCTTCTCCAAGAGATGTCTTGCCTTGGTCGATGTCGACTTGAGAGCGGTACACCTTGCCCTTCAATTTCGAGAGCCTTTCGGCACGTCTGCGTAGCAAAACGGGAGCGTACGTTTCTGGAACGAGGCAGCCAGCAATAACGAGCATAGCGCCCGCCCAGATCGCCATCAGGCCGTTGACCCATCGCCAACCTTCAGTCATGCCCAAGAACCCTCCTATGATGGGACCAAGGACGGGGCCCATAAAAGGAGCGGCTGAGAAGATTGACATGGCCACGCCACGCTCATTCGCGTTGAAAACATCGGCGATGACTCCACCAGCATTGGTAAGCGGAGATGAACCGAATGCAGCAGCAAAAAATCGTAATATCAACAACCCGTAGATGTTCGGGGCGCCCGCAACGCCAGCGTTGAAAGCGGTAAACGCCAGATACGTGCCGAGGAAGACGATTTGACGACCGTATAATTCTGAAAATGGTGCCCACCTATGCCATTGTTAGTGTCTGACCGATGGTGGTTTTGTAGGGTGGTGAACTTACAATAGTGGTCCGAGGGCGAATCCGAGCACGAAGAGCGAGATACCGAGTGTAACCACTTCCTGACTGACGCCGAACTCTGCCATTATTTGTTGAATACCACCAGAGAACGCCGAGGAACAGAAGGACACCACCAGCACGGAGTTTGCGACAGCGATCGCGATTATCCACTTTTTCGTCTTTGTCCACGTCATGGGATTCCTCGGGTCATTTTCGATCCATTCAACGACATACGGATCGTCTTCTGTGCCCTCGCCTTCGTAATCCCACTCTTCAATCTCTTTTGTTGTTACGCCTTGGTCCGTGATCATCTTCCAGTGCGAGATGCCCTGTCTTCCGGACTCGACATCCTGGCTGCCGCTGCGCCCAGCCTCAGTCTCTTTCTCCATTCCGAATTAGGCTGTCAAATCGCTTGATCGCTGAATAAGAAGAATCGTTGGTATTAAAGGCGATAAATTCAAGTTTGACTCACAGACGAAGGAGGTGACAAGCAAACAATCGAAAGCTGCAAGGGAAGAACAAGTTACATATAAAGCAACGACACACGCAGAGTCATGTAGAGCCGACGCCGACACAACAAGCGCCACCACCGCGCCCAACAAATCGGGTCTCCTATTTCGCAGACATCGGGAATTGTGGGCCCAATCTGCTATGACACCATGATTTTTTCATGCTAAAAAAGTTCTGGCAGGCCTCGGCCGAGCCCTTCCACCTTACCCGATGGAGTGATCGTCGTAATATGAACCAATGATATCAATCTGTCGCAGAGTTAGTCGCCTGGCGGAAACTACCCGCCGTTAAAGACTGTGCGGTGTTTCGTTGACGGGCGCAAATCGCTGCCCGTGCGTCATAGGGCTTGGTCGCCGGTATCCCCCAATACGAGTCGTCTACCGACCTGCCGAGGTCTAGAGACGCAAAAGCAGAGCCTGCGCCAGGAGATAAGATGGCGATGGAGACGTTGCGGAGGGTCGGACATGGCTGTCAGATTGCATGAGATGTGCCTGTCTCGCGACCGACAGGTCAGAGAGGAGGAGCTTGCGAGGCGCTGATAAATCACAAAGGATGTTCGAATCGTATTTCGGGAATGGGGATGGGATCCAGTTGGAACAGTTTGGAATTTTCCAGCATCCTTTCGTGCAAAAGGCGACAACACGACGTTTTGTGTGTCTCCAAGTCTTTCCACAATGTTTGTGCAAGACCAGTATAGCAACGTCTTTCACACCTCCATACCTCCCATCGAACGATATCAAGACGCGACACCGATCATCCACTCGCACACTACGAATGACTGTAACGCTACCTCATGCAATGCCTGTCGGTACGGGCCGAATACGTTTTCCTTACCACAGGTTACCAGATGCTGAAGTCGTGAAGCTCTTGACACCCCACTCTGCACAAAAGCCGTGCAGAGCCTTCTCGAAGTGGTTTGCAATCTCTTTCCATGCGGCTCAAATTTAAGCAATCGATGGGCTCCTTAGGGTGAGCCACATCGGACGGGGCTCCCGAATAAGGTGGGCCCTCACGACTCATGTAAGAGCTCTAGAAAGTCATACGTGCGCATCGGACCAACATGTGTTTAAAGTGTTTGAGGTGTGACCGATGCTTGCCGAGGTTTGGATTGGTATCTCGAAATAGGCAGTGGTTTCTTTGAGTTGCTTCGGCCGATAGGAGTGCAATGAGAAACAAGTACATACTGAGGCTGCGCTGAAATGAACGATTTCAACAAACGAACCGCAAATATACTAATGCTCTGAGGCCGTCCGAGCCGTGTGACGAAGAAGATGAATTCTTTCGATCCATAAGTCGTACATTTTCGTGTCAAGATGCTACGCTTTTGCTAATCCTTCCATCCAGACGCCAGCCATGCTAATTCGTTTGCTACCATTCCGACGGTCAAGTTCAACAAGCATCCCAGTCCCGGTGATCCCATGTGCGCTTAGACCTCATTGCTGGGATATTCTACCTTCTCGGTCGGGAGGAACTCCTCCTTGATCGCCCTCATGTTCACGAATCTAGCCAGCAGATTCGCGCTTCCAGCCTTGTCGTTTGTCCCACTGGCCCTCGAGCCACCGAACGGCTGTTGGCCAACAACAGCGCCAGTGCACTTGCAGTTGATGTAGAAATTGCCAGCTGCATTTCGGAGCTTCGTCTCCGCGAACTTGATGACCTCTCTATCCTTCGCGAACACGGCTCCAGTCAGAGCATACTCGGATGTCTCGTCAATCTGCTTGATGATGTTGGCGAAGGCATCGGGTGCCGCGTCGTCGTACACATGAGCAACGAGCACAGGGCCAAAAAGTTCGCGCGATAGAAGAGGGTGGTTCGGGTTCGAAGTCCGGTAGATGGTTGGGTGGATGTAGTACCCCTGGCTGCTGTCGTACTTGCCGCCAACGAGGAGCTCGAGGTCGCTGTCGTTCTTGGCCTCGTCGATGACACCGGAAAGCTTCTTGAAACTGGCCTCGTGAATGACTGGGCCAATGAAGTTCGAGAAGTCGGATGGCTCTCCGATCTTGAGTGCTGCTGTCTCTTTCACTAGTTTCTCTTTGAACTCGGGCCAGACCGACTTGGGTACGTAGAGGCGCGAACATGCGCTGCACTTTTGGCCTTGGTATTCGAAGGCTCCTCGGACTGTTTGGATGGCCGCATTGGCAATGTCTGCGTCCTTGTGGATCAAGTGGAAGTTCTTGCCTCCAGTCTCGCCCACGATTCTGGGATAGCTTTGGTATTTGCCCTCTGCAACGCCGCCCGCAATCTTGCCATACAACGACCGGAAGACTGCTGTGCTGCCCGTGTAGTGCAGAGCTGCGAATTGCTTATGTGACAGCACGGATTTTGTGACCTCCTCAGCGTCGCCTGGAACCCACTGGATGACGCTGGGAGGAAGACCAGCCTCGATGAGGATCTGATAAAGAAGCCAATTCGAGGAGATTGCAGCAGGTGATGGCTTCCAGACCACGACATTCCCCATCAACGCTGGGGCGGCTGGGAGGTTACCACCAATGGCTGTGAAGTTGAAAGGGGACACGGCGTATACGAATCCCTCTAGAGGTCGATATTCAACGCGACTACTTGGGTTAGCTTAATACTCGCAAGGCCAAGAGGTATCAACGTACTTCCAGATTCCGGGTGAGTTGTGCACTGGCTGAACTCCATAAGTTTCTTCCGCATACTTGACGTTGAATCTCAGGAAGTCACACAGCTCTGCCGCAGAGTCGATCTCAGCTTGCCACGCATTCTTGCCTTGCCCAACCATGGTTGCTGCCATGATCTCGTATCGATATTTCGTGGCGATGAGGTCGGCTGCTTTCAGGAATACCGATGCGCGCTCCGCAAAGGGCAGAGCCTCCCATGCTGGCTTTGCTTCTAAGGCTGAATCGATTGCTTTCTTCACGTCTGCTGGGCTGGCATTCGAGTACTTCGCGACGACGTCAGCGTGCGAAGAGGGGTCGTGCTGGGTGAGAACAGATGAGTTGTTGATCTTGACGGGTCAGTACGAAAGTCTTGATGTGAAGCGTGCATGATGAGGACATACGTGTTTGCCGCCTATTGCAAGAGGTACTGTTACAGCACCACGCTTCTTCAGCGCTGCAATCGCATCTTGAAGCTTTTTTCGGTCTACCGAGCCGTTCGTATAGTGTTTCTATTCGGCCATTAGCACAGCAATTCCCGCCCAGGCTTGAATGTAAAGAGCTTACATTAGGCTCGTTGTTGATTGTTGGAATCTTGAAGTTCGCAATTGTCCCCGCATAGCGCCGTGAAGCAACTTGCGCGCCAGCGTAAGCTGCAGGCAGAGCACCCAGAGACTTGGAGATAGATCGCAATGGCTGTACACTTGTGGAAGAATGCATGATGATTGTAACTGAGAGCTGTTGACACCGATTTGAACAGCGACTCAAGGCTTTGTATGTGTTGCTGTGATGTTTGGCATGACGGTGGTTGAGACTGAGCCGATGGAAAGCGACGTTGTGGGGAAGCTGTCACCCACCAATGCTCACATTGATAACATTTCACTAATTCAACTCATGCCCTGGAAAGCGCTTTCATCCGATATCGCAATACTTCAGGTCGGGCAGATGCGGATGAACAACGTGAGCGAAATTTTGCAGCTTGCGTGCATACTGTTAGTTGTGGGCCACGGGCATCTTGCTCGCGCGTTGTTCGCGACCAGACAGAAGCAAAGTAAGCGCAAGGATGCCGTAGTATCGCAAAATAACAAGATGTCATCCATTTGGTATCATTAGAAATCTCTTTTCGTGTCCATAGTCATCTAAGGACGAACATCGCATTGATGGCCTCCCAAACGCCAGATCGCCCACAACAAAATGTTGTAAGGATTTTCGAACAGCCTACATCTCCATAGCGTCAGCGACGTCTGTTGCAGCTGTATCGTCACCCCAAAGCCCTTCCAAACGGAACTCTGCTGCCCATTCCTTGACAATCTCCTTCTGATCTCCGACAAGACCACCCTTTGTCGCAGGAGCAGTTTTCGTACTCGCAGTCTCCGCCGGTACATACTTCGGGGGATGTGCCCACCCTTGGATACGTCCATCCCTCCAATCGTTGATGACTGTCTGTGCTGCACTGTGCAGATTCGGAACACCTCCCCTTCCTAGACGACCGCGCTTGCGAGCCACCTGAACGAGGAAGTCCGTGGTCTTGTCGCTGCCAATAGAGTGGAGTGCTGGCAAATCGTATACCTCCATCAGCTTCGCAAACATCTCTTCCGACGCTGACAGCCTCTTCAGAAGCAGGGTAACGGCAGGCACAGGGTCGCCGATCTCCTTGGGAGGGACAGCGTTGAGTAGAATTAATCGTGCTTGTTGCTGGACCTTGCTTTCTTTTGAGCCCTCTTGTGTGTTGGGAAACACAATACCGGGGGAGTCGAGAAGCTTGAGCTTGTTGTCCAATTTCACCTCGCGCAAGCTGGTTGTGACGCCCGCCTCTGCACCGACTGGCGCAGCGACAGCCCTTGATCCCATGCGAGCACCCAGAGCGTTGATGACAGAAGACTTGCCCACATTGGGATACCCAATGATGCCGACTTTTATGGACCGCTTCAACTGACGTGACTCTGCGAACGTTTTGAGAGCCTTGAATAGTGTCTCCGAGGTGCCCTTCATGGTGAGGTCCTTGTGCTCGAACGTCTTTGCGTTTGGCGCAGGTTTCGAGGCACGCAGTGGCAGTGTTGGGAACGAGCGGCGCAAGTGGATGAGCCACGAGCGGAGAACTGGCGGCGGTACTAGATCGATCTTGTTCAGGATGAAGATCATGCGCTTGCTTCCTCCATCGGCAGCCATGACCATCTGCTCCACCTCTTTTGACCGTGTGCTTGTCGGGTCTCGCGCATCCAACACGTACAGCACCACGTCGGCATTGTCGACCACCTGCTTGTAGATCTTGTCGAACTGTTTTCTCGAAGAGTCTTTGCGCACGTTGACTGCCGCATTGTCGCCATCGGAATCCTCCGACTCGTCGTCGTCGTCCATTGCGTCCATGTCGTCTCCATTTTTGCTATCGTATGCGGCGGCCTGGGCTTTGGCGGAGGCGAGGAGAGCGGCCATTGGATTGGCAGCACCGTCCTGTTCCTGGTCAGCGTCTCTAACACCAGTTCGTATCGTCGTCCTACCACTTCCATATCCTCATCCTCATCCTCACTGTCATCCAAGTCGAGTTGCTCGTTGTCCTCCGCATCGAACTCCTCGAAATCGTCGCCAGCGGCCTCATCCCCAGCTTCCCCATTGCGCTTTTGCTCTCGCGCTAGCTCACGACGGCGGACGTTTTCCTCTTCCTTCAGTCTCCGGTTCTCCTCTACTTCTGCAAGAATCTTGTCTTTGTATGGGAACAGGTTCGGGATGCCGGGGTCCTTTTTCGTTTTCGATCGCCATTCTGGGTTCTACGAGCGCGTCAGTGTGCGCTCAATAGGCCTCGGTCAAAGTTGGGTGCCTGCCTTCTTAGCGAGCTTCTTCGCTTTCCGCTGCTTCGCTGCCGACGATTTCTCGATCTTGTTCCTCAGGCGCACAGGTACGCGCTTTGACTTGGGCTCTGCAGATATCATTAGAAGTGAAACGAGCGACCACGTTGCTTGTACATACTGCCGATCTTCATTATCACGTGGTGGTGGTGGTGTGTAGTGACTGCGGTGGCTGCACCTCGAAATTTTGTTGCGTAGAACTTTTGGCGATAGGACAAGGATGTGGCGGGCGGTGAGCGGCAGTATTTTGCTTATCACCACGTGCAGCCAGCGACCTAACACGAATTGATCGCACTCCCACGTCAATACACTATCCTGGATATATGCGAAGTTCAAATGCGTTGCATGACGTTTGTTCACGTCTTGGTCAAGCACACATTCGACCTGAAGCTGCCTGTCTGGAAAGCAGCAAGTCCCTCTTGTGGAAAGAGCAATCGTGAGTCAGTACGTGATTGGCTGTGAGGTTACTAGTTCTCGGATGCGTCTCCCACAGTGGCTAGCGCAGGCAGGGAGTTCCTTTTTCTACTGTTCAGCAACTCAAGTAAGAACCCACCGAGATTTCACTCTTCAATCACACTCAAAGCTCATACCGTAATCAATTCCCTCCTCATGATGGTATCCCTCGAGCCATCCTTCTCGGCGCAGCCACTGACAATCCCATGCCACGGCCTTGTGAGTTTCATAGCCAGGATGCAACATGTACTTCTGCTGACTGCGTGCAGCTTTTCGATATGGAGAAAGTCTCGTCAAACTCACACCACTTCTGATTTACCGTAATAACACATTCACAGCGGCACTATCATCGACTCCACAGATGCAGTCATCAAACATTGGCAGAAGTAAGTGTTGCCATTTGGGGTTTGAAAGAGTGGGCTCACAGCCGTAGGATAGGAAAAGAAATTGGCGTGGATGCGGAGGTTATTCTTGCGACTAGCCACGGTCGTCGCTCTATCGATGTGCTCCAGATATACGAACCAAAGCTGGCCAATTGGGAGTGTGAGTGTTCATTGCACATCATGCTCCTTCACATCGCTGAACGATGCAGACATCAGTCATCTCGAAGGGCTTATTCCAAAGGAATTCGGCCAAGATGCTGTCGAGATACCCGGATCACGAGCTATGCTTGACGAACTCGAGCATCAAGCCGTGCCATGGTGTATTGTAACATCCGGAACGCGACCACTCGTGACAGGCTGGTTGGACGTCATGAAGCTGGCTCATCCCAAGAGGATGGTCACGGCAGAGGATGTGAAGCTTGGGAAGCCAGATCCAGCCTGCTATCTAGAGGGAGCGAAGCTGCTCGGTCTGCAGGATCCAAGTCCCTCGATTGTTGTCTTCGAAGACGCACCTGCAGGCGTTCGGTCTGGCAAAGCAGCCGGCTTTACGGTCATTGGACTATACACGACGCATACATTAGAACAGCTTGTAGAAGCTGGAGCCGACCACATTGTCCGAGACATGCAGAGTGTAAAGCTCAAGTCATGGGACAAAAAGAGTGGGGTGGGACTACTCGAGCTCGTCAACGCTTTGACATGAACGAATAATATCGTAAGGCGCACGTTTAGATGCGTACTGCCTCCTGGAGCATATGACAGAAAACGCTGGGTATCTGTCAAACAAAAGCAGCTCGTCATGGCTACAACGTATGATGGGCATAGTGTCTGCGTTGTGATACGACAGAGCACTCCTGGAAAACATTTTGATTTTAGCTCGTGTGGTCCAACTTGCAGTAGCCAGTGGAGTTCGGCGAGCACTGCGAGGTGTACTTTCCAAGCTGTATTTACGGGCAAATGGATGGGTATGTAGTCTGCGCAGAGCAACACACTACAGTGAATTGGACATGCCTGCAAATTACTCAGCTCCAGTCAGACCTCATCCGGCAATACCGCGTCGGTGCCCGAGATTGAGGCGGTGCAACTCGGTCTGGTATCTGGATGTTTCTGTGGTTTTATGCCGATGCAGCTTAGCTGTGTCAATCCATGTGTACATGTGGCATTCAGCTTCATGCAAGTTGTAGTCCAAGCCGACGCTAACCACCAGGTGCATTGCATTGCATGGACCCTTTTAGAGGGTCTGAGCCACGAACCGATTTCTAGAAAGGGCACAGATCTCGGCATGCAAAATCGACAAAACGAAAGGCAGTGTAGACATTCTTATCAAGGTGAGAGTACGGCCGCTGCTGTGCAACACCGAAACACTTGGTGTGTCGTGCGGCGCAGGAACAGGTGCAACCCCAAGTTAGCCATGCGCGTTTGGCGGAGAGTCGGGAGTGCACGAGAACCCTTTGCCGAGCGAGCGTCCTTTTAAGCGACCCTCCTTTACCACCAGCACTGCATTGTATCAGTGAGCAAGTCTCTATGCCTTGGGACAGAATGGTGTATGAGCAATTGAGTTCTACAGCATGTTCTGCCTGAGTCGTGCGACTGCCGAGCTGCAAGGTACACTCCACCAGTGGCCAAAACCTTTGCACCGCTTGACGTGGACATGGGTGGCATCGTCACGCGTGTGACCACATCGTCAGAAGCGGTTACTGGAGATGTCCTACTCGGATAGGTGTAAAAGGGCGGAAGCGCCCTGGCAAAAGGGTAGCGAGAATGTGCTTGAAGATGTTGCAGAGGACGTCCGGCATCGTTGACGCGGACATGACAGCGGCGCTTCGCGGTCGGTCGAATTCGAAGAAAAGGGGCAATCGAGCCGGCGCCCGCCTGAACCACGGCGTCTCGACTAAATATCTCCATAGCACGTTGAGCGTCTCAAGCCACGCTGCTAACTAGCAGGTTCCTCCGTAGCAGCTGAGGTTGCGCACTTCGATGCAACAGCCTCGAGGTGTTATTCTCCGAGCGGGAGGCCCAAGCATCAAGATCCATGTGCGATAGCCGCAGCTGATGATGCTCTCTGATATCCGCGCTGTCCACCATCTGGATCATCCCGACTGAGGCCAAGCCCTCCCGCGGTGGATCAGCCGCCGCCGCTCCTCGCCCCGCCGTCCAGCCAATGGGCTGCTGCGCGCAGAGTGCCCCTGTGCCGAACCCACACGGCGCCTCGGAGGCTGTTGAGGTCGTCGAGCGAGCTGCGAGTGACCCAACCTCCAAGCGTGTGCGTGACTGCACCGACTTGCAGACGGCGAGCAGACGGCGCCGCGAATCAGGGCCAGCTCCATTATTCAAGCAAGAGGTGCTGCTGATTACAACTAGAGACGGCGAGTGTAACAGGCACTCAAAGCAGGAAAGTTATTTTTGTGCTTGTGCAGGACTGCAGGTGGGTGGGATGGAGGCCAGTGGCTGTGTTAGCGGTAGGAGCGCACCAGCAGCCAGTGCGCCGTCCATGTCGTCCATGCTTACCTCTCCCCGGCCTCACGCCTTCACACTTACACTCGCTGCTGTGCTGCCGTCGCGCGCTACTTTCGTTACTGCTTCTCCTACCCCGACATTCGCTACCGGCTTTACTTGGTCCCATATCTACATAGCATCACTATCTATAATTCCCAGCGCTGTCCCAATTACGCTGCCACCCGCTGCCCCGTGCCGAACGCATCGTCGCCTGAGTGAGTCCGATCCACGGCGAGTGCTGCCAGCGCCTGCGACGAGCCGTACCTCGACTCCCGAGTCGTGCGTACCGTCCGGAGTCCCGCGAGACGAAAGTGCTGCTGGTCGCCGCGTGAGGCATGGATCCGGCCGACTCGCAACAGCCAGGCGGGGGCTCCAAAGGCGACCCGGCAGCCCAGAAGGCGCCTGCAGTGGACGTGAAGCCGCGCCTCACCAAGGAGCAGCACGATGTCCTCGAGCAGCACTTCCAGGTGCAGCACAAGCCCAGCACGCTGGTCAAGAAGGACTTCGCCTCCAAGCTCGGCGTGCCGCTAGACAAGATCAATGTCCGTCGTCCTGCGCCGACCGCATGTGCACCTTGCTAACCTCTGGCAGAATTGGTTCCAGAACCGTAGAGCAAAGGTCAAGCAGGACCGCAAGAAGGTCGCGAACCAGATGAGCATGGCTATGAACCCCCAGTACAGCATGTACGGCCACCCATCGATGCCAGTCATGGGCGGGCAGTACCAGCACCACCCAGAGCACCTACACATGCACATGCCAATGAACCAGGAATACCACGGCATGAATGCTGACGCCAGCCCGGCCAGTCTGCCGGTGCAGGGCGTGGACGCATCCTCATCCTCGGACCTCTCACTACAGCAGCCGTACGACATCCAGCTGCGCTCGATCCCAGAGGCCAACCGCTCCGCCGCATACCCTCCCAATGCTGTCATGACGTCGTTCATGGCCGCAGCGAATGGCTCGTACATGCACAATCCAGGGCTGACCGTGAACACGCACGAAGTAGAAATACCGTACGACACCACCAGTTTTGCCAACGGGCTGTCCTTCTCTGTGCCCTCAGACATGTCCGCCGAAGCTTCTACGTCTCAGTCACCGTACACCGGGTACGACCACCTTGGCGGCCTACCTTACGAACTCCAGAACAGCGCTGTGCCAGTTGATGCGCACCAGAGCAGCGCATCCTTGTCAACCCAGTCGTCGCCGTTTTCCGGTGCACAGAACCACGCAACACCCCAATCGTCCAACGGACCCACACCACCCTCTGTCGCTTCGGTTGTGTCCGCTTATTCAGGCTGGACGGACGATCCAAATACAGCCACCATGAATCATCAAGCAGACGAAAGCGAGGACCAGTTCACGACGCCGTACTCTTTGAACGAGGCATCTACATCCGAGCTGGCACTGCCATTCTGGGCCCAGCAAGGCACCAATGCAGCATATGGCCACGGTTTCTACCAGCAGGCCAATGTGTCCTCGCAAGCGGTCCTCTCCTTACCTGACCAAGACATGGCACGGAACGCTAGCACCGGCGCCTTAGATTTCGAACCGCCGCATGCATTCCATGAGGATGGATATACACGAAGAAATTCGTCCACGAGCAATCTAGCTGGGAACTTCGAAGCCATACACATTCGGAATGGCACACCTGATGAGTTCAAGCAACCTGGACAGCCTACCTCAATCGCGCAAAGAAGAAAGGGCCGGCCGGTCACACTAAATCCTGGTGCTATGCGAAGTGCGTCATACTCAGCGCCCATGCCCTCACCTGGGGGCAACAATGACCATACTCTGCGGAGAATCCGGTCAAGTGGCATTGGTAATACTGCAGGTCGTGTTCAAAAGTCTCAACCTGGCTCCGCGCAGCGCTCGCCGATGATTGCGAACTTCTCCGAGGCTGCTGCTTCTCCGAAATTTGCGCGCACTTTCTCCTCCTCGAGTACAGCTACGATGGGTGGGGGAGGAAGTCTTGCTCCGCCTACGCCCCTTACCCCACAAGACATGGGCCTTTACTGGCAAAATAACACGGTCATTCGACCGCATTCAGTCATGCCGGAACACAACAGTCCAGAGAGCATGAATGCTAATTGGTCTACTGAGCCTCAACAATCAGGGGCTTTCGGGAAGAGTGTCTCCCCCCAGAACACGTCTCTTGAGCTGCAGCAAATGACACAGGCTCAGTACGGAAATGACACCATGTACCGCGACTCACCGCCGCAATCGGCGCCTGCAACCCAACAACAATTTCCGCGCAGCATGTACATGCAACATCCACATATGCGACCTGGATTCCATTCCACCACCGATCTCACCATTGCGCAGCCTAAACCTTCGCATCTCCGTCGACCATCACTACCCGATAATGCACAAGCACCGATAGAGGATTCAGGCTATTTCCAAACCGGCAACTTCAACTATGAAGATTACAAAGATGTGTCGTTAACTCACATTGCTCATAATGTGCCATTTGCGCCCCGACCAAGTCAAGCCCCTGAGTTTCTCGTCCACGAATTCGTACCGCCACACGGCGGCGACGGCCAGAATGGCATGTACCGACGGTCAAACGAACCGCAAGCAAAGAACTATATCTTTGCGAACCAAGGTCCGCGAGACTTCAAGGCTTAGGTCGTCCTTTGAGCCTTTCGAACACCGGTTCGGTCTATAATTGGACTTCCAGTCACCTTGCCCACGCTTTGCTTCTAGTTTCACGTTCATCGTTCAGTCTTTCTATCGCCTTCTAAGAAAGATTTTCCACACTCTGTCAGTGACGCTTTGCTTATTATTACGAAATTTTCCTATCGCCTCAGGTTATCAGGCCTCACCTTCCTTTACACTCTTATCATATATCGCCGCATAGCCAGCAAATTGCCTGGCTTTCTCTAGTAATAATAATACGACCGGATGAGAGGCTACGCTACATACCCGTACAGCGCAGTTGGGAACACCGAAATGTTGATGGCGTTCGTTTTCTTTGGATATATCGGTCCAGGTGGACACATTTGACGAAATGCCTTTTTATCGTATAGTTGTCTGTTCTGGCGCATATTGCGTTCGAATGTGAGCTTCGAGGTCGAGAGCTCGGACTGTAATGTCTCTATTGTCACCCCATAGGAGGACTGGAGGATAGGTTGGATGATGGGGTCTCAACGAGGAGAATACGGCTCAGCGGAAGATTGGTAGGACTTGCATAGAGTCAATATCATGCGGCTGTGATCGACGCCGATTGATCAATCATCTTGCTGCTATACACTTTGGCGTGATGTTCATCTCGACCATAAGATGTGATCACTGCAAATCTGACATCCTGACACCCTGACATCCTGTGGCGCAAAGATTCGTTACTCCTACCGAATGCATCTGTCTTCATTTTCGGCAACTGACATTCGACCCCAGTCTCGACTCTTCGAAGTCATCTCCACACTTCCCAAAAAGCACATGCAACATCTCACCTGCCCCAACGTTCCCAGTCAGCTAGTCTAGCTCATCTCACGCGATCGATCGCACCTGCATAAGTGGCTTGCCGACCTGTCACAGCCTTGCTTTTTGCTCCCGGCCGTTTGGCGCGAAAGACAGCGATGCACAATTGCTTCTTGTCGCCCCCCTGAACGATTCCACAGCCACGACATCTTACCTGCGAACCTCTCACAGACCGCCAGCGACGATGTTGCGACGCACAACAGCATCCGGCATGTCGTTGTTCCGCGGCGCGCGATCTAGATCGTCGGCGTCTCGGAAGATAGGGGGTACCTTACACCCGTCCCGCTGTCGTGTTCAGCTCGACGTTCTCCAGATCTGCTGCGCCACATGGTTATTGCTTTTGGTGAACGGCGACCAGCGGGAGATGGAGTGGGTTGCGCGGACTTCTCCGCGCGATGGTGTTGGCGGGAACGCGGGGAGGGTTGATGGGGTGATTGGGAGGGACTAGTGAGGTGGTAGTTTGGTTGGATCTAGCGTACAAGAGACCTTGTTAAAGGTTGTAGATTGTTTCTTGTGGTGTCTCTCTGGACTTAAAAATCATTGTCTCTGTTTGTCGAGATCAAGCATGAGGTGTCGCAAATATTCGTGACCGATGTCCTCAGCGGAACGCTGCGTGGTATGAAGAGTACGGTGAAAGCTTAGATTTGGCGAGGACGTCGTTGGCTGAACCCTGACTTTGTGCGAGATACACTGAACTTGATATGAGGCGCGAGCAGATATGAAAAGAGAGAAGGGTATGATGCTTGCGCAAACATTAAAGCATTGAGTAAGAGGCCGACAATAGGTGAACCATGAGTTTCTAGGGCTAGATACCGATGAGCCGCGATATACGAGGATGAAGTAGGCTTGGTTGTGGTGGTGCCGAGGCGAGCGGAATATAGCGCAATTAACATACTGCTCGATTGCCGCCTAATTGACATTGAGATCGGAACCTGACAAGAACAACATGCTATCAGCATGCAATGTTGTCGGTAATGAGCTGTCAAGTGCGCAAGGCTGCGACACCCCCATTTTTCTTAGTGGATCGATTTAGAAATGGCGCACGTGCACGGGCGCTACGTGACTGCTTACGCTAACGAACTCACACCGACATCAAAGTCTTTGCAGCCTACGCTGCAGTCTACATTTCTCTATATCGATATCAACTACATTTTGGATGCCTTTTTCACTGAAAGGCTGCGGACCCTGACCGCTCCTAAGCTCTGGGTAAGACAAGCTTCCGACACGTCCCTTCGCGCCAACAACCTGTCCAAGCACTTTGATCACGGGTCTGGGACATGGCTGGTGTTGACATTGAAATATTTCTGGGTCGAAATCAATTCAAGACATTCTTACACGGGCGAACTGTATGAGACATCGTCTGCTGGCCAAACGAGCACCTGGCACTATTATTTGAGACAAACATCAGCCTCATGAGTACTTCAACGAGCCAATATTTCTGCTCGCTTTTGCTCCCTGTGCTTGATCACCGCCATCCAAAAACAACTCATCCGCTCGAATCAGACTCGTTGAGTCGATTTGGAAGTCTGGCACATACCAGAGCTGACGGCAATCAGCATGGACCCACGTCGGTATCGTAAGGCATATGAGGCGATGCTGCATACGACAAATTTGATTGAAGAACGCTTGCATCAAGATGAACAAATACCGGAAGAGCCTGTCGACCAGGATGAGGTACCCAAGGCTGCCTTCCAAGAGCAGGATCCTGATAGCATGGAGTGGGAGCCTACGGAGGGCAACGCAACTCCAGCCGCTTGCGGACCGCTTCGACCACTGTCGGACAAGATGCGGCAATTCCTTCCAGGGGGCTCCGATGGAGATTATCGAGCAGAGGTTCGTGGCGAAAATTCTGTGCTCCTTCACAAGTCTAAGGAAGGTGTTATCATGGACGCCTGCATCGACAAGCTTGTTCGCGACCTACCCGATGTCTTGAAGTACGATGACGTACTTTCATTTACTCCATCCACGATCGAGGTACCTAAAGACTTCGGGCTTCAGCTGAGCATATCGATCAACCACCACCTAGCGCAGGTCGCAGACCGGAAAGCGCTTGAGAAGTATCGAAGACTACTTGGGCACCGTAAAGACCTGTCGAAACGCAAACAAGTAAAGCTTGGCTTTGATCCAGTCGACTTGATCAAAAAGCAGGCGGTTACCTTTTCGACCGATGTGACTGAGCCAATATGCACTTTGGACAACGACATCCACACCATATTCCGCCTCGACAACTGGCACGGCTGTCCAGATGCGGTCTATGAGGTGCTGAAGCCCGCTTTACGGCTTGCAACTCATCTGCTTACATCCCGAGGCACCGCGCACTTCTGGCAGACGCTCGTGTTCGGCGAGCGCGAGTCGTGTCCAGATACAT
>Ga0265798_10005094_pt1 | contig 17830 bp, 16 predicted proteins | sample P3T30metagenome_FD_192430 | JGI IMG/M metagenome (GOLD analysis project Ga0265798, IMG submission 192430) | Plant litter microbial communities from East Loma Ridge, Irvine, California - P3 T30 | ecosystem: Environmental > Terrestrial > Plant litter > Unclassified | place: USA: California... | reverse complement strand
GCCATGATGCGCAGCACCAGCGCGGTGACGCCCTCGCCGATTGCCACTTCGATCTGCGGCACCTGATCGTACAAGGACAGCGAGCCGATCAGCGCGCGCAGCGGCAGCAGCAGGTCCGACACGTGGCGCGGCAGGATCTCGCAGCTGTCGATGTCGGCGACGAACACCGACTTCTTCTCGTGGAAGCCGACCAGCACCGTGCCCTTTTTGACCACGTGGCGCACCGACAGGCGCGCGCGGTAGCGGTAGCCCCAGGTCGGGCCGTACATCGGCCGCATCACCGTCAGCGGCTTGACCTTGCCAATGTGGCGCAGGTTGTCCTCCAGCACGCGCTGCTTGATGGCCACCTGCGCCGACGGCTCCAGGTGCTGCATCGAGCAGCCGCCGCAGTAGTCGAAGTGCACGCACTTCGGCTGCACGCGCATCGACGATTCGCGGTGCAGCGTCGTCATGCGCGCCGCTTCCCAGTTCTTTTTCTTCTTGAAGGTCTCGAAACTGACGCGTTCGCCGGGCAGCGCCCCTTCGACAAACACCACCTTGCCCGGCGTGCCGTCTTCGTTGTCCTGCATATGACCGACGCCACGCGCGTCCATGTCGAGCGATTTGATATCGATGATGTTTTCTTGCATGAGTAGCTGTCGGTTGGCGCCGCCTCGGCGCCCGCGGGATCGCACGCGACGTTGAGAAAGGCGGAATCGGAAGGCCGATATGATAGCAGAGAAGCGCGGGCCGATCACCTGCGACCGGCCCGGCGAAGGTGACCGGCGGGGCTACAGCAGCGAGTCGCGCACGACGCCGCGCGCGGCCATGGCACGCTTGAGCTTGACAAGCGCCTCCTGCTGGATCTGCCGCACCCGCTCGCGGGTGACGCCCATTTCCTCGGCCAGCGTTTCCAGCGTGGCGGGATCGTCGTTGTCGAGACCGAAACGGCGCATGATGACGATGCGCTGCTTGTCCGGCAGCTTGGTCAGCCAGTCGCGCACCAGCTGCGTCATTTCGTGGTGTTCGGCCCTGGCGTCGGGCCCGTCGTCGGCGTCGCCGGGCAGCATGTCCATCAGCGACGACTGCGGATCGTTGTCCAGCGGCGCATCGAGCGACGTGGCATGCTCGGACATGGCGAGGATGTCCTGCACATCCTCGACGGGACGGCCGACGAGCTCGGCGATGTCCTCGGCGGTGGCGTCCTTGCCGTTGTGGTGCTGGGCTTCCAGGTGGTATTTGCCGCGCAGGATCTGGTTCAGCTCGCGCACCATGTGGACCGGCAGCCGCACCGTGCGGGCCTGGTTCATGATGGCGCGCTCGATGCTCTGGCGGATCCACCAGGTGGCATAGGTGGAGAAACGAAAACCCCGTTCGGGCTCGAACTTGTCGATGGCGCGCATCAGCCCGATGTTGCCCTCCTCGATCATGTCGAGCAGGACGACACCCCGGTTGATGTAATGCTTGGCGATGGAGACGACGAGCCGCAGATTGTGCTCGATCATTTTCTGGCGGGCGGCAAAGTCGCCCGCCTTGGCCAGGGTGGCGTAATGCACTTCCTGCTGGGCCGTCAGCAACGGCCGCGTGCCGATCTGGTTCAGGTAATGCTGGGTGGTGTCGGTGGACAGCTCGGCCGCGAGCACCTTCTTCAGCTCGTCGACCGTCTCCAGCACCGTCGTCGCTTCGGCAACGGTGTTGGCACCGTCCAGCCCGTCGCCGTCGTCGCCGTCGATCTGCTCTGCCGGAAAATCGATCGGTAGCGAGTCTTCTTCCAGATGATCGTGCGGCGAGCTTGTCATGGCGGTCCCTAGCGGTTAGGCAGGAATTTCGACGGATCCACCGGCTTGCCCTGCTGCCTTATCTCGAAGTGCAGCTTGACACTGTCGGAATCGGAATCCCCCATCTCGGCGATGGCCTGGCCCCGGTTGACCGTCTGGCCTTCCTTGACGAGGATGGCGCGGTTGTGGGCATACGCGGACAGCAGACCGTTACTGTGCTTCACAATGACGAGATTACCATAACCGCGGATGCCGCTGCCGGCATACATCACCTTTCCTGCACCTGCCGCAAGGACCTGTTGGCCGGGCCGGCCGGCGATGTCGATACCCTTGTTCTTGCCTTCGTCGAAGCCGGCAACGACCTTGCCGTCGGACGGCCAGGTCCAGGCGACTTCGCGGTCTTCCGGGCTCAGCGTGGCGGCCGCGGCGGGCGCGGACGGCTTGATGCTGGCGACCTGCGCCGGCTTCGTGGCCGGCGCGTCGGGCTTGCCGTCGCCGTCCTTGTCGACCTTCTGCAGGTCCCCCAGGGTGCCGTCCGTGTAGGCCTTCTTGTCGCCCTTCGGCTCGGTCTTCTTCGGCGGTGGCGGCGTCGTGATCTTCGTCTCCGGCGGCATCACGACGGCGGCAGTGCGCACGCCCGGCGCGTCTTCCGGCGGCGCCACGCGCAGCACCTGGTCGACCTTGATGTCGTTCGGATTCGCCAGGTTATTCCACGTCACGAGGTCACGGTAGTTCTGGCCGTGATCCAGCGCGATCCGCAGCAGGGTGTCGCCCTTGCGTACCGTGTAATAGCCTTCCCGGTCCTTCTGTTCCTGCACGGGCGCGGCAGGCGGCGTGTGCGGGTGGCGGACGATCGGGCGTTCGATCACGGGCGCCTGGTTCGGCGTCGACGTACAGGCGCTCAGCACCGCGAGCGGCAGCAGCAACAACAGGGAACTTTTCTTCGTCATACTCATCTGATCTTGTAATGGTTCATTCTCTACCCCGCCGGAACGGCTACTGCCCGGCAGGCTGTGACTTCGCCCGGGACCGGTGCTGATCCCAGGCGGGCATTATCCTTGGCAACGGCGCGGCTGGCTATGCCGGCGCCTGGCGTTTGCGACGGCTGATACCGCCTGTCGTTGCAACGCTCGCGCAGGGCCGGAGTCCGATATCGGCTTGCCGCGTCAACGTCGGGGACAGGTGCCTGTCCCCGGCATAGTTCGTTGCCGCAGGCTCCACCGCGCATTATTGTAGCAATGCCAAGCCGGACCTTGCCGATAACGCGGCCGGAGCGCTTGCCGATGACTTGCGCGTTGACGTCCGCGCTGACGGTTACATTATTTACAATTCACGCGACGCCGGAGCGCAGCGGCACGAAGTGACAGTCTTCCAGCGTCTGCCGCGTCCATTCGCTTTTCCCCACGCGCGTCACCAGCTCGAGGTGCTGGACACGTTCGCCGATCGGCGCCACCAGCCGGCCACCGATGGCCAGCTGCTCCAGCAGCGCCTGCGGCACCTGCAAACCGGCCGCCGCAAGGATGATGCCGTCGAATGGCGCCGCCTGGGGCAGCCCAAGCATACCATCTCCGTAAGTCAACCGCAGATTCGCCACCCGCAGCGGGCGCAGATTCGACTTCGCCAGTTCGTGCAGCGGCTTGATGCGCTCGATGGAGTACACCTCCTGCGCGACGCACGCCAGCACGGCCGCCTGGTAGCCGCAACCCGTGCCGATTTCCAGCACCCGCGCCAGGTTGGCGCCGTTGCGCAGTACCTCGATCATGCGCGCCACGATGTAGGGCTGCGAGATCGTCTGCTGGTGGCCGATCGGCAGCGAGGCGTCGATATACGCCTGCGCCGCCAGGCCTTCGTCCATGAACATGTGGCGCGGCACCATCTCCAGCGCGGCAAGGACGACGGCGTCGTGCACGCCCTGCTTCGCCACCCGCGCCACCATCGCGCGGCGCACGGCGTCCGACACCAGCGCGTGCGGGCGCGGCGCGGCCGGCGGCGCGGCCCGTTCCGCATGCGGCCGGGCCGGCGCGAGCGTCGGTTGCGCATGATGCGGCTTCGTCGCTGCCGTGTTGTAGACGGCGTTGTGCGCGGCATTGCGCGTGGCCGTCTGCGGCGTCGCGACAGGCGAGAAGACGGTCTGCTTTTTCGCTGCCTTGTCCGTCACGGACGACAGCGGCAACGGGAAGGTGCGGGGCTTGTCGCTCATCCGAGGGCCTTTGCCAGGAGGTCGAGTTGCTGCTTGTGGGTCAGGTCGATCTGCAGCGGCGTCATCGAGATGCGGCCCTGCGCGACGGCATGAAAATCGGTGCCCTCGCCCGCGTCCTTGCAGGCGCCCGGCGGGCCGATCCAGAAAATCTCGCGGCCGCGCGGATCGAGCGCCTTGATGACAGGTTCGGCCTGATGGCGCCGCCCCAGCCGCGTCGGCACGGGCGCGCCCAGTGCATCGTACGGCAGGTTCGGGATATTCACGTTCAGCAGATAGGGTTTCTGCAGCGCGTCGGCATAGCGCTGCACGATGTCGCACGCGGCCTTCGCGGCATCCTCGATATGGCTCCAGCCATACGTTCCCTGCGAGAAGGCGATGGCCGGGATGCCGAACAGATAACCCTCGGTGGCGGCCGCCACGGTACCGGAGTACAGCGTGTCGTCCCCCATGTTCGGACCGTGGTTGATGCCGGAGACCACCAGGTCGGGCGGCTCGGACAGCAGCCCCGTCAGCGCGATATGGACGCAGTCGGTCGGCGTGCCGTTTACAAAATAGAAACCGTTGGCAGCCTGCTGCACCGACAGCGGCCGGTCCAGCGACAGCGAATTGGAAGCGCCCGAGCGGTTGCTGTCGGGTGCCACCACGACAATATCCGCGATCCGGGCCAGCGCATCGGCCAGCGCGTTGATGCCCGGCGCCAGGTAGCCGTCGTCGTTACTGATCAGGATTCTCATACCAAGAATTTTACCTGAAGCAACGCGGCGCGAGCGCATGGGGCACGGTTGCGTGCCAAAAAAAGCGGCGCGATGCGACGGTCAGCGCATGCCGATGCGCGGTTCGGACAGTTCGCCGTCCTCGGCCAGCTCGCCCCGGTCGGCCAGGTGGCCGCGCAGGCCATGCCGGTATCCCGCGCGCGACTGCTCCACGCTGACGATCTGGTGCCGCCCATGGTGCTCGCGCAGTGCCGGCCCCTGCTCCTCCATCCGGCCGCGCGCCTGCGCCAGCGCCCTGCGCGCGCGGATCGTGTCCGCATGCTCGGCACCCAGCAGCCGCGTCCGGAGCACCGTCACATGCTCCAGCAGGTTGCCGGCCTGCTCCAGTTCCTCGGCGTGGACGAGGATATCGGCCCGCACGGCCAGGCTTTCCACCGTTGCCAGGTGTTCGCTGCCCAGCAGCCGCTCGTGCGAATCGATGACGACGTCCTGCAGCGCCAGCGCCTCGGGATACTGACCCAGTTGCGCCAGCGTGGCCGCCAGCGCCGTGGACGCTGCCAGGGTGGCCGGCGCGCCCGCGCCCAGCATGCGTTCGCGCGCTTCCAGCACCGCCTCCTGTTGCAGGCGCGCTTCGTCGAATTTGCCCTGCTCGAACAGGATTTCCGCCAGCATCGCCTTGCTTTCCAGCGTATCGGCGTGCTCGTCGCCCAGTATCAGCACGTACAGCGCCAGGCTCTCTTCGGCACAGTCGGCGCCGCGCGCCAGTTGCCCTTCGCGCCGGTACAGGGCGGCCAGCCGGGCCAGGTCGCGCGCCAGCGGCAGCGCCACGCCGCGCCCGCCGCCGCCCTCCATCGCGGCCCTGGCGGCGCGCACGTTCGTCAGCAGCGGGATTTCGTCGCGCGACTGCCATGGGCAGTGGCCGCCCGCGAACCAGCCCAGGAACGCTTCGAACGTGCGGGCGACGGAGAAGCGGTCGTCGTCATGGTCGCAGACGGGCAGATGCTCGCCCGCCGCCAGGCTGCGCGCCTGCTGCACTTGCACTTCGTCGAAATAGCTTTCCAGCGACATGCGCGGGTGTCCGTAGGCCTGGGCCAGCAGGCGCTCGAACAGCGGCTGATAGCCGGGGATGCCCCGTTCCGCATCGCCCCGGCGCCACAGCGCGCGCTGGACGGGATCGTCCATCTCGATGCGTGACGGCAGCGGGTAGATCAGCAGCGGCCGCTGCTCTTCCTCGTGGCTGCGGCGCCATGCGGTGGCGCGCTGCACCAGCGCCTCCAGCCCCTCCAGGTGCTGCCGGTTGGGCGTGAACACGAGTACCAGCTTCGTCGGCAGCAGCGTCGTGCAGATGCCCGCCGTGTCCGTGCGGCCCGCGCGCGAATCGATCAGCACCCAGCGGAAGCGGCGCGCCAGGTTGGCGGCAAAGACGCGGAACAGCGCCGGGCAGCCGGCAAACAGCGCCTCCCAGTCCAGCCGCGCCAGCCGCTCCGCGTAGCCGGCATCGAGCCGGCCCGCCCGCAGCAGGTACAGCGGCCGGCTGTGGTCGGCGCGGACGACGTAGCTCTCCCATCCCACCGCATCGAGCACCGCCTGGGCCAGTGCTTCGTCATCCTGTGCGGAAGCGAGCCGGCTGCGCCGCAGCAGCTGGTCGCGGCAGGCCTCGAACAGTTCCAGCACGCCCGGGCCCTCGCCGCTGGCGCGGAAATAGTGGTGCAGGCCCGGCGCCTCCATGTCCCAGTCCACCATCACTGTGGGGACGGTCGCATTGTTGCCACGTGCCAGCATGACGGCCAGGTTGGCCAGTGCCATCGTGCGCCCCGCGCCACCTTTGTGCGAATGAAAGGTAACGACTTCTCCGGGTTCGTCGAGCGGCGGAAGAGAGAGGCGATGCGTTTCCATGGCGGACCTTTTGAATGGGCTGGGTGGCGGATGACAAGAGCGCTGACCGCGCGGATCAGCGGGGAAAATGCGGCGGCGCCGCCGGACGCCACGGCGGCGGGATGGGCGGCAGCTCGAAGGCACCGCAGTCGTGACTGGCCGGAATGCAGTACTTCAGGTAGTGATAGTGCGCGACGATGCGCTGGACGATCTTGTCGATGTCCGGCAGGAACTCGGGATTCGTTTTCAGGTCGCCCGTGGCCAGCGTGTAGCGGGAGAAGTCGACGTACATGCCGTCCGTGATCTGCGGTGGCAGGCTGAGCGGATGCCGCGTCATGATCACGGGGATCGTCAGGTGGCTGGGCAGCGTGTACCACCGGCTGCGTTCCGCCTCGATCAGCTGCATCGCGGCAAACTCGCGGCGCGTGTACGGGTGCGCCTCGTATTTCGGCGTGTAGATCACGATCATGCAGACGCTTTCGCACAGCGCCAGCGCGATCTTGCGATCGAGATCGTCCCCGCCACCAAGCTGTTCGCTGTCGACGAACAGCTCCCGTTCCGTATCGAAGTGCGGCTCGAGGTAGCAGCGCAGCGCGTCGATCAAGTCGTTCCTGAACTTGCTCATATAGGCGTGCTGGCCATGGGCGTAGCTGAAGAAACAGCCGTAGCGGATCGTCATCTCATCCTCTCCTGTTTCTCCCCTGTTATGTGGTTTTAACAACGTATGCAGGCCAAGGGTAACAAGCCTGTCGAGGGAGTCCTTGCGCTGGCGCAAACGGCGCATGCGCAGTCAACCGACTGCGCAGTCAATGGAAAAGGAGGCACCCAAAAAAACCGGTGACAGACACCATTTTCGAACAAATGGTGTCTGTCACCGGTTTTTTTCCGGCGCTGCCTGGGATTACGCGGGTTTGCCGGCGCCCGTCTGGAAGAATTCGATGACTTCGGCTTGCTCGCGGGTGCGCTTGAACGGCGGCAGGCTTTGCCAGATGCGGCGGCCGTAGGGCTTGCTGATGACGCGCGGGTCGCACAGCATCAGTACGCCGCGGTCGCCTTCGTCGCGGATCAGCCGGCCGGCGCCCTGCTTCAGGTTGATGATCGCTTCCGGCAAGGTGTGGTGGACGAAGCCGTTCATGCCCTTCTTTTCCATCACCTCGATACGGGCGGCCAGCACGGGATCGTCCGGCGGCGCGAACGGCAGCTTGTCGATAATGACCAGCGACAGCGCCTCGCCCCGCACGTCGACGCCTTCCCAGAAGCTCTGGCTGCCGATCAGCACGCCATTGCCCGCCTTGCGGAACTGGTCCAGCAGTTCCGTACGGCCGCGGTCGCCCTGGACGAACAGCGGGAACTTCAGTCCGCGTTTTTCGAACTCGTCGCGCAGCCGCTCGGCGGCCCGCTTGACGGCGCGCAAGGTCGTGCACAGCAGGAATGTGCGGCCGCCGGCCGCTTCGATCACCGGCAGCGCCGCATCGAGCACGGCATCGGTATAACCCATCGAATTCGGATCGGGCAAGCCTTGCGGCACGTACAGGATGCCCTGCTCGCCGTAGTCGAACGGGCTCGGCCAGGACATGGCCGGCTCGTTATACAGCCCCAGCTGGTGGGCAAAGTGCTTGAAGTCGTTCTTGACGGCCAACGTCGCCGAGGTAAAGATCCAGCTGCGCGGCACGCCCTCGCGCTGGTTGTTGAAGATCTGCGCGATGGACAGCGGCGTCTTGTGCAGCTGCAGCGAGCTGGCGAACGCTTCGACCCAGTAGACGGCCTCCTGTCCCGCCGGCACCTTGGCCTTCGGGTCGTACTGCCAGTCCTTGAATTTCTGCGCCAGCTCCACGCCGCGCACGCGGCACTGTTCCAGTGTTTCGGCGCGCTGGGCCTGGCCTTCCAGCACTTCCAGCATGCCGTCCAGTTCTTCCTTCAGCTTGGCCAGCGCGGGGAAGAAGTCCGACGACGGCGCGATCTGCGGCAGCGACAGCCGCACGATATCCTGCGGGAACGTCAGGCGCAGGTCGCGCGCCGCCTTTTCCACGACAGACACGACCGCACCCCAGTTGGCGCCGTCGCGCGCATGGGACAGGCCTTCGGCCAGCACGTCGCGGCACAGCTCCAGCACCTGCGACGTCGACACGCTTTCGCCGAAGAACAGCGTGGCCGTGTCCGGCAGCTGGTGCGCCTCGTCGAAGATGATGGTGTTGGCGGACGGCAGCAGCTCGGCCACGCCGGTATCCTTCAGCGCCACGTCGGCAAAGAACAGGTGGTGGTTGACGACGACCACGTCGGCCTGCTGCGCCTCGCGCCGCGCCTTCATGACGAAGCAGTCCTCGTAATACTGGCACTCCTGGCCGACGCAGTTCTCGCGCGTGGACGTGACGAGGTTCCAGACGGGGGCATTTTCCGGCACACGCGCCAGTTCGGCCTTGTCGCCCGTCTGCGTCATCTTCAGGAAGCGCGAAATCTCGCGCAGGTAACCGACGTCCTCGCGCGACGTCATGCGCCCGTTCGCCAGCGTGCGTTCCAGGTGGTAATGGCACAGGTAGTTGGCGCGGCCCTTCAGCAGCGCCACCGAGACAGGCGCCTGCAGCGCCTTGCGCACGGTGGGGATGTCGCGCGAGAACAGCTGGTCCTGCAGGTTTTTCGTGCCTGTCGAGACGATCGTCTTGCCGCCCCACAGCAGCGCCGGGACGAGGTATGCAAACGTCTTGCCCGTGCCGGTGCCCGCCTCGGCGATCAGCGTCTCCTGCCCGGCGATGGCCTGGGCGATGGCCTTGGCCATCTCGGTCTGCGATTTGCGCGGACGAAAGCCGCCGACCGCCGGCCCCAGCGGGCCGCCGGTGCCGAACAGACGCTCGACTTCGGCATCGTATTTGCCGGGAGGCGCGGCGGGAACGGCAGGTGCGCCGCTGCCCTCTTCGGGCACGGCAGGCGTCTGATCTGGATCGGTCAAAATAGTCTGTGAGGGTAAGCACCCGACGGCAGTCGGGCCAGGGCCATATGGGTCACGCCAATGCGTCAGGCCGGTACGTCGGGCACCAGCTGCATTTTCAGCAGCGTAATGTAATCTTTCAATTGCAGTTTGCGCTTTTTCAGGCGGCGCAGTTGCAGTTGGTCGCAATGCCCGTCGAGCGTCAGCATGTCGATCACCGCGTCGAGGTCACGATGCTCCACGTCCAGTTCGACAATACGGCGCCGGATCTCTTCTTCGTTCTTCATGGGATACGCTACTGTAAAGTGCGCGCCGCAGCGCGTTGCCATCGTGGAAACAGTTTTCAATTCGCTATCAACTGCCGCGTTCGGCTCGCAACAACTGCCGGACAGTGCGTAGTTTAACCCAGGTAAGCATGAGAAAGAAGCCGTCAGGCATTTTATGCGCCACGGCCGGGCCGCAGCCATCGCGGAACTGACGCGACGCAGACTGTGTGCGTTCCGGCCGGCGCCGGGTGCCATTGCGCCATGTAGCATGGCGTGACGCACGCCGGATGGCGGGCACGACGGAGGAACGTCTCATGCAGATCGATATCGACGACGCGACGCTGGCAGGGTTCAACACCCCTGCCAGGACCGAGCTGAAGAAAGCCACGCTGCAGTTTGCCGACGACCTGCTGGCCGAGGCGAACCGGATCGAGGCGTCGCGCAACCCCACTGCGGGGACACCGCAAGTCACCAGCCGCATGATCCTGAAGCCACCCTGCTGGTGCGGCGCGGCCTGGCCAGGCCGCGAAAAAAATCGGCGCAAAACTGCTTCGTGTTTGCGCCGCAGTCCTGTCACTGGTGATAGGCTCGACCTATGATGCGAGTAAACTCCAGGACAAGACCTACATGATGCTGTTCGTCCTGCTGGTCGCACTGACGATCCTCTCAATCACGATCTCAACCATGCAGGAGTGATGCCGTGATGAAAACTGCTGCAACAGCAACACTACCCTACGAACTGTTCGCGCTGACGGAGCGCCGCAAGCAGGGCACCCGGCTGCGGCTGGTGTTTCGGATGTATGCGGTCTGCGGCGCGCTGGTCGGTGGTATCGCGCTGGCCTATTATTTCCTGCGTCACCTGGCCCCCGAACTGTCGACCACCGATGTGACGATCCTTGTCACTGCCGGCAGTTGCCTGGCGCTGTCCGCGATCTCGACCGTCTACCTTGTGCTGGCCCGAGCCCGTGCCCGCGACCGCGTGTGCGGCGACCAGTACGTGCAGGCCGCATCGCAATTCCTGTCCGGCTGGAGCCGGTTCGAGGAGGCGGGGCGCGACAAGCTGACGCATCTGAACGTCGACTTCAACCGGACTTCGATCCGCGACATCGTCGCGCGCCTGCACGAGGCCGGACTGATCGGCCGGGCCGACGGCGACACGCTCGGCGAAGCACTGCGGCTGCGCGACGAAATCGTCCATGGCGCCACCCTGGTCGACCGGCGCCGCATCGACCATCTGGCGGCGCTGGTGCAGGAAATCACCCGGCGCGTGGAGACCGTCACGACGGCACGCAATCGCGAGGGGGCGGCGCACAGCCGCTGAACGCACGCGGGGACGGCCCCGTTCCGGCGACGCTCAGGCTTTGCCTTCCGTATGCTCGCCGTGCCCGGCATCGACAGGCATGCCCCCGCCGCCGCCCATGCCGCCGCCTGCTCCGCCACCGCCACCCGCCTTCGCCCCGCCATCCCTTGCCCCACCATCTTTATTGCGGCCACCGCCCGCCTGCGCGCGCGTCGGCCCCTGCAACGGCACGCGGACGTCGTCCGGGATCGGTTCCAGGTCAAGTGCCGTGCGGATGAAGTCGCGCAGCGACGTCACCAGTTCCGCCGTGTGGATCGGCCGTCCTTCGGCAAGTTCGCGGGCGGCCTGGCCGGCCAGGCGGCAGTGTTCGGCAGTGCCCAACAGCAGGACGTCCGCCAGCGCCGCCTCGACGGTGTCGCGGATGCGGCGTGAGCGCTCCGAGCTGCGTGGCGCGGCCTCGTCGCCGTCCGGCGCCATCCTGACGTCGCGCAGGTGCGTCGGGTCCACCGTCAGCTGGCCCGTGAACGAGCCGCCCAGCGTCTTGTAGGCGGCAATCAGCGTCTTCAGCCGCTCGTTGATCTGGCGATTCATGCGCTCGCGGCGCTGCTGGATCGTCTGCATCATCAGGACGCGGATACCGACGCCGATCAGCGTGAACAGTGCGAGGCCCAGGACGGTTGTCAGGCCGGCGTGCCAGGAGGTGAAGTCGACGTAGCGCATCCGTTGGGTGGGGCTGGTTGGGTTGAGGTGAGCTTATCAAATCCTGCGGGCGGGCGTTGGCGCGTGCGAACGCCGGGGACCGCCTTATAAACCGTCGGCGCACGAAAAAGGCCGGCAATTGCCGGCCCTGATTCAAGGCACCCGCGCCGCTTACTTCTGCTGCGCCTTTTGCTTCGCCCGCTCCGCATCGGCCGCCGCCTTGGCCGCCGCATCGGCTTCCCGCTTTGCCTTCTTGGCGGCACGCTCGGCCTGCCGGCGCGCGATCTCTTCCTGGCGCTGCTTCGATTCGGCCTGCTTGGCTTCGAACTGTTCGACTTTTCTGGCGCGCTCGCCCGCCTGCGCCGCGTCCTGCGCTGCACGTTCCCGCACGCGGGCGTCGTGCTCGGCCTGGCGCTGCGCCGGCGTCTTCGCCAGCGGTTGCGGGCGTGGCTTGGCGGCCGGGTCGGCCTTCGGCCGTGGCGGATTGGCGGCGTTCTTTGCCGCGTCGTCGGCGTCCTTGCGGGCACGTTGCTCCAGGTCGCGGTCGCGCTCGTCGACGGCGTACTTGCGCTTGAAGTGGTTGGCGTCGATTTCGATGGCGCGCAGCTCGTTCAGGCGCAGCCGGCGCTGTTCCTTCGCCTTGTCCAGGCAGTTATTGACGAAGAATTTCGTGTAGCAGACCGCTTCCTGCGCAGCGAATGCGTTCTCCGCCACCGCGCGCTCCTCCTTCACCTGCGCCAGCCGCGCGTCGGCCTGCTCGACGGTCTCGGCCGGCGGCACGTTCGGTTTCAGCTGCTGGGCGGCCGCGCTCCCGGCCACCAGGGCCGCGAAGAGGATCATCGATCGTTTGAATTGAAAAGCCATGGTGTTCCGCTGTTCTTCTTGCGTTTTCTTGTGCTGTGTTCAGGTCAGGGCGGCGGCAGCGCCGCGCTGTGCCTTGTCCATGTACTCGCGCGACTGCATCTCGACGATGCGCGAGACGGTGCGGTGGAATTCGTTGGCCAGCATGCCGCTCGTGTAAAGCTCTTCCGGCTCCACCTCGGCCGACATGATCAGCTTCACGCCCTGGTCATAGAAGACGTCGATCAGCCATGTGAAACGGCGCGCCTCGGACGACTGCCCGGCCGACATCATCGGCACACCGGACAATATCACGGTATGGAAGCGGCTGGCGATTTCCAGATAGTCGTTCTGCGAACGGGGGCCGCCGCACAGCGTCTTGAAATCGAACCAGATCACCGTGCCGGCGCGGCGCAGCGCGTGAATTTCGCGGTTCTCGATGCGGATGTTGCGGTCTTCGTCCTTCGTTGCCGCCAGCGACGCATATGCTTCGCGCAGCTTTTCGTCGGTGCCTGGCCCCAGCGGCGTGTAGTAGGCATTCACCTGCTCCAGCGCGCGGCCGCGGTAGTCGACGCCGGCATCCACGTTCAGCACGTCCATCTTTTCCTTCAGGAGCGCGATGGTCGGCAGGATGCGGTCGCGGTGCAGGCCGTCCGGGTACAACGTGGACGGCTCGTAGTTCGACGTCATGATGAACGACACGCCGTTGTCGTACAGCGCCTTCATCAGGTTGTACAGGATCATCGCGTCGGCCACGTCGGAGACGTGGAATTCGTCGAAGCAGATCAGCCGGTATTTTTTCGCGATGCGCTTGGCGACCTCGTCGAGCGGGTCGGCGATGCCCATCAGCTCGTCGAGCTGCAGGTGCACGGCGCGCATGAATTCATGGAAGTGCAGGCGCGTCTTGCGCACCACCGGCACGACCGAATAGAACGAGTCCATCAGGAAGGATTTACCGCGACCCACGCCGCCCCACATGTAGACGCCGCGCGGCACGTCGGGCCGGTTGATCAGGCGCTTGAAGCTGTTCGAGCGCTGCGCCTTGTACTCGACCCATTCGTCATAGCACTGCTGCAGGCGTTCGACGGCGCGGCGCTGCGCTTCGTCGGGCTTGAAATGGCGCTGCTCCAGCGCTTCCTGGTAGAACTCGAGGACGTTCATCGATGGTTTCGTTTCGTACAAAAACACCGGGCCGGCGCTAAAGGCCGGCCCGGAGGGACTTACGCGTTACTTAGAAGTTCAGCGTGCGCTTGTCGATGGCCAGTGCCGCTTCCTTCGTCGCTTCCGACAGCGAAGGGTGAGCGTGGCAGATGCGGGCGATGTCTTCGGCCGAGGCCTTGAACTCCATCGCCACGACGGCTTCGGAGATCAGCTCGGAAGCCATCGGGCCGATGATGTGCACGCCCAGGATTTCGTCCGTCGTCGCGTCGGCCAGGAATTTCACCATGCCGGACGTGTCGCCCAGCGCGCGCGCGCGGCCGTTGGCCAGGAACGGGAACGTGCCCGCCTTGTAGGCCACGCCATCCGCCTTCAGTTGCTGTTCAGTACGACCTACCCACGCGATTTCCGGCGACGTGTAGATCACCCATGGAATCGTGTCGAAGTTGGTGTGACCGTGCTGGCCGGCGATACGCTCGGCCACGGCAACGCCCTCTTCTTCCGCCTTGTGCGCCAGCATCGGGCCGCGCACGACGTCGCCGATCGCCCAGACGTTCGGCAGGTTGGTCTTGCAGTCGGCATCGACGGCGATGAAGCCCCGCTCGTCCAGCTGCAGGCCGGCCTTCTCGGCGTTCAGGCCATTGGTGTTGGGCGTGCGGCCGATCGAGACGATCAGCTTGTCGAACGTGCCTTCCTGCGCTTCGCCCTTGGCGTTGGTGTACTTGACGGTGACGTTGTTGTCGCCCGTCGTCACGCTCTCGATCTTCACGCCCAGATGGATGCCCAGGCCCTGCTTCGTGAACATCTTGAAGGCTTCCTTGGCGATCTGTTCGTCGACCGCGCCCAGGAATGTCGGCAGGCCTTCCAGCACGGTCACTTCGGAACCCAGGCGACGCCACACGGAGCCCATTTCCAGGCCGATGACGCCGGCACCGATGACGCCCAGCTTGGCCGGCACGCCTTCGATCGCCAGCGCGCCCGTGTTCGACAGGATCAGCTTTTCATCGAACGGTGCGCCCGGCAGCGCGCGGGCGTTCGAGCCCGTCGCCACGATCACCTGCTTGGCGTTGATCGTCTCGGTCGTCGGACCGGAGATCTCGATCGGATAGCCTTCCGCGCCGGCGGCGCCACCAAAGGCGGCACGGCCGTGGAAGAACGTGACCTTGTTCTTCTTGAACAGGAACAGGATGCCGTCGTTGTTCTGCTTGACGACGGTGTTCTTACGCTTGAGCATCTGCGGCAGGTTCAGCGACAGGCCGGCAACGTCGATGCCGTGCTCCTTGAACGCATGACCGGCGTGCTCGAAATGTTCCGACGACTGCAGCAGCGCCTTCGACGGGATGCAGCCGACGTTGGTGCAGGTGCCGCCCGGTGCGGGGCCGCCCTTTTCGTTGGCCCACTCGTCGATACACGCCACCGAGAAGCCCAGCTGCGCCGCGCGGATGGCCGCGATATAGCCGCCAGGACCTGCACCGATCACTACTACGTCGAATTGTTTATTGCTCATATTTTTTTCCAATCAGGTCGCTCCCGGGAAGCGTTTCTTCCGGAACGAATATCCACAACAGAATGTAAATCACCAGCCCGAAGCCGAACGACACCGTAAACAGCACGAACACCAGACGCCAGATCCACGCCTCGATCCCCGACGCCACGGCAATGCCACCGCACACCCCGCCCAGCCAGCGGTCGGTGCGCGAGCGGCGCAAGCGCGAAAACTCGCCGGCCAGGTCGCCGTTGGCGGCGTTTGGCGTGTTCGGCTCGGCACTCAGCAGACGCGCTTTCGCGCGGGCGAATTCCTCGTCGGTCAGGGCGCCGGCCTGGTGCAGCTCGTGCAGGCGCTTGATTTCTTCGGAGATCATTGTTGCCTCCAGAGGTGCTGGGGACTGTCCCTTCGGGACTGTCCCCGACGTTTGCTTGCGTTGCGTCGGCTCGTGCTGGGGACTGTCCCTTCGGGACTGTCCCCGACGTTTGCATCCGGCTTGGTTACGGCTTCATTTCGGCCGCTGGTGAAAGTCGGGGACAGACCCCTGCGGGGTCAGTCCCCAGGCCGGTGGTTGATTACAGGTCCAGCAGCAGACGAGCAGGATCTTCCAGCGCTTCCTTCATCGCCACCAGGCCCAGCACGGCTTCGCGGCCGTCGATGATACGGTGGTCGTACGACATCGCCAGGTAGTTCATCGGGCGGATGACGATCTCGCCGTTTTCGACAACGGCGCGGTCCTTGGTCGCGTGCACGCCCAGGATCGCCGACTGCGGCGGGTTGATGATCGGGGTCGACAGCATCGAGCCGAACGTACCGCCGTTCGAGATCGAGAACGTGCCGCCGGTCAGGTCTTCCAGGGTCAGCTTGCCTTCCTTGGCTTTCTGGCCGAATTCGCCGATCTTCTTCTCGATGTCGGCAATGCTCATCTGGTCTGCATCGCGCAGGATCGGCACGACCAGGCCGCGTGGCGAACCGACGGCGATACCGATGTCGAAGTAGCCGTGGTAGACGATGTCGTTACCGTCGACGGAAGCGTTGATGATCGGGTATTTCTTCAGCGCGGCAACGGCAGCCTTGACGAAGAACGACATGAAGCCCAGCTTGACGCCGTGCTCTTTCTCGAACTTGTCCTTGTACTTGTTGCGCAGGTCCATCACCGGCTTCATGTTCACTTCGTTGAACGTGGTCAGGATGGCGTTGGTCGATTGCGATTCGACCAGGCGCTCGGCGATACGGGCACGCAGGCGGCTCATCGGCACGCGCTCTTCCGGACGATCGCCCAGCTTCGGTGCCGGTGCGGCCACTTGCTGCAGGGCCGGCTTGGCGGCCGGTGCAGGCTTGGCGGCTGCTGGTGCTGCAGGCTTGGCGCCGGCGGCCAGGGCGTCGCCCTTGGTCACGCGGCCATCCTTGCCGGAGCCGGACACGTCGGTCGCGGACAGGCCTTTTTCGGACAGGATCTTGGCGGCGGCCGGCATGGCCACGTCGCCTTTGGAACCGCCGGTGGCGGCAGCGGCAGCAGGAGCCGGCGTCGGCGCGGCTTCAGCCTGGACGGGGGCGGCGGTGACTGGCAGCGGCGAAGCCATTGCGGTGGCATCGGTGTCGATGATGGCGATGACCTGGCCGGCAACGACGGTGGCGCCGTCGGTGGCGATGATCTGCGTGATCACGCCCGAGTCAGGGGCCGGCAGTTCCAGAACGACCTTGTCGGTTTCGATGTCGATCATGTTTTCGTCGCGCGTGACGGACTCGCCGACTTTCTTGTGCCAGGACAGCAGGGTCGCTTCGGCGACGGATTCCGACAGTTGTGGAACTTTGACTTCGATTTGTGCCATTGATTACTCCGTGAATTCGATTATGCGTGGGTCGCCACGCACCCGGCCTTCCGGGTGCGTGGCTGCCGTACTTACTTGGTCAGGATGAAGCCCTTCAGCTTCGAGAACGCCGTCTCCAGCAGTTCTTTCTGCTGGGCGTAGTGCTTGTCGTAGTAACCGACAGCCGGCGACGCGGAAGCGGGACGGCCGGCATACGCCAGGCGCTGGCTTGACTCCATCGACTCGAAGATGTTGTGCTGGATCTGGAACCATGGACCCTGGTTCTGTGGCTCGTCCTGCGCCCACACCACTTCGGTGGCGGCCGGGAACTTCTTCAGTTCGGCGGCAAACGCCTTGTGCGGGAACGGATACAGCTGCTCGACGCGAATGATGGCCGTGTCGGTCTGGCCGCGCGTCTTGCGGGCGTTGACCAGGTCGAAGTACACCTTGCCGGAGCAGGCGATCACGCGCTTGACCTTCTTCGCATCGATCTTGTCGTCCACTTCGCCGATCACGGTCTGGAACGCACCCTTGGCCAGGTCGGACAGCGGCGAGCCGGCATCCTTGTTACGCAGCAGCGACTTCGGCGTCATGACGACGAGCGGCTTGCGGAACTGGCGCACCATCTGGCGGCGCAGCAGGTGGAAGATCTGCGCGGCCGTCGTCGGCTGCACCACTTGCATATTGTTGTCGGCGCACAGTTGCAGGAAGCGTTCAGGGCGGGCGGACGAGTGTTCCGGACCCTGGCCTTCGTAACAGTGCGGCAGCAGCAGCACGAGGCCCGAAGCGCGGCCCCACTTCA
>Ga0265798_10005093_pt1 | contig 17830 bp, 14 predicted proteins | sample P3T30metagenome_FD_192430 | JGI IMG/M metagenome (GOLD analysis project Ga0265798, IMG submission 192430) | Plant litter microbial communities from East Loma Ridge, Irvine, California - P3 T30 | ecosystem: Environmental > Terrestrial > Plant litter > Unclassified | place: USA: California... | reverse complement strand
CTCGGTGATCGTGAACGCCTTCTCGACGAGGACGTGCTTGCCGGCGTCGATCGCGAGCAGGGCGTCCTCGGCGTGCCGGGAGTGCGGCGTCGCGACGTAGACGGCGTCGACCCGCTCGTCCGCGACGAGGTCCGCGTAGGAGCCGTGCGCGGTGGGGATGCCGAACTCGTCCGCGAACGCCCGTGCGTGCTCCGCCGAGCGACTGCCGACCGCGGCGAACTCGATCCCCGCCGCGGCGCAGTCCCCCACGAAGGACCGGGCGATGCCGCCCGTGCCGATGACTCCCCAGCGAACCGTCATCGTCCCTGTGTACCAGGCCGCGGGTCCGCCGCTCCTGCGTCGATCTTCAGGAGATCGATCTGGACCGCACGGCGGGCTGCCAGTTAGCGTGCTCACGACCCCCGATCGAGGGTCGTCCTCCCGAGCCGAAGGTGATCAGGTCTCCATGCGCCGGTCCGTCCTCTCCGTCGTCGCCACGAGCGCGGCGATCGTCATCACGTCCACGCTCGTCGGAGCCGGACCCGCGCAGGCGCACGGCTGGGGGGCGCCCGGCAGCGTCCTGCCCGGGCAGACCGCGCCCGCGCACGGCGGCCCGGGTGACGGCACCCCCGGGCACGGATCGGACGCCGCCCTGACGCCCCGGACGCACTTCACGATGGCGGCGGACGGCTCCTCCGGCGCGACGCAGGGCGGCGAGGGCATCCCGAACATCGACTCCGTCAAGAAGACCATCGCCACCTACTACGGCGACCCGGGCACCGGCATCGCGAACAAGACCGACTCCCCCTACATCCGAGAGCTGCGCGGCATCGTCGCCCGTCAGGCCGCCGGACTCCAGCGCATCCACGACGCTGCCGTCCGCCGGGGCGAGAAGCCGGCGATCGTGCTCGACGCCGACGACACCACGCTCTGGACGTACGACATGGAGGTGGCGGACATGCACTTCGTGTTCGACCCCGCCCGGCAGGACGAATGGGTGCAGGACGAGCGGTTCCCCGCCACCCCCGCCATGGTCGGGTTCGTGAACCGCGCCGAGGCGATGGGCTTCACCGTCTTCGGGTTGACCGGTCGCAACGACGACCAGAAGGCCGCCACCGTCCAGAACCTGACGAAGGTCGGGTACCGCGCCTTCACCGAGGACCGGTTCTTCACGAAGTGGACCGGTGTCGGCTCGTCGCAGCAACCGTCGTACGTCACCTGCGCCACCGTGACGTGCACCACGGTCGAGTACAAGGCCCTGACCCGCAAGCACATCGAGCAGGACCTCGGCTACGACATCGCGCTCAACATCGGCGACCAGTGGAGCGACCTGCAGGGCGGGTACGCCGACCGCTCGGTGAAGCTGCCGAACCCGACCTACTACCTCCCCTCGGCCGACCTGCCCGGCGTCCACGAGCCACGGCTCGCACCGCGCACGCACTTCACCATGGCCGCCGACGGCTCCTCCGGCGCGACCCAGGGCGGCGAGGGCATCCCGAACATCGACTCCGTCAAGAAGACCATCGCCACCTACTACGTCGACCCGGGCACCGGGATCGCGAACAAGACCGACTCGCCGTACGTCCGCGAGATGCGGTCCATCGTCTCGCGGCAGGCGCCCGTCGTCGCTGCGCAGTGCGCCGTCGGCCGGAAGCTGCACCGGAACCCGGCGATCGTGCTCGACGCCGACGACACCACGCTGTGGACGTACGACATGGAGGTGGCGGACATGCACTTCGTGTTCGACCCCGCCCGGCAGGACGAATGGGTGCAGGACGAGCGGTTCCCCGCCACGCCGTCGATGACCTCGCTCGTGTCGATCGCGCAGCGCGCCGGTTGCACGATCATCGGTCTGACCGGCCGCAACGACGGCCAGGAGGCCGCGACCATCGCGAACCTCAACAAGGTGGGCTACCCGCAGTTCAGCGCCACGAAGCACGGCACGGAGACCTACTACACGAAGTGGACCGGTGTCGGCTCGTCGCAGCAGCCGTCGTACGTCACCTGCGCCACGGCGAAGTGCACCACGGTCGAGGTCAAGTCGCAGACCCGGGCGCACATCGAGTCCCGCGCCGGCGGCCGGTACGACGTCGTCGCCAACTTCGGCGACCAGTACAGCGACCTCGTCGGCGGCTCGGCGGACCGCAGCGTCAAGCTGCCGAACCCGACGTACTACCTGCCCTGAGTCCCCAGGCACGCTGGCCGACGCACCAGGGATCGGTGCAGGGCCAGCACGCACGCTCATCACTCTGACGAAGGGGCGTCGCACCGACGCACGACGCCCCTTCAGGCAGACATCCCTACCGGCGCGACCGCATCCGGATGACGTGCAGGATCAGCGTGAGCCCCATGATGACGGTCAACGAGATGCCAGCGGTTCGCAGGAGGACATCGCCGAGGCCCACGCCCAAGATGAGCACGATGACACCGACGACGAACACGATCGAGATCACCATCACGTACTTCCGCGACTGGGCAGCAGTCATGATCGACACCGTACTACCCCGTGATCGACTTACGGACGACGTCGCCGAGCAGCATCGTGCCCACCGAAGTGATGACGCGGGGAGACCGCAGCTGCTGCGCGGCCCACGCAATCCCCACACTCCGCACGACGGTGGACCAGAGATCGTGGGACCGACAGGACGAGAAATCCCCGGCCTGACACCGATGGAGGTATCTGACCGGGGATCCTGGAGCCGCCTGTCGGAATCGAACCGACGACCTATTCATTACGAGTGAATCGCTCTGCCGACTGAGCTAAGGCGGCGGACGCTCCGGCGAGGCCGGAGCGGCACGAGAGAAGACTATACAGGTTCAGACGAGCGAACGCGAAACGAGCGCGCCGAGGTCGTCGAACGACCGCTGGAGCTCGTCGACGAGGTGCGTGTCGACCCCCGCCTCCGACCACTCCCACCACGCGTGACGGAGCGCAGCGAGCGCCACCATGGAGGCCAACCGGGCCCGGCGGCGGAGGCCGGCGTCCTCGTGCTCGCCCTGCTGCCGGAGCCGCTCGACGACGGCCCGCTCGATGGCCGTCTGGAACTCCTTCATCAACTCCATGCGGCGGCTGAACAGCTCCGGAGCCGAACGCAACACCTGCTGCCGCTCCTCGATGAGCGCCCGTTCCTCGATGAGTTCGCGGGTGGAGTGCACGAGGAGTGTGCCGAGGTCGGCCAGCAGCTCTCCGGTGGGGCCGCCGGCGACGAACGTCTCGAGTTCGACGTCGTCCGGCAGCGTCGGATCGTCCCCGAGGATCGCCGCTTCCTTGTTCGGGAAGTAGTTGAAGAAGGTACGCGGCGACACGTCGGCGCGTCGGGAGACCTCGTCGACGGTCACGGCCTGCAGGCCGTCCTCGATCGCGATGCGCAGCGCTGCCTGCTGGATGGCGAGTCTGGTGGCGCGGCGTTTCCGCTCACGCAGGCCAGGAGCTGCGTCGGACATGGAGGGATTGTCCCACGCACGGCGCGGGGCGCGGGCTGAGGAAGTGCGGAGCCGCCTCCGAAGGGTCGGTGACGGGGCACCGGACGGGAGGCGCGGTGCGGGCCGGTGGCGCGCCTCCCGTCCGTCATCGGGTACGCGGGCGCGCCGATGCGGCGCGCCCCCCGCGCCGGACGCGGCCCGCTCGGCGCGGCCCCGTCGGCCTGCCCGCGCCGGGGACCGTCAGCGGGACGCGCGGACGATCGTCACCAGGAGCGCCTCGAGCGCGAGGAGCGCTGCGACGTTCGCGGCGATGCGCTGCCGGGCGAGGGCGACGGCGTCGAGGACCTCGAGGGCCGCCGACGGCGGTACCGACGGCAGGGCACGGTCGAGGTGCTCGCGCATCGACAGGTTCACCGGTTCGGCCGGCGCGCCGAGGCCGAGGAGCAGGAGGTCCCGGTACAGCGACGACACGTCCACCAGGATCCGGTCGAGTCCGTCGCGGAGACTGCGGGTGGCCCGGCGCTTCTGGTCCTCCTCGAGGGCGCGGAGCTGCGACCGGAGCGCCGGCGGGATCGTGCCGCCGGGCTCGATCCCGAGCGACCGGAGCGCCGCGTCGCGTTCCTCGGCGTCACGCTGCTCGGTGATCGCCTTGGCGTCCTCGTCGGCGACGGCGAGCAGCTCGGCGGCGGCCATGACGGCGTCGCCCACCGTCTGCACACCGAGCACCGTCGTCAGGGTGCGCCGCCGACGGTCGCGGGCGTCGGCGCTCGTCGCGAGCCGTTGCGCCATGCCGATGTGGCTCTGCGCCTGCCGGGCGGCGTCCATCGCGAGGACGCGGTCGACACCGGTCCGCGCCACGAGGAGGTCGGCGACCGACTCGATCCCCGGCACCCGGAGCCGGACCGACCGGACACGCGACCGGATGGTGGGCAGCAGGTCCGCCTCGCTCGGGGCGCACAGGATCCACACGGTGCGCTCGGGCGGTTCCTCGAGCGCCTTGAGGAGCAGGTTCGAGGTGCGCTCCGTCATGCGGTCCGCGTCCTCGATGATGACGACGCGGTAGCGCCCGACCGAGGGCGCGTAGTGCGACGACGTCACGAGGTGCCGGATCTCGTCGATCGTGATGATGACGCGCTGCGTCGTCAGCACGGACACGTCGGGGTGCGTCCGCGCCGTGATCTGCTGGAGGGTGTGGTCGTCGTCGGGGCCGTTGCCCACCAGGGCCGCGGCGAACGCGGCGGCGACGTTGGACCGGCCCGACCCCGGCGGTCCCGTGATGAGCCACGAGTGCGTCATGCCCCCGGTGCCGTCGGTCGACTCGGCCGCGCTCCGGAGCGACGCGACCGCCTCCTCCTGCCCGGTCAGGCCGTCCCACACGCTCACGCGGTCATCCTGCCAGTCGCCACCGTCATGCCCCGCCGATGCCGACAAGCGGGCCGACCGCGGCGCGGATCGCCCCCTGCACCTCGTCCGCCGGTGCTGCGGCGTCGAGCACGAGGAAACGCTCGGGTTCCGCCGCCGCCATCGTCAGGAACGCCCGCCGGACGGTCTCGTGGAACACCTCGGCCTCGGCCTCGAGCCGGTCGAAGGTGTCACCGCGCGCCGCTGCGACCCGTGCCCGCCCGACGGTGACGTCGAGGTCGAGCAGGATCGTGAGGTCGGGCGTGAGACCGTCGGCCGCCCAGTCGGAGACCTGCCGGATGTGCTCGGCGCCGAGGCCCCTGGCGACGCCCTGGTACGCCACCGACGAGTCGATGTAGCGGTCCTGCAGGACGACCTCGCCGCGGGCGAGCGCCGGACGGACGAGCGTCTCGACGTGGTGTGCCCGGTCCGCCGCGTACAGCAGGGCCTCGGCCCGCGGCGCGACGTGGCCGCGCTCGTGCAGCACGATCTCGCGGATCCGGGTGCCGAGGTCGGTGCCGCCGGGCTCGCGGGTGCGGACCACGGTCAGCCCGTGGTCCGACAACCACGCGGTGAGCAGCTCCGCCTGCGTCGTCTTGCCCGCGCCGTCGCCGCCCTCGAGCGTGAAGAACCGGCCGGTCACTTCTTCTTGGCCGCCGTCCTCCGCGCCGGCGCCTTCTTCTTCACCGGGCCCTTGGCGCGCTTGTCCGCGATGAGCTGGACCGCGCGGGCGTGGTCGACCGTCTCGATGTCCTCACCGCGCGGGATCGTCGCGTTCGTCTCGCCGTCGGTGACGTACGGCCCGAAGCGGCCGTCCTTCATCTTGATCGGCTTCCCGGAGACCGGGTCGGCGTCGAACTCCTTGAGCGCGGCGCTCGCGGCACGGCGGCCGCCGTACTTCGGCTGGGCGAAGAGCTCGAGCGCACCGGGCAGGTCGACGTCGAAGATGGCGTCCTCGGAGGGCAGCGTCCGGGTGTCCGTGCCCTTCTTGAGGTACGGGCCGTACCGGCCGTTCTGCGCCGTGATCTCCTCGCCCGACTCCGGGTCGGTGCCGACCACGCGCGGCAGGTCGAGCAGCTTGAGCGCGGTCTCGAGGTCGACCGTCTGCGGGTCCATCGACTTGAACAGGGACGCGGTGCGCTCCTTCGGCGCGGCGGCCTTCTTCGTCGTCTTCTTCGCGGGCGCCTTCTTCGCGCCGGCCTTCGCCGGGGCGTCGGCCGTCGCGGTGTCGGCCGCCGGTGCTGCGGTCGAGGACGCGGCCGAGGCGTCGAGGACCTCGCCGGTGGCCGGGTCGACCGCGGGCTCGGGTTCCGGCGTCCGCTCGGTCACGTACGGGCCGAAGCGGCCGTCCTTCGCCAGGACCTCTTTCCCGTTCTCCGGGTTGATGCCGACGACACGGTCGCCGACGACCGGCGCCTCGACGAGCTCGCGCGCCTTGTCGGCCGTGAGCTCGTCCGGTGCGAGGTCCTCGGGGACGTTCACGCGCCGCGGCTTCTCCGGGTCGTCGCTCGGCACCTCGATGTAGGGGCCGTACCGGCCGATGCGGAGCGTCAGGCCCGGGGCGAGCTCGACGGAGTTGATGTCGCGCGCGTCGATCTCGCCGAGGTTGTCGATGACGGTGCGGAGCCCGCGGTGGTCGCCGCCGCCGAAGTAGAACCCCTTCAACCAGTCGATGCGGTCCGCGTCACCGCTGGCGATGCGGTCGAGGTCCTCTTCCATGCCGGCCGTGAAGTCGTACTGCACGAGGTCGGCGAAGTGGTCCTCGAGGAGCCGGACCACGCTGAACGCGATCCAGTTCGGCACGAGTGCGCTGCCGCGCTGCGTGACGTAGCCGCGGTCCATGATCGTCGAGAGGATCGCCGCGTAGGTCGACGGACGCCCGATACCGAGCTCCTCCAGCGTCTTCACGAGGCTGGCCTCGGTGTAGCGCGGCGGTGCCGACGTGTCGTGCCCCTTCGCCTCGACGTCGCTGACGCCGAGGTGGTCGCCCTCGGCCATCTGCGGCAGCTTCGCGTCGCCGGACCCCTCGGAGCCGCCCTCGTGGCGTTCCTCGTCACGACCTTCCTCGTAGGCGTTCAGGAACCCGCGGAACGTGATCACGGTGCCCGACGCGGTGAACTCCGCGTCGGTGCCGTTCGCCGTCGCCGCGATCCCCTCGACCGACTCGGTCGAGGTCATGCCCAGCACGACCGAGGCCGTCGAGCCCTTGGCGTCGGCCATCTGCGACGCGACGGTGCGCTTCCAGATGAGGTCGTAGAGCTTCCAGTCGTTGCCGCGCAGCACCCCGTCCATCTCGGAGGGCGTGCGGAAGGTGTCGCCCGCGGGCCGGATGGCCTCGTGCGCCTCCTGCGCGTTCTTGCTCTTGCCCGCGTACGACCGCGGATTGTCCGGGACCGTCTCCGAGCCGTAGAGCGCCGCCGCCTGCTTGCGCGCCGCGGTGACCGCCTGCTGCGAGAGCGACGCCGAGTCGGTCCGCATGTAGGTGATGTGGCCGTTCTCGTACAGGGACTGGGCCACGCTCATCGTCTGCCGCGCGGAGAAGCGGAGCTTGCGCGCCGCCTCCTGCTGCAGGGTCGAGGTCGTGAACGGCGCGGCCGGCCGACGGGTGTACGGCTTCGACTCGACGCTGCGGACGACGGCGTCGCCGGCGCGCTCGAGCACCGCGGTGAGCGCCGCCGCGGACGCCGCGTCGAGGCGCACGGCCTCGCCCTTCAGACCGCCGCGGTCGTCGAAGTCGCGACCGGAGGCGACACGGGTGCCGGCGATCCGGGCGAGCCGGGCCGTGAAGGCGGTGTCGCCGACCTTCTCGAACCGCGCGCTGAGGTCCCAGTAGTTCGCGGAGACGAAGGCGAGACGCTCGCGCTCGCGGTCGACGACGAGACGTGTCGCGGCGGACTGCACGCGGCCGGCCGACAGACCCGGGCCGACCTTCCGCCAGAGCACCGGAGAGACCTCGTACCCGTACAGGCGGTCGAGGATCCGGCGGGTCTCCTGCGCGTCGACGAGGGCGGTGTCGAGCTCACGGGTGGCCTCCTGCGCGCGCTGGATGGCCTCCTTCGTGATCTCGTGGAACACCATGCGCTTGACCGGCACCTTCGGCTTCAGCACCTGGAGGAGGTGCCACGCGATGGCCTCGCCCTCGCGGTCCTCATCAGTGGCGAGGTAGAGCTCGTCGGCGTCCTTGAGGGCGCGCTTCAGCTCGGAGACCGTCTTCTTCTTGGCGTCGGACACCACGTAGTACGGCTCGAAGCCGTTGTCCACGTCGACCGAGAACTTCCCGAGGGAGCCCTTCTTCAGCTCGGCGGGGAGGTTCTTGGGCTCGACGAGGTCACGGATGTGTCCCACGGACGCCTGGACCTCGTATCCGTCACCGAGGTATTGCGCGATCGTCTTGGCCTTCGCGGGGCTCTCGACGATCACGAGCTTCTTCGTGCCTGGCACGTGTCTCCTTGATCGATGGTGCTCGTCGGCCCTGGACCACGCGAGCGTCCGGGTCGACCGAGGCATCGATGACCGGGGGCCGACAGGCACACCATACACATAGTGTTCGGGCGCCTCGACCGCCGGACCGGCGACCGCCACCGCGCCCACGGCGAACGGTCCGGCGCCGACGACGACGCGGACACGAGCGCTCGACGAGGCCGTCCGGCACCCGGCCAGCACGGCGCCGTCCGCACGTGCGACCCGCTCCGCGACCGCGCAGCCGGGGCCGGGGACGAGACCCACGACGGCCGCGGCCGCCCCGAGGGCCGCCGCGTCGGCCGCGTCCTGCGCGCGGATCAGGGCGACCCGGTGCGCCGCTCCGGCGAGTGCCGCCGACGCGAGGAGCACCGCCACGGCGAAGACCACCGCGACGACCACGGTCGCGCTCCCGGTGTCCGCGCGGCGCGGGCGGACGGAGGGGCGGGCGGCCGTCACCGTCCACCGTCCACGGCGCACTCGGTGACGGAGAGCGGGAGGACCGCGAACGGACCGCTCCCGCGCCGGTCGAGCGTCACGCAGACCAGGCCGGCGTCGCGGTGCACCGTGACGGCCGCGTCCGGCACGCTCCGTTCCGCCGCCCCGCGGGCGTCGCTGTCCCCCCGTCCCTCGGCCCTGGCGACGGACGCCGCGGCGAGGTGCAGCCGTCCGAGCCCGTCGACCACGAGGACGGCGGCGACGAGCGTCGTCAGCACGAGGACGACGACGGGGAGCGCGACCGCGAACTCGACGCTCACGGACCCGCGCTCCCCGCGCCGCGTGCCACGGCGGCGGGCGCCCCCGGCCGGAGCGCGGTCAGAGCGACAGCGCACCACGGACGAGCTCGGTGAGGAGGGCCTGCACCTCGCCGGAACGCATCACGGCGACGAGCACCCCGGCGAACGCGACGGCGGCGAGGATGACGACCGCGTACTCGGCGGTCGCCGAGCCCCGGTCGTCCCGGCACCTCCGCCGCAGTGGACCGAGGCGCCGCAGTCGGGGCCGCTGCCCGACGGTCGACGTGCCGTGGACCGGACCGGCGGCCGTCCGTGCGTCGCCCCTCCGTGTCTCGGCCGTCCCTGCGTGGGCTCCCAGCGTGTCGGCGGCCAGCGTGTCGTCGGCCAACGTGTCGACGGCCAGCGTGTCGGCGGCCAGCGTGTCGGCTGCCAGCGTGTCGTCGGTCCGGGTGTGGGTCATGGTCGTGTCCTTCCCTTCGGTGTGCCCCCAGCCTCGTGCGCCGACGACTCCCGTCGGGTCCCGGGCCGACGACCTGTGGACGGGTCAGCGGATCCCCGTGACGGTGGAGGAGAGGACCCCGACGACCACGGGGACCACGCCGACGAGGACGAACGCGGGCAGCACGCACACCCCGAGCGGCAGCACGAGCCGGACCGCCAGCCGTTCCGCCGCGGCGAGCCGACTCGCGGCGGCGTCGTCGCGGACGTCCTCGGCCGCTGCACGGAGCAGCGTCGCCGCGGGCACGCCCGCCTGCTGTGCGAGGGCGAGCACCTCGCGCAGCCGTGCCGCTTCATCGCTCGGCCGGGGCTGCTCCCCGAGGGCGTCGACGACCGCCGCTCCCCCGGACGCCCACGACCCGCCGCCGGAGACCGCCACCGCCCAGGCGTCGAGCAGCACGCCCGGGATCCGTCCGTCCGGCGTCGCCGCGCGGACGAGCCGCCGGGTCCAGGTCCGCCCGACGGCGACGAGGACCGCGGCGGCGACGCAGCACGCCCATCCGACGGGTGTCCCGACGAGCACCCCGACGGCGCCGGCTCCCCAGGTCGTCGCCAGGGCGAGCCCGAACAGCGGGAGCGCGAGGACGACGCGGGCGCTCGTGCGCGGACCGGCGAGCGCGACGCGGACGGCACGGTCCGCGGTCGCCGACCGCCGGAGTGCGGCGGCGAGGGCGCGGAGGGTCACCGCGGACGGCGCGCCGGTGCGCTCCGCGATCCGCAGGACGGCAGCGACGTCCTGCCAGGCGGGGTCCGTGGTGCTCGGCAGGCCGCCGACGAGGTCCCATGCCCGGGGCGGCGGCACCCCGGCGGACACGAGCGTCGCCACCCGGTCGAGCACCCGCGCCGCGTCGGACGCGGACGTGGGCGCGGCGGCACCGGCGGGCGGAACGGGACCGCCGCGACCCGGCACCGCCGCGCCCCGCCGCGGCGGCCGTGCGTCCCGTCTCGGCCACCGCGGCCGCCCGGTCACCGTCGCCCGTCCTCCGGACGCACCACGAGCCTCCCGTCCGGGTCGGTCCGCAGCCTGCCCACCGCCGCGACCCGGCGACGTCCGCCCCGTCGCTCCAGGTGCAGGACCAGGTCGATCGCGCTGACCGCCTGTCGGGCGAGCGCCTCCGGTCCGAGGCCCGCCAGCGCGCCGAGCGCCTCGAGCCGTGCTGCGACGTCGTCCAACCCGTTCGCGTGCACGGTGCCCGCCCCGCCGTCGTGCCCGGTGTTCAGCGCGGAGAGCAGCTCGCGGACCTCGGCCCCGCGGCACTCGCCGACGACGATGCGGTCGGGGCGCATGCGCAGCGCCTCGCGGACGAGGCGGCCGAGCGGGATCGCGCCGGCCCCCTCGGCGTTCGGTTGCCGTGCTTCGAGGGCGACGACGTGCGGGTGGTCGATCCGCAACTCGGCGACGTCCTCGACCGTGACGATCCGCTCCGAACGCGGCACCGCGCCGAGCATCGCGGCGAGCACGGTGGTCTTGCCGCTGCCGGTGGCGCCGGTGACGAGCACGTTGCGGCGCGCCTCGACGGCGCGTTCCACGACGGAGCGGGGCACACGGGTGAAGGCGCCGGCCCGTTCGAGACCGGCGAGCGTGGGCAGTTCGGGACGCGGCAGCCGGATCGACAGCGCGGTCCCGCCGACGGCGACCGGGGACAGGACCACGTGCACCCGGATGCCGTCGCCGTGTCGGACGTCGGCGCAGGGGGTCGACTCGTCGACGTGCCGCCCGCCGCGCGCGACCAGTTCGGCCGCGAGTTCGCGGACGCGCCGCTCGGGGAGGTGGGGACGCACCCGTTCGAGTCCGGCGCCGCGGTCGACCCACGTCCCGCCGTCGCCCACCACGAGCACGTCGGTGACGGACGCGTCGACGACGAGTGCGGCGAGCTCCTCGAAGTCCTCGGCGGCGACGGTGCGACGCCGAGCGGGTCGGCTCGCGCCGGGGAGGAAGGGTGTCTCGGCTCGGTGTCGGTGCATGGAGGACGACGCTAGATCCGCCCTCGTTCCGCCGGGCAGAACGCCGGCCGTGCTGTGGACGATCGGGCAGTGCACGAGCAACGGACCGCTTTGTACCCCGGAGCGCGATCCCGTACCCCAGTGGTCGCCGACACCTGTCGGCGAGCCCGGCTGCTCGGCCAGAGCCGGGATTCCGCCGCCGAGACGCTCCGCGCAACCGGACGAGCGCGGCGCTCCTCCGACCGGCGCGCGTGGACAGGTCTGTCCACTCTTCCGCGTCATCCCGCGGGACACGCCGTCGACGGTCGGCACAGCCGGACGCACCGCGCCCGGGAAACAGAAGAGGCGGCACCGGTTGGGGGGAACTGGTGCCGCCTTGACATCGGTGGATTGGGGGGAATCCGAACCGTTGCCGCCGGAAACGAGTCCGGCAGGAATGAGTGTACCCCAACGGTGCCCGTGGATGGCAAGTCCGACACGAGACCGGGCGCGCCGCACCGGGAACCGTCCGAGGGGTAGTCTCCGACGCACGCCGCCGCACCTCCGGCCGGTCGCCGCCGCAACGACGCGAAAGGACACCGATGTCCACTCCGACCCGAACCGATCCCCGTCCCGACGGAGCGGACGACGGAACGCACGCCGAGGACGCCGCGACCTTCGCGCCCTCGCCGGAGTTCGTCGCCGGAGCCGTCGCGCACGAGGACCTCCACGACGCCGCACGCGGCGACCGCGAGGCGTTCTGGGCGGACCAGTCGCGCACGCTCCTCGATTGGCGCACCCCGTTCACGCAGACCCTGGACTGGTCCGGCGCGCCGTTCGCGGAGTGGTTCGCCGACGGCACGCTCAACGTCGCGGAGAACTGCCTCGACCGGCACGTCCGGTCCGGGAACGGCGACCGGGTCGCGATCCACTTCGAGGGCGCACCGGGCGACACCAGGCGGATCACCTACGCCGAGCTGACCGCCGAGGTGCAGCGCGCCGCGAACATGCTCGAGTCGCTCGGCGTCGGGCCGGGCGACCGCGTGGTCGTCTACATGCCGCTCATCCCGGAGGCCGTGGTGACCATGCTCGCGGTGGCCAGGATCGGCGCCGTGCACTCGGTCGTCTTCGGCGGGTTCAGCGCCGAGAGCCTCCGCGCACGTATCGAGGACGCCGGCGCCACGGTCGTCGTCACCGCGGACGGCGGGTGGCGGCGCGGCGCGGTCTCCCCGCTCAAGCCCGCGGTCGACGAGGCACTCGCCGGCGAGGGCACCGACAGCGTCGAGCACGTGCTCGTGGTGCGGCGCGGCGGCAACGACGTCGACTGGCACGACCGGGACCTGTGGTGGCACGACGAGATGGCGAAGGCCGCCCCGGAGCACGAGGCGCAGCCGTTCCCCGCCGAGAACCCGCTGTTCATCCTCTACACGTCGGGCACGACCGGGAAGCCGAAGGGCATCGTGCACACCTCCGCCGGCTACCTGACGCAGGCGGCGTACACGCACCGCAACGTCTTCGACATGCACCCCGAGGAGGACGTGTACTGGTGCACGGCCGACATCGGTTGGATCACCGGGCACACCTACGTCGTCTACGGCCCGCTCGCGAACGGCGTCACGCAGGTCCTCTACGAGGGCACCCCCGACGAGCCGGAGCCCGGCCGCTGGTGGGACCTCGTCGACGCCTACGGCGTGACGGTCCTGTACACGGCGCCGACGGCGGTGCGTGCCGCGATGAAGGCCGGCCGGCAGATCCCCGAGGCGCGCAGCCTCGAGACCCTGCGGCTGCTCGGCAGCGTCGGCGAGCCGATCAACCCCGAGGCCTGGCAGTGGTACCGGCAGGTCATCGGCCACGACCGCACCCCGATCGTCGACACGTGGTGGCAGACCGAGACCGGCGCCATCATGATCTCCGCGCTGCCCGGCGTCACGAAGCTCAAGCCCGGCGCCGCACAGACCCCGCTCCCCGGCATCACCGCCGAGATCGTCGACGAGGACGGGAACCGCGCCGACCCAGGCGCGAGCGGCTACCTCACCATCACCGAACCGTGGCCGTCGATGGCCCGCGGCATCTGGAACGACCCGGACCGCTTCGTGGAGACGTACTGGTCCCGGTTCCCCGGCCGCTACTTCGCCGGCGACGGCGCGCGGCTCGACGGGCAGGGCGACATCTGGGTGCAGGGCCGCGTGGACGACGTGATGAACGTGTCCGGGCACCGCCTCTCCACGGCCGAGATCGAGTCCGCGCTGGTCGGGCACGAGGGCGTCGCCGAGGCCGCGGTCGTCGGGGCCGCCGACGAGACCACCGGGCAGGCGGTCGTCGCGTTCGTGATCCTCACCGCGGAAGCGGCGGAGGCGGTGGACCGGGACACCGTCGCAGCCGAGCTCCGCAACTGGGTGGGCAAGCGCATCGGCGCGATCGCGAAGCCACGCCAGGTGGTCGTGGTGCCGGAGCTGCCGAAGACCCGGTCCGGCAAGATCATGCGCCGCCTGCTCCGCGACGCGGCCGAGGGCCGCCGCATCGGGGACACGACCACGCTGGCCGACCCGACGATCATGGCGACCATCGCGGAACTCATGTAGCGCAGACGACGCGAGCCGCGCCTCCAGGGCGTCCTGCCTGGGCCCACGCCGCCGGTTCCGGGCCGACGCGCCAGCGGCGGACCGGCCGTGCCGGTGGGGAGAGGCGCGGCTCGCGTGACGTGCGTCGCCGACGGTCCGTCAGTCGGTCAGCTCCACCACCAGCTCCACCTCGACCGGCGCGTCGAGCGGGAGCACGGCGACGCCCACCGCGCTGCGCGCGTGGACGCCGGCGTCCCCGAAGACCTCGCCGACGAGCGTCGAGGCGCCGTTCGCGACCCCGGGCTGGCCCGTGAACGACGGGTCGGAGGCGACGAAGACCGTGACCTTGACCACGCGCGCGACACGGTCGAGCGATCCGGCGACCGACTCGACGGCCGCGAGGGCGTTGAGCGCGGCGGTGCGTGCCTCGGCGCTGGCGGTCTCCGCGTCGACCTCGGCGCCGACCTTGCCGGTCACCGGCAGCGCGCCGTCCACGAAGGGCAGCTGACCGGCGGTGTACACGTACCGGCCGGTGACGACCGCCGGCACGTACGCGGCGACGGGCGCGGCGACGGCGGGGACGGTCAGCCCGAGGGCGGCGAGGCGGTCCGCGACGCTCACGCGTCGGCCTTCGGACGCTTCAGGTAGGCGACGAGCCCGCCCTCCGGACCCGTGACGACCTGCACCAGCTCCCAGCCCTCGTCGCCGAAGTTGTTGAGGATGGCCGTGGTGTTGTGGATGATCAACGGCGTCGTGAGGTATTCCCAGCGAGTCATGGAGTTCCTTGCCAGCCTTCCAGTCGGCGGTGTCGTTTAGGCTGCATCCTATGTCTGCCCAGAAGTCTGCCTCGCGGACCAAGCCCGTCTCCGCGCTCGGCGCCTTCGTCGGGTTCGTCGGCTTCAGCGCACTCGCCGGACTGCTCGTGACGATCGGTGTCACCCCGGCCATCGCGGTCGCCGGTGTCACGACGACGTCGACCATCGGCGTGTTCGAGTCCCTGCCGGAGTACATCGAGATCGGTGACCTCCCGCAGCGCAACGAGCTGTACGCGTACAAGGGCGGCAAGCCGGTGCACTTCGCCACGGTCTACGACCAGAACCGGCAGGAGCTCAAGTTCGAGCAGATCAGCGACCAGCTGAAGTACGCGGCGGTCGACGGCGAGGACAAGCGCTTCTACGACCACGGCGGCGTCGACATGACGTCCCTCGTCCGCGCGGGCGTGGGCAGCCTCGCGGGCGGCCTGGGCGACTCCGGCGGTGGTTCGACGCTCACGATGCAGCTCGTGCGCAACATCAAGATGAACCAGGCGCAGGAGCTCCCCACCAAGGAGGAGCGGGTCAAGGCGTACCAGGAAGCCACCGAGACGACCATCCCCCGCAAGCTCGAGGAGATGAAGCTCGCGATCGGGCTCGCGAAGAAGTACACGAAGAAGGAGATCCTCACCGGGTACCTCAACATCGCGTACTTCGGCGACCAGACCTACGGCGTGCAGGCCGCCGCGCAGCACTACTACAACAAGAACGCGACCGACCTGACGCCGGCCGAGGCCGCGTCGCTCATCGCGATCGTGCAGTACCCCGAGGCCCGCAACCTCTCGGACCCGTCCAAGTACGAGGCGAACGTCGCGCGGCGCAACGTCATCCTGAAGTCGATGTACGCCCAGGGACACCTGGAGAAGGCGGACTACGACAAGGCCGTCGCGTCGAACCCGAAGGACTACGTCCACCTGACGGCCCCCTCGCAGGGCTGCCGTGCCTCCACCGGCGACGGCTCGCAGTTCTTCTGCGACTACGCCGTGCAGGTCGTCAAGGAGATGTCGCAGCTGGGCGCGACCCAGAAGGAGCGCGACACCGCGTGGCGCAACGGCGGCTACACGATCCAGACGACGCTCGACATCGGCGCCAACGCCGCCCAGAAGCAGGTGCTCAACACCTACGACAACAAGGCCGAGACCCAGCTCAAGCTCGGCGCCGCCCTCGACTCGGTCGAGGTGGGCACCGGTCGCATCCTGACGATGGCGCAGAACAAGGACTACGACCAGTCCCTGCAGTCCCCGCCGACGTCGACGTCGATCAACTACAGCGTCGACCGCAAGTACGGCGGCGGCATCGGCTTCCAGGTCGGGTCGACCTACAAGGTGTTCACGCTCCTCGACTGGCTGAAGGCCGGTCACGGGCTCAACGAGACAGTCAACGGCACGCCGCACAACACGACCACCTGGCAGCACTGCGGCGAGACGATCACGAACCCGTGGAACCCGAAGAACGACTCCCTGGGCGAGGCGGGCAGCTACACCGTCGCGCGCGCGACCGCGCTCTCGGTGAACGCGGCGTTCGCATCGATGGCGGCGAAGCTCGACCTCTGCGACATCAAGCAGACCGCCCAGGACCTCGGCGTGCACTCCGGTGACGACAAGACCGAGCTGAACTCGTACCCGTCGTCGATCCTCGGGACCAACAACATCGCGCCGCTGACGATGGCCACCGCCTACGCCGGCATCGCCAACAACGGCACGTTCTGCGCGCCGATCGCGATCGACAACGTCACGAACGCCGACGGCAAGAAGCTCGGCGGCCAGCCCAAGTCCTGCAAGCAGGTCCTCGAGCCCGCGGTCGCGCAGGCCGCGATCTACGCCATGAAGGGCACGATCACCGGCGGCACCGCGGTCGGCGCCCAGACCCCGGACGGCACCCAGCTGTTCGGCAAGACCGGCACCACCGACGACGCCGACCAGATCTGGCTCGTGGGCTCCAGCTCGCGCGTCGCCACCGCCTACTGGCAGGGCAACACCGACGGCAAGAAGATCAACCTCCGCCACTACAGCAACGGCGTGAGCGGCACCTACGCCGGCTACCGCGCCTACGCGTGGTCGAAGGCGCAGGCCCCGATCAACGCGCTGTACCCGGCCGGCCCCTTCACCGACCCGGCCCCCACCGCCCTGCGCGGCAACAGCAAGCCCGTCCCGGACGTCACCGGCAAGACCACCGACGAGGCCCGGTCGCTGATCGCCGCGGCCGGCTTCAGCTACGTCGACGGCGGCGTGCAGCCCGGCTCCGCTGCTCCCGGGACGGTCACCTCCACGTCCCCGGCGGCGAACCAGCTGCTGTCGAACGGTTCGAGCGTGACGGTCTACACCTCCGACGGCTCGAAGGTCGCCGTGCCCGATGCCCGCGAGAAGTCACTGCAGGACGCTCGCGCCGAGTTCTCCGACGCGGGCCTCGGAGACGTCGAGGTCCTCCGCGAGTACGCGAAGGGCGGAGACGGCCAGGAGTGCCTCGTCGCGGCGATCGCGCCCCGTCCGGGGTCGACCGCCACGAAGGGCGCTCCCGTCGAGGTGAAGCTCTACGGGGACGAGGACGGCAAGGCGCCGAAGGGCTGCCGGTGACCCGCGGTCGCGCCGCGCTCGGGGTCCTCGCAGCGGGCGCGGCCGTCGGCGCCGCCTCGGCGGCCTGGGGATCGCTGGTGGAGCGGAAGCGGTTCGGGATCCGGTGGGAGACCGTGCCCGTGCTGCCGGCGGGGTCCCGTGACGTCACGGTCCTGCACCTGTCCGACATCCACATGGCGCCGTGGCAGGCCGACAAGCAGCAGTGGCTGCGCGACCTGAGCCTGGTGGAGCCCGACTTCGTCGTCAACACGGGTGACAACCTCGGGCACCCGACGGCGAACGCGGCGGTCGAGTACGCCCTCGAACCGTTCCGCGGTGTGCCGGGTGCCTTCGCGTACGGCTCGAACGACTTCTACGGCCCGTCCCCGCGGAACCCGTTGAAGTACTTCTCCGGGCCGAGCACGACGCAAGTGCAGCGCCGCCCCGTCGAGCTCGACATCGATCTCCAGACGGCGTTCTTCGGG
>Ga0265798_10005092_pt1 | contig 17831 bp, 12 predicted proteins | sample P3T30metagenome_FD_192430 | JGI IMG/M metagenome (GOLD analysis project Ga0265798, IMG submission 192430) | Plant litter microbial communities from East Loma Ridge, Irvine, California - P3 T30 | ecosystem: Environmental > Terrestrial > Plant litter > Unclassified | place: USA: California... | reverse complement strand
TCGACTTCCTGCTGCGTTATCCTGCGTTTCTGGAGCGCGCGATCAGGGTGCGCGGCAGCGACGCATCACAGGTTCGGGTCGAGGAGTTCGAACGCAATTCTATCGAAGCGCGAATGGTTCGTTTCAAATATGGCCCCTGGGATCATCGCTACCGGCGCTTCCTTAACACCTTGGCGGGGCGCGGCTTGATCCACGTCCATACTTCTGGACGAACCGTTATCATCGGGCAGACCGAGCGCGGACGGGAGGCGGCTGAGATTCTCAAGTCCGAGCCGGAATATGCCGGAATTCGTCAGCGCGCCGCCCTCCTTAAAAGGCACCTGAATTTGACCGCCACAACCTTGATGGACTTCATCTACGAGAATTTCCCGGAAGTGGCTTCCTTGCGCATCGGCGAGACAATCGATCAATGAAAATCCGTCTTCAAACGCTGAAGCTATTGTGCCGGCAAAGCGAGGAGGTCCTGACCTTCTCGCGCAACATCACCTTCATCCACGGCACGCTTAGTCTCGGAAAATCAACGGTCGTTCGACTCATCGATTTCTGCCTTGGCGGCAACCTTGAGCTGACTACCGCAGTTCAGCGGGAATTCCTTGCTGCTGCCTTGACGCTTAAGGTGCGGGATCTCGATGTCCTGATCGAGCGCAGCAAAGGCGAGGGCTTCGTCAGGGTCTCGTGGATGGATCCGGACGAGGGTCCCGTGAGCCTCCAAGTTCGCGCGAAAGGCGATGGCCCGGTCGTTTACGGAACGGATGTCGTAAATCTGAGTGACCTGCTCTTCCGCCTTCTCGGTTACCCGATCATCCGGGTCCGCAAACGCACAGGCGACGATGACTCACCGATGGTGAGGCTCAGTTTCCGCGATCTTCTCAAATTCTGCTATCTCGAACAGGAGGAATTGGACTCGTCCTTCTTCCGTTTGAACGCGCCAGTGCTGGCTGAGAAGAGCAAGGACAGTCTAAACTTTTTCAATGGCTATTACAGCGAGGTGCTCAGCACCTTGCAGACGCAATATGACCAGACGCGATCGGAACAACGCGCCAAGCGTGATGCTGCCGAACGAATCCGCGAATTTCTGCGAGAGTTCGATTTCGCGTCGACAGGGCAAATCACCACCGAGCTCGAAAAGGTACGCGCGCGATCCGACGAACTGCGCCGACTTCTTGGCAACGACACCGCCGCCTACCTGAAGGACACCCACTTCGTCGACGACCAACGCGTGCGGCTGAGGCAGATGTCGGATACGCTGGAGCGCGAGCGCGAGACGCTAGACGATCTTGAGTTTCGACTCACAGAGCAGCGTGAGCTCCGCTCGGAACTTCTTTCGATGAAGTTCAAGGTGGCGCGGGCCGACCGTGCCCGCGTGGTGCTGGCGGGAAGCGCTTTCGAAAATTGCCCGCAATGTGGGCAACCTGTGAGCACGCACCGGTCTCACGGTGATGATTGCTACCTGTGCCTGCAGCCGCTGCGCCCGGATGAAAGTGCGATCACGCCGGCGTCAATCAACAGCGACCTCGACGCCCGTCTGGCGGACATCGAAGCATCGTTGCGCCGGCATGCACTATCGAGGAAGCGGCAGGAAACGCGCATCGCTTCAGTGATGGCGGAGAAGAACCTGCTCGACCGGCGCGTCGCAGAACTGCTCGCGAACTATGAGTCGGATCGCCTTGCCCGTACACAGGACGCGCAACGCGAAATGGCAGAGCTCGACGAGCGCGCAAGGTTCCTCGATCGAGTGAGTGCCATGCCCGACGCCGTCACCAAGATGATCGAGGATGCCGATGCGCTTTCCAAGGATCTTAACCGGCTCGAGCGCGAGATCGGCGAGGAGCAGCGACGCTTGAGCAAGGCGGATGCCAATTTCGGGGCGCTCGAAACTAATTTCCTGAAGGCTTTGGTAGCGACCCATGTCCCCGGCGTTGGCGGAAAGGATGAGGTCCATATCAATCGGCGAACGATGATCCCCGAAATCTGGCCCAGTGGCGACGAGGCAGCAGCGTACAGTTTCTACACCGCCGGGAGCGGCGGTAAGAAGACACTGCTTACGATATGCTTCGCGTTGGCGCTTCACCGCACGGCGGCAGAGCGCAATCTACCGGTGCCAACGCTATTGATGATCGACACGCCGCTGAAAAATATTACGCCTGATATTAACCCGGAACTGGTTCAAGCCTTCTACCAATATCTGTACGAGGTGGCGGAGAGCGACCTGTCCGATCATCAGGTGATCATTGTCGATCAACTCTTGGTTGAGCCTGCAGATGACAGCACGCTCGAGTTTACCGATCGGCTAATGACAGAAGACGATCCGGATAACCCTCCTTTGATCTCCTATTATCACGGGCCGTAAGCCGTCGTTCACATCGATGGGCAGCAACGGCAGAAACGTCCTACGAGTTTCCGGCAGGACACGACCAAACCCGGTCGTTCACTTCGTCATCGATGAACGTCTGCTTCTGACGGACGCCGACTTACGCGCCGGTTGAAGCGAACGACGTTGTTGTCTGGCGCTGTTTCCGGCCATCCTCGAATAGCCGTCGGCGATCGCGACAAAGATCTGATCGGTCTGCACGCACCCTTCTCTTGCGGTGATCTACCGCCGCCGCCCCGTGCGTGCGCTTCTACCGGTAGGGTTTTCAGCCTTCGCGCCTGATCAGAACGGATATTGCGTAGTTCGGCATTGCGCTCACCGCGCTGTCCCGGGAGCGGACGACAATGCCGTTGGCCGGCTCGGTATAAGGAATGGATCCCAAGGACTCCACGCGGAACGGCGTGCCCCTCAGCCAATCGGAATAGTCCAGGCCCATGTCATGGGCGACCTGGTCGATATCGATCGCACCGGCGCGGGCCACGATATGAAGGACGCCGCCTGGTCGCAGACGCTCGCCGGCAATGGCGAGAGCCCTGTCCTCGACCAGCGTGCGGTGATCCGCGTCGCTCTTGATCTCGAAGTGCCGTACGATCTCTGTCGCGCTCCGTCCCTTGTGGACGCCGCTGAACCATAGCGTCACGGCATCCAGCGGTCCCACCGCTTCGAATAACCGCTCAAGCTCGAGATCCTGAACGATGACGTCCGACTGAACGAGCGTAACGCCATCCGATCCGATCTTTACGGAACCGTGATAGGTGGATACGTATCGGCCACTTGTCAGGACTCTGTCGCGCGCCCGCCAGATGTTCGACCGCGGCACGTCGACCGCCAACAGGCCAACGGCGGCCTCCAGGCAGTCGGAATTTTCGTCGACGCCGATGAGGTGTGATGCTTCGGAGAAGGTTCTGCGAAGGGCGGCGAGGCCGTGCCCCCTACCACAGCCGACATCAAGCGCGGCGCGCACATCGGCCGCCTGTGCCAGATGCTTAGTGAGCATGTCATAGAGCCCCTGCGCCTGATAGGCAGATGCATTGCCGGCCCATTCCTCGGCATAGATCGTACGCGCGATCGCGAGCACTTCTCCCTCGGGTGCATCGACGATGCGCTGGTGACAATCGCCGTACCGCTTGCCGTTCCCGCATGCGCAGGGGTCATCGGGACCGAGCTGTTGGACCGGCTTCATAGCGCAAGGATAAATTCGGGCACCATCCGCCGCAACCTTGGATTTTCTTGGTTGGGAAAAAACGTAGGCGAATGTTGACACCGACCCCCGGCCAAACGACTTCGCTCGTCTACACTCTTGTCTGAGTTGCCATCGATGACCGCGTCTGTTCCTGCTCCACTCAAAGGTTCCGCCGCGCGCGAGGCCGTCGACTCGCTGCGCGGCTATTCCTACCAGATATTGCGCAGCATCGAGGCGTGGATTAACCTTCCAGACGGCGGGATTCTTGTCTTGGAAGGCGCCGAGGATCTCGATCTTATCGAGGAGACCGGCGCTGCCACGGCCGAGCAAATTAAGGACACCGCGGGGTCCGGCAACGTCACCTTGCGGTCCGAGAGCGTCCTCGAGGCCATCGGCAATTTCTGGGACCATCTTGGCCGAAATCCGGGCGTCGCGATCCAGTTCAGGTTTCTCACCACATCGGGAATAGGCCGCGAGAAGAAACAGCCTTTCGGGTTCGACATTCCGGGTCTCGAAGCGTGGCAACGCATCCGGATGGCTCCAGGCGACACCAGATCGGTCGAGATGGCGGCAGGCATACAAGCCTTTCTCAAGAACAATGATACGCTCAGCGAGCCCTTCAGGCTGTGGCTTGGCAGTGCGTCAACGGAAGACTTTATCGCCCGCATCGTCCTGCCAATGGAGTGGGTCGGGGGCTGGCCCACATCGACCGACCTCTATGACACGATTGTCGCCACGCTCGTGGAACTGGGCGAGAAGCGCGGTGTCGGTTCCGCCGACGCGGTGAAGGCGCTCGATGCCTTACACACGGAAGCCTGGCGCATCGCGACCACCAAGGGCAGCCGTTTGCTCAAGCGCGGCGATCTGCTCAGGATATTCGACCAGGCGGGCACGACGGCCATCCCGAACAGCCAGCTGCTGGCGCTTCTTGGCGTCGTCACCGGTGCTCAAAACGGCACCACTGCCGTAGCGGTCGCGCCCGAGCCATTCTCTCCGCCACCGAGAGTGATCGCCGGAAGGCACCCGCGTCCGGCGCTTGAGGACGCGATCCGTGGAGCGCTCGCGGCGGGAACCGTCCTCATCCATGGCGGTACCGGCATGGGCAAGACCGCCTTGGCGCTCGCGGTAATCGGAAGCGCTTACGAGTGCGCGTGGCTGGACCTGCGGGACACCCCGCCAGCCACCGTGGCCTCGCGTATCGATGCTGTGGCCGCTCGAATCAACGAGACAGGCCGCGCATATGACGTCGTTCTGGACGACCTGCCCGCCGGGGGTGACGCCCGCTCCCTTGAAGGCCCGCTCGGCCGGCTGCGCAGCGTTCAGGACCGTCTCGCCGGCACGCTGCTGGTGACCTTCTCCGACCGAATGCCAGCCCGCCTTGCGACCCAGATCGCGCTGGACACGGCTCGCACATTCGCGGCGCCCACCTTCGAGGTCGAGGACATTGACGGCTATCTTGCCTCCCGCGGCTGTCCGGCCCCTTATACTGAAGGTTGGGCCAAGCTCATCCATGCCTCTACGAGCGGTCACCCTCAGCTCGTTGACGCCCGGGTCTCGGCTCTGACCAATGAAGGTTTTTCAAAGCCCGACCTATCCGAATTGCTGGTGGTGCCGGCGGGCATCCTCGATGTCAGATCCGAGGCGCGTCGTCTGGTGGCCGCGCGGCCGGCGGAGGACCGCGAGCTCCTTGCCCGAAGCAGCCTGCTTCTCGGCAGGGTGGCGCGCGACAGGCTGATGGCGGTCGCACAGATCCGGCCACCCATCCTTGAACCTGGCGATGTCATCGACCGACTCACTGGGCCTTGGCTCGAGCGCCTAGAGAGCGACAATCTTCGCGCCTCGCCATTGCTGCGCAACCTCGGCATCGACACACGCGGACAGGAGTGGGTTACCGGCATGCACCGGGGCATCGCAAACTCCTTTCTGAGGGGCGGCACGTTGCTCGCCACTGATATTTTCGAGATCGCGACCCATGCGATGCTGGGCGGCAGTGCCGCCCCGCTGATTCCTATCCTGCCCGGCCTCCTTCAGGCATCGCCCGAGGTGTGGGAGCAGGTCGCCCAGACCGCCTCGATGCTAATCTATTTGGGGCTCGATGGTACCACATTGCCTTTCCGCGACCCGCTCGACACCGCGGCGTTCCGCATCCTGCAAGTCCGGATTGCCATCGAGATTGGCGACCACGACCGCGCCTCCGACATCGTGGCGCAGGCTCTCAAGGAATTTGACGCCGCAGACGAAGCCGCTATCGCGGGCCCGGGTCTCTTCGAGGTGGTGTTCCTTTGGCAGATCCTGCAGCGGCCGGGGAACATTTCGCTTGAAGAGCGCCTGCGCCTCTCGATCCGTTTTGTGAAGGCAGGCGCACGAACGGCCGAGGTCCTTCGCAAGGCTGTTCCGCCAGAGGGTATCGATCCGGAGGACATGCATTTCCCGGACCTCTCGGCTTTTGTTCCGATGACGCTGATTCCAGCAGTCTCCGACTCCGAAGACTTCGCCAGGCTGCTGGACCTGCTGGAAGGGCTGGACGAGGAAGACCGCGCCATAGCGCTTGGCGGCTATGCCGCCGACGGCGAGGCGGCAGCTCTAGCGCTCGACCGGATATGGTTGGGCGAAGCGTCGCGTTCAGAGCCCCGCTGGTCGAATCTCGAACGCGAACTGAAGCGCGCGATAGCTCTCGCTGACGAACTATCGATCGCGGAACTCGGATCGGCCGCCGCGCCACTGCTGATCCGCGTGATCGACGAAAACCTGAAGCAGCCGGACGCCGCTGTTGCTCTCGCCGATGCGATGATCACCGAGGATGCGCGACCCGCGCGGGTGCTGACAGCCAAGGCGAAAGTATTGTGGCGAAAGGGCCAGGCGGCGGAAGCGATGCCCCTTTATGAGGAAGCGCTTCCGGTCTTCCCGCTGGGCCTCTCTTGGAAGACTGACGCGCTGCGAGAAGCGGCCATGGCCGCCGGTAAGGTCAAGGACTGGCCTCTTGCCACCAGCCGCCTGACCGAGGCGGTCGCTAACCTCTCAGAAGACGAGCCACTCGTGCGGCGCGTCGGATTTCGGTTCGATCTCGCGATCGCGCTGCAGCTGTCGTTCAGGACGAGGGATGCCGTCAACCGATTGGGCGAGGCAATTGATCTCCTCGTGGACGACGGCCAGGAAACACCGCCCGAACCGTTGCTGTCCGTTCGGCAGGTCGGGTCCCAAGCGATCAAATCAATCGGCTTCTCGCTCGGACTGAAGGGCCTGCTCGGGGACCCCCAGATGCCGCTCGAGACCCTTTTTGGCTCGACGAGTAGCCTTGAAGAATTGCGCTGGGGCGATCGGCAGCCGGCCCCCCTGGACGTGGTGGTCCTGGTCATGGCCGAACTCGACGTCCAGCTCCCCGAATATCCGCTGATCGCCGAACGCTTGGCGCGAAGCCTTCGCGCCTTGCCTAATCTCCTCGCACAGAGCACGCAGGGCGATCTTCTGACAAAGCTCGCGGTCCGCACGCTCGATGTCACGGACGGCGCTGATGACGCGATCCGCGAGGTTCGCGCTCTCGCCTTCGCCGTTGCCGAAAGGGAAGCCGGTCGCGACACGGCCGGTCAGACTCTCTCGTCGGCCCCGATCGCGCTGGAACCGCGCTGGCAAGAGCTCGTCAAATACCGCCTTCTCGCGCGTGTCGTTGCAATGATTGCGGCAGGAAAGGCGAGCGCCATTCCGATCGAAGTATGGCGCAAAGCCGTCAGTCGGGCGGAAATGACCGACGTTCTCGCAATGGTCGACGACCTTGGCCGGATGATCGACGGATCCGAGGACGCGTCAAGCCGCATCTTGGGCGGCAACGCAAGCTGGAATGACCATCTGCTCGCCACTCTGATGGCGCCCGTCCAACGCCCGATAAACCCGGATCAGCAGCTGATCTGCCATGCTGTCGCCGCGCGCTATCTTCACCAGGGAAAGCTGACAGAGTTTGCCGCGCAGCCATTCTCGACCTTGGTGACGGACGCTTGGCTGGATCGCTGCGACAACCCGGCCCAGCTTGTGACGCCGCGTTTGACCGTTCCGGCGATACGACGCGCGGCCACCAACACGGCTGCAGGCTGGCATCGCGTTCTAGCGGTACTGGAAGAATCCAGGCACGCCGTGTCGGCATCCACATCGTCATCCCTGAACGAGACCCTGGATGAACTTCGAAAAGCCGTTGCCGGGTAACATCCTTCAATGCGGTGAGGCACCGGCGGTGCGCTTCCCGCCGCTTGGTAAGGCATCTCGTTTACACCGAGAGGGGCGGCGACGAACGGCGGCCTGTTGAGCGGCCAGTCCGAAAGCCGACCGTCGCACGACAGCCTTTTGACGCTCGGCCATCCCGGTCAGGCGGAGGCTGGATGTCGGCTTCTGACCAAAGTGGCCGTTTGACCTATCGTTCTGGAACGGCGGCAAAGTCTAATTTCTCGTTATTCTGCGATCGCTCTTCGAGACGTAGAGCGGACATGAACGGATGTCTGAATTCGGGGAGCGTGCAATCATGGCTGAATGTCGTTTTGTGGGTCGCGTAACCGCAGTGCTGGCGGCGTCTTTCGACCAATCCAAGCCGTTCCCTAGTCGACGCCGGAATGACTGCTCCTGCTACAGGCTGCTGTCGCTCTCAACCGCGGAGGACGAATGGACTACGATATAGCTCCACGGAGCTTCCATCCAAATTGGACCGATGGCGTCGATCGCAGGCCGGCTCCTCCCTCCTTCTGTTCTGCTTGACCGCAGAGATCGGGTCGCGGACAATTAGAGAACATGACCCATGACTTCTCGTCGCTCTCCCCTGCCGATTTCGAGGATCTGACCAGAGATTTACTCGGTCGGGAATTGGGTATCCGTTTCGAGGCGTTTCCCGACGGACCCGACGATGGGATGGACGGCCGACACGCTGCTGCGGATGGCAATGTGATCCTGCAGGCCAAACATTACTATCGGTCCGGCTTTGCGAAGCTGAAGGCAAAGATGAAGACGGAGCGTGCCTCGATCGATGCGCTTCGGCCCAAACGATATATCCTCGCCACCTCGGCTGCACTCACCCCGGCCAACAAGGCGCAATTGAGCGAGGTCATCGGTCCGGCGCTCGAAGGCCCCGGCGACTTGTTCGGCCCGCAAGATCTCGTCGCCCTACTGCGCAAATTTCCTGACGTCGAAACGGCCCACCCGAAGCTCTGGCAGCAGAGCAGCGCGGTCCTGAAAAGCCTGATTACCGGAGCCGTCGCCGACGCGCTCCCCAAGCAGGACGCGATCCCTCCTGTACTTGCAAGCTTGCTGCCGAAACCGAACATTGCGGCCGCCGCGTCGCCTGAGCGTGATACCATTTTCATACTCAAATCCTCGCCAATTGACGATGAGTTCGCGCTGTGGCTGGCGCCGAAATTGGAAGCCGAGGGCTATCGGGTCTTTGCCGACATTCTCACCCTTGAACCGGGTGATCGCTGGCGTCGCGAGATCAACCAAGCGCTCGAGGATCGCGCCGCCAAGGTCCTGCTCATTAGCCGGAACGCAACCCTTGACGATCCCCTGGTGCAGGACGACATCGACATTGCGATCGATGTCGCCCAGCGGCGAGGCGACAAGCGATTTATCCTTCCCCTACGGCTGGAAGCGGGACGTAAGGTCAAAGGCATCGGTGATACGGTTGCCGTCGATTTCGTCCGCGGATGGGGCGAGGGATTGATGTCTCTCCTCGATGCGCTCCGGCGGCAGAAGGTCCCCCGGCACGCTAACGCAGTCCGGATCAATCCCAATTGGGAACTGTTCCGGCGGCGCGGCGCGGTACCACTGATCGACCAGCCCGAACGCCTCACGTCCAATTGGCTACGCGTCGCGGAGGCGCCCGACACGATCCATTATTATGAGCCTAGCGGTGCCTCCGACCCCGATCAGCTGAAACGCGCACTCGCTCGTTATCCCTACCCGACTGCGATCCAAGGGCGCGGGTTTCTAAGCTTTGCCGGCCAAGCCGAAATCGATGAGGCTTTCGAGGAAATAGGCCGCTTCCGGGTGAAGCGGTCCGTACCGCTCCTCAAATTCCTCGACGAAGGGCTGCCCAAACTCGGTATCGAGCGTCAGGTCGCGTCGAACCTGCTCATGGTCATGATCAAAGAGGCTTGGTTCGAGTTCTGCAAGCTCCGAGGCCTGATCGAATATTCTTACTCCAACAGCGTGGGGTTCCACGCATCTCCAGCGCTCGCTCCGGTCGGCACGCGTATCCCATGGGGCAAGCAGGGCGACCGGCGCTCCTCCATGCTGCGTAACATTGCCAAGGGCCATATCTGGCAATTCGGGGTGACCGCGCTTCCCGCAACCTGGCCGTTTTGGCATCTCAAACTCAAGTCGCGCGTGCTTTTTGCCGCCGACAATGGCACGCCCGAGGGCCTTGCCATCGACGACCCGAAAAAGATGCACAAGCTCAGACGGTCAATCTGCAAGGGCTGGCGTAACAAACAGTGGCACGGCCGCATGTTGGCCTTCCTCGAAATGCTGTCGGGTGACAGTGCCTTCATCAGGCTGCGGCTCTCCGCGGAGCACAACCTCGTGATCGACGCAGCTCCGGTCCTTTTTTCGTCACCGGTCAGCACAATGCTGCCAAACGAAGCGGATGCCGATGACGAGGAGATGGACGCCAGCACACTCGGACGTCCCGAGAACGATGACGAGGAAGGCAAGCCGTGAATTCCCCGAACCATCGCTCATCGTTGACCATCTTGACGAGCCCGCGCTCGAATTCGCCCATGGCGAGCGCAGCCCGCACCCAAAAGACGGGCTGTTCCTCTACGGCCCGCATTCGAAGGGCAAGAAAGCGCGCGAGATTCGCGTCGGTGTAGTCGGCACGGTCGACGGCATTGGCCATTTCAGAAGCTGGGCGCGCGGCATCATGCAGGTTGTCGCCGTTCCACCGCCCGGAAAGGGCGAAAAGAAGGATCGGCTCCACCTTGCGAACTTTCCGGGTCTGGAGGAGACCTTTGGCATCAACTTCGATCCGGACGAGATCAGTACCCTGTCGTTGCAACTCGCGGACATCGATCGAGCGACCCGCATCGAAAACCTCAACGAGGCGGTCGACAAGGTCGCGAGGCTCTACATCGACCGCGTCCGCAAACACCTCAAGAACGAGGAGCAGTCTCTCGATATATGGGTGCTGGTATTGCCCGAGATCGTTTACGAACGCTGTCGCCCGGGCTCCAAACGGACCGGCCTTGCCATGGAGGCGGGAGATTTTGGCCGCCGTCAAAAGGCAAAGGCCAGCTTACCGCTGCTCGCTGGCGTCATTGATCAGACCAACGAAGACATCTTCAGCGATGTCCCTGACTTTCACCGGCGCATCAAAGCGGAATTTCTCACGATCGCGCCAACTCAGCTGGTGCGCGAAACGACGCTCGCGCCGAACGCCTTTCTGAACAAAGCCGGCTACCCGCTTCGCAAGACCCAGGATGCCGCGACTCTCGTTTGGAATCTTGCGACCGGTCTCTATTACAAAACCCAGCCCAAACCGCCTTGGCGCCTCGGCTCGGTCCGCCCCGGCGTCTGCTATATCGGCATGGTCTACAAGAGCTTGCCCGACGATCCCAACGGCCACGCCTGCTGCGCGGCACAGATGTTTCTAAACGAGGGCGATGGCGTGGTCTTCCGCGGCGCCAACGGGCCTTGGAAGACTGGCGATCACGACTTTCACTTGAAGAAAGACGCGGCCAAGAACCTCCTGAAGCTGGTGATGGCCACTTATAAGGAAATGCACGGCGAAGCGCCCAAGGAGCTTTTCATCCACGGTCAGACCTACTTCAATGATGAGGAATGGCAGGCTTTCTGCGAGGCGGCGCCGAAAGGGACGAATGTCATCGGTGTTCGCATTCGAACGACGGGCGGAGAGACCAAGCTGTTTCGGGACGGCGACTATCCTGTGCTGCGCGGCACCGCGCTGTTGCTGGACGACCGGGTCGCCTATCTATGGACGACTGGATACGTGCCGCAGCTCGATACATATATCGGTCCAGAAACGCCCAACCCGCTGCACATCACAGTCATGCGGAGCAAATATCAGCAGCCCATGATCCGTACCGTGCTCGCGGACATCATGGGACTTACAAAAATCAATTATAACAGCTGCAACTTCAATGACGGCCTCCCGGTAACAGTTCGTTTTGCGCGCATGGTTGGCGACGTGCTGACGATGGGCTCGGCCAAAGGCGAGGAGAAGCAGCCGTTCAAATTCTACGTCTGATCAAGCCAGGATCGTATTTGCGACCGAGTGAGCAGTCACGGCAGTTTATCGTAGAGCGCAAAGTTCAGTTCGAATAGCAGCTTCTCGCGATCGTGGCCGGTCGCATCACAGAAATCCAATATTTCAATGAACGGGTTGCCTCCGGGGTCGCGCTCATAGAGTCGAGCCGTCCACTGCCCGAAGTGTTCGTCGGCGTCGCCAAGCTCGTGATGCTCAAGAATGTCCAATTGCCGCTTCAGGTCGGCCGTGCTGATCTCGAACGCTTCCTCTACATCGTCCACTGGCAAGCGATCACTGTTTCCATGGTCGCGCATGCGGTCTGCTAGCTCGATCGCGAGTGTGCGCGTCGCCCGCGGCAGGCGCGCCAGTTTCTCGATGAACTCCCGGATGCCGTGGATATCGTCGGGGCAGCCGCGCAAGTCCTCAACTTTTAGTGCGTCCGCCAGGGCATCCAAACTGAGCGGGTAGGTTGGTTTCGCATCACGCGTCTTGTCTTTGTAGCGCTCCAGAAATTCATGTTCCGCCCGTTGGAAGCGGGATTCGTGACGCCGCTTGTGCTCGCGTAGCAAGGCGGCCGGAAACTCGGCCTCGCGATTCGGATCGTCGATCTTGTCGTGATGCGGACCGCAGACGAGCATGAGATTCTCAAACGTTCGGCGCGCCTCTTCGTCCAGGCTGGCGTCAAAACGCGCACCGCCCTTATTGGCGGCATGAATGTGCGCGATCTTGCCAAGCATGGTCCCGCCATCATCGACCAGCTCATTCTTGCAGTCAGGCATCGCGCACTGATTGCCGCTCCACGCGAATAGCTTCTTGATCGTGGATGGGGTCGGTTGGAGTCTCTCGTCGGTCTTGGCCATAGCGAACTGTGCCGTGGCTCTTGCTCTGCCGCAAGAATAGCGACGCCTCGAAGATCAGTCCGCTCCGTGATCTCCCGCTTGCGCGCTTGTCGGATCAATATCAGTCAGATCGTCGAAGATATGGTCGAACGATCGATTGCGACGGGGCAGGCTTGCCTGCAGCTCATTCGTATCGACGGTGCGCTTGACCAGCAGGAAACGACCCCATTGCTCATGGATCTCGAAGAAGCGGACCGGCCGATCGCGGTTGGCCAACGCCTGGACCACTGCGTAAACGACGGCCGACGGGCACCGCATGCCAAACACGACCTCCTCGAGTTCGAGCGGCGAATCCAGCTCGCCGCGCGGACCGATCAGCCGCCATTCGCGCTCATACGCCCAGGGTTTGGCCTTCTTGAGCAGAACCGCCTCATCGACGCGGTGCCGAGCTTCCACATCGCCAGTCAGCATCGTCGCGACATCACTGGCCTGAACGAGCCGGCCGCCGCCATATCGAATTTTCTGAATATCGCCGGTCGCCGCATCGGGAATGGAGTAGCCAAGGCAGAGTCCACGATGCTGGTCACCATAATGACTCCACATCAATGGGCAGTTGGCGCGCTCCGCCAATGAAAACACGCCCTTGTCGTAGCGCCGAAGCAGTTCCTCCTGGACATACTGCCCGAGCAGGAAGTGCTCAGGATCGTCCATCTCGTAATCGGGATTGGTCGCGTTGTAGCGAATATCCGCCAGGAGGCGCTCTGCCGCCCTGCGGCTCTGACGGGCGATATGGTCGAGCGTCTTGGGGCCGCGATAGCGGATCGTCTTCGCCGCAGCGGACATCTCGGCCTCGGTCCGTGCCTCGATCATCTGCGAAAGGATCGCTTCGAGCGCCTCGGCACTGATGTCGGTATCCAGCGCTGGCTCGGTGTCGAGCGGATCATTGAACGTCGACGGATCGGCAAAGTAGACGGTGTCCTCGACGAGCATCCCAAGCGTGAGATTGCTGAAGCTTCGGTATTTGTAGAGGCGCTTCGGCAGCGTCCGCTTGGCCATCTTCTGTCCCCCCCCGACTTTCCTTGCACGATCTCGAACTGGCTGCCCGGCAACGCGATCATTCATTCCAATAGGGCGGATCGATCACCGCCATGGGAAGAGGATCGGCGAGGCCCCAAAACCGGGTCGTTGCTCTGATGTAGCGGATGAGGTCTCTCTTTCGGATACGCAAATGCTCGCTGGCAACGGGCGTGCCCGGCAGAAGGTCGAAATAATCCGCCGCACCATCGTCCCAGAGTTGGCGCGCCAACGCTCGAAGCCGGTTGCACGATTGCCCCTCGCCGTGGCGCACGACATTGGCGACGACAAACATCTGCGTCAGCTCGTCTCCGAGACCATCGCAGGCGAGGTCGATCCCGGCCATCTTTGCGCAGCCGCCAAGCAAAGGCTCATATCCCCGGAGCTTAGCCATGTCGGCCAAGCCCGCGTCCTGGATGGACCGCGCCCAGATGCTCAGCTGGCGCTCGAATACGCCCGCGAGCGTCAGCACGAACGCCTTGGCTGCCTCATTGCCAGCATAGTTGTCCACCTGGGCCTTCGCGCGATCGAGAAACTGGTCGAGGCTTGTAGCTTCGCCGGTCTGCAAGGAAGCGTGGTACGGCATGCTATCCATGACCGGGAGGATCACCCGCTCGTACAGTCGCGCGAGGTTCGCCTGGAAGACGCGGGGTAGCTGATCCTTATGCGAGCTCATCGCAACGCCTCGGTGCCATGGCCAATTGGATAGAAGCGCGTCGAGATCGCGCGCGCGTCGGTCTCAACCATGACGTCGTGCACGAACTTGCGCTTGGCGACGAGCCGAATGCATCGCAGGCCGGACTCATCGTAGGTGTCGAGCCGCACCAAGCGATCGTCCCCGAAATCGATGTAGACGGGGCAGGCTGCATCTAGCCAGGTCCGCCGCGGCCGCACCCAATCATATTGATGATGACCTCGGTAGGATTGGTGGACCTCAGTCTCGATCTCATGGATGAAATGATAGAAGCCGCCGCGTAGCGTCGCCTTGGTAACGACCTCCTCAGGAAATTCCGCCCGGCACTCCGCGAGCCGAAAGAAGATACCGCGCGCCGCGCCTTGCATCGGCCGGCTTGCTTTTACCCACACCAAGTCTTGGGCGATCTCGGAGTCCGGATCTGGAAGCAGATGATAGATGTCGAAATTGTCCCTAAAGCCGCGCCCGTCGATCACCCAAACGAGATTGCCATAAAACGCTTCGCGGGCCTGCCGTTCGGCGTCGGTCATCGCCGAATGCTGGACTTCGATGACGATGCCGGTCGGTGTCTTGATATCGGCTCGGTGGATCTCACCGTCGGCGGCCACATGCGAAATCTCCCGGCACTCGGCTGGGAAGAGATTCTTCCACGCCCGATGCCACTCGGTCTCATTCTCCCACCAAGGGTCGCAATCGCGCCGTCCGGCATGCGCCCAATGGTGAAGAATCCGCGGACCGCATTTGGCGATCATCGCGGCGCCGCATGTTGGGCAAAGTCCGCGACCGCCAGGAACGGCCTCGCAGCGCAGGCCGTCGACTAGCGCATATTGCATCGAAGGACCCCCATGCTCATGGCCCCGTATCGGAGATAAGATGCTCGGCAAGATCCGACAGCCAAGGCGGCACGTCCTCGATCCGAACCGCGTCGGCATGGTCTGCATAATAGGCACTGACCGTGCGATAATCGTCGCCAAATCGCTCGGTGAAGGTGCGATGCAGCTTGTCGTTGCGGCTAAGTATGCTGCTGAGCGCGCGGCCGCCCCGCAGGAATTTAAGCGCATGGTTCGTCACATTGATCTGGGCGGACTGTCGTTTCAGTTCCCCGGCAACGCTCAAAGCCTCCCGACCGGCTTGCGGCCCATCAAGGAACATCTGGCAGTCGGTCGCCGTCACGCCTTGCACCGCCGCCTCAAGACGGGAAAGCGTGGCAGTCAGGTTCGGTCCGGTAAACCGAACCAGCGCACCTACAATATCGTTCGATGTGATTCCCCCAGCCATGCGCCGAGCTAACATGGCCCGCGCCTCGACCAAATAGTCGCCAGCCCTGTGATCCTCCTTATGGCTGCATATGCTCCCGAAATCCCTTGTCCGTCGCGAGGGGCATTTTGAAATGGGTCGACGCCATCGCCGTGACATGCGTGGTGACGGGCGAAGATGTCAGGAAATCGAAGGCATAGTCCGCCGCTTCGTGACGGGTTGTGAAACCCTCGCGCACGAAAATCCGGATGCAGGCACCAAGCAGGCTCAGCATGAACTGGCACTGTTCTTCGCCCTTGAGCCCAAGCCCCGCGAAGGTCGCGCCCTCATGAACGATGCGATTGCGCACGCCATAGTGCTGGTCGAAATCTTCCAGCAGCGTCGCAAAGCGCCAGGGATTGCCGCCGGCTCCGAATGCGCTGATCCACAATCGGTGTCGATCGCCGCGTAACCTGTCCGGCTCGCACAAGGCGTCGATCGCATAAACCAGATGCAGAAACGACGCCTCCAGCTCGACCAGATAGAACGCCCGGTTCATCGCGCGGAGCGCCGCCTTGCGCGCCAACGCAACTTCGTCGCCGCTCTTGTCGTCGACGACCATGGCGGCAAGCGGCTCGGCCATGGAGAAGCTGCTTGGGTCCACTTCCAGTCCCAGCCAGTTGTTCGAAACACGCAGCACATAAGGTTTACCCTGCAACAGCCGGGGCTTCACTGCGCGACCCTCGGGCATGACATAGGCAATCGCAGTCTCACCGATCCAGCCGGGCTTCGCCGGGAGATATTCGAGCCGCCGATAGTGACACAGATCGTAGCGGATCGGATCGAGCGCATGATCGGCGTCCTCCATCACCAACCGCAGCAGCGGGGATTGGCGGTCGAATGACGCCTGGGCTTCGTAGAACACCGATAGCGGCACCCTGACACTGCGCTCGATCAGCGGATAGCCGAGCAGCTCAGTCGTCCCTGACGCTCGTGAGCTCGGTACCCAGCTTGGGTCCACGTCGGCGCCCGGCACGTCGCACAGCGACTGCCAGGCATGATCGGCGAGCTGAACTTCCTCCCCATCGACGGGCGCGTGGAAGCGTGTATCGCCGAGCAAGAACGGGCGCTCCAGCCGCAGAGCCTCGACCGGCACGAGGTAGGTGCACATGATCGTGCGCCCCGCAGCGAGGCGAGCAAGTGCGCTGGCTTGGCCCTCGGCCGGATCGAGTTCCTCAATCTTTAAAAAAACGAAAGCCGCCTGGAAATCGGTGAGGCACGCCGCAGCATCATGGCTGCTCTCGCCATATCGCTTGAAGGTGACGCCATCACCTTCGGGAAAGGGGCTGGCCCAGTAGCCTTGCGCCGTTACCGCGGCGATCGACACCGCCAACGCCGTCGCTTGATCAGCAGGCAGTACCCCTGGCCACAGCAAGTTGCCCAGATGGTCGTCGCGCGGGTGGATCAGCACGGCACCGATGCGTGTTGGCCCCGTCATCGACAACTCGGCGCGATCGCGCGGCGCGGCGCAATGGCGATGCGATCCATGTGATTTTACCTCTCTTGCTTAGCGGCAACATGCTGTCATCGTTGCGGCCATTGGCTTCAATCTGACAATGCGTCGGTGCCCGTGTCATGGCTGGTCAGCCATCCTGTTTGCTGCGCTTTCTTATATTGGCGCCGAAGTGGACCTCTGGCGATTGTCCGATTTTCCCTTTAGCCGATTTTCGAGATCGTGTTCGGGAACGACAGCTTTGCCCCACTTTTCGCCATTTCCACTATCCCTGGTCAAGCCCTCGGCGAATATGAATGGATGTCCGAAGTTGGGGAGCGCGAAATGACCGCTGAATGTCGTGTTGTGGGTCTCCTCGGCGGAAGGACAAGGCGGCTGCCCTCGCCCAATCGCGGACATTTCGACGACCCGGGGGTGACCGCGTCCTAACGGCCGGTTAGGTGAGAAGGCTAGTGGCGATCGGAAGTCGATCAGCCGCAAGGAGAGCCCGCATGCTTTTTCACACAATGGTCGGATCGAACGATATTGAACGGTCGAAGCGCTTCTACGACACGGTGCTCGCCACTTTGGGGGCAGGCGAAGGGACGCGGAACATTGCCGACAGCGGCCATACACGGCTGATCTATAATAATGGCAACGGAGCCAATTTCATCGTCAGCCAGCCGATTAACGACGAACCGGCAAG
>Ga0265798_10005090_pt1 | contig 17835 bp, 13 predicted proteins | sample P3T30metagenome_FD_192430 | JGI IMG/M metagenome (GOLD analysis project Ga0265798, IMG submission 192430) | Plant litter microbial communities from East Loma Ridge, Irvine, California - P3 T30 | ecosystem: Environmental > Terrestrial > Plant litter > Unclassified | place: USA: California... | reverse complement strand
CCTTCGCGCAAGGCACTTTCGCAGGTCGAAAGTCATCACATTCTCACAGGGCCTCCTACTTTCATTCGTTCTCAGGTCTGGAAGGCTTCCGGCGCACACTCATTTAGACGGTTTGCGGCTGGGCTGACACGGTCTGGGTGGTCGCAGTTTTAGCCGGTTCAGGCTGCTGGACCACTTGAGTCTGACCGGACTGGGCCATTGATGTCGGAGCCTGGCCGCCGGCGACGGACTGAGCCATTGGTGACGCAGCCATTTGTATCGGAGCGGAGGCAGACGATTCACTGCCGAATGAGTTTTTGGCGAGTGCGATGTGGTCGGCGTCCTGATCGGCGGCGCCGTAAGTCTCATACTCGAGTGCCTTGATGATTCTGCAATACAGTCAGCTCACAGTGCTTTGAAGATGAGGTCACAGCATGAGATTGTCCTCACCTGTACACGACGACAGCAAGGAGGGCACCGGCAAACGGGCCAACCCAGTAAATCCAGTGGCGGGGGAAACTGCCATTGACAACAGACGGACCAAAGGAACGGGCTGGGTTCATACCAGCTGTGGGAGGTGATGCGTTAGCAAGTGCAGGCCAGATTTTTTGACACTCATGAGTCAGGATTGAGAAGGGACACGAACCTCCAGTGAAGCGAACGCCGACAAGATGACCGATGAAGAGCGCAAGGCCGATGCCGATCGGAGCGATGAAAGTGGCGCGGTGTTTTTCGGCGGCGAGCATGAAGATCGTGAAGACCAAGAGCGCAGTGAGGAACATCTCAATGAAGAATCCGCGGAGACGATTCGTGTCGGATGAGAGGTTTGTCACGACATTGAGGCGCTGCATCATCGTTCGGGGTTAGCAAGCTGCATATCATCACGAGCTGTCCAATGAAAGAACTCACGAAGGGAAACAGGTATTTCACAATAGCCGAAGCCAGAATAGCACCCAAGATCTGCGCGACGAAGACCACACCGGCACGGAACCAGGTCAGGCAACCAATGAGCATAAGACCGAGGGTCACGGCTGGGTTGAAAAGACCGCCGCTGATGCGGAAGAAGATCCAGGCATTGACCGCGAGACTGAACCCGAACGCAAGCGAGATGTACAACAGTTGAGGGATGGTTGGCGGAAGACTTTCACCATTATCATTTTTAGTCTTGCAGTCCTCGCACTCCTCAAGGGCAATGTTGGCTGCAGCAAAGGCGAAGAACAGGAACATGAACGTGCCGAGGAACTCGCCAATGAACTGGATCAGATCAGCGAAGAACCTAAGCAATGACAGGAGAGGGGGGTTCGAACAGCGACAAGATGACCGCGAAGGGGGTTTGGCCTTCCTCCCAGGGCGAGGGAAGGCTTGCGAGCAGGGGTATTCACGACATCTCGCTGGGTCGCGCCAGGAAAGGCGATGAACCTGTTCTGAACTGGGGGTTGAACGTTCATGGCTGCTCTTGGGTGCTTTTTTTTTTGTTGTTTTGGAAGTGCTTTTTCCTACGCCTCAGAGAATGGCGGGTGGGGGAAAGTTGTCGATGCAGTCGATGCGATGCAAAATGTGTTGATTCTCTGGTGGTGTGATGTTGGTGTAGGAGAAGAGGACGGGTGGCAGCACGAGAGAGAAGTTGTGGATCATCGTCAACAACGAATGAAAAGGTAGGAGCTGCTGTTAAGAGTACGCCTGCCACAATTTTGGTGAATAGCATGGCAGGTGCAGTGGGCTTGCCAACAGACGTGTACGACAGGCATGATGGACTTCGCCGACTCGTCCCGAAAAGGTGGACATCGTACGGGGGAGTTCTGGTGGCCAATTGATCATTCAACTCTTCCAGGTTGACGTAGGACGATGATCACGCTGATACGAACAGATACCTATTACATGGAGCGTACTATTCTTCATCGTTTCATCGAACATTTCAATATTCATGAGCTACCGTTGAGGTACATTACTATCAAGTTCCACAATCAATCAACCCTTTCCTTCACAGCTTAATCCTTCTTGCCCTTACCCTTTCCATGCTTACCATGCTTCTTACCTCCCTTCTTGCCACCATACTTAGGCGGGCCACCGTGGCCACCAGGCTTACCGCCAGGGCAATCGACCTCGACATCAGTGTCCAGAACAGCAACGCTCAGCTCAGGCATGCTGAAGTGGAACGCGCCCTTCTTGTCGGCGGTGATGATCTGCGTGTTGGACGCGACGATGTTGTTGCCCTCGAGCGGGTCGTTGTACGCGTACGGGTCGCCGCCGGGGTTGGTGAGGATGGTCAGCGAGGCCTTGGTGCCGCGCTTGACGCCATCGAAGCGCACAGTGACGGGCTCGTCCGCGCCGTCGGTCGTGTTGTAGCACGCTCCCTTCCAGACAAGGGCGCCGTCGCGGCCTTCGTCCTTGCCAGCTCCGTACCAGACTGGGCCGTACGAGCCGACTACAGGGAGGGTCTCGGAGATTGGGTGGTGGGCGAACAGACTCCAGATGTACCAGCTGGTGGAGCGGGTGGTCAGGGCAGGGTCGGCGGCGAACTGGATGAGGGTGATGGCCCATTGCCAGCGGTTCATGTTGCGCAGGACGGGAGCGTAGAAGGTGGCTGGGATGCGGTCGGAGTTGCGCTCGTAGCCGATGAGGGAGGCTGCCTCGCCGACACTGCCGATCCACCATGGGAAGTCGTAGAGGCCGCCGTCCCAGCGCGTACCGTTGTTGACGTGGGTGGCAGCGACCTCGCCAATGATGTGGCCGTAGTCGTTGTCGAAGCGGTCGAACTCGTAGATGAGCTCATCGGGCTCACGGTAGGGGTGGTAGTCACCAAGGACATCATCGGGGTACGTGATGGTGTCGGTGACGTTGTTGAGCTCCAGCGTGATCGGGTCGATTCCGCCAGGGTCGCTCGAGGCAGCTGATCCAATGACCTGGATATCGGGGTATGCCTTCGAGATGGCGTCGTAGAACATGATGAAGCGGTACTCTCTGTACGAGTTCCAGCCATCAGGGTATCCGGCCAGCCAATCTTCGTTGCCAATCTCGACGTAGTCAAGTCTGTATGGCTCAGGGTGTCCTAGCTCAGCACGACGTGAGCCCCACTCAGAGTCCACTGGGCCCTCAATGAACTCGATCTGGTTGAGGCAGTCCTGAACCCATGGCTCAAGCTCTTCCGGGGTGGTGAAGTTGCCGTCAAGGGCGAGACCGGCGTAACAACCAACGACTGTATGCGCGTGTTAGTGATGGACCCCTAAGTCGGCGGTAGGGCTTGCTCACCAATCTCCAAGTCCATGTCCTCAGACCACTCAAGGTATTCAACAAGTCCAAGACCATGTGTCTGCTGGTAGCCCCAGACGCCCTGGAAGCCGGGTCTGTATCTGAGTGGGCCCAGGGTGTCCTTCCAGTCCCACTCAGTGCCGAGAGTAGCACCCTCAAGCATGTTGCCACCAGGGAAGCGGATATAAGTCTGCATCAATCGTTAGAATATACTCTTTGCGTGTTCAAATGGCTGCGGCTTACCGGGTTCAACTCCTCCAACGCCTCAGCGATGTCAATACGCAGACCGTTCTTGCGGTTCTTGTAGGTCGGAGGGAACAGACTGATGAGGTTGAAGTCAAGGGTGCCATTGGAGGTGCCCTGTTTCGGATTAGTCAAGTTCACCTCCACAGCAATGCATTTAGAACCACACTCACAGCAGGGTCAAAGGTAACAGCAAAGGTGTTGTTGCTGTTAGGAGCATCCTCAGTTGGTTCGAGAACAAACTCATGCTCAGTCCAGTCGTCGGCAACAGACTTGGACTCGATCTCGACGCTTCCGAAGACATCGTCGGTTAAGTTCGACTTGAGAGAAGCCGTGAAGTAGCCGTTGTATGCACCCTTCACCCAGAAGGAGCCGGTGTACTTTTGCTGCTTGACGTCCATGCCCCAGTAACCCTCGTTCTCGAAGCCAATGGGTCCCGAACTGTTGGCAGAGCTGACACGCATTGAAGCGGGAAGAGCATCGGACAATGGCTGGTCCAAGAACTGAATGCTCAGGCTCGCGCCATTGAGGGACTGGTAGTGATCGGTGTTCACAGGGTAGTCGTCGCTGAACTGGAAGGCGCGGTTCTGGACAAGCTCGGCGTAAATACCGCCATCGCCACTGTTGTTGATGTCCTCGTGGAGGAAGCCATAGCCGTAGTCGATGCCGAAGTGCTTTGTCGAGTTGCCTCCAGACGAGCGGACTTTGACAGAGGTTGCAGCGACGGAAGCAATGCAGCTTGCGGCCAGCACGGCCTTGTTCACCAAGCCCATTGCGAAAAAATGTAGAGGGATTGTGCAACACAAGAGGTACCTGGGAAGCTGCGGTCAATTGGAGACATACTTGCTCGCCTGTTATATATTCCCACGCGCCATTGGCGACGAGGTACACGAGGTCTTGGCTGCTGCTGCGGGCGTCATTGTTTTCTTGTTGCATCAGACCTGGCAACTCTAAACTCCATTAGTGAGTCAGATTTATCCGGCGGGAAAACACCCAACCGGCTGTTCTACAGGTACAAATGGCTGGTAGCCGCCGGGTCGACTACGAAGTCTAAAGAATTCGGTTCGGCTTGTGGAGAGGCAAGTGTGGAGGGCGGGGAAGTGTATTCCTGTTGTGGGTCCGAGGAAGATCGACATGAGGCGGATACTGTGAACGGAACGCGGTCAGACTTCGTTTTACGCCCGCCATCAGGTCAGCTAGCACCTCGGAAGACATCTCCACGAGGCTGTTCATAGCCGAAAGGCACGTGAAGGTGAAAAGGTTTGCCCGACGAGATTTAAGTTGCCTTGACATGTACATATCTGACGAGAGCCGAGATTGAGACTCACGACATGCATCCCCTCCAATTAGCCGGAGGCTGGAGATGGTATGTTGAATCTTGGATGATCATATTGCGGCTTGGCCGCCGAGGCATTGGTGTAGCGAGCTTTAATATCGATTGTACTGGAGTCCGATATTGCGTACTGCATGAACGATCGATCCATTTTGTGGGTACTTTTTGGTGATGCGGGCAAGATAACAATAACAGCAATGAACGCCGGCGATAGATACATTATATCATCTTACATGAAGAAAAAACCCAATCCAACAAAGAGAGCTGCCAGTCCGACGTTGATGTCAGTGCGGCTGCCTGCGCCGGTGTAATGGTGGATTTTCGAGTCGGTATAGGTAGGTTTGAAGGCTCCAGTACCCGTTGCCATCGCCGTGCTGTTCGATGAGCCATGGCCAGTGCCAGTGCTCACACTTGTGGGGTAATGTGTGGGTGTTATGTAGGCCGTGCTGATGGACGACAGAGTAGCGCTGGCTAGCAGCCCAGAGCTTTGTGTTGTTGTAGTGCTGTAGTGCGATGAAGACGATAATGCAGGCGAGGCGGCACCGGTGATCTCAGGCGCACCGTTCCTCTTAACCCTGCTAGCCCTGACACCAACACAATAGTAGGTATTCGCCCAGAACGATGAAGCGCAGTTCTGTCCATTGTTTCCAAGGACTTTGTTCCAAGCGTACAGCTGGGATGTTGAGATGCCGGCGCGGCTAGCGAAGACTGGGCAAGAGCCGCCAGCATTTGCCATCAAATACTTGTTGCAAGTGGATATGATTCCAGACTGAGTGGGACCAGGAGCTGGTGCGGCGCCGGTGGGACTCGGCTTAGGGGGGGCGACATAGTTTGGGGAGACTTCGACGCAATATAACGTATCGCCCCAGAATGACGAAGCGCAGTTTTGACCGTTGTCACCGAGGACACTGTTCCAAGCATACAGCTGCGAGGTTGTGATTCCAACGCGGTTGGCAAATACGGGGCACGAGCCGCCGGCATTGGCTTTCTCGTACTTTGTGCAGTAGGGCGTGATGCCAGCTTGCGTCGAGCCGGGAGGTGGTGCCACGGCCACACAGTACCACGTATCGCCTACAAATTTGGATCCGCAGTTCTCGCCGTTGGGACCAAGTACGCTGTTCCACGCGTAGAGCTGGGCCAAAGATACTCCGATGCGGTCGGCGAAGACTGAGCATTTGGCACCACCGGGGTTGGTCTTTGCGTATTTGTTGCAAGTGGAGATCACGCCGGGCTGAATGGGGCTTGGAAGGGTTGTGCATTGGCTGATGTCGGTATCGATGTCCTTGCCAGACGTGACGGCGCTGACAATCTCCTTCGACCAGGTGGTGTAATCCTTGCCGCAAACGACGTTGTTCTGTGCGTAAGTCGACTCCCAAAGCATGATGCCACCCCATTTCGCGTTAGGTGAGAATCGCTGCACCAAGTCCTTGACCTCAGGCTGAGTCAGATAGTCACCGGCAGAAGCGGCTTCAGTAGATGCAGGCAAACCAAAGTAAATCTTGACGTTCGGGTTCCTCGACGAGGCCTGGGTCCACTTCAGGAAGCTGTCACCAGCAGCGTAGTTGACTGCGGCGCGACCAGAACAGCCGGGATTGTTGTAAAATTGCACAAACAGCATATCAAACCAAGCATTGGCAATCGGACCACTGAGGTGCACGTCGGGAAGCGGGCATTGGGGTGCACCGGAGATGTAGTAGGACTTGGAAGAGTCCTTGGGGAATTGCGTGTTCTTCAAGCGATTGATCATCGTGGCGTATCCGCGGCTTTTATAATCGTTGATCGCGTTGCCAGAGGCATCCTTTGGCGGCGTGCTCATCTCGCTTTCAATGTCGAAGTCGAAGCCATCTACAACCGCATTGCCAAATGGGCGAGGCTTTCCAGCAGAGGTCCATGCCGAAGTAGATGGTCCAAAGGCTCCCCAGACGAAATCAGCAAAGCTGTTGGCGCTGTTGTCGCTGGCGATGTAGTAGTTCTGCGGGTATGCACCCCCAAAGGAAAGGAACACTTTCTTGCCGTAAGTCCTTTGACATTCGATAATGTCGGAACCAATGCGAGGGCAGTTGGACTTGAGCAGCGTGCTTACACCATTGATCGTGTATGTTTCGTCGCCACATGCATTTCCGAAGTTGGTTCCTGGGTAAGCTCCAGGACTGTTGTCAGGGAACGCGTTGACGAAGCCGATGTTGACAATGTCGACCGCGGGGTTCTGGCAAGTCTCAAGCAGAGACTTCTGGTATGGTCCCTGGCCCCAGTATACAGCGACGTTGTTCTTCGCCGAAGGATTGAAGGCAGCCGAGACGGACGAAACGATCGTGGCCAAAGCCAGGCTGCGAGATGTTGTGAACAGCATGTTCTCTGATACAGGTAATAAGTCAAAAAAAAAAAAAAATGAGTGTGTTTCCTAAGAGGACTGTGAGTATTGCAGATGCAAGGAGTGACTAGCCAGATGGCTTAACGAAAGGACGCAAACGATCGTTTGCAAAAGAGACGCAACACAGAAAAATAGAAGCTGACAATAGGCAAGTGGAAGACACAAACAGCTGAACTCTCACAGGTATAAGAAGACATGAGGTAGTGGCATTCCAGTGGCGCCAGAGGCCACTCTGACCGGTCGACCATCTCTTCACGCACACGCGAAGGATGTAGTGGCGGACCGTATTTCGTTGTAGCGTAGTTTTGTGCCAAAGCCCTCCTTGACCAAATAGTGTGAACGCAACCGAACATGACCGAAATACCGAATTGGGCTCGTGGAAGTACAGTGGAAGTCGAATGGAGCGGCTGGCCGAAGGATCTTTAATCTCGGCCCAGGCACACCAGACTGCTAGCCCCTGAGGGCGTTCTCTGAGCGGCGAATTCCAGAACAGACTGGCGAATAATTTAGGCATCTGCGCCAGTCGATTGGTGGAGGCAGTCACATGGCTGTTGGCGCGAGATTGTTAGCATCCTTAATACAGTACCTACTTCTTGAGTCCTTGGAATAGTCTGCAGGGCCACTTTACCGAAGCACAGCTGCTATCGTTGACATGAAGATAACACTGTCAGCCGATTGTGTGTCTCCACATGGTTCAGACAGAGAATGTTGGCCTTGAGTCGCTCGATGGCTTCGGTATATGGCCGTTGACTCTTGTACTGACTCCTTTCATTAATCGATACCATGCCGAAACCCGAGTTGAGGCCGCTTAGATCCAGCTGAGTTGTGGTTGTGGTGGAGTTCCCTTTTCGGCGGCAGAAATCAAGTCTTGGTCGCTACGTGGGCCGTGCGTTGCCGATAGAGTTCCAGGCCGCCGTCCCTCCCGGACAATCTACAGACCGGTGAATACAGTATATCAGCTTCTAATTGAGACAGCGTCGCTTCGAGTATACGAACGCAAGCGCTTGATAATTTAACCACCCGTGAACTTGAAGATACATGTAGAGGTATATTTCCGGTTCGAGACAGCATCGCTTCGAGAATACGAACGCAATTGCTTGGAATTTGATCCTGTTGATGCAGAGAATGCATTTGGACGCGTCTGGCTGGGGGTTGCCGAAGAGACGAGTTACAATGTGATGTAGTCATGCTGTGGTATCTACAAAGATTAAATCTGCCCAGCACTTCGGTCATGCTCCCAAGTAAGACATTGATATATCTGACTTGCTCGACAAGACAAGAGACGATGTGATATCTCCAACTAATCCTCATCCTGGTAACTGATTTTCCTCATCTCACCCAGCTTATGTCTAGCAGAGCTAAGCGCGTTCTCCAGCTGCAGGATCTCAACCTAGAGGTGGAGCAAGACTCGTCAGTAAATTGTGCAATGACAACAGCCATCTTGGCGTTGGAAAAATTGGAAGTGCTTACCTGCTGCTCCATCTGCCGCACCTTGAAGTCGTGGCCACTCAGCTTGGAGTAATCCACATCCTCGCCCTCGTCGCGGTTCCTGTTCTCAATAATTGCCTGCACCTGCTTGACCAGGCTCCTGCAAGCGCCCGTAACAGCCTTGCTGGCATCTTCGAGCTTCTCCTGCGTCTTGCTCATGAAGCTGGCCTTCACTCTCGACGCTGCGACAAGCTGGGCAGTGGAAGCTGCGACATCGTTGGACGCAACGATTAGCTGCTCGGGGCTGTTGCGGCCGGAGATGACGCCGTCTGCCGTCTCGATGAGCATGTTGGTCGAGCGCGCGACGGCTTTGGCAGCGGAGATGAGGCCTTCGGTCCAGCGGTTGTTCTTCTTGTAGAATTGCGTGGCACTCATACTGCTGCCGCGGCCTTGCTGCACAATTTCAGACTGCGAAGAAGCGGATGCCTTGATCAAGCGGGCAATGGCGTTGGTGACTGCAATGGCGGCCTCAAGAATGGAATCGTGAATCTTCAGCTCATAAGAAGTGTACTGGTCGCGCTTCTTGTTCATCAGCTTGGTGAGACGTTCGGTGGCAGCATCAATGGCGGCGGCGGCGTTTGTCATTTCACGGTCGACAAGCTCGCCTAGGTCACCAGACTGGTTAGTGACCTTTGTGCCCTTCGGAGCGAATGCGTCCGCGAGTTTGGAGAGGTTGTTGAGGGCAACCTGAACGTCGTTGTTCTTGTTGATGACGACGTCGGTCTTTTGCAGATCCTCCAGGTCAGACAAGCGGTAGGACATGATTCCACGGAAGAAGTCCACAGTGGAAGAAGCACCCCTGCGCGCGGCGTTGATAAGTTGGTCGCCCTTCTTGTCGTCCGAGGCGAAGCGGGTAAGACCCTTGGTGTTGGAGAGGACATCGGCAATGGCGTTGGAGAAGGTGTGCACGGTCCTAATGACCTCGGCGTGTGTCGAGTTGGGTCCGTCAGCAATGAAGTTGTTGAAGGCTGTGCTGAATTCCATGGCGCTTGACTGAGCCTTTTCAATCTGCGAAAGCACATAAGGGCCGCTAGCGCTTTGGTTTCCCGCTTGCATGCTGCTGTCAAGTTCGTACAGAGCGTCGTCAACTCGCTGAACACCGGACTGCAGCACAGAGTCGATGATGTCGTTGATCTTGTTGATGTTGTCCAAAAGCATGACATCGATTTGCTCATCCATCGCTTTGTCAGTGTCGCCGCCGCCCTGGCGCAGCTCGTTGAGCTCGAGCAGAGTCTGGTCCATGCCTTGCTTGTAGATCTCGAGCTCTTCCTCCTTGTCGCGCAATTGGCGCTCAAGATCGGATGAACCTTCGCCCAGCTTCATGTGTACATCGTCCAATGCTCTGGTCTTGCTGCGGAGTGCCTCTTCCAGATCCGCAATTTCACGGTTGTGCCTTGACAGCATAGCGCTGAGCTCAGAACCCTTGCCTCTCTCTGCGTTGTCGGCGCGGTCAATGGCCATCCTCAGCTCACGCTTCAGCTTCTCGGTCTCATCCTTGTGGCCGCCAGTAGTGCGGTCTTTGTCGTGCAGCGCACGATCGCGCTCGCGAATCATATCTGCTAGCTCCAAGTTCTTGGTCTTGAGCTCACGCTCCAACTTCTCGCGCCTGTCAATGGCTTCCTGCGCGCTCGCAGCCTTCAGCTGCACACCCTTGAACTTCTGCAGCAATTCCAGATGCTCGTGACGCAGCTGGCTGTACAACTTGGCAAGCGCCTCGTACTTTGTTCGCCAGGTGTTGACCTGCTCCTGCAAGGCGCGAATCTGGTCGTCTTTGCTGTTGGTCTGTTGCTGGAAGTTTGCGTTGATCTGTGAAAGCTCCTGCTCCAGCGCTTTCATTCTGCGGTCGTACTGCTCAAGCATAAGCTGGTCATTCTCGTACTGCGCTCTCGCGGCCAAGTTTTGCTGCTCGAGCTCGGCCATGCGTCCCTGCGTATGCTCGGCATATTGCTGTCGCTGCAACTGCTCCTGCTGGAGCCTCTGCTGCTCCGCTTGCAAACGCTGTTGTTCCTCGAAGTCTCGTTGTGCTTGCATAGCCTGCTGTTGCTGGTTCCTCTGCGCCTCTTCCCACTGAGCTTGCAGCCGTGCCTGCTCTGCCGCGAATTCCTCCTGTGCTCTCTGCTGCTCGTTTTTCCAGAATTCGTTGATCGGCTCAGGGTCGGTGGCCTGCGCTGGAGGTGGTGTATCCCTAGGCTTTGTCGCAGGCTCGTTCTTTGGTCGTGATGGGAGCGCAGGAGCTGACTCCTCATCGCTGAGCAAGCTGGGCGGATCTTGCGGCAGCTTCGGTACAGTGATCAACGATGTGAGGTAGCGCAGGTTCGAACATTCGTAGTAGAAGCGCACCAGACGGTAGTGCTGGGCATCGTATCTTCCTCTCAAAGGCGACAGCGCCTCGTCGTCTCCCAATGTTGTGTGCATGGCACGTAGCATGCTAGTAACGAACTTGTAGATTCCATAGCTCTCTTGAACCAACGGCACAAGCGCCGAGATCCTGCACTCGTTGTTCGCGCCGCTCCGGAAATGAGAGTATATGAGTTTTTGGAAGCTGTCGATCTGATCTTGTAGGTTCATAAGATCGCTGATCGTCTCGTACCCTTCGTTGGGGTCGTTGATGCTCTTCAGCGAAATGTACTCTTCATACTCGAAAGTGCCGTTGAACTCTGGGTGGTTGCGGTGGAAGTTCAGCTTCGAGACCAGGAAGAAAATGTACTCTTGGATCATAGGCGCATATCCCTTCATGCCGTCTCCAAGGCCTCCAGCAGATCCGCGCATCAAGCTCTCCAGCCAGCTGACATTGGCTTGCGCCTCCCTCAGGGCGATGGGGTGTCCCTCCTGCAAGACCTTGTGTACGGTGATCAGGGCCTTGAAGGTCTGCACCTCGTCAGCCTGGATCGGCTGAACCTTCATACCACTCCAGAAAGACTGGCTGGACTTGTGGTCCCAGGTGTAGACAATGCAGGCGCGGACATGTTTGCGCTTCGGGGCGGTCTCCTCGATCGATGTGGCTTTGCGGATGTTGGTGGATAGCTCGGTCTCGGACTTGCTGAGGTCGACGTTACGAGTCGCATTGTACGACATGGTGTATGAGTGCGGTGGGTAGCCTCGCGGTGTCGCGGGCTCGCTCGAAGGGGATGTGGTAGTGAGCAGTCGCCGATGTAGTCGCTGGCTGCAGTGATTACCCGATGCAGAAGCAGAACCGGTACCTTGTATGTCGCCTTGCCAGTGTCAACAGACGAAACAGACAATGCTTCGGCAATGTCGTGGTGGGGTGCAGGACTGAATAATTGTGGTAGAGCTGTCGCCTTTGGAGAGCTTCGCGTCCTCGGTGGCTCGGCTCCAGCCCAACCTTGTTCCACGTCATGTTGCATTTCTCTATCCCATTTAACGTCTTCAGCATCGACGTTCTTCACAGTCACATGCACCACATGTATGAATATTTACCACCAAACGCCTATTGCCATTCGGCTGATATGAACAGAGCACACTGGTCACTCACTATACTAAAAGTTTTTCGGCCCCTATCGAATTAACCTCGCCGTCCGCTGTCCTTCTCTTCTTGTTAACCCCCTTGGTCCTCTCCCTTTCATGCCCCAAACCATCCTTTTGTTCGGACAAGACATGCACTTCCTTCTTTGCCTTCACTCTCGGAATAGGCTTCACTTCTTCTTCATCGACGACTTCTACTCGTACGTCTGGCCACGTCTCTCTCACTCTTTCTGCCAAATAAGCAATCCCCCAAATCTCGCAGGCTAGATGTCCAACACAGGCCACCTTCATACCCTTTTGCAGAGCAGCCTGGAGCCCTTCCTCCCTCACAGCACCAGTGAGGTACATCACACCGCTACAATCTTTTAGCGACGTTGCAAAGCCAGCGTCAACAGCCGCGGCAGCAACGCGGTCAACCTCAGCCGGATGGAATGCGTTTATGCAAGCGATAGCCGTCAATTCAACGGTCTTCTTTTCCTCGACATTCTCAGTTCCACTGTCCTCGTCACTAAACCCAAACCAGCCCTCCACGTGTCCAAACTCCCTCAAAACCCTCCTCCTAACCTCTTCTATATTGCCTCCCGCCCTTTTTTCGAACCCGCCCACAGCGCCAATCCTTCTGCCTTCGTCGCCCTTGTAGCCAACAAGTAACTTGGCGTCTCGAACATTCACTCCGAACCTTTCGAGAAGAGGTATATTACACCCTACAGTCAAGCTCTCGTCGAAAGCCTTGTGCGATGCCCACACCGTTGTACCGCGAGGCAAGCGAGCGCGGGCGAGCATCCATGGCCGGTGCAAGAAAGCTGCTGTCGTATACCTCTCCTTGTTCCGGGTGGGTGGCAGTGGAATATGGCCGTTGGTTCCCACGGACGCCAGAACAGCAGTTTCACCGCTCGTTGGTTCATTCGATTGGTGTGGGAACGGCTCAGCACCTAAAGCTGTGTAAACGCCTTCCGTCGGCGTGATGCTGAGTACTAGTTTCTGAACACGCGAGTGGGCAGGTAAAGAAGGTGGAGGTTGATTTCTCCCTTTTGGTTTTGGTGGCAAAGGTGAGTGGTAGACCCAGGGAACTTCAGATGCCGTGGCGAGAGGTGAGAGTTGTTGGAAGTGGGAGAGTATGAAGGCCGAGAGGGTGGGTAATGAAGGGAAGTTTTTCGTCGTCGTCGTCGTCGTTGTCTTGTATGTTTGTGATGCGAGGGCTGCCATCGATGAGGCTGGTTGTGTCTCTTCACAGATTGATATTACCGTTTCGAATGGCGCGGCGAGAGGCTTGGGAGGCATTGCCGTTGGTTTTGTAGGCTTTTATTGAGTCGGTATTGAATCAAGCGTACTTTTCAGGCTGACTAGATGTGTAGCGACAGCAAACACCGAACTAGTATCTTCCAGAACTGCTCGTCGATATCTTGGATGGATGTTCCTTCCAGCCGATCAAGCAAGTTCTCTCTTCTTGTCCCTAACGCTACACTGCAACACCAAAATCGCGACACCCTCTAGAGTCCAGAAAGTGGATTTGTCTACATGTAGTCGCAACCATTGAAGACGAAATAAAGGAACGGTCATATGACGTCAACACTTGTGCATGTTATTGGACTGGACTGGTTACATGTATATTTGCTTGCTGTCGACATTCGAACAGCGATTCGATTTCTGTTAACCATTGGGACACAGTAGAACACTGCGAGCCTCTAAGATATCCGTTTTCACTCACTGGAAAGGGCTGACGGATTGTAATGAACACGACCAATGGAGAAAATTGGCGGCGGGCGGCCAATGCTGATGACGTGACATTGCATATTGCGAAACATGTACGTTGATCACTGCGATGTAGCAACGAAAGGATCGAGTATCACCGCGTCCAGACAATATATAGTAATCCCGAGATATTGCAGAATCTTGATCGAATCTGTCTGCAAGTCTGAGACACGTCTTGTAGCGGCGTAGTTGAGTTATAGGTAAGTAGGCCGGTACCTTACCTTTCATAAGGTATTTGGCTCCAAAACACATGTGTGGATCGTGGAACAGGCTTCAGTAGTGGACGATTTCGTCATCAACCTATACCAACTGTGTTTCGAGATGGAAGCTCCGAGCTTCAAGCTCCAAGCTCCAAGTACAAAACTCTCAACACGCTGCACACACGCGTGGAACTCCTTCCCATGTGGCAAAAAAAAAATGGGTTCCAAGGCCATTCACCGTGATTCACTTTCCTCTCGAAAGTCCCAGCCAGGCGCGCGTGGAAAGATCGTCGCAAGCCCCCAGCCTCAGCTCGCAAGATGATCAAAGCCAACCATGCAAAAGGATAGATTGAGTGGAGCAGGTGGTAGGCGAAGGGATCACAACATCTATCAAGTATGACGTGGGTGAGCAGAACAAAATCACGATGCATGTAATTGGAAAAAGAAGGCAACCCTGCATGTTGCATTCGCGTTCCTTCCCTTGCCCTGCCCTGTCCTGTGGTGGTGGCTTGAGGGGAAAGGGAAAGGAAACCTGTTTCCATTGGCCGTCTGCCTCACACCTGTCTCCTCTTTGCTCTCTAACTATACCTTTTTCCTTCATCCTCGATACTTCGCTTGTCCTTGTTCACTTTTAGTTTGGTTAATATCTTGAAAGAACGTTGACGCTTTCACCTCAATCATTGCTGTGTTGCTGTTGGATTCCATTATTTTGCAGCCAAATGGAAGATTTGAAGAAGCAGCAGGCTCAGCTAGAAGGTATGTTTATCCACTGTTTTCGGGCGATTGGGAGGCTTGCCCTCTTGTACCTTGCTTTACTTTACTTTGCTTTGCTTTGCAGTTATCGATCGAAAGATGGAGGTACTGGTTTGACGGGCGACTATGTGCCTTCTAAAGAGCTTGGATTGGTCGCACGAAAGCTCCGAGCTATCATTGCCGTGAAGACCTACGCGACGAGTAACATTGAGCGCAGAGCAAAAGCTGACGTCAATCACAGACGGCGTATCGAAGATCAGTATGGTTGACAACGACGTCAAGTCCGCGCCAAAGAAGGCACCCCAAAAGCTTGGAAACAAAGCAGCTGGCAGCACCCCTGCAAAGAGCGGTACAGCGACTCCCGCAAAGGCCACTCCTTCAAAAGCAGCTTCCGGCGCGACCGGTACTGCAAAATCGACTGCTAGCAAGACTCCTGTCAAAAAAGCCCCGAGTACTGCTGGAGGTGCGGCTTCTGCGACTAAGGATACTGCTGGGTCTGCTGCGAAGCCTGCCCGCTCGGCGATCGGTTCAAAGAAGCCTATTCAGGGCACGCCGGCACCTTCTACCAAGAAGCCTGCAGAAGCCGCGCAGAAGACTGCTGGAACTGCTACGGGCGCTGCTAAGAAGCCAGCTGCTACAGCCAACAAGGCTACATCCCAGGCCAAGACTGGCGCTTCGAAACCCGTTGGCCAGGCGCAGAAGACTGCCGGGGCAGCAACTGGTCAAGCACAGAAGACCGCTGGATCGGCCGCAGGGAAGGCTCCAACACCCGTGAAGAAACCTGCCTCTCAGGCAGGTGCGACTGGCCAGAAGGGCATCGGTGCTGGTGAGTTGTTGCCGAGTATCACAAGAGTGGAGTAGGACTAACGGACATGCAGCTGGCAACACCGCCCAGAAGGGCACTGCTCAGGCTGGCAAGGCCGTCAATAAGACCACCGGTACTGCTGGAAACGCTGCGAACAAGACCGCAGACACTGCCGGTTCTGGCGTGAACAAGACAGTCGGTAATGCGACAGGTATGTCCGTGCCTCGCATGAACATGAGTGGTCAGCCCGATCAGATCGCGCAGTGGCTCCCCGAATGGCTGGTGAACAGGTGGAAAGCTGCGGATGGGGCGAGACCTTCATGAGCAAGCCTATTACACACAAAGTCAATTGTGTCACATGCTGATGGTATGTCCTCAGGCAAACTCGACTCGGCAACGGGCGGCCAGACCAAGAAGCTGAGCAAATTCGCCAACGACACCTCGCAGAACGCTACCAAGACCGTCGGAGATGCAAGCAAGGGTGCGACGAGTGCTGCCGGCCAGGCTGGCAACAATGTCAGCAACACGGCAACAGGCGCTGTTGGCAACCTGAAAAAGACCGGCGCGGACACTTGGGGTGCTGCTAAGAGTGGAGATGTAAAGGGTACCTTCTCGGGTCTCGGCAAAGGCGCCGGTGAGACCGTTGGCGGTGTTGGTAGCGGCGCTGGCAAGACAGTGGATGATGCTGGCGATGGAGTCAACAAACTCGTTGGCGGTGCTGGGAAGAATGTTGGTAAGCAATGTTTGGCAGCTAGCTCGTGTACGTGGACCCGGCTGACCGAGAACCAGGCAACACAGTAGGAGGCCCTGCTGGCAAGGCCGTTGGCAACACAACCGACAATGTTGGCAAGACAGTGTCGAGCACCACCTCGGGGGTCAGCAAGACTGTTGGAGACACGACTGGTGCGCTGGGCAAAGGCAACTTGAAGGGCGCTGCCTCAGGAGCTGGAGGTGGAGTCGGAAAAACCGTCTCAGGCGCTGGCAAGGGAGTGGGATCAACTGTCGAAGGCGTAGGTAACAGCGTGACTGGCTCGCTTCCAGGCGGCGGCGGACGTCCCGGTAAAGCTGTTGGAGGCGTGACTAAGGGAGTCGGCGATACCGCAAGCGATGTCACTGGTGGTGTTGGTGATGGAGTTGGCAAGCTCGGCAAAGGCGATTTGGTCGGTGGCGTTGGGTCGACGGTTGGCGGTGTTGGTAAGTTCGGATGCGAGTGAACGCAAGCGGAAGAGACAATGCTAACAGTCTGCACAGGCAAAGGCGTGGGTTCCCTGGGAAGTGGCATTTGGGGTGGCCTGACTGGAAAAGGCGGCAAGGAAGAGGAAGAGAAGGACGAGTAAGGTCGGTTTCGAAACGATCGTCCGAAAAGCAGCGTCTTCTTTTGGTCGACACGAAAACTTGTTGTATGATGAGACTCCATGTAGCGAGCCTCGTAATAGCGTAATAACAATTTCCATGAAAGCGTAACTGGACTGCACTCGTGCTGGAGACACTGCTTGGTAGTACGACGTACCGGTTTGTCGTGTTAGATGTCATGCGACAGGGGGCATCTGTCGATGATGAGTCGCAGTATCTGAGAATACATGTTGACTTCCGCCAAAGGAAAGCATTGTCGAGCTTCTCCGGTCTGCTGCACCAAGTCAGCGGTAGTACCAACATACGCCACGCCCAAGTACTCTCTCAAAGTAAATGTATGAGCCAAAGCAGCGACGCTGGGCGAACTAGAATATGACAATGTCTACTCGATAGGCATTGTGAACACAGTAGAGCGTACATATAGTATGTTTCTCTTGTCGCGCAGAGGAATGGGATCGTGATTGCACGACACCCGGGAAGATCCTGGAATGGTCCGTAGTACTGATTTGTTCGAGCGCATGCCCATGCAACATCGTCCGTAAGAGATTCCCGTAGTTGATACAATACTTTACATGTCACGATGCGGTCGCTGGCATCTAGCATCGATCTCGTTAAATCCAATCCTCGCCTGGAACTCCTGTCGATGCTCGCTGAAATGCAAACTTCCCTCTACACGCGCTGTTCACGGCGGGTATCAAATGGCTTGTAATGGCCTGGCTTCCTTTCAAATCTCCAGGCCTTTTGGTGTCTTCGTCGTGTTTTCGGCTTCTCCTCTGCTCTCGCGCCTTCTTCATGGCACGACGTGTACTCCCAGGCTGCCCGCCTG